>JACZCU010192431.1_pt1 | contig 10841 bp, 9 predicted proteins | sample 8641851 | NCBI WGS metagenome assembly JACZCU01 (sample SAMN15324605, study PRJNA640507) | soil metagenome | isolation source: monocropping sugarcane control | place: China: Luxin town, Laibin City, Guangxi Province | collected 2019-07-25 | depth 10cm m | reverse complement strand
TTCGGTCATCAGACCAAGCGCTGGAACCCGAAGATGAAGAAGTACATCTTCGGAAAGCGCAATGGGATCTACATCATTGACCTGCAGAAGACGCTCAAGCTCTTTAAGGAAGCCTCGGCATTCATTGCGGACCTCGCGTCCCAGGGCAAACGCATCCTGTTCGTCGGCACCAAGCGCCAGGCGCAGGACGCGATCCTCGAAGAAGCCAACCGCTGCGGCATGTTCTATGTGAACAACCGCTGGCTGGGCGGCACTCTCACCAACTTCTCGACCGTGCGCAAATCGATCGAACGTCTCAAGGAAATCGAGGCGGTCCTCGGCGACACCGAGAAGGAGATGTCCAAGAAAGAGCGCGCTGCTCTCGACAAGGAGCGCGACAAACTGCAGAAAAACCTCATCGGTATCCGTGAAATGGACGGCCTGCCCGATGCCCTCTTCGTGATCGACCCGAAGAAGGAGTACATCGCGGTGAAGGAAGCCAAGAAGCTCGGCATCCCGGTGGTTGCGATCGTCGACACGAATTGCGATCCGGAAGACATCGACTATGTCATCCCGGGCAATGACGACGCGATCCGCGCCATCCGCCTCTTCACGACCAAGATCGCTGATGCGTGCCTCGAGGGTTACAACCTCGCCGAAGAGAAGTTCATCGGCGCCGAGGACAAAGGCGACAGCGGCGAACCGATGGTTCCGGCCGAAGCCGGAGCTGCAGCAGAGCAGATGCAGGCCGCCCCGGCGGTCTGATCCCGAATCGACTTTCACCCGGAGGATGCGACGCGTTCCGTCGCATCCTCCCTGTTCTCTCCCGTGCCGCGATGCCCATCGCCGCACGCAATCCCCTCAAATCCAATTCGAGGTTTTGAAATGACGCAGATTACTGCAGCAATGGTCAAGGAACTGCGCGACTCCACCGGCGCCGGCATGATGGACGCCAAGAACGCGCTGACCGAGGCGCAGGGCAACATGGAAGAAGCGGTCAAGATCCTTCGCAAGAAGGGCCTCGCCGCCGCGGGCAAGAAGGCCGGCCGCATCACCGCGGAAGGCACGATCGTCGTGAGCACCGATGGCAAGACCGGCGCAATCGTCGAAGTGAACTGCGAGACCGATTTCGTCGGACGCAACGAGAACTTCGTGCGCTTCGCGAATGAAGTCGCCAAGGTCGTCGTGCAGAGCAAGGCCAACACCGTCGAGCAGCTGCTCGCCGAGAACTGGCCGGGAACCGACGAGCCGGTGAGCCAGAAAGTGGCCGAGCAGATCGCGTCGATCAAGGAGAACATCTCCGTTCGCCGCTTCGCGCGTTACGAAGTCGCCGAGAACGGCACCTTCGGTTCGTACATCCATGGCGGCGGAAAGATCGGCGTGCTCGTCGAAGTCGTTGCGAACAGCGCCGCGGGCGCAGCGCACGCCGAGGAAGTGGCGAAGGACGTTGCGATGCACATCGCCGCGGCCGAGCCGCGTTTCCTTCGCCGCGAAGATGTGACCGAGAAGGATCTCGAGACCGAACGCGAGATCGCGCGCGATGCGGCGATCAAGTCCGGCAAGCCGGAGAACATCGTCGAGAAGATGGTCTCGGGCAAGATGGACAAGTTCTACGGCGAAGCGTGCCTGCTCGAGCAGACGTACATCAAGGACGACAAGCAGACGGTGACGCAGTATCTGCAGAGCCGTGGCAAGCAGGCCGGCTGCGAGCTCACCGTGACGCGCTTCACGCGCTACAAGCTCGGTGAAGGCATCGAGAAGAAGTCGGAAGACTTCGCGGCCGAAGTCGCGTCGTACATGAAGCAGTAAACATCGAATCCGATTCGAAATCGAAAAAGGCGGCTCTCCGGAGCCGCCTTTTGTTTTTCTGCTATAAACCGCCTCGCATGTCTGACCCCAAGTTCAAACGCATTCTGCTCAAACTTTCTGGTGAAGCCCTGATGGGCGGACGTCGCAGCGGCATTGACGCCGATGTGCTCGCGGCGATCGCCGACGAGCTCGTGGAAGTGCACCAGTTAGGCGTGCAGATCGCGATCGTGATCGGCGGCGGCAACATCTTTCGCGGCGTGACCGGCGCAACACAGGGCATCGATCGCGTTGCAGGCGACCACATGGGCATGCTCGCAACGGTGATCAACGCGATCGCGTTGCAGGACGCGATGGAGCGTCGCAGCATCCCGACGCGCGTGACGACTGCGATCACGATGTCTGAAGTCGCCGAGCCGTTCCTGCGCCGCCGCGCGATTCGTCATCTCGAAAAAGGTCGCGTCGTGATCTGCGCCGCGGGCACAGGCAATCCGTTTTTCACGACTGACTCCGCTGCTGCATTGCGCGCCGCGGAACTGAAGTGCGACATCATCTTCAAAGCGACGAAGGTCGACGGCATTTACACGGCGGATCCGGAAAAAGATCCGAACGCGGTGCGTTTGCCGCACGTGACGTATCAACGCGTGCTCGCGGATCGTTTGCAGGTGATGGACGCCGCGGCGATCGACCTCGCGCGCGGCAGCGCGATTCCGATCTATATTTTCTCGATGCGCGAGAAGGGCAACATCAAGCGAGCATTGCTCGGCGAAGATGTCGGTTCGATCGTTGCGGACGAGATTTAGAGGATTTCAATTATGGCGATACAAGACGTAATCAAAGACGTGCAGCATCGCATGCACAGCTCGATCGAGTCTCTGAATCATCACTTCAAGACGTTGCGCACCGGCCGCGCGAATGCGGCGATGCTCGATTCAGTGCAGGTCGATTACTACGGCACGCCGACGCCGGTCGCGCAGGCCGCGAACATCAAGGTTCCGGAGCCCGCGCTGATCGTGATCGAGCCGTGGGATAAGTCGATGCTTTCTCCAATCGAGAAGGCAATCCGCAACGCGGACCTCGGCTTCAATCCCGCCTCCGATGGCAAAGTGATTCGCGTGCCGGTTCCCGCGCTCACGGAAGATCGTCGCAAGGATCTCGTGAAGAAAGCGCATGGCATGGCGGAGGAATCGCGCACTGCGATTCGCCAGGTGCGTCGCGATGGCAATGAGAAGCTGAAGAAGCTGCTCAAGGACAAGACGATCTCCGAGGATGATGAGAAGCGTGGGCTCGATGAGATTCAGAAGCTCACCGACAAGCACATCGACGAGGTCGCGAAGGTCCTGCAGGCCAAAGAGCAGGACATCATGGCGGTCTGATGGCCGCCGATATCGTCGTCATCGTCCCCGCCGCCGGAACGGGTAGTCGTTTCGGCGGCCAGATTCCGAAGCAGTTCCAGCAGCTCGCGGGCAAGCCGATCGTGCAGCACGTGATCGAGCGCTTTCTGCTCGATGATTCCGTTCTGCGCGTGGTCGTTCCGGTCGCCGAGGTTTTGCTGGCGGGCGTGAATAACAGCGAACGTGTGACGTTCGTCGCGGGCGGTGCGACGCGACAGCAGTCGGTGATTCGCGGTCTCGAAGAAGCTGGCGACGCGGAGATTGTCGCGATTCACGATGCCGTGCGTCCGCTCTTCGCGATGGCGATGTTTCACTCGGTGATTGCCGCCGCGCGCGAGCATGGCGCGTCATTGCCGGTGGTGCCGGTCGCGGACACGATTCATGTGATGACGACGGATGCGACGGTGCAGGAGACGCTCGATCGCACGATGTTAGGCGCCGCGCAAACGCCGCAGTGTTTTCGCATCGATGTGATTCGCGATGTGATGGAGCGCGCGACGCGCGAAGGTCTCGACGGTACGGACGAAGCAGGACTCGCGGCAAAGTTCGGGTATCGCGTGCAAGGCGTTCCCGGCGATCCTCGCAATCTGAAGATCACGCTGCCGGAAGATCTGTTCATCGCGGAGTCGTATCTGCAGCAGTGGAACGCACAGGCATGATGCGCATCGGCCAGGGCATCGACGTTCATCCGTTCGATGCCGATCGTCCCCTCATCCTCGGCGGCGTGCGTATCTCGGAAGCAGGCGGTCTCTCCGGTCATTCGGATGCGGATGCGGTGCTGCACGCAATCACGGATGCGTTGTTAGGCGCAGCCGGCGCGGGCGATATCGGTCATTACTTTCCGTCGACGGATGAGCGCTGGCGCGGCGCGGATTCGTCGGTGTTCGTGCGCGAGGCAAAGCGGATTCTCGATGAACGCAACGCGGAGATCGCGAATGTCGATGTGACGATCATCGCGCAGCAGCCGAAGCTTTCGCCGCATCGCGATGCGATGGTGTCGTCGATCGCGCGAATTCTCGATTTGCCGGAAGGTCACGTGAACGTGAAAGCGACGACGACGGATCACCTCGGGTTCATCGGCCGCGGCGAGGGTCTGTGCGCGATGGCTGTGGTTTTGGTTTCCGATTAGGCGTCGTCTCTCTCAATCGACAACCAAAGCGATAGACTCCGCCCCGATGTCTGTCCGCGTTCGATTTGCTCCTTCTCCCACTGGCCACCTTCACGTCGGCGGGGCGCGCACCGCGATCTTCAACTGGCTCTTCGCCAAGCACCATGGCGGCGAGTTTCTGATTCGCGTCGAAGACACCGATCAGGCGCGCTCCACTCGCGAGTCCGAGGAAATGGTCCTTGGCGATTTGCGCTGGCTTGCGCTCGATTGGGCGGAAGGCCCGGACGTCGGCGGACCGCATGCGCCCTATCGTCAGAGCGAGCGGGTCGACATCTATCACCGCGCTGCGCAGGACCTCATGACGCGCGACGTCGCGTATCGCTGCTACTGCAGCGAAGAAGAGCTCGAAGCGAAACGCAAACAGGCCGAGGCGGATGGAAGACCGCCGCATTACGACCTCACTTGCTGGAACAATAAACGCGTCGAAGAAGGCAAACCCTTCGCGGTTCGCTTTCACGTTCCCGCCGATGGCGACGTCACGATTGACGACCTCATTCGCGGTGAGGTCACGTGGCGAAAAGAATCGTTAGGCGACTTCATCGTCGTGCGCTCTGACGGTCTTCCCACCTACAACTTCTCTGTCGTCATCGACGATCACGACATGGAGATCACCCACGTCATCCGCGCCGAAGAGCATCTCACCAACACTCATCGTCAGGTTCTGATCTATCGCGCGATGGGGTGGTCCGTCCCGCAATTCGCGCACGTCTCGCTCATCCTCGGCCAGGACCGCACGAAACTCTCCAAGCGTCATGGCGCGACGTCTGTTTCGGCGTACGCGGACGAAGGCTATCTCCCCGATGCCATGCTCAACTACCTCACGCTGCTCGGCTGGTCCTCGCCGGATGGTCTCGATGTTTTCTCGCGCGAGTATGCGATCACAAACTTCTCGCTCGATCGCGTGAATGCCGCACCGGCGGTGTTCGATCCGCAGAAATTCGAATGGCTCAATGGCCAGTACATTCACGCGATGAGCGCGAACGAGCTCGCGCCGCTCACGCGTCCATTCTTCGACGCGCCGTGGCTCGAAGAAGGAATCGACGTCGTGAAAACCAGTGTGACGCGACTGACGCAATTCAAAGATGCGCTCGCGTTCGTGCTCGAGTTCACGCCGCCGGCGATCGAGCGTGAGTTCGCGGAGAAACTCGCGGACGATTTGCGCACACACGGCGCGCCGCGCGACGAGGCGAGTTACAAAGCGATGGTCGAACGGTTGAAAGTGTCGACCGGCGCGAAAGGCAAAGCGTTGTTCATGCCGCTGCGCCTCGCGATGACCGGCAGCGAGCATGGCCCCGAGCTCGTGCGCGTCATCCCGCTGTTGCAACACGCGAGCGAAGTGGATGCGCGCGTGTTGTCGCCGCTGGCGCGCGTCGAGAAGAGCCTGAACGTCTGACGCGCGAAAATGTAAGATCTGCGCAAAGGAGCCAGATCCCTTGCGCAGATCGATCGTGGTCGTTCTCTGTCTACTCGCTCTCGCTGTGCCCGCGTTTGCGGGATTCGCCAGCCGCGATCTCATTCTTCCGGCCGCGGGGCGGCTTCAGGGCGGCGGCGGTGCGCAGTTTTATACGACCCTCTGGGTGACAAACCCGTCCACCACGCAGGCGGTGGACATCGAGATTCAATACCTGCTCACGGGACAGGCGAATCTGCACCCGCCGGCATTCAACGATTTGCTCGCGCCGAATGAGACGAAGGTATACGAGAACGTTGCGGAGGCGACGTTCGGGATTACGGGCATTCTCGGCGCACTGCGCGTCAAGGGGAGTGCCGAAGTCGTTGCCGGTGCGCGTGTTTATGACGTGCGCGGTACAGAGACCATTGCAGAAACACGTGGATTGTTCCTCAATGGCGTGCCGGCGCGATTCGGAATCGCCAAGGGCGCGCGCGCGACATTGCAAGGCGCGCGTAATAACGGGGATTTTCGCTACAACGTCATGCTCGTCGAAACGGCAGGCGAGCCATTATCCGTGCAATTGTCATTGCTCAATGCAAGCGGCGCGACAGTAGGCGCGCTCAATCTCGCATTACAGGCTTGGGAGCAACGATTAGTTCCTGTGGCCTCCATTGTGGAGACGCCACTAAGCGATGGCAGCGTCATTGTGGATGCGATTGAGGGCAATGGCCGCGTATTAGCTGCAGGCAGTCTTGTAGCCAATGGGTCGCAGGATGGGGCCGTGTTCGAAATGGCGCGTTCGGGCGATTCGATTCTCGATGGTCCGTATGTGCGCACAGTGAACGGAAAATCGAACGATGTCGTGCTTGAGGCGGGATCGAATATCACGCTGCAGCCGACGGCAAGCGGATTTCGCATTGACGCCGTTTCGGAGCCCGGACCGCAAGGACCGATCGGTCCGGCAGGGCCGATGGGTGCAACCGGCGCCACTGGTCCGCAAGGCCCAATCGGACCTACAGGCGCAATCGGCCCTACCGGCCTGACAGGGCCAACTGGTCCCACCGGGCCAGCTGGCCCTCAAGGTCCAGCAGGACCTGCAGGGCCAATCGGACCAACTGGCCTGACAGGACCAATTGGCCCGACCGGAGCAGACGGCCTGCAAGGACCAATCGGACCGACGGGACCAATCGGTCCCACGGGTTTAACGGGACCAATTGGGCCAGCGGGACCAGATGGCCCAATCGGACCTACAGGCCCAATTGGTCCTACCGGCCTAACGGGGCCAATTGGTCCTATCGGGCCAGATGGTCCTCAAGGCCCGATCGGTCCTACGGGCTCAACGGGGCCGCAAGGTCCCATTGGACCGCAAGGGCCGATTGGCCCGATCGGCCCGGCGGGGCCCGACGGATCAACAGGTGCGACAGGGCCGCAGGGGCCGGAAGGCCTCAATTGGCGTGGCGCATGGAGCGCCGCGACGAATTACGCGATTGATGATGCCGTCTCTTACGGAAATTCGTCGTATGTAGCGACCGCCGCTGGCGTAAATCAACCGCCGTCGTCCACGCCCGCATCGTGGGATGTTCTTGCACAAGAGGCATCGTTTACCGGAGCCGCTGCTGGCGGCGCATTAACGGGGAATTATCCGAACCCGTTCATTACGAACGGCCAGGTCGTGCGATCGCTGAATGGCCTTACAGAAGCGTTAACGATTGCAGCAGGATCGAACGTTACTGTGACGCCATCAGGCGGTAATACGCTCACAATCGCGACGACTGCATCGGGATCGAATAATTCGTCTGCAACGTTTAATTCCAACGGAACGCTCACGATTGCTGACGATCGGCCGCAAACCATCAGCACGACGAGCGCTGCCTGGCTTACCGCTGGAAATAGCGGCACGAGCTCGGCCAGCTTTATCGGAACTACAACGACGCAGCCGTTCATCATTAAAACCAATGGCACCGCAGCGACCGCGGAGCGCATGCGCTTTTTAGCGACACCGCAAATTACGATCAATAGCGCAACGACGAAAGCCGGTGATCTTCTGTCGGTTTATGGCACCGGTGTTACGGGTGCTACGAACAGCGTTGCCAATCAGACGGATTATCCGATCAATGCTTATAGTAGCGGCTCCTTCTCCTCCGTTTATGCCGAGAACTCGGGCACCGGGCAGGGACTGACCGGTTACAACACCGCTAACGGTACAGGCGTGTACGGGCTCAATGCCAATACCGCCGGGTTTGGTGTTTTTGGATATAACCAGGTTGCCGGTGTCGGCGTCGGCGCGTTATCGACCGGCGGATTTGCGGTCAACGCAATGACAAACGGGTCGTTAGTGACCGGTGTACGCGGCTTTAATCAGAGCGCAACGGGAACGGGGATCCTGGCGCTGGGCAATAACATCACCGCTGGTACTCTGCCATCGGGAGGTGCTGGTCTTGCCGCCAATGGAGCGAATGTCGGTGTTTATGCGCTCGCGACGAATGCAAACGGCGTCGGGATTCTTGCCGGTGGATCGAATGTCAGTGCCATGCAGTCGAGCGGACAAGGCGAAGGGCTCGCCGCCACAGGCGATACGATCGGCCTGACAGGCTATGCCACGGCCTCGCTGGCCGATGACCGCTGGGGTGGTTACTTCGATTTTCTATCGGGGGCGAATTCGTACGCGTTCGTCGGTGGCCGATGGAACAATACGGATTACGCGATTCTGTCCGGCGGCACGAAGTCGACGATGGTCGAAGGATTCGATGGCGAGTCGCGAATCATGTTCTGTCCCGAGGCGCCGGAAGTCTTGTTTATGGATTATGGGAGCGGGCGCCTGGTGAACGGCGTGGTCCGAATCGAAATCGATCCGTTGTTAGCGAAGAATATTCGCATTGATGACGCGCATCCTCTGAGAGTGTTCGTGCAGGTCGAAGGCGAGTGCAATGGCGTTTATGTCACCGGAAAGTCGGCCGATGGATTTACTGTAAAGGAGCTCGGCGGCGGTGTTTCAAATGCGCCGTTCTCCTGGCAGATCGTCGCGACTCGCGCCAGTGTCATCGATCAGACGAGCGGCCTCGTAGCATCCGATTTCGAATCCGCGCGTTTCCCGGTCGGTCCGCCTCGAAAAAAAGAGAAGGTTGAGACGTTCGAAGTCGCACCGGCGACTGTGACTGCACCAGCGCCGAAGAGCGCGCCGATGGTGCCGCTCAAAGTGAAGGCCGCAACGCGATAGACTCCGCGCGCTTTGAAGATCTATTCGCTTTTACGGCGTGCGCTGTTTCATCTGGATGCCGAGGAGGCGCACGAATTTGCGGCGGGGCAGATGGAGGCGCTGCAGACCATTCCGATCGCCTTGCGCGCGATCGAAACGATCTGTCGTCCGCCTGCGTCCGCGTCGCGTGAATTGTGGGGACTGCGATTCCCGTCGGCGATCGGCATCGCCGGCGGATTCGACAAGAACGCCACAATGATGCCGTTTCTTGCGGCGCTCGGATTCGGATTCATTGAAGTCGGTACTGTGACGCTCAGGCCACAGAGCGGTAATCCGAAGCCGCGATTGTTCCGTTACCCGAGCGATAAAGCCCTCATCAATCGCATGGGTTTCAATAATGACGGTGCTGACGCCGTCGCCGCGCGATTAAAGAACTGGGATCGTCGTGTGCCGACGTTCATCAATGTCGGCAAGAATCGCGATGTTCCGATCGAAGGTGCTACGGAGTCTTATGTTGAGTGCTATCGCCGTGTCGCGCCTTATGCGGATGCGGCGGTGCTCAACCTCTCCTCGCCGAATACGCCGGGACTGCGCGATTTACAGCGGCCGGAACATCTCGAGCAATTGTTGAATGCGATTCGTACAGTGCGCAGCGGACCGGTGCTCATCAAAATCGCGCCGGACCTCGATCCGACGCAGATCGCCGAAATCTCGGATGTTTGTGTGAAGCTTGCGGACGGCATGATCTGTACGAATACGACGCTCGATCGAAAACCCGGAATGAATGAAGCCGGCGGATTGAGTGGGGCGCCATTGATGGACAAGTCGACCGATGTCCTTGCGCAAGTGCGGAAACGTGTCGGTCCGGATTACCCCCTGATCGGCGTCGGCGGAGTGTTTACAGTGGATGATGTCAAGGCGAAACTCGCCGCGGGTGCGAACCTCGTGCAGCTCTATACGAGCTTCATTTACGAGGGACCGCTCATTGCACGAAAGCTGGCGCGCGCATGATTGTTTACGGCGTCAATCCTGTTTATGAAGCCTTGCGCGCGCATCCGAAACGCGTGCGTTACGTCGCCATTACACGCGATCAGAGTGGGCGATTACAGAAGCTCATCGGCGAAGCAAAGAAATTCGGCATTGCCGTGCGAACGCTCTCGTCCAACGAGCTCGACCGCTTGACGAATCGCGGCGTGCACAACGGCGTCATTGCTGACGTCGATGCGGGCACGTATGTCGATTTTCATGAGATCGCCACGGATGATGCGACGAAATTCATCCTGATTCTCGACGGCATCACCGACCCGCAGAACTTTGGCGCAATCCTGCGTGTCGCCGATGGATTCGGTGTCGACCTCGTCGTCATCCCTGAGCATGAGAGCGTCGGCCTAACGCCCGCGGCCGTGAAGGCGAGCGCGGGTGCGAGTGAGTGGGTGAAGGTTGCGCAGGTGACGAACCTCTCGCGCTCCATTGAATTGCTCAAGGAAAAGGGATTCTGGGTTTACGCCGCGGCCGCGGATGGGGATCGCGCGGACAAGATCGATTTCACCGGCAAAGTTGCGCTCGTCATGGGCAACGAAGGCAAAGGTGTGCGACGGAACGTCGCCGAGCATTGCGATCGGAACGTCAGCATTCCGATGTTCGGGCATGTCGATTCGTTCAATGTTGCGTCTGCCGCGGCGGTGTTGTGTTACGAGGTGGTGCGTCAGACTCACCAGGAATAGGGTTCTCTTGCGTCCCGTTACGCGACCTGCTATAACCCGCAGTTCCTCGGCCGCCGCCGTAGAGACTTCCAATTTGAAGCATCTCGTCGCAGGCTGAATGTGTCTTTGAAATCAGTAAATTGAAGGAATTGGCGCTGGCATAGCTCAGTTGGTAGAGCAGCTGATTTGTAATCAGCAGGTC
>JACZCU010261824.1_pt1 | contig 10844 bp, 14 predicted proteins | sample 8641851 | NCBI WGS metagenome assembly JACZCU01 (sample SAMN15324605, study PRJNA640507) | soil metagenome | isolation source: monocropping sugarcane control | place: China: Luxin town, Laibin City, Guangxi Province | collected 2019-07-25 | depth 10cm m | reverse complement strand
GGCATCACATAAGGCCAGCGCGTTGCCTGCTCGGTGTACCCGAGCATGCCATGGCCCCATGGATCGAGGCCGGTCAAAATCGCCGCCCGCGCCGGCGGACATGATGGCACCGACGAATACGCCTTCGCAAAACGCGCCCCCTCGGCAGCCAGCTTATCGAGGTTCGGCGTCTGAATGAACCGATTCCCCGCGGCACCCAGCGCGTCGCCGCGGTGCTGATCGTCCATGATGAAAAGAATGTTCGGCTTCCGCTGCGGCGCCTCATCCGCTCGGCAGAAATCCGACAGCGTCAGCCCCGCGGCAATGCCAACGCCAGCGCGGAGCACGCCACGACGAGTGGGAGTAATGCCAAGCATAAGCCAAAATCCTCGAACTTCATGGCCATGTATGGGAAAGCATTGAATTCTTCGCCGGCTCGTTTTCCGTCGAAGAAACTTATAGCTCATGACACCAACGAGCGGCAACATCGGTTAAGAACAGGTGCAAAAAAACTTCACAAACTTCTCCGCGCCTAACCTGAAATGTAAACGTTACGGAGCATCCGACACGATGCGGAATCCGACGTTATATCCACCGTGGCTCCCGGGCGCGCCGTCGAGGCGGGATGCGGAGCGTAGAAAGATTGGATCGATGCCCCACGATCCGCCGCGTAGGACGTGCGAGGCTTTTGGATCGGGCTTGGGCCCGGTGGGATTGGTGGCGGTGTCGTTGGGATAATCTGCGTAGACGTCGGAGCACCATTGCCAGACGTTGCCGTGCATGTCGTACAGGCCCCACTTGTTTGCGGGAAATGAGCCGACGGGCATCGTCTTCCAGCGGCGTTCCCCTTTGATGCCGGCACCGTACACCGCGGTACCATCGTAATTCGCCTGATCGGAGCTGATCGTATCACCCGTATTGAAAGTCGTCGTGGTACCGGCGCGGCAGGCGTACTCCCACTCCGCCTCGGTTGGCAATCGGTACGTCTTGTGATCCCTTTTGCTCAACCAGGTGATGAATGCCTGGGCGTCGCTCCAACTGACGTTCACCACCGGGCAACTCTCCTCCTGCTCGAAGACTTTGTTGTGCTGCCAGGTGTTTTCGTCGTTGGCCTTCTCGGCATCGGTCTTGAAATTCGTGTCCGCGACAAAAATCGCAAACTGGGCGCGCGTGACATCCTTGGTCGCCATGTAAAACGGCTTGGTCAGTTTCACCGCGTGCTGCGTTTCGCTTTTGCCACGGCCGACTTCGCTTTCAGGACTTCCCATCACGAACATGCCCGGCTCGATGCGGACGAAATCCATCCCCAGGGCCACCTGCTTGCTTAAGTCCTTCGGGGGCGAAGTGGACTGCGCTTCATCTGCGGGCAGCGGCTGCTCGCCGAGTTTTAGATTGGCCTCGAATTCCCTCACGCTGCGCGGGATATAGCCCTCAATGACTCCGTTCAAATCGCTGCTCCCCGCAACCATGCATCGATGATACGAGAAGATGCCGCACTGCTTGCGCACCAGTCGGCCGTTGAAGTTGAAGACGAGGTTGTCCTCCCGCAATTCGATCGCGTCGTACATGGCGCAATAGTCCGGCCACTCAAACGCTGTCTTGTGCGCCACTTCGCAACCAAAGTAATGGTAGATGTGAAGGAGCGGAGGGTCGGCCGGCTTGACCCAGCCAAAATCCTCGCACTCCGAGCGCCAGAGTTTTTTCCAAGACGGATCCTCGGCCACTCCCTCGATCTTGAGGTCGGGGACGAGTCTAAAACTGGGCGCGGTATCCAGCCCGTCGATAGGGCGCTTTTCAATCTTCGGATCGGACTTGATGAACGCTGCGTATGCATCGTTCACGCTGGCCTTCTGCTGATCGCTCCAACCGTCCACCAGCCAGGGGTCGGGAGTATCCGGAGCCCCGGGCGTGAAGAAAAACTTCATCCGTTCAGCCAGGTTCTGATCCAACTTTTGTTTGAGTTCTGGCGCGATGTCATGACCAAACAGCAGCTTGCGAGCGCCGGTTTCCTCTTCAAGCGTCAAGGCATTGCCCGAGTGCGACGGCGAAGCAACGACAAGATGAAATTTGCCATTCCGCAGCGCCGCCGCGTGAACGAGAAAGGCCATCTCGCAATAAATCAGGTGGCAGTGGTAAATGCCTTCGGTTGTGTTGCCATTGGTATAGGTGATGGTCCGCTTGATGTCGCCGGGAGCGTCCTCGAGCGTCACAAACAATGTCACCGCCGCTTGATCGCTCACCTTGACTTGATATGGAGCCAGCGCATCCGCCACGCGCCTGCGCAAATCATCTGCCGGAACTATTTTGGCGATCCATGGATCGAGGTTCAGGGCAACCTTCACCTCTTTGACTTGATTGAGAAAATCATCTCCGGGGATGTACTTGGCGTCACAAAAGCCGTCGCCGTCGGCCGATGCCGTACGCTGTGGCAATCCGATGCAAAGCCAGAAACAGATAATCAGTGCCGCGCGTCGCACGATAAGGGCTGTTGACATGGCTCCTCTTTGATTCTGCCCGCACTACATGGTTGCTTCGAAGAAGGGGCGTGAACGGTTCTGTGCAGCAGGATAGCTTTATCGATTTTTGCGATCAATCAGAAGTTCCGCCAACTACGGGCCATGGGCGCACGACATAACCAGCGGCGCGCATCTGATTCCCTCTCCCGGTACTCCGGGGGAGGGCCAGGGTGGGGGCCATCGGCCTGATTTGCAGACGCCGTCCCTTCTTCATACAAACTGGCCTTCATGGAAGAGCCAAACCTCCCGAAGCCTCCCATGACCCATGAGGAGCCGAGTCGGGAAATCACCGCCAAAGGTTTCCACGTCCCGGCAAAAAAAGATCGCTATTCCCAGGAATCGCTTTTCATCGGCGGGCAAGTCGATCTCAAAATTTCCGCGCATGACACCCACGGCGCGCTGTGCATCTACGATGCGATTCGCTTGTCAAAAGGCGGCCCGCCTCTGCATTACCATAAGGCCCAGGATGAATGGTTCTATGTGATCCGCGGCCAATTCATCGTCCGCGTCGGCGATGAGACCTTCAATCTGCATCCGGGAGATTCCGGCATTCGCCCCCAGGAACATCCCGCACACCTACGCCATGATCAGCGACGGCGAAGGCCAACTGCTCCTGCTCTATCAACCCGCCGGCACCATGGAGGAATTCTTTCTTCAATTCAGCAAGTTGGGAAACCAGCCCCCCGAAAATCAACAGGCCGCGATTAAGCGGTTATTTGAGGAGCATGGGATGGAAGTGCTCGGGCCGCCGCTGAGGTTTTAGCGCGGCTGCCGCGGGTTCAGGAAAGAGAACTTACTGCCGAGGGAGCCGAGGAACGCACGACTGCCGCATGATCGTAAGCAGTAGGAGGCCGGCATTGGGAATTGTGGTAAACTGATTCCCGGCTGAAGCACTCCAGTCGAACATCGTTCAATGATGTGCCGTCAGATCGGAAGCATCCTCTACCGCATTATCGACACAGGCATCTTCATTTTGTGCCTGCCGTTTTACGCTGTCGCCATCCCGCTCATCGCACTTCACGACCGGGCGGTCATTCGCTTCAGGAAAGTCCGGATGGGTATGGAGATCACCCACTGGCCGGCATGCGATCAGCGGGAAGATCTGAGGGTCGTTGACATCTCGCGACTAGGCGAGGGTCTGGTCGGTGTGCAGCGTCGCGAATGGAACGTTCTCCACCATCACCGTCGGAGCTTGCCAGAGCCGCCTTTCTACGATGTAGTGGAGTACTGCAGCATTCGACGGTTCTGGCTGGGGTCCGATCGGTGCGGCGTTCATGAATCGATCTCTTCCGATTCGCACCGGCTTATCAGAAAGGTAAACTGATGGCGCTGGATGACATCAATTCCATCGATATTGTTCTCGATGCAACCCCTCACGCCAAGGTAACGCTCCTGATTGCCGATGGCGCAGTACACGCCGATGAAGAGCTCAGATCCAATAAGTTTCTGAAAAAACTCGGCGGCTACGTCGCGTATGTCACCGGGCCAGAATTTGCCAGAAATCATCCGGGTGTCGAGCCAAAAGATGTGTTGATCGGCGTGCTTTGCGCCCAACCGCCAAATGAAGTGATGAAGGAGATGAAGGAGGTACGCCCGGCGGGGAAGCCGGGCGTCTCGATTCGCGTGATCTGTACTCAATATCGGCCCGGCGATGATATCCCCTGGTTTATCCGGCCCGACGGAGTTCCGCCGATATAACGCTTCGCTCAATGAACTGCTCCAACGCCTGACGGCCCGCACCATTGCAATCGACTTTTAAATCATTCCTTCTCGCACGGCGCATGAGTACCCACCGATTACTCGGGCTGTGCCCGCACTCGTTTGAAGAAAGCCGCTATCAGGATTAGATGTCGCGACAAGTCATCAAGTTGGATCGGGTTGACCGGTAGTTGCTATCCTTTCGACCGCAGCACTTGCACCTGAAATGGGAAGCCAAATGTCGGATGAGCAATCAGCGCCAGATGCCCAAGAGGCAGCAAAAAAGACGGACGTTGACGAGAGCATATCTAGGGAACCTATCGATGCTAGACAACGCCTTCTGGCGCCCCTCGACAAGCTTCTGAGTCGTTGCGCCGAGGAACGGGAGCCGGCCAAAAAGCCGGTCGCCGACTATCTCAACACTCCGTTCGTCGTGACTGTGCTTGGGGGGCTGCTCGCCAGCTTGCTGACGTTAATATGGCAGACCAACCAGAAGAATCACGACACGCAACTGTCAAACACTGCTGCTGCAAATGCTCGTAGAGCAGAACATTACTCTAAGAGCGAGGAGTTCACTGAAACATTTGCCGATGAGTTTCCTGCGGCATTAGGCCGCCTTTATTCGATGGTTACACCCCAGTGCATGGCAGAGGATGATTATATTGCATCGACGCAACCAGGTGTGTCGCCAGAACTACTGCAACAGCTCAAGAAGCAAAATACTGAAGCAACATCGCAATTCCAGAAAATGAAAGAAAAGTACCTCAATGCCAAGAATCCCGAAACCTATTGCCTGAGGGTTGCGGGTATCTTTGAATCCCGGGCCGTCGAAAATGATGCCGAAAGTTTACGGCAGACATTAAAAGATCTGTTCGACATCCGCGCCTCGGGCGATCGAGAAAAGGACAAGGACAGAATTGATGCGCTAAATGCGTTGGCAAATACAGAATACGAAAAGCTCCTATCGGACATGGGAACAGAGCTTAAACAGGCACGACACAAGTTGGAGGATCTATGATTGCATTGCGACGAATCATCGTTGTTATTGTGACATCGCTACTGATTGGTACCGCAGGATGCTACAGGTCTGCCGGAGGTAATCCTCAAGACCCTCACGAGGTGCAGGGAGCTACCCTTCGCGACCCGCACGGGGTACAAGGAGCTAATCCGCGAGACCCGCACGAGGTGAGGACTGTCCCCGATGGTTCGAACGCCGCACGCTGAGGCTCGGATTCCATTCAGGAGAATTAAAAGCACCAGGCGTCGTTGCGCCATTGGACTTCACATTTTCCGTTGTTCGATCCAACACAGTGTTCATATGAACCACATCGCTCGAATTGTTTTGTTTTCGATTTTATTTTGCGCGGGGGGTTGTTTCCATGCGCAAATCTCAGTGCCCGCGGATTACGGGATGACGCCGTCACAGATCGCGCACACATGGAGCCGTGGATACGCGCTCCCGCGGAATTTTCGGGTTGATGCCCAGCAACTGGAGGCCAATCTTTACGACGTCAATCTGCCCCAGTTTTCTCGTCACTCCGCAATACAAAAGTCGCGAACCGGGTGCTGGGCCGCCTGCGTCGAAATGGTGACTTCATATGATGGGCAAACAGTGGATCAGAATGAGGCTATAAGCCGCTTGCATGGCAAGGTCGCAGACAACGGTGACGACGCAGGCTCAGTGGCCGATATATTTAACAGCCTCATCGGTTCTGGCAGGTCCGTCTATATCACAAACGGTGTGGGCAATGCTTTTATGCAGGAACTACTATTTGACTCACCAATTTTGATCAGCATCCGCCCGCAGGCCGATCAGGAATATGGCCATGTGGTCGTGCTTGCGGGGATGGAATTTTCGTTCGGGCCGCGTGGCGAAGCGATCGTTCAGCAAATGAAGATTTTCGACCCCGCCGACGGGGACGAGCATGACTACGGTCAAGATGAGATTATCCGACTACGCGACCAAATTGGTTACGCCGTTCAGTTTCGAGACTACAATCGAAGGTGATCCGTTTGGAGACAACCGCGAAGAAAAATCCTCGCTGATTACTTGAACAACTCGGAACGGGGTAGTGAAGTAATGGTTCCCTTCCTTCGGCCGGAGCCAATGGACGGGATGCCGCCGCCTATGTACTCGTGGATCGTGCGCGAGGTCGCTCGTGAGACGACGCCGTGGATCGAGGCGCGAGACAAAGCGGGGCGGGTATATCAAACCCGCGACGAAAAGCGGGAAGCATTCAAGCCGACGCGCCAGACCAATGCGTGGCGCGACGAAGACGGGAACGCCCACTACGTCCTCGGCTGTCAGCAGATTGAAGGGCCGGGCCGGCTGTGAAACGACCGATGTCGTGAGATCTGAATCCGGGTTCCTCCGTGTTAATCCGGGGCTGATTCATATTCATTCAGATACATATATGAGACAAATGAGACACGTGTCTCACCGAGCTCATCCATAAGACGCGAATTGTAAATCGTGAATGGTGAATTGGTTAAGGTAAAACCAGTTGCGAAATGAGACATTTGGGACGCGCAAACGTGTCTCACTGTCTCATTTGTCTCATCTTGGGGCCCAGAGACTGGAGACTCGAAACTAGGAAAACGCAGAAGGATGTGATGTCACTCGATGTCACCAAATGTCACATTTGTGACATCGCGTGGTTGAGCCATAAGCTAATACCATGGAATGGTTTAGACTTGGAGTTCAAGTCAAATGTCACTGATTTTCGCGAAAAGCGCATCCTTTTGTGACATTTTGAGACATTCTGCGCTAGTGGTCAGAAACTAGAGACTCGAAACTGGATCATTCTCATACCGCGCGGACGACGCGGCGCATCGCGGGACTAGTCCACTCGAATTCGCCGACGTAATCCCGTCTGCGTTTGCTTAAGCGAATCTTCCAGCGCGCGGATGTAATTCGAGACCAGGTGATCGGTGATTCCTTCGAGGAAGCTTTTGCCGCGGGTGGCGATGGCGCGCGCGACGGCGTGGGCGTGCCAGGGCTCGATGTTGGCGTCGAGCGTGATCTGATTGTCACGATCGATGTAGACCAATGTTTTGACGTGCCCATAGCACGGCACGCGCCCGGCCATCTGCTTGAGCTTGCGGAGGATCCGCTCGTTGGTCAGCTTCGGCTCTTTGGGGAGCAGCCGCTTCATCGACGCGAGCGGCATCTCGGGGACCAGGTCGAGCCGATTGACGATGCGATAAGTCGGCAGGTCGTACTTTGTACAGAACAGCCGATCGCCCACGCGCGGCGAGCCGAAGGTGTAGATCGCCACCGGCGGTCGGCCGAGCTTCGCCAGCCGGCAGGCGGTGAGTACCGCAAGTGCGCCGCCCATCGAGTGGCCGGCCAGGAACAGCGGCTTATCGCCGATCTTCTCCAGGATCGGCTCGATCTTTCTCCACGTGTGATGCAGGGCCAGGTGGAAGCCGCGATGGACGCGGCCGTGGTAATGATGGTGTTCGACGAGGCGCACGACGACATCGGTGAGCCAGGTTTGCAGCGTCACCGGATCCGAGCCGCGGAAGGCCAGCACGGCATGCGTGTCGCACACGCCCAGGAAGCCGCGCGTTCGCGTCAGGCGGTTGAGGAATGAAACCGTCTCCAGCCCGAGCCGCTCGCTCGCGGCTTTGCCGGGCGAGCGGTGATAGGCGATGTCGGAGGCATGCGCGAGGTACAACGCATTGGATCGGTTGAATGCCGGATCATCAGGCGTGAAAGAAACGGTTTCGGTACGCATTTTTCCCCCTAGCCCACCCAACCGCGGATGACCGCGTCTACATGCGGCGCGAGCTGCCCGCTGAGCGAGTAGACCCACAGCGCGCAGATGATGCCGGTGAAGACGTCCATGGTGTAATGGGCGCGCAGGACCAGGACGGTGATCGCTTCAAAGAACGCGATGGCCAAGCCGAGCGCGAGTCCCCAATGGCCCCAATGTCCGGCGAGCGTCGCCGCGCCGTAGACGGCGATGGCGGTGTGGCCGGAGAAGAATAAGTCGTTCACGGTGCCGTACGTCACGAGAATCGACGGCACGCCGGGATAGCGCCAGACCATGCCTGACGGCGCCGGCAGAGGGCAAAGCCCCTGGCAGATTTGCCGCAGGGCGAACACCATCGTCAGCCCCAGAAACGGGCGGAAGGACTGGCCGAAGATTGCAGTGCCCAGGAGATACGCGCCCAGCAGATCGATCACCAAAGAGGAGATGATCAGCAGCCGATTCCCGGCGGCGACGTTAGTGCCGTAGCGGTGGTGGATTCGTTTGGTGAGCACGTGGACGCCGTCGGTCAGCGGCACTTCATACGCCACCTTCGGCACGCGTTTGCCGATCAGCGCCTGCGTCCAGTACCACAGCACGATCCCCGCGGCGACGAAGCCTGTGCGGACGCCGATCACCGGCCAAGGAGCGATGGTCACGATGCCTCTCCTGCCGCCGGGATTCCCAGCATGCTGCGCAATTGCGTTTCGATCGCGGTCATCAACGGGTCGGCTTCGCCGCGCGCTTCGCGGCCGGGGTTGACTTCGATGGCGTCGCCGACGGTGATCTTCGCATCGACCGGGCCATGGACGGTGACGCGGCCGGTAAGATCTTCTTCGAATCGCTCGATCGTTTCGATGATGCGCGCCGGCGGCGTGCCGTCGGCGATGTAGTCGGGCGGATAGTGATACAACTGCTGCGCGAGATCCGCATCTTCCAGCAACCGCCAGCGTCGGGCCTTTTCGGCTTCGTCGAGATCGCCCTTGATCATGTCCGGCAGAATCGCCGACCGCAGCCGCTTCACCCGCGCGACGGGATGGCCGTCGGAGTTGCCGTTGGTCCACTCTGCTTCGAGCGGTTTGAGCAGCGCATCGATCATCTTCGCGATCCGCCCGGCAATCGTGCCTTCCTGCGTGTGGCCGAGATATTCCAACTCTTTGAGCGCCAGCAGCCCCGCGCCGACTTTCTTCATCCGCTCGCGCAGAGGAAGCGTTCGCGAAGGACGCCACGTCAGCCGCTGCTCGATTTCGTCAAGCGTCTTCGCCGCCGCGGCTTCGATATCGAATGGAAATGAATAGCGAATGGCGATCGGATGCACGACGACTTTCTTTCCGTCTTTCGCGCGCTTCTTTGCCGCTTGGCGGGCGATGAGAGCCGTACCTTCCAGCAGCGGCGTGAGACGGTCATTGGTTCGAGAGATGTGCCCTTCAGGAAAAATCACCAGAGGACGCTCGGCGCTCTCGAGAATCTCGATCGACGTTTGCACCGCCTGCTTATCCATCCCTTCGCGATAAATCGAAAACGCCCCAGCACGCCGCAGCAAAAACGCCTGCAGCTTGTTGGCCATGAAAAGATGCGCACTGGCGACGACATAAAACGGCCGGCCGATGGCATTGGCGACCTTGCTGAGGATAAAAGGATCCTCATCGCGACAATGATTTGGCGTGATCATGACCCCATGGCCTGCCGCGAGTGACGCCTGCAGTTTCTCAACGCCGGTGACCTCTACTACGTTTGTCCCGTAGTGACGGCGAAGGAAACGCGGGAAATAGAGGTTCAAAACCTTCGGCCAAAGCGTCCCGCGGTAAGGGGGAAACGGCGTATAGGGTTTGTCCGATACCACCGAATTCATGAGTCGAGCACCTTAGCCATAGATCGGAGGTTCGTGAGCCCCGCCTTGCAATACATATGTGTCCCCATCTGTAGGATCCAGCGAAGCAAGCCAGCCCATTGCCACTCCCCATGCGCTGCAATAAGCATGGCGAAGTTATCGCAGAATAGCACGTTTTGGTACGGGTTCAATCATCTTGATGGCAAACCGTGGCATATGGAGCGTCAACCGCATCACCTTTTGCCGCATTCGTCAATCGACGTTGAAGGATTCCGCGTATGAGATAGAATTTTCTCGCCCATGTCCATGCAATTCATTGGGTTTCAAATCAATTCTGGAGGCAACCATATGAATCGAATCAACGGGGCGCTGCTGTGGGCTTTCCTCTTCACAATCATCTCGGGCGTCGCATGCGACCAGAAGCGGGCGACCAGTAATCAGAATGCTCAGAAGGATTTTAGAGCCACGACGGTAGTCGGCCTTCCTGAAACCAATCCGCCTGCGATTGATAAATCGGTAGCGGACCGCTTCACGATCGGCATGGATCAGGATCAGGCGCTGGCGACGCTGAAGGAGGCTACCCAGCATGCTCCGCAAACCGGCCCCTCCTTCGACAACATCATCGAACAGGGTCGGCTGAGCGGCGCGCATTATGATGTGACGATTGCGCAGGGAAAGCGGAAACTTGTGCTCAAATTCAAAGACAAAAAGCTGGTGGATGTGCAGAATGAAGGGTTGGAGTAGCGTGGCTGCGGACTGAGTAATCATTTCTAAAACTTTCAGCGAGGCGTGCGATCGACTGTACGTTCTGCTGTGATGCCGAATTCAAAACAGATATGTCGGGCGGTGCAAATAAGCTCTTTTACCGCTCTTTTTTTGGCCTTCGCGGCGGCTTTGTCTTTCGCGCATCCGCCGATTCGGTGGGATGCGCTGGATGATGTGGGAAACCTTGGCCGAGTCTCGTCGGGCGGAGTCAGCCCGTTTGATGCAAAAACGATCGTCGCGGGCGGCGGCGTGCTGGGCGTGGGCGGCACGCACGATGGCGGCGCAACCTGGCAGCAGACG
>JACZCU010166513.1_pt1 | contig 10865 bp, 13 predicted proteins | sample 8641851 | NCBI WGS metagenome assembly JACZCU01 (sample SAMN15324605, study PRJNA640507) | soil metagenome | isolation source: monocropping sugarcane control | place: China: Luxin town, Laibin City, Guangxi Province | collected 2019-07-25 | depth 10cm m | reverse complement strand
GCTCTTCCCACGGCAGCGACTCGGACGGTGCTGGCGCGGGCGGAGGTCCCGGTGCAGGCTGCTCCGTCATCTTCTCGAGGTCTACGAACGACATCCGCGGGAAGGCTCGCGTCTCGCCGCCGAACGCCAGGGGTTCTTCGTGAATCGGCGGCGGTTCGGGAGCGGCAGGCTGCGGCGTCTCCGCCATGTGCTGCAGATCCTCGAATGACATTTTCGTGAACGCGCGCGTCTCGCTGCTGAACGCCTCGGTCGGCGGCGTTTCGAACGGCATCTCCTGCGCGGCCCCTTCGGCAATCTGGCTCGGCGCGGCGCCGAAGATGTCGCTGCTGTGAGGCTGGAAGCCGCCGAACGGCGACTCGTCGGCCGGGATCTCGTCCGCCCATGGCGACGCGACCGGCTCCGGTTGCGGCTCCGGCTCGGGTGCCGGCGGCGGAGGGGGAGCGGCCGCGGGCGCCGGTGCGTTGATCGTCGGCGCGTTGCTCTGCGCCTGCTGGATCAGCTCATCGACCTTGTGAATGAGACTCTGTGACTCGAACGGCTTCGTCACGACGGCGTCGCAACCCGCCTTGTCGGCGCGGTCGGGATCGAACGGCTCGAACGTGCCGGTGAGGAGGACGACCGGAATCGTCCGGTACTCCGGATGCGACTTCACGAATTCGCAGACTTCGTAGCCGTTCTTCTCCGGCATGATGATGTCGGAGAGGATGACGTCGGGGCGCATCTCGGCGAGCTTCTGGATCGCTTTCGCGCCGTTATTGACCGCGACGACTTCGTAATCGCCGTCGGAAAACGTCAGTTCGACGACCTTCTGGATGGTGATACTGTCATCCGCGAGAAGGATTCTTTTTGGCATTGATTTTTGCTCCGATGTAGCGACCAACCTACCACGGCAAGTCGAAACCCTCAAGAGAGATACGTGACGGATCGCTTCCTCGTCTTCGGTCATCGCGGCAGTCCCCGGCGCTTCCCTGAAAACACGGTTGCATCGTTCGAGGAAGCTCTTCGCGGCGGTGCGGACGGATTCGAGACCGACCTCCGCCTGCTCTCCGACAACACTGCCGTCCTCTTCCATGACGACGAGTGGCGCGACGCGGAGATCGAGACGCTCGACGCCGGCTGGCTTCCGCAGGCCGGCTACGACATCGCACGCGTGCGCGACCTCGCGAAGTTCGCGGGCCGCGCCAAGATGGTGCTCGAGATCAAGCGCGCGAAGTGGGAGGACAAACTCCTCTCCGAGATCGCCGGGCTGCCGGACATCATCGTGGCGTCGTTCGATCACACGCTCGTCGCGGAGCTCGCGCGCCGCAAGGTTTCGTTTCCCCTCGGTCTCACGGTGTTCGGACGGCTCGTCGACGTCGCCGAATACGCGAAGCGGCTCGGCTCGACGTGGCTCTTCCCGCAGTTCCGTTACGTCGATCGCGAGCTCGTCGACTCATTGCATGCCGAGGGAATCAAGGTCGTGCCGTGGACGCCGAACCGCGAGCGCGACTGGCTGCGTCTCCGCGACGCCGGCTGCGACGGGATCATCACCGACTATCCGGCCGAGGCGTCTGATACACTCCGCGGCTGATCCATTAGCACCGCGGGAGGGGGCGGACAATGAAGACCTGGGAGTACAAGATCATCAACGTCCGATCGGAGAACTACTCAATGGATCCGCGGCGGGCGGAAGAGCTGAATCGCCTCGGCGATGACGGCTGGGAGCTCGTCTCCATCACCTCGATCAACTTCAAGACCGGTGCGACCGACCACATCGGCATGGTGTTCAAGAGAGAGAAACACGCCGCTACGTCGTGACCCGTCCTTTCCTCATCCTCATCGTCCTGGACGGCTTCGGCTGCCGCAAAGAAAAAGAGTGGAACGCGATCGCGATGGCGGACAAGCCTCGCTTCGACGCCCTGTTCCGCAACTCCCCCTGGACCACGCTAGATGCCTCCGGCAACGCCGTCGGACTGCCGGCAGGCCAGATGGGAAACTCCGAGGTGGGGCACCTGAACATCGGTGCGGGAAGGGTCGTCGACCAGGACATCGTCCGGATCAGCAAGGCGATCGACAAGGGCGAGCTCGATCACAACGACGTCTTCGTCAGCACGGTGAAGGGGCGCACCGTCCACTTCGCGGGGCTTCTGTCGGACGGCGGCGTCCACTCGCTGCAGTCGCATCTCCACGGCATGATCGACGCGGCGCTGCGCCTCGGCGCGAAGCAGGTCTTCGTGCACGCGATTCTCGACGGCCGCGACACGCCGCCGAAGTCGGCTGACAAGTACCTCCGCCAGCTGCTCGATCATCTCGACGGCAAGCCGAACGCGCATCTAGCGACCGTCATCGGTCGCTACTACACGATGGACCGCGACAAGCGGTGGGAGCGCGTCCAGCGCGGCTACGACCTCATGACCCTCGGCGTCGGAACGCAATCGCAGGATCCGCTCGGGACGCTGCAGCGCTTCTACGAACAGAACGTCACCGACGAGTTCATGGAGCCAATCGCCGTCCTCACGAACGAAGGGACGCACCTCGGCCGCGTCGAAGACGGCGACGCACTCATCTGGATCAACTTCCGCGCCGATCGCATGCGGCAGATCGTCACAGCATTCAAGGACGACGACTTCGACGGTTTCAAACGCTCCGTCCACCCGAAGGTGCACATCGCGACGATGAACCGCTATCGCGAGGACTGGACGCTCCCGGTCATCTTCCCGCCGGCCGAGGTCAAGAACCACCTCGGCGAGGTGCTGTCGAAGGCGGGGCTGAAGCAGTTGCGCATCGCGGAGACCGAGAAGTACGCGCACGTCACCTTCTTCTTCAACGGCGGCTCCGACGCGCAGTCGCCGGGCGAGGAGCGGATTCTCGTCCCGTCGCCGAAGGTCGCGACGTACGATCAGAAGCCAGAGATGTCGGTCTTCGAAGTGACAGACAAGGTGGTCGACGCGATCGGCTCGAAGAAGTTCGACGTCATCATCATGAACATCGCGAATCCCGACATGGTCGGCCACACCGGCGTCATGGACGCCGCGGTCACCGCGGTGCACGACACCGACGTCGCCGTCGGGCGCATTCTCGACGCGGTCCAAAAGGTCGACGGCGTCGCGCTCATCACCGCCGACCACGGCAACTGCGAGCTGATGTTCGACCCGAAGACCAACCAGCCGCACACTGCACACACCACCAACCCCGTCCCGCTGATCCTCGTCGATCCCGAGAAGCGCTTCGGCAAGCTCCGCGACGGCGGCGCCCTCGAGAACGTCGCCCCGACGATCCTCCAGATCCTCGGCATCGACAAGCCGAAAGAGATGACGGCGGACTCGCTCCTGACCGATGTGTCCGAGATGTCATCCCGAGCGTAGCGAGGGACCCGGGCGGCGGGGCGGCTCTATGATCGTGCCTCACGCCCGCCCAGGTTCCTCGCTACGCTCGGAATGACACAACGAAAAGTGGACACACTCATCCTCATCCGGCACGGCGAAACGGTTCACAACGTCGACGGGATCGCCCAGGGGTGGAACGACAGCGCGTTGTCGGCGCGCGGCGAGCAGCAGGTTGCGGCGCTGGCGCGGCGCGTGGCGGCAATGGAGGTCGACGCGATCTATTCATCGACGCTGAACCGTGCGCTCTCGACGGCACGTGCGATCGCAAAGCTGACCGATCACGAGATCACGACGCTCGACGACCTGCGCGAGATGAACTACGGCGGATGGGAGGGGCAGTCGTTCCTCGACGTCCGGAACAACGACGAAGAGACGTACCGCCGCTGGATCGACGACGGCGACGTGCCGTGCCCGAACGGCGAGTCGCACAACGACGTGCGCCGCCGCATCGAGGCCGCGGTCGCGGCGATGCGCGGCCGCCGCGTCGTCGCCGTCTCCCATGGAACGGCGATCCGCATCGCGGCGACGGCCCTGCTGCAACTGCCGATCGGTGCTGCGCGTCACTTCGCGCAGGACAATGCGTCGGTGAACATCTTCATGCGCCGCGGCGACCGGTTCGTCCTGAAGCTGTGGAACGACACGAGCCACTGGACATGATCCTCTTCGATGAACTTCGCAACGAGCTCGCCGAGGCGCTTCGAACGCGCATGCTCGTCGTGTTCGGGCGCGTGGTCGATCGCGTCGACGTGGAAGACGCCGATGACTCGTTCCGCGTTGCACCGCTCGGCGTCGATTCGAACCGTCTCATCACCGGCATGCACCTGCCGCAGCTCGTCACCTCGGCGAGCGTGGAGAAAGACGGCACGATCGTCTTTCATCTCGATCGCGGCGGTATCCTCGTGACGCTGATCGGACGGGAAGGCTACGACCGGCTGCTGTTGCAGCGGATTCCTGACGACCTCTGGCGCGCGGCGCGCGCGTACGCCGAAGCCCACATCACGCAGAGCGAGCTGCTACAATGCGTCTCGGCGTCGTCCAAGCGCCGGTGACCATCATGGGAAAATTCGATCTTCGGGACTTCGCGCTGCGCGCGCTCATCCTCGTCGCGGGTGGAGTCGCCGCCGCGCTTCTCGCCCTCAAAGGACAGGCGCAGTCGCTGCCGGCGCTTGCCGTCGGGGGAATGCTCGGTGCGTTCCTGATGCGCGCGGGCACCAGCGAGAGCTGAAGCGGGCGGGCGCCCGTTACGACGCCCGCCGGTCCTGCTCGCCGCCTCCGCCGTCCGCGCGGCGTACGTTCTCTGCCTGCAGTCCTTTCGGACCCTGCTTGACCTCGAACTCCACCCGTTCGCCTTCATTCAGCGTCCGGTAGCCTTGAGCCTGTATCGCGGTGTGATGGACGAAGACGTCTTCGCCCGTGTCACGCTTGATGAACCCGTAACCTTTGTCGTTGTTGAACCACTTCACCGTACCAATTTCGGGCATTCCCCACCTCCGGCCGAGCACATCCAGCCGCAATGATGATTCCTTTGGCCCGCATATAACCGGGCTGCGGTGACGAAATTGTGCAATGCGCTTGCCTGACCTACTCACCAGATGAGGGCACGGTTGACGCCGATACGCTGGAAGCCGAGCCCTTCGTAGAGCGCGATCGCTCCCGAGTTGAAGTCGTTGACGAAGAGCGTGACCGCCTTTCCTTTCCGAAAAAGGTGGCCCGCCACTTCGCGCAACGTCTCTTTCGCAAGCCCTTGGCGGCGAAACCGCGGGTCGGTCCAGACGCCCATCAACTGCACGACGTCGTTCGTGACGGCCGAGAATTCGCACTTCGAGGCGATCACCCCGTCGATGACTCGGACGATCGACCGCTTCCGTTCGACCAGCTCCCGCACGCGCTCGCGGTACCCGATCGCGTCACGCTCCAGCGGGTCGATCCCCACTTCCTCTTTGTGCATCGCCGCGCAGGCGGGGACGAGCGCGTCGAGGTCGCGCACCGTCGCATAGCGCGCCGTCGCCAGCTCCGGGAAGTCGAAGCGGCGCCGCAGCGCGTAGATCGGCTGGTTGAGCCGCACGACCGTCGGCGGGTCGATGCGCGAGTGAAGGTGCTGCCACAACATCTCGACCAGCGTCGCCGGCGAGATGATCGCGCGCACCGGCAGCATGCGCGTGAGGATGCGATCCGCCACCAGCGCCACCGCCGTCTCGGTGACGTTCCGCGGCGCGCCGGGGTCGGACGCCAGCACGATGTTCGTCGCGAGCGACGCCAGCAGCGTGATCTCGCGGTTGTGCCAGACGGCGTAAATCTGCGTCGCCGCCGCGCTCCGCTCCTCGAGCAGCCGCGAGATCAGATAGACGTTGATCAGCGCGTCGCGCCGCAGAAACGCGAGCGCCCCGGCGACGTCGTCGTCGGCCAGCGACTTGATGGACCAGCGCCCCTCGACGGGAAGAACAGCCAACTAGAGCTCTCCGTGAGCCAAATATGCTAGCCCGTCGATCGCCTTGTGCCAAAACGGACGGTTGGACCACTCGTCGAAGTGGCGCTCCTTTGAATAGCGCAGATCGTCGTTGAACGCGCCGCGGAGCTGCGCCGCGATCTGCGGGTCGAGCGTCGCGAGGCTGATCTCGTCGTTGAGATTGAACGAACGGCTGTCGAAGTTCGTCGAGCCGAGGCACGACCAGACGCCGTCGACGATGATCACCTTCTGGTGCAGCAGCGTCTTGCCGTACTCGTAGACGTGCGCTCCCGCCTTCAGCAGCGTCCCGAACTGGTGATGCGACGCGTGCTGCACGATCGGCGAGTCGGTGGCGCTCGTCGCCGGCACCATGATGCGGACCACGACGCCGCGGCGCACCGCATCGCGGATCGCCATCATCGAGTTCTCGTCCGGAAGGAGGTACGGGTTCTGGATGATGATCTCGTGCCGCGCCGCCTCGATCGCGAGGTAGTACAGCACCTGCACCGACGAGATCGAGCCGGTGGGCGAGGTGTACGCGAGGTGCGCCTGCGTCGTGCCTGCGGGCGCGGTGTGCGGGAAGTACTTCTCCCCTGCGAGGATCTCCCCCGTCTGCTCGATCCAGTTCTCGCAGAACGCCCCCTGCATCCGGTTCACCTCGGGGCCGGCGATGCGGAGCCCCGTGTCGCGCCAGTGGTCCTTGTCCTGCGCGTGGCCGCTCCACTCGTCGGCGATGCCGTAGCCGCCGATGTAGCCGATTTTCCCGTCGATGATCGCGAGCTTCCGGTGGTCGCGGTTGTTGAGCCGCCCGAGGTTTTTGAGACCGATGGGATGGAACGAGGCGAGCTTCACGCCTTCGCGCCCCATCAGCTCCTCGTTCTGCTTCGTCATCTTGTGGCCGCCGGAGGCGTCGACGAGGACGCGCACCTCCACGCCGCGATGCGCCGCGGCCGCGAGCGCGCGCGCGACCTGGTCGCAGACGTTCCCACGCCACCAGATGTACGTCTCGAGGTGGATGCTCTCCTTTGCGCCGTTGATGTCGGCGATCAGGCGCGGGAAGAAGCCGTCGCCGTTCTCGAGCACGTCCGCATGGTTCCCTCCGTCCAGGCTCGCCTGCGTGAGGCCGACGATCGACGGCAAGAGCGCGTTCAGCTCGCCCGGTTCTTTGACGCTGAGGTGTGTGACCGGCTCGCGCCACAGCGACCAGAGGAGCGTGGTCATCGTGGCGATCACGAGCAGCATCGCCACGAAGACGACGACCGGGATCCGCATGTGGTGCGTCTTCCTCATTTCGAGCGCTCCCACATCAGCTCCGCGATCGCCGGCCAGTGATCGGAGGGCCCGATCTTCACGGCGCGCGCGGCGCGCACCTCCCAGCCGTAGTCGGCAAAGATGTAGTCGATGCGGCGGTTCATGGTCGGATGCGTCGGTCCGATGTTCTCGCCGCAGAGCTGTCCGACGTTCATGGCGCGGAAGCGCTGGACCTCGGCCGCGTCCTGCCCGGCGTTGAAGTCGCCGGTGAGGATGTAGGGATAGCGGCTGCTGCGAACGTGCTTCGCGACGCACGCGAGCTGCACTCCCCGAATCCTCGCGTTGAGGCTGGCCCACGTCGAAAGGTGCGTGACGTAGAAGTTGATCGTGATGCCGTCGATCTGGATCACCGATTCGGTGAGGGAGCGCGGCTCGCCGACGGTCGGCAGCGGGTGAACGACCTCCGAGACCAGCTTGCCGCGCGTCAGGATCGCGTTGCCGAATCGTCCGCCCGCTTCGGTGTAGCTCGGGCCGAAGTAGCCGTGCATGTGCGTCAGCGCCTCGAGCTCGGCCAGCTGGTCGCGGTACCGCGACTGCCACGTCTTGCGGTGTACCTCTTCGAGGCCGACGATGTCCGGCTGGATCTGGTTGATCGCCGCTGCGATCCGCTTGATGTGGTCGCCGTCAATGAGCTCGTCGTGGCCGGCGATGTTGTACGTCATCACGACGAGCGGCCGTTGCTGCGGCGGGAAGTTGACCCGCACTGGATACGTGACGACTTGCCCATTCTCCGTTCGCGTCGCGACGCGCAAGTTCGGGTCGACCGGCTTCGCATCGCACTCGCCGCTCTGGACGGTGTAGACCGCGAACACGCGGTAGACGAAGACGAGCAGCAGTATCGAAAGGATCCCTAAGATCGGCCGCCGCGTCGATTTCTTCATCCCGAAGCCGACACAGCAAAATTAGTGCTTAGTGGGTAGTGCTTAGGTGTCATCCCGAGCGTAGCGAGGGACCTGGGTGGAGGGGCGGCACGATGCGCGTACCACCCGCCCGCCCAGGTTCCTCGCTACGCTCGGAATGACACGGGGCTAAGCACTAAGCACTAAGCACTAAGCACTCCGGGTGCTTCCAAAGAGCGCTCGCGGGAAACGATTCGGAGATCTCGCCGGAGCGCAGCTTTGCAATTGCCTCCCGTTTCGATTCGCCGCTCGCGAGCAGCACGATGCGTTTCGACTCGAGGATCGTTCCGATGCCGATGGTGATGGCGTGAGTGGGGACTTTGCGGTCGGCGAAGAGGTCGGCGTTGGCGACGCGGGTGGAGTGGGAGAGCTCGACGACGCGGGTGCGCGAGTCGAACGGCGTGCCCGGCTCGTTGAAGCCGATGTGACCGTTCTGGCCGAGGCCGAGGAACGTGAGGCCGAGCGAGCCGGCGGCGGCGATCTCGCGCTCATAGCGGACGCATTCCGCGTCGAGGTCAGGCGCATCGCCGTGCGGGATGTGTGAGTTCGCCGGATCGAGGTCGACGTGGTCGAAGAGGTGCTGCTTCATGTACGTGAAGTAGCTCCCGGGATCGTCGCGCGCGATGCCGGCGTACTCGTCGAGGTTGAACGTCGTCACCTGAGTGAAGCAGTGATACTGGCGCGAGCACTCGGCGACGACGCGCTCGTACATCCCGATCGGTGTGCGGCCGGTCGGCAGTCCAAGGACGCAACGCGGATCTTCGCGGATCGCGGCGAGGAGGAGCTCAGCCGCGCGCCGCGAAAGTGCGCCGTAGTCGTCGCACGTTTCCCACTTCACGCGTCGGCGCCCCGCACGATGACGCGGTCGATCTCCAGTTTGTTCGTGAGCAGCACGAAGTCGGCGTCCTCGTTCCGCGCGATGCGTCCTTTGCGGTCGGCGATGCCGATCACGCGCGCCGGCACTTCGCTCGCCAGCGGCAGCACCATCTCGATCGGGACGTCGGCCAGCTCGACCATGTTCTTCACCGCGTCTCCCATCGTGAGCACGCTTCCGGCCAACGTGCCGTCGGAGAGGCGCGCCGCGCCGTCGGCGACGCGGACGTCGTAGCCGTAGAGCTTGTACTCGCCGTCGGCGAGACCGCAGGCGCGCATGGCGTCGGTGACGAGGGCGATCCGGTGCGGCATCGCCGTGGCCGCGATCCGCAGCATCACCGGGTGGACGTGGATCCCGTCCGCGATCAGCTCGGCGGTCGCGTCGGAGACGAACGCGGCGCCGACGACGCCCGGCTCGCGGTGGTGCATCCCGGTCATGGCGTTGAAGAGGTGCGTGAAGTGCCGCGCTCCCCACTCCAGCGCGGCGGCGGCTTCGGAGTAGTCGGCGGCCGTGTGGCCGATCGAGAAGAGGACGCGGTCGCGGAAGTGCTCGATGAGCGCGCGCACGCCGTCGAGCTCCGGCGCGACGGTCATCATCCAGCGCATGCGGGGCGCGAGTGCCAGCAGCGACGACAGCTCGTGAATGTCCGCCGGGCGGATCGACGAGGCGTCCTGCGCCCCCGCGCGCTGCCGGTTGATGAACGGCCCTTCGAGGTGGATGCCGGCGATTCCGGGCGTCCGCGCGATGGCCTTCACCGCTTTCTGAATGTCGCCGATGGAGCCCGAGAGCGTCGTCGCGCAAAGCGCCGTCGTTCCGTGCTTCGCGTGAAAACGCACGATGCGCGCGTTCTGCTCCTCGCTGGCGTCCATGAAGTCGGCGCCGTCGCCGCCGTGAACGTGGACGTCGATGAACCCCGGCGCGATCAACGACTCCGTGCGTTCGGCCGTGCGCGGAACGTCGGTCGTTTGCGAGACGTCGATGATCGCGTCGTCGCCGATCGTGATCAGCGTCTCTTCCTGGATCGCGCCGCGGACGAATGCCCTTCCGTAGAGCTGCCGGATCTTCATTGCTTTCTGGCGATTTCGATGGCCGCGCGCACGTTGCCGTTCGCCTCGCGGATCGCCTGCACCGCCATCGGGCGGCTGACGTTCGCCGCGAGCTCCACCATGCGGACGGCGCGGTTGCGCAGCTTCTCGTTCGTTGCGGGCATGTCGATCATCAGGTTCGAGTAGACGTGGCCGAGGCGGATCATCACCCCGGTCGAGATCGTGTTGAGGATCATCTTTTGCGCGGTGCCGCTCTTCATCCGCGTCGATCCCATGATCACTTCCGGGCCGGTGATCGCCTCGATCGCGATGTCGGCTTCCGCTGCGAGCGGCGAGCCAGGCGTGGAGGTGATGCCGACCGTGAGCGCGCCGAGCATGTTCGCGCGCCGGATCGCCGTGACGGTGAACGGGGTGGTGCCGCTCGCCGCGATGCCGACGACCGCATCCTCGGCCTTCACGCTCTCATTCACCGCCGCGATCGCCGCATTCTCATCATCCTCGGCGCCCTCCACGGCGCTCGTGAACGCCTTCTCGCCGCCTGCCATGATCACTTTGACGAGGGATGGTTCGATGCCGTACGTCGGTTGCAGTTCCGAGGCGTCGAGGAGCGCGATGCGCCCGCTGGTGCCTGCGCCGGCGTAGAAGAGACGTCCCCCGTGCGAGAGCCGGTCGGCGATCTGGTCGATGGCCTGGGCGATTCGATCGGCCTGCGTCGCCACCGCCGCCGCGACCAGCGCGTCCTGCTCCTGGATGATCCTGACGATCTCGCCCGGCGACGCCCGATCGATGTCGAGGCTCGCCGCGAGCCGGTCCTGGGTCATGCGACGAACGATATCATCCGCTTTTTCGTGGATGGGAGGGGGCCTCAATGGGGCGGCGCGAGGAGAAGGACAAAGAGTTCCTCGCGAAGAACGCGGCGTGGGC
>JACZCU010124403.1_pt1 | contig 10865 bp, 9 predicted proteins | sample 8641851 | NCBI WGS metagenome assembly JACZCU01 (sample SAMN15324605, study PRJNA640507) | soil metagenome | isolation source: monocropping sugarcane control | place: China: Luxin town, Laibin City, Guangxi Province | collected 2019-07-25 | depth 10cm m | reverse complement strand
CCAAGACTTGTTCAAGAGTGCGTACGCATCACACGGCCTGGTGGAGTGATCCGTCTGACCGAAGCCGATAGCTGGGGTACTACCAATAGTCCCGCTCTGGAACAACTGTTTATCTGGTCTATGCGTGCCATTCATGCTGCCGGGCACAGCTTCTCCCCTCATGGCAGAGATTTTGGTATCTCACCAATGCTCTTCCGCTTCCTGCGCGAGGCAGGCTGCCAAAACATCGGGCATAGAGCGCATTTCATCGATTTCTCCTCGGGAACAGAAGCACACTGGGGCTGGTATCAAAATTTTCTCGCCGCTTTCAAATTGATGCAACCCTTTCTCATTAAATGGGGCATTACGACCCAGGAGGAAGTCGAGCAGACATATCAAATGATGTTGGCAGAGATGCAGATGAATGATTTCTGCGCGACATTGTTTTATGTCACCGTGTGGGGTGAGAAGCCTTTGCAATGACAGTTCTTAAAGGAAGATACTCCCTATAGAATAGCTTACTTGTTGTGCTATGTAAGCTTGAGTGGAGAAAGAGCTGTAAAGCCGATCTCCACTCAAGCTCATGGTATACTTTTGTATCTCATCACGTAGCGTATCTCCACGACGTTGGATATGCTCCATCACTCAAAAAGACCGGGTTTCATCCTCTGCCACCTGGTCTTCTAGTGCCGCTGCTTCATCCATACGCCCCAAGTCCCGCAAGAGATGAGTATAGGCAGTGTGTGTTGCTCTCGTCTTCGGATGACGTGGTCCAAGTGTCCCTTCATACAGAGCCAGCGCTTGCTGATACAGTGAGAGTGCCTCCGCCGTCTGTTGCTGCACCTGATGAAAGTGAGCCAGGTGATGCAAACTTTGTGCCACGTCTGGGTGCTGCGGACCCAGGTGTTGTTGACGGAGAGCCAGGGCGCGCTGATACAAGATCTCTGCTTGCTCGTATTGTCCCCGCTCACAGGAGAGTGCTGCTAACCCGATGAGTGGCTCGGCTACTAAGGGATGCTCAGTGCCCAATGCCTGCTCCCTGATCTGAAGGGTGCGTTGATACAGGGCCTCTGCCTCCTTATATTTGCCCTGCTCTCTATAGAGTTCAGCGAGTCCTTTGAGCGGAAAAGCAACCTGAGGATGCTCAGGACCCAGCGCTTGCTCTCGAATATCCAAGACGCGCTGAAAGAGTTGCTCCACCTGTTCATACTTCCCCTGTTCAAAGTAGAGTTCAGCCAGATTGCTGAGCGGAAAAGAAACTTGGGGGTGTTCAGGACCCAAGGCCTGTTCCCAAATGCGCAAAGCTCGTTGGAAAAGTGGCTCCGCCTGCTCATATTTGCCCTGCTCTTTGTAGAGGGCGGCCAGATTAGTGAGGGAGTAGACTACCTTGGGATGCTCAGGACCTAGCGCCTGCTCCCAGGTGTATACTGCTCGCTGAAAGAGTGGCTCCGCCTGCTCATATTTGCCCTGCTGTGAGTAGAGGATGGCAAGGTTGTTGAGCGAAGAGCCTACCTCAGGGCTCGATATTTGCTCTCGGATAACTAACGCCCGCTGGAAGAGCGGCTCCGCCTGCGCATATTTACCCTGCTGTCTGTAAAGGGTGGCTAATCCGTGAAGCGCGTCGGCTACGAGAGGATGCTCAAGACCCAAGGCCTGTTCCCAAATGCGCAAAGCCCGCTGGAAGAGTGGCTTCGCCTCGACGAAACGTGCGCGATTTGAGAGATAGGTAGCCACACTACTCATCAATATGACATGCTCAGGAACATCATTCCACTGATCACTCAACGTGATACATGCAAGAGCATGTGGCAGCAGCCTTTCACAAGCCTGCCAATAGTCGGCATGCGTCTTCTCTGGGGGAAAGAGATGGGCCATAGCGCGTATCACGCGTGCGGCCCATGTTCTCTGGTCTGCTTCAGATAAGCTTCCTTTGAGCACAGCTTGTACCAGGCGATGAATCGTCACCGTTCGGGTTGCTGCATTGCGCTGGAGAAATGAATACATAAGGAGCGCTTTGACGACTGCATTGAACTGGAAAGGATCAGATGCGAGCAACTCCATCACCGGTCCAAGATGCATAGCCCCCTCGATGAAAAACGCTTCGGGAATAGCCTCGGAAGCCAGGAAGGCGCACACCGTCAGGAAGTCCGCTGCCGAAGCGTTGCTCCGGTGAATCTGCTCGAACGCCAGTGCGAAGGTTCTAGACACGGAAAGAGGATGATCAGTGTGAGCATTACGCTCTTCGAGGAGACGCAGATGGGAAGTCCGGAAGAGATGCAGGAAGTCAGACAAGCTGCATTGTGTCTCTGCGATATAGGCTCCCGCCTGGTCGAGTGCGAGAGGCAGGCCATCCATGATCCCAACGATCTCTCGGGCTGCCTGGGTCTCCTCCGGAGAGAGCGCGTTAGGAGAAGCAATTGGCTTGCCTCTGTTGACACGGCTCAGCAGCAACTGAAGCCCTTCCTCAGGAGTCATCGTATCGAGAATCAATGTAGGTGCAGTGATACCAACCTCCTGCTGCCGTGTGGTGAGTAATATGGCTCCACAGCGTGCTGTCGGCAGCACTGTTTTGAGTAGTCCTATGTCTTCGACGTTATCGAAAATCAGGAGCCACTCACGATGAGAAGTAAGCCATAGCTTCACCGCAGCGATCACACGGTCCTGGTCATGATCTTGTCGCTCTGGAAGGCGAAGCAAGTCAGCAAATGCGGTAAAACTGGAGAGGATACTTTCCCTGTTCTCTGCCCCAACCCATAAGATGGCCGCATAGTCGTGGGCATACCGGTAGGTATATTCTATTGCTATCTGTGTTTTACCGATGCCCCCAAGACCACTCAGGGCATAAGCCTGACTCAGGACCGCTGTCTGCTCGTAACCAAGCATCTCGTGAAGATGGTGCAGAATCGCGTCTCGTCCGGTAAAGAAGGGGTTGCGTGGGTACGGCACATGCCAGTAAGGTGAGAGCGCAGTCAGACTGGCCTCCAGTAATCGTTGAGTGTTGTACATATCTAGCCGCAACTGGTGAGCCAGTTCCAGTACCAACGTTTTGCTCTCCGGAAGGCAGACGCCGCGCTCCCATTTGCTGACGGTGTTACGATGCACATCCAGTTTCGCAGCGAGTGTGAACTGAGTGAAGCCGTGTTGCTTGCGCAAGGTGACGAGTAGCTCTCCGAAAGGTCTGGCATCCATGCTAAACATATTCGTTGCCCCCTTCCTTTCATTCAGGACGGCACCGTTTCTGGAAGAACCCCCAAATGCACACCTGAAGTGTGCATTCTATAGTGTAGTATAACAGATGAGTATAGCAGATGCAGCAGGAGTTTCTCGCTCTTACGGGCGCGTTGCATTGTTTTGTGTAGAGTAGAGGCGGGGGAAAGATAGAGACATACGCAAGAAACGGAGGGAAGAGCATCCTGGCCTGAAAGCAAGCGAGAACGCTATCGTTCCAGATAGTTGGAGGTATGATATCGAAAGTTGAATGGTGCCCGTTAAGCTATGAGACTCTGGGCTACACGGCCCGTGAGTGCCTGGAAATCCGTTTGGCAGAGGTTGGTTTTACCTACTGGCCGGCTGCTTTTAGCCTGAGCTACAAGGCGTCTTCTCTGCCTAACGGACACATTTCAACAGCTATTGCACTTCCAATCTTCCCTGGCGGCTTTGTAGGAGACGTCAATTGTAGGAATCGTTAAAGCAGTGATGCGGCTAAATCTCCCCTGGTGCCTTGCACTATCAGATGTCACGTGTAGGGATGCACAAAGCCGAGCTCAGCGGAGTGAACAAGAGAACGGTTCTGTGCTGGAAGTCTCAGTCAGGAAGGAGCACAAGATGAACTGGAAAGTTCGCGGCGCTTGCGCTGTTCTTATCTTATTCGCTCTCTATAGCTTCGTAGTGCCTGCTGGTGGAGTTGCTCATGCTGCTACTCTATCACCTAAGACTCCGCTGCCCGGACCGAGTGGCTATTACTATGCAGTAAACTGCTGTACTAGCAACTTATACACTACTGTAGACAGTATCCACATCCTGGGACCAGCCTCCGGCCACATTGATTCCACTTATAGTTTCAGCGCCTCCTGGAGTGCTAATGTTGGGATTAGTTATCAAGCAGTACAGGCCACGGTTGGCTTCAGCCTCAGTTACACCTGGTCGATTAATCCAGGCTGTTCCTTACAGCCTCCAAACGGCAGATGGGCCTGGTTGGATTTCCAGGAGGTTTACTTTGTTCAGTACTTTGATGTCTATTGGCATAGCTATTACACTGGGAAAAACACCTATGCTGGTGGCGGCTCAGCCCAAACGCATAACTTCTGGCAGTGTATCTGGTACTATGGATGAGAAGCAAGACAGCAAAGTCATGAAGAAGGATACCAATCCTGAGAGGTCAGGATAGAAGAAAATTTAGTTCGAACTAGCATCAGGGGAAGATAAAGCGGGTACCAGGTTGGTGCCTGCTTTTTATTTGTGTTTTGTGGTGAGTGTGTTTGGTATCTGCTAAAAGAGACCCTACAACAGGGGAACATTAGGAACTATATAAAGACCCATTCTTTAATAAAGAAGGAAACCACCACTACGATACCCCATCATTTATTGCTTATAAGAAGGATAGCTGAGTGGAAGAAAGAACAAGAAAAGCAAACAACTACCAGGAAAAAACGATCAAATAATATGGCCTCAAACACAAAAGCCAGAGGCCATACCCCCAAAAAGCCGTCGTGTGATATCGTCTAATCCCGCCTGCCGGGACAGCAGTAACTATCTCTTGAATGTCATCAACCCCAGTCGCTCCAGCGCCATATATGCGGCGGCTATCTGGCCCTGCACGGCGAATTCGCCGCTGTGAATCAAGTCTAAAAGCTCTTGCGGGGTCACGTGCAGGTTTTCGATTACTTCGACGGGATCGATCTTTTGCTCACCTGTTTTACGCACATTGCGCGCCAGGTACCACCACACCAGTGTCTCTGCTCCTGTCGGATTGGCCAGCATGTGTGCCAGTGGTTCAAGTTGTCCGTCGGGGACGCTATAACCTGTCTCCTCCATCAACTCGCGGTGGGCTGTCACAACAGGGTCGTCCTCGTGGGCATCGATACCGCCAGCGGGGAACTCCAGGACGACGCGCCCTATGCCGTGTTTATACTGTCTATTGATCAGAAAATGCCCATCTTCTGAATAGGGTACGATACCAACCCAGCCGCGATTCTCGATGATATAGTAGTCGGGAATGATAGGGCCGTTGGGTATTGCCACGCGCTCGCGACGTATTTTCAGGTGAGGATTATCCAGAATCTGTTCAGTCGAAAGTGTAGTCCATGGAGTGTGTCTGATCATGCTATATCCTTCATAGGCATATCAATCATAGGCATATCGATTTAGCGGTTTTTCCATTGCGGCTTGCGTTTCTCCAGAAAGGCATGTAAGCCCTCCGCCGCGTCTGCCGTTTGCATAACATGTGTGAGATAAAACTCGTTGACTTGCTTGAGGGCTCTCAGGTGCGAAGGGGTATCCCCTTTCCCTGCCTGGGCTTGCGCAGCCAGGCGCACACTGGCCTTGGTAAGGCGCAGGGTCATAGCGCTTTTCTCGCGCAGCATATCCAGGATGCGGGCCATCTCGCTATCGATATTACTGGCGGCCACAGACCAGTTCGTCAGGCCTAGGCGCAGGGCCTGCTCTCCCGTGTACGGTCCAGCGCCCGTATGCCTGTTCGTGTCCGCTATTGTTAGCAAGGCATCATGCGCTACCAGGGAGAGGTCAGCGGCAGGTATGAGCGCACTGGCCGCAATTGAAAGCTTGCCGCGCACAACCGCCAGGACAGGCGCTACCACCCCCCATATCGCTTTATAGGCTGCTTCAATTGTGCCTGGCGTGATTGTTTCATGAGCCTTCGTGGACGCTTCAGCGCTGGCTTTGAAATCTAGCACGACTGCTTTAATACCGCTGCTGCTCTCAGTATTCAGTGCCGTACAAGCTGTACACAACTCCCTGAGCATCAGCTCGTCAGGTGTGGATGTCAGCACAATACGGATCGTCTGCGCTTCGGAGACGACCCGTAGAACACGATAGGCTTGCTGCATGAACGCTATCCTTGTCAGATTTTATAATGTGATGCTTGGATCAAGCGGCTCAGTTTGGCCCGTTCCGCGCAGGCGGAAGCGTTGAATCTTGCCTGTCGCCGTCTTGGGCAACTCAGGTACGAACTCAATCCAGCGTGGATATTTATATGGTGCCAGCCGCTCTTTGACAAAAGCCTTAAGCTCATTGGACAGGGCTTCAGATGGCTCCTGGCCGTCCTTAAGTACAACGTATGCCTTGGGCTTGAGCAGCTCGTCAGCATCAAAATCACCCACAACCGCTGTCTCCAGAACAGCGGGATGCGCGATCAAGGCGTTCTCCACCTCAACCGGTGAGACCCATTGGCCTCCTACCTTTAGCATATCATCTGAGCGGCCACAATACCAGAAATAGCCCTCCTCATCCTGGTAATATTTGTCACCGGTGTGAATCCAGTGCCCATTGATGACATCTTTGGTCTTCTCGTGCTTGTTCCAGTAGTACGCTGTTGTGCTGTCTCCCTTAATAAGCAGGTTACCGATATCACCCTGGGCTACAGGCTGCCCTTGTTCGTCAGCAACCAGTGCTTCATAGCCAGGCACCAGCTTACCGGTGCTTCCCGCTTTGATCTCACCCTGGCGGTTGCTGATGAAGATATGCAGGATCTCTGTGCTGCCAATGCCGTCAAGTATCTGCACATGAAAGGTTTGCTCAAAACGGCGCAGAATATCGGCAGGCAGAGCCTCACCAGCCGAAACACAGATACGCACGGAAGAAAAATCGAAGCGTTTGCCGGCATCAGGCACAGCCAGCATGCTCGCATAGAGCGTTGGTACCCCGTAAAAGATGGTCGGGCGGTACTGCTCAACCGTTTTAAACATATCTTCTGGCAGCGGCCGCCCTGAAAAATGCACCGCACTGGCTCCTACACCGAAGGGGAAGTACAGGTTGTTGCCCAGGCCATAGGCAAAGAAGAGCTTGGCAGTCGAGAACGTAATGTCATCTTCGCGTATACCAAGAACATTTTTGGCGTAATATTCGGTGCAGTAGGTCATATCGTGCTGTAAGTGCACGCAGCCCTTGGGAAAGCCTGTGCTACCAGAACTATACAGCCAGAACGCGCTGTCATCTTTGCTGGTCTCGGCTGCGTTCAGGCTGGCGGAGGCTGTGAGCGCCCACTTATCAAAGTCATGGATTGTCGCGGTCTCCGTTCCTCCACTCTGTTCAAGCCCGACAATGACCACGTGGCGCAGGTATTTGATTTGCGGCAACACCGGCTGTACCTGTTGCCACAATGCTGTATGGATAAGCAGGACCCGCGCCCGGCTATCGTTCAACATATATACGTAGTCGTCGGGGCGCAGCATGGTGTTTATAGGCACAGGGACGGCTCCCATTTTGATGGCGCCAAAGAATGCCGCGGCAAATTGTGGGGAGTCAAGCAGCAGTAGGGCCACGCGCTGTTCCATATCAATGCCCAGATCGAGCAGCCCATTACCTACGCGGTTGGCAAGTTCCGCGATTTGAGCATAGGTATATGCCTTGCCTTCATGATAAATAGCGGTTTTCTGCGCCCGCCCCTCGTCTACATTACGATCTAAAAAGGCCGTGGCGGCATTGAACTGGTCGGGAACGATAATAGAAGGTCTGGTAGTCATAGCTCACCTCTTTTCTGCAAGCCCTGAAAACGATTGTAGCGTTGTCAATGTTAATCCCAGGTATATTAGATTATACCTCTAATCCCAGGTACATCAAAAATTCCTTATTCCCATCGCGCCCATAGATTGGTGAATCGATTATCCCCTTCACTTTGAAGGATGTATGTTGTGCTACCCATTCCTGCAACTCTTCCAGGACGCGCATATGCACAGTTGGATCAGTAATCACACCACTTCCCCTGTCTACCTCTGCTTTGCCCGCCTCAAATTGAGGTTTGACCAGGGCGACAATCCATGGCGTAGGTGTATCTCCTGCCCGTGCTAGCAATGGCACAATGGCAGGTAGAACCAGGCGCAGCGATATGAAAGAAACATCGATGACGACACATTGGATAGGCTCCGGCAAGCTTGTCAGGTGGCGAATGTTGGTATGTTCCATCACGATCACACGCGGATCGTTGCGCAGCGTCCAGGCCAGTTGCCCGTGTCCGACATCGACCGCATAGACCCGCGCCGCGCCGCGCTCCAGCAAACAATGCGTGAAACCGCCCGTTGAAGCTCCCACATCCAGGGCTACCAGGCCCTGGGGACTGAGTTGAAAAGTGTCCAGGGCTTTTTCGAGTTTTAATCCGCCACGGCTGACATATTTAAGTTCTTCAGGGGTTGCGGCCAGGTGACAATCAGCATCAAGAGGGACGAGTGTACCGGGTTTGTCCACCAGTCGATCGCCAATGTAGACCTGCCCGGCCATGATCAGGGCGCGTGCCCGTTCCCGGCTGGGTGCCAGTCCTCGCCGTACTACCGCGACGTCGAGCCGTTCCTTGTTTGCCGCCATCTCTGCCTGCTTACTAGCTCATAACTGCTCGTAATATACGAGTGCGCCTGCACCAATCAGCCCCACGTTCGCGCCCAGTTGGGCCTGCATAATACGTACAGCTTCACGTGGTCTCTTCATTGCACGTTCCTGGACGATACGCAGCGCGGGCTCCATCAGCATTGGTCCCATCTGCGTAACGCCGCCGCCCACGATGATTATATCTGGATTGAAGCAGTGAATGATATTGACGAAACCAGCGCCAAGCGCCTCAGCTGCATGCTGGATAATGGCCCTCGCCAGCGGTATGCCCGCCTCGGCAGCCAGGGCTACCGTGTGCGCATTGACACGCAGAGCTTCTTCCCCTTGTTGCGTCGAGCCTGCGCGTGTATCTTCTTCCTCGATATCTGCCATGTGCAGCTCCACTGTCGATGGGTCAACCCCCTGGGTAGGAAGCGCCCGCTGATCAGCAACCGTGCTGCTGTGCTGGAGCATAGTACGCGCAAAAGTAAGCAATTCGGTGCCTTCGCCAGCCTGAATAGCCTCGTTGGCCCTGCGTGCGATACTGGTGCCAGAGGCGTTATATTCCAGGCAGCCAATGTTGCCACAGGCACAGCGCTCCCCCTGCCAGTCAATCGTCATGTGGCCTAATTCTCCCGCGATGCCGTTTGTCCCCCGCAGCAGTTTGCCCCCAATAATCACACCTCCACCAATACCCGTACTGATCGTCATATAGATCATGTACCGGCTTCCTTGCCCGGCCCCGAACATGTATTCTCCCAGGCCCGCGACATTCGCATCATTGTCGACGAAAATAGGCGTTTGAAAACGCTGCGCAAGCATATCGCGCAGCGGTATACCATCCCAACCGGGGAAGTTTGGTGGAGAAAAAACGATGCCTGTTGCGCTGTCCAGTGGGCCAGGTGCAGCGGCGCCGATACCCGCCACCTGCTCGATGGTTACATTCGCCTTGTCCAGTGCCTCTTGTATAGCCGTATATACGCGTGGAAGAACGCTGTCAGGCTGCGTATTGGCACCGGTAAGGAAGTTTACTCGCGAAAGTAAGGTCGCACCGCGAAGAACTGCTGTGCGAATTTGCGTACCACCCAGGTCAACGCCGACTACCAGTGGTAACTGGTTTTCCTGGAGACTTTGCTGCGTACTAGTGGCTGGCGTGTCATTATTCTGCATAAAACTCCACCCATTATCTATTCGTCCATATTTTTGCAAGGCGGTTTGCGCCAAAGAGATCATACCTTATTTGCTCTGCCAGGACAAGAGATATCTTTATGCTGGCTGTGGGTGTGCAGCCGCAGACGCTGAGGAGTCAAGTAACTGTAAATTAATGGCTCAGTAGACGTGTAACATACTAGTGTAACTTACTTTAGGTTATAATATCTCTAGCGCTATTGCACATGTATGAAAGTCACTATAATGAAGACGAAAACGCGCAAGCAGCACTTCAAAACTGGTTTTTTGGCCGGCCTGGCAGCGGGAGTCGTGGCTACTGCGGTCATGTTACTCCTGAACACACTGGTCAACGGTATCTCATTGCCAGAGATCTTTGGCTCAATGCTCACTGCTTATATGCCTGCTTCTCTATTTGATTACCTGCATCAGACAATTGGCGCCAATGCCAAACACTATCTCTTCTATGGTATCGTCGTTGGACAGTGCCTGGTCTTTGGCCTTTTTGGTGGACTCTATAACCTTGCTCTGTCTTCTTCACGTCTGCAATCTCTCACGGGGAGCCAGGGTACAGCAGACTCGCCTGAACCAAAGTTGCATATCTATCATGGACTGCTCTTAGCTGCGATCCTCTGGCTGCTCGTCGTTTTACTATTCCTGCCTTTGTTGGGTGCAGGCTTTTTCGGTACGCAACTCTCGCTTGGCCCTACTAATACACTTGTGAGCCTGGCGGTTGTGGGTCTTCTCTTTGGTTTCTTGTTTGTGTTTATTCAGAACTGGCTCACTGCCCGGAGCGAGAGGAGTACTGTAACCGGTAAAGATGCTGCCACACGTACCATGACCATGGAACGGCGTACTTTATTAAAGCGCGGCCTCATCGTGGCAGGCGTTGGCCTGCTGGGCGTGGGCGCCTGGCGTTTTATCGTTCAGGGTGCCAGTACAGCCAGCGCTCCTGCCACCAGGCTGGTGCAGCAATTTAAAAGTAAAATAGTTCCACCACCCGTACCGAATTATGGCCAGATTCATCCTACTAAGTTTCTTTCACCAGAGATTACCTCCAATGACCAGTTCTACGTCGTCTCCAAAAACCTCTTCTCTGACCCTACCGTCAATGCAGATAACTGGAACCTGACCGTCACCGGGCATGTGAACCATCCTTTCACCCTCACCTATGCAGAACTGCT
>JACZCU010157402.1_pt1 | contig 10868 bp, 10 predicted proteins | sample 8641851 | NCBI WGS metagenome assembly JACZCU01 (sample SAMN15324605, study PRJNA640507) | soil metagenome | isolation source: monocropping sugarcane control | place: China: Luxin town, Laibin City, Guangxi Province | collected 2019-07-25 | depth 10cm m | reverse complement strand
TCTCTGGGAGAGACGACATGACGGCATGAGGGAAGAGGGAAGCGCAAGGATGTGGAGTGCTGCGGGTGGTGCAGCCATTGGCTGCACCACCCGCAGCACTCCACATAGGAAGCCACTGGAAGTGGCGGGACGACCTGCATAGTTACCTTTATCTATAAATTGTGATAAGCTGCAAATTTTCTAAGCGAGCAAGCGTAGTGAAGACATCTTCAACTGGACGCTTGGTTAATTTTGCCAGGTCGGCCAGTGTGCGGCGGCCGTTAAGCAGTAGAAAAATGGTGCGATCATGGCGAGGAAGGCTTGCGACAGGATAACTTCTCCCGTATGCAGTGGGTACAGCGACACATGTTTCGGGAATGGGTGGAAGTAGAAAGCTGCCAGTGTTCTCCCGCTTCTGTAGACTTTCTTGTCTCTGCACCTCCTGCATGTGTCCTTCTGTATCGCTGTTTGAGATGCCTGGCTTTTGTGCGGACCTTTCCCGCCGTACAGTTGGTAATGGTGTAGTGGTTCGTCTTGGAGGGCTAGCCGATCTCTGGCGTCCCCGCGTTGGTTTCGGAGATGTCCCAGGAGGCATTACAGGGGCAGGGGGCGCTTGTTCCTGTTGAGGCTGCTGTGCCGGGGCAGGTAATTGCAGGCGGATTTCAGTTGTGAGGAAAGTGAAGTAAATTTCGCCCCAGGAGTCGAACCAGGTGAGCATCGTCTCGTTGATATTCTCTTTAAAGGAATTCCACACAAAATACACTGGCTTACCTTGATCGATAGCCAGCCAGACTTCTTGACGTAGACCAGTCGCAGGCCATATAGTGAGAACACCGGTAAGACGATAAAGCGAAAGTTGTTTAATAACATCAGAGAGCGAAGCAGCGGAAAATATACGTACTTTTTGCAAATGTTACCTCACGTAGTTATGTCTTGCCACTTTCGCTTCAACAAAAGGGCAAACGTTAGTTCAGTAACGTTGCAGGAATTGTACGTATTTTGGACACAACAGTCAAGTACTTGGCAAAAAATCAATTAGTGAAATCTATGACAGAATATGCAAGTTTTCGCCAACGTTTAGATGCTGTGCTACGCACACTGGAGGTACAGCAGGTCACCGACTTCCTCATCGCTGAAAAGCAATGGCAGCCAGGGCAGCCCGCAAATCCAGAATTCGCAATGTGGATGATGATTGCTGGTAGTCCTACCTTGAAGGATCTGCACGCGCAGGCTCGTACATGGCTGATCGATCATGGACACACCGAGGACGCGCAAGCCTTTCTGACAAAGGATAGGCAATCTTCTAGCAGTACACACAAGAAAAGACGCCATGGAAAATAACATAGCTGCACAGTGCCCACTGTGCAGCTATGTTATTTTCCATGTTGCTATTTCTTTGCCTCAACCGCCTTCTTGTGCTGGGCAATGATTTCTTGCTGTACGTTGGCCGGAACTTCCTCGTACTGATAAAACTCCATTTTGAAGGAACCTCGACCCTGTGTGATTGAGCGTAAATCAGTTGCATAGTGCAGCATTTCAGCCTGTGGTACGTTCGCAGTGATCTGTTGCAGACCATTATCCAGGGGAGCCATGCCGAGTACGCGACCGCGCTTGCTGTTGATATCGCTCATTACATCGCCCATATTGCTTTCGGGCACAGTGATGGTGACGGTCATCACAGGTTCCAACAGGGTAGGACTGGCCTGAGGTATCGCCTCTTGCATACCCAGCGATCCGGCTACCTCGAATGCCTGGGCTGACGAGTCCACCGGATGGTATTTCCCGTCAACCAATGCTACTTTGACGTATAACATTGGGTTGCCTGAAAGGAAGCCGCGCTTGAGCGAGTCACGTACGCCTTTCTCAACACCGGGAATATATTGCCCCGGTACGACGCCGCCCACGATTTTATCCTCGAAGACGAAGGTCTCTTCGCCGCCCATAGGCAATGGCTCGATCTCCAACCAGACATCGCCGAACTGGCCATGTCCGCCGCTTTGGCGTTTATGGCGACCATTGGCACGCGCCTTCTTGCGGATCGTCTCGCGGTAGGAGATGCGCTGGTCACGCGCCTCCAGATCGACGCCATATTTGCGCTTGATGCCTTCGATAGTGATCTGTAAATGCGATTCGCCCATGCCGGATAGCAAAACTTCGGCCGTTTCGGGGTCCCGCGAAACATGCAAAGTACGATCCTCTTCTACAACACGGCTCAGCGCATTGCTCATTTTATCCAGGTCGGCCTGGCTCTTAGGGAAGACCGCTACGGTGTAACAAGGGTCTGGGAAGTTAATGGGAGCCAGGGTCGTACTCACATCTTTACTACCAGCGAGCGTATCACCGGTATGTGTATTTGCGAGTTTAGCCACGGCTCCAATATCGCCCGCCGGAATTTCGCTGGCAGGCTCTTGCGCCTTGCCTCGCTGTACAACAATTTGACCGATACGCTCGTCTGCCTTCGTTTGTACGTTATAGACATGCATATCTGGTTTGAGAGTGCCACTATAGACACGGAAGGTCGAGATCGTACCAACCTGTGCCGCCGCCGTTTTAAAGACGAACAGCGAGAGATTGTCACCAAAAGCTTTTGCATCTTCTGGTACAGACTCAGCTGCATTGGGCAAATATTCGACGATCGCATCAAGGAGCGTCTGCACGCCAATATTTTTACTCGCAGAACCACATAACACGGGGATCAACTGGCCGCTGCGTGTTCCCTTCTTCACTACAGACAACACTTCCTCGTCGCTTAACTCCTCGCCTTCCAGGAACTTTTCCATGATCGCATCATCGCTCTCAACAGCTGATTCAATCAGTTGCTCGCGGTAACTGCTGACACTATCTTTTAGTTCAGCGGGAATGGCGACTTCTTGCACCTTATTGCCGCCTTCAAAAGTGTAGCCCTTCTGTGTTATAAGATCTACCACACCCTTAAAACTTGACTGCTCACCAATAGGTATCTGAAGAGGAACGACTTTGAGGCCAAAGCGATCGCGCAGTGAATTGAGTGCATTATCGAAAGAAGTATTTTCACGTTCTAACTTGTTGACTAACACCATACGTGGTAAATTTTGTTCATCGGCATACTGCCAGGTAAGCTCGGTTCCTACTTCCACGCTTTTTTCTGCCGTCACAACAACCAGTGCTGCATCGGCTACACGCAGCCCGGCCTTTACTTCACCAACAAGGTCGGCATAGCCTGGAGTATCAATAAGGTTGATCTTAGAATTTTTCCATTCGGCGGGTAGCACTTTGGCATTGAGTGACATGCGCCGCTTTAATTCATCAGGATCATAATCGGAGATTGAGCTTCCTTCATCCACCCGCCCTTGCCGGGTTACAGCACCACTATCATAAAGTGCCGCATCTATCAGAGATGTTTTGCCCGCTCCAACGTGGGAAATTAACGCCACATTGTAAATTTGTTCCGCCCTATAAACCTTCATAGAACCTGTAGTCCTCCTGATTTTCTATGCAAGAGGTGGTCTACCTGTACAGATGTACCGTCAACTGTCTTGTCGTAGACCGCCTATGCTCTCATACCAATGGCTGGTTCGGTCCAGGTTAAAAAGATTGTGCTGCAATACGTCTTCCAGTTTCGGTACGAGTTAGTATAGCAGCATCGGACGTTTTGTTCAACCTAAATTTAATCGTCAGATGTGGTTCATTTTTTGACCATGTTGGCGAATGGTATTTCGGGCGTAAGTGGGCTTGTGGTGCCGTTTTCCCTCATACGCATCATCATTCTAGACAACATGACTAGCCCAAAAATGCTATTCTCCATGTATTTTTTGCTGAGTTGGCTTTTGTAGAGTATGCTTCTGCTTTGTGATTATTACACTACCTCTTATTCTGTACAACTAATACACTGCTACACTTCATTTGTAATGTAGCAAGCTTGATGCTCAAAACAGATACAACACATTACATCCTTCACACGAACGTTGGCAAACCGCTAGTCAATCGCAAGGCTTATATGAGGAAGAACTAGTCATTGCTCGGGGTGAATGTATGTTCCAGCAGCAAGAAATGATAACAGACCACCTGGTACATGTCATTTCCTCGATCCAACGTGGAAGAAGGAGTGGTGTGCTGAAGGCCAAACGAGGGGAAGGAATCTTACTCGAAGAAGGCACCATTGTCTTTGCCAATGGGCAGGCCTCGCAGGTAAGCGTTGGTCGACGTCGTGGTTCAGAAGCACTGAACTGGCTGAGTACCTGGGAGAGTTGTCGCTACACGTTTGTGCCGACCGAGGCCGGAGTTCAAGCTAACCAACCTTCTTTGCCTGCAAAGGATATTTCTACAAGCCCGCCGGCGCTCGGACATCCACCATACATGACAAACACGAGATTGTCGGCACAGCAAACACCGACGCCTTCTTCCTTTGAGAGTCAAGAAGGACCAACAGACGCACCTGCTTCTGCAGCACCCTATCCTACAAAGCAACTCGATGTGGCACTACGTTTGATAGAGCATTATGGGCTTTCACGAGCACACAGGCAACTATTCTATTTAGTTGATGGACGTCGCTCCATGGTAGATTTAGTACGACTGACCGGGAAAAGGGCCAGTGAGATCTCCAAGCTGTTAGGGGATCTAGAGCGTATTCAAGTCATTCGTATAAAGTAAGGTCGTATGCACTGCTTTGCTATGCGCTACCTCGATACGGGGAAGAGCACAAAGCCTTGTGCCCTTCCTTAACACAGGAGAGAGAAAAGAGATGGTTGATTCGATAGTCTATTCTCTGACGAGAGATCAGGCTCTTGCCGAAATTATCCGTGCACAGCGGGAAGAGCGAGTTCCCATGCTTGACTATGCCGACTTAAGCGGAACCGACTTACACAAAACCGATTTGAGTGGAGGAAACATTCGTGAAGCCAATCTCTCCGAAAGTAACCTGAGTGGGGCCTATATCTGTGGAGCCTATCTGCGCAAGGCCAACTTGAGCGGGGCCAATCTAAGCAGGGCTGATCTGAGCAAAGCGGTGCTGATCGGCGTTAATTTAATTGGCGCGAACTTGCGCGGAGCGTATTTGCGTTCAGCTGATTTGCGTGCAACCGACTTATGTGGAGTGAGCTTAAGTGGGGCCGACTTGACTGCGGCAGACCTGGTCGAAGCCGACTTGATTGATGCGGACCTGAGTAGGGCTGACCTGGCCAGAGCCGACTTGCAGGGGGCGAACCTGAGTGGGGCCAATCTGGTTAGAGCGGACTTAAGTAGAGCTAATCTCACAAAAGCGATACTGAATGGAGCTGATCTGAGTGGGGCAAACTTGAGTGGGGCTATCCTGGTTAATGCCCACCTGGAAAGAACGATCTTGAGCAAGAGCAATCTGATTGGAGCAAACCTGAGCCTGGCGAAACTGAGCGGGGCCAACTTGAGCGGAGCCTATGCGTGTGGGGCAACTATGTACGGAACCAATCTGATCGGAGCCAACTTGAGCCTGACGAACCTGAGTGGGGCCAACTTGAGTAAAGCTTACCTCTATCAGACCTATTTGCATAAAGCTGACCTCAGCAAAGTGAACTTCAGCTCGGCGAACTTGATGGGTGCTGACCTCAGTGAGGCAGATATGAGTAAGGCGAACCTCGAGGACGCGAATTTGACTGGGGCGAACTTGAGAGGCACGTACCTTCGTGCCACAAACTGTACACGAGCTACATTACAATTCGCCCAATTGTTTGGGGCCGTTCTCACCAATGCTCTCTTTCGTGGCGCTAATCTGCAATATATAGGAGCCACCTCAAGTGAGTTTGCGGAGTTGGATATTACATCGCTCAATGAAATTCTGATTGATACTCCAACGGCTCAAACGCTTAAATTATTGCTGCCCGGCTACTAATGGGAAGCACGCAGAAAAGGGGAAGCTACATGATCAATTGGGAAATGTTAACCATCTTTGTTATCATCTTTGCAGTTGTAACAGCCCTCGGCTTTTTGGCTGGGCGATGGCGTCCTGGGGACCTTGAGAGGTTACAAGAATGGGGTTTAGCAGGGCGACGCTTTGGCACTATCACTTCATGGTTCCTCCTGGGTGGAGATGTCTATACCGCCTATACTTTCATCGCTGTGCCGGGACTCGTCTTTGCAACGGGAGCCCTTGGCTTCTATGCTGTTCCCTACACAATCATTGTGTATCCCATTGTTTTTCTCGTCTTGCCCAAGTTCTGGACAGTGGCCAGACATCGTGGATATGTCACGCCTGCCGACTTTATACGCGAACGATTTGACAGTAGCATATTGGCTTTGCTAGTAGCTGTAACAGGCATTCTGGCAACGATGCCATATATTGCACTACAAATCTATGGCATCGAGGTTGTACTTGCCGAGATGGGCGTGCCAATTGAGATCTCACTCATCATCGCTTTCGTCATCCTGGCTGCTTATACCTATACTGGTGGGTTGCGTGCACCAGCCATGATCGCTATGGTGAAAGATGTGTGTATCTGGGTGGTGGTTCTCGTGGCTTTCATTTATATCCCTATGAGACTGGGAGGCTTCGGGAAGATCTTCGACGCTGTACAGCAGAAAGCCGCGCACAATCCAACAACGTTTCATGATTTGCTCTCCTCAACACAATACAGCGCCTATGCGACGTTAGCACTGGGATCTGCGCTCGCCTTATTTCTCTATCCACATACACTCACTGGCGTACTTAGTACCAACAGTCGTAAAGTGGTGAGGCGTAATGCTGCACTTCTTCCCGCTTATACCCTCTTGCTTGGCCTGATGGCATTGCTTGGCTATATGGCAATTGCTGCTGGTATCAAACCCTCACCCATCTATAAAGCGAATATTGCCTTACCTGTACTGTTTGCAAAGATGTTCCCCCCATGGTTCGCTGGTTTCTCCTTTGCCGCCATTGCCATTGGCGCATTGACTCCCGCAGCAATCATGTCGATTGCGGCATCCAATCTGTTTACGCGCAATATCTACAAGGAGTACTTTCGACCCACATGCACAGAGCGCGAGGAGTCGAGCGTCGCCAAATTGGGCTCATTGGTGGTCAAACTAGGGGCACTGGCCTTTATCCTGCTCCTACCGACCACTGATGTCATCAACTTTCAACTCCTGGGAGGCATCTGGATTATCCAGACCTTGCCTGCTGTCTTTCTCGGCCTCTACACCAACTGGTTCCACCGACATGCCCTCTCCATTGGGCTGGTAGGAGGTCTGATTACCGGCACCTGGATGGTCGTTATCCAGAATTTTGCGAGTTCCGTATACGCCATTTCCTTTGCGGGGCTCAAGATCCCTGTCTATGCTGCTGTAAGTGCACTCGTCGTGAACCTGGTCCTTTGTACGGTACTCACCTTGCTTTTTCGAATTATTGGTATCTCAACTGGACGGGATGCCACAAGGCCTGCAGACTTTGAAGCAAACCCAGTTCTCGGCTCTCGATCGATTACACTGGAAGCCCAGATTGGCCGAAAAGCTTACGTTGCTGACAATGCCATGAGAACGCAGGAAAGTGTAATAAAGAGGAGTCGATAGAGCCTTCTTCAGCTATTTCCTCGAATTTGGAGATAGCTGAAAGCCCTTTAAAGACTTTTTTTGTTATGTTGTGCCAGGTGCCGGGCTATTCTCCTCACCAGTAGCCGCTGTATCGCTAGCGGTTGAACTGCTGGGCTTCGAAAAGACCCGGCTCGACTGTTCGCTTAGTGTGGCTGCTCAAAGTACGATTGACCCGGGTCCGGCTCGTAAGGATTGGATGAATTTGGCTCCGACGAGCCAGCATTAGGCTGATCAGGATTTGTCTGCGGCGCATACGCCTGATGTGGATAGGGTGGATTTTGATTTGGATAGGTTGGGTTTGGTTGCCCTGGATAAGGGTATGGCTGTCCTGGATAAGGCGGTTGATTGGCATAGGGTGGATATGTTGGCGCTGCTGCGACCTTGGATGTGCTCTTGCCAATCAAGCCTCCAAGCGAACCAAGGCCAGCACCAAGGCCAACGGCCAAACAAATGCCGAAAATGGCAAAACCGACACCAGCGAAGATTGCGGTAGTTCTAAGAGTATCGGGACTTAGCGATGACGAACTGGGATATGCGCTGGTGTTCTGGAGTTTAGGTAAACTAACCGTAAAGAAGAGCGTCATACTCACTACAAAACCGATCACTCCATAGATTGCCCCTGTCCATAAACCGGCAAATGTTCCTGTGCTCACTTTGCCCGTCTTGTTGGACGCCAGGATTCCTGCTACAAAGTATGCTGCAAGTCCCAACAAGAAGCCTAGAACTGAAAAGAGTAAAGCCAGCACAGCGTTCCCGCTTGCACTATTCACAAACGCATTCATAAGTAAAATGCCAGCATCGACTAAACCCAGGATAAGACCAAAGATGAGACCCCATTGAAATGCAACTTTCCCCGCGTTCTGCGGTGTGTTTCCCTGCTGCATGTTCTACTCCTTAACTAGAGATTACAATGTTTCAGATGAAGCTATGGTAGGATGACCTTTCAGCCTTCGGCAGGACTTTTCCTTGTCTTACTTCTTTAAGACAAGCATGAAAATAAGCGCTTTCTTCTTCAGCAAGACTAACAGAAGATCTTAAGAATTATCATACATATACATATTCTACTCCAAATCTGGCAGAACGTATACGCAAAAACACAAATATGAGATAATGCTAGTAGAGAAGCATGATTCAGAAGGGAAAAATATAACCGCAGCCTTCTCTTTAACGTTATGGATCAATCATAGGCAGCATTATTTTGAGGGAGCACAACATGACAGTAGATATCAGCGATATTGAAAACATTATTGCGCGCGAAAATACATGGCGGCAGACACAGACAATCAATCTCATCGCCAGTGAGAATACTCCCAGCGAGGTCGTGCGGCGCGTCCAGAACTCCGATTTCATGGGCCGTTATGCCGAAGGACATCCTAATGAAGGTGATAAGATCAATCGTTACTATCAGGGGACGCGCTATATTGACCAGATCGAGCGCATGGCCCAACAAGAAATAGTAGAGCTTTTTGATATCAAACAGGCCGATGTACGTCCGATCAGCGGTAATGCCGCCAATACTGCCATCGCTTTGGGTTTGTTACGTGGCGGAGATACCATTGTCGCTAACTCAACCGACGCTGGTGGGCATATTAGCCATGGTCCTGTAGGTGTATTTGGGCGACGTATTCAGAATCGTGGCCAATCTCTCAAGCTAGGTAGCCCAAACTCGGTCAACCTGCATTATTTGCCATTGACCGCGGATCACTACCACATCGATGTCACAAAAACACTTGAACTGATTGACAGGGTATCTCCTCAACTGGTTGTGATGGGCAAGAGCCTGTTCCTTTTCCCTGAGCCCGTCTCAGAAGTTGCCGCCTTTTGCAAAACCAAAGATATTCCACTACTCTATGATGGCGCGCACGTCCTGGGGCTGATAGCCGGTGGTCAGTTTCAGTCACCGCTGCACGAGGGCGCGACATGGATGACAGGCAGTACGCATAAAACCTTCCCCGGTCCGCAGCGCGGCGTGATTTTAGGCAATCTAGACGCTGAGGCCGAGAAAAAATACTGGCCAGCCGCTGATCGAGGCGTCTTCCCCGGCTCCTCCAGTAACCATCACCTGCATTCCTTACCTGCTCTGCTTGTGGCTACGCGCGAGATGAAGCAGTTTGGTCGGGAGTATGCTGCTCAGATTGTACGCAACGCCCAGGCCCTCGGTCGCAGCCTCGATGAACTAGGCACGCCTGTCGAAGCGCGCGAATTTGGCTATACGCGCAGCCATATGATAGCTGTCGACGTCGCTCAGTGGGGTGGTGGCGTCGAAGTTGCCAAACGTCTGGAGGCCAACGATATTATCGTCAACTACAATATGGTCCCCGGTGATACCGATCCGCGCAATCCCTCGGGTCTGCGTATCGGCGTTCTCGAAATGACCCGTTTTGGCATGGATGAACAGTCCATGGGTGAGTTGGCGCAGCTTACGCATGAAGCCATTCGCGGCAAAGATGTCAAATCGCAGGTTAATACCTTGCGCGGACGTTTCGTAGAGATGAAATACGTGTAGGAACAGGCCTTATGGAAGCTACTCAAGACTTCCTACTCACAACTAAGCTCTCTGTTCCACTCTGTGTGGCCGGGATACCAGGACCGGACGCGCAGAGTGGAACAGCAATTAAACACTGGCTAAACGTTAACCATGGGATCTTATTCTATATCGCTTTTAAGCAGAGCAAGCACCCATTCATCATGGAACTGCCCGTTCTCATAGAAGCGTTGGTGCAGGAAACCCTCCTTCTTAAAACCCAGCTTTTGTAGCACGCGCAGGGAGGCCAGGTTTGGTACCGCCACATGAGCTTCAATGCGGTGCAGCCGGTAATGGTCAAAGCCAAAGGCAATGATCGCTTTGAGTGCCTCTGTCATCAGCCCTTTTCCCCAATAGGGCTTGGCGAGTACATAGCTTAAGACCGCATATTGGCTGTAGTTATCCCGGTAGAATCCACAATTACCTATGACGTCCTTTACGCCCTTGATGGTGATGCCCCAGCGTATCGCCTCGTTGTTTTCAAAGCGGTTGCGGTGTGCGGCAATGCTGTGGTGGACCTGCTCAAGCCTGGTCATCGGCGCGTCATAATAGCGCATCACTTCTTCGTCGGAGTAAAAATGAAAAAGGGCCTCCGCATCCCCTGGCTGTAGTTCTCGCAACACCAGTCGCTGCGTTTGCAATACAGGAACAGTTTCAAGTCGTTTATTATAGCTCATAAATATTCCATGTTCTTCTGCGATAATCTTGTTGCATGGCATATCATATCACGAGGTATGAACCATCAGTATCATTCTTTGCTACATATCATCATGAGTTATCCCAGATTTTTGAAACTCATGTTTGATTGTGATGAAGACGCTCGTAGAGCGTCTTCATCACAATCAAACAT
>JACZCU010205862.1_pt1 | contig 10877 bp, 9 predicted proteins | sample 8641851 | NCBI WGS metagenome assembly JACZCU01 (sample SAMN15324605, study PRJNA640507) | soil metagenome | isolation source: monocropping sugarcane control | place: China: Luxin town, Laibin City, Guangxi Province | collected 2019-07-25 | depth 10cm m | reverse complement strand
GTATGGGCGAAACCGCAGGTGGGATTGAGCCGGTGGAAGGGGGGCCTCCCGGCCGCCGGGTATACAAATATGCGGGGGGCAAAGACCCCCCCGCTCCACCAACTCATAACCTTCTACGAGTTTTTTCGTCTTACCATCCGACATCGCCATGCGCATCCGCACTCAACTGATCCTCGCTGCCTTTCTGCTCGCGGTCGTACCGCTGGCGGCGATCGTCGGCTATTCGTACACGTCGTCGCGCAAGGCGCTCGAATCGGCGTATCGCTCGGAAGCGGATCGCCTCACGAAGCAGATGGATCGCCGCCTCGCGAACATTCGCGCGGATCTCGATTCGCGACTCACGGTCGTCTCCGCATTGCCGATCTCGTCGGACAACAATCAGACGGACGTCGGCAGCATCGTGACGGTGATGGGTGATGCGGCATCGCTCGTCGATGCGCTCGAGTTCCAACCGGTGCGCGTGCCGCATCCGCCGCAGGCGAATCACACGCAGAAAGTCGAAGTCGCGGAAGCACCGGCGGCACCCGAGGCGAAATCGCCCGTCGAGCCCGCGGAGCGCGCGAAAGCGGCGGAACCGGTTGTGCCGGACACACCGCAGATCGCATCCGCCGTGGGTGTGACGGTGGTTCCGCCGCCGCCACCGCCTCCGAGTGAGCCGATCGTGATCGAGTTGCCGGCGATTCATGTGCCGCGCTACGTGATGTCCGAGGAGCAGCGCGAGTTGATCTCGGAAGTGTCATCGCTCGGTCAGCAGCTCGGCAAACTCGATCTCTCGAAAGAAGAACGCGAAGACCTGCAGAACGAAATGCAGAAGGCGCAGGAAGAACTGCGCCGCGTCGTCATCGACGATCGCAAACGATTTCAGGAAACGTTGCAGGAGACGCAACGCATCGCGCGCGAGCAGCGGGACGCGATTCGCGCCGCGCGCGATGCAAATCGCAATCGCGGCGTGATCATCGCGCCGGTGCCGCAGATCGCGAGCGTCGCACAACCAGCGCCGGTCGCAAAAGTCGATCCGACGCCGACCGTCGCAACGAAGGTCGAAGAGAAACCGAAGAAGCAGACCGCGGCCGTTCGTCCGCGCACCGAAACCGATCAGGCCAAAGCCGCGGTTACCGAAAAACAAACGTCGTTGTTGCTCGGACGCAAATTCGAGACGCCGGTGCGCAGCGAAGGCGAAGTCGTCGGCTCGCTGCGCGCGCACATCAGTCCCGAGCAGGTCATTCGCCGCGTCCTCGGCAATGCGAGCGAGGAAGCAGGCGAAGTCGCCTTCGCCATCGATCGCGAAGGCACGATCTACACGCGCAATCCCGACGAGCGCCGTCAACTCGAAGCCCTCGGCGTTCCCGAGCGCGTGAAGAAAGGCGTGTCGCTCAAAGGCATCGAAGGCTGGATCGTCTCGTTGTCGACCGATCCGCAAAGCGGATTGAAGATCGGCGTCGCGCGTCCCGTCGGCGAGAACCTGCAGGAACTGCGTCGCGCGGCCGCGCGCAATTTCGGACTCGGTATGGCGATGATCGCGTTCGCGCTCATCGGCATGGTGCCGCTCTCGAATCACCTCACGCGCGACGTGAAGCTCGTCACCGACGGCGCGGAGCGCATCGCGCACGGCGATCTCATGACGCGTCTGCCGGTGAAAACGAAGAACGAGCTCGGCCAGCTCGCGAAAGCGTTCAACCGCATGGCCGAGGACTTGAGCTTGAATCAGCAGCGACTGCTGGAGCAGGAACGCGCGCAGAAAGAACAGGAACTGCAGCAGCGACTCCTCGCGGTCGAGTACGAGCGCAAATCGATCGAGCTCGAAGACGCACGTCGCTTCCAGCTCTCGATGCTGCCGAAGCACGTCCCGCAAACATCCGCGTACGACGTTGCGGTCTTCACCGCGACCGCGACGGAAGTCGGCGGCGACTACTACGACTTCCACCTCAGTGGCGACAAGCTCACCGTCACGATCGGCGATGCGACCGGCCACGGCGCGAAAGCCGGCACGATGGTCACGGTCATCAAGACGCTCTTCGCCGCGTACGACGAATCGATCGAGCCGTCCGCATTTCTCAGCGATGCGGCGGAGAAGATCAAACGCATGGAGCTCGGTCGCATGGCCATGGCGTTGTCGGTCGCGCGATTCGAGAACGCGATGCTCACCGTTGCGGCCGCGGGCATGCCGCCCGTGCTCGTGCATCGTGCGGCGACAGGGGAGGTCGATGAAGTCGGGCTCGCCGCGACGCCGCTCGGCACCCTCGGCGTCGACTATCAGCAAACACAAGTGCCGCTCGCCACGGGCGACACGATTCTCTTCCTCTCCGATGGATTTCCGGAGCTGCTCGACGAAGCCGGCCAGCAACTCGGCTACGCCGCCGCGCACGATGCGTTCGCGAGTGCCGCTCGCGAATCGACCGCCGACGCCGTGATCGCGGCGCTGTCTCGCGAGGTGCAGGGCTGGCGTGGGGACACCGCGCCGAACGACGATGTGACATTCGTCGTTGTTCGTATCGCGTAGAGCAAGTAAACTCCGAGTCGATCCAATCCATATCCACGTCCGGAAGGAAGAATGGCTATGCTTCAATCAGCAGGTGCGGCACCTGCGTCGAAACTGGTCCGCGTTGGAGTTTTGAGCCCGATCGTGAAGCTCGATCCGCGCGAGGCAATCGACTCCGTCAGTGGTCTGGTGTTGAGCCAGGTGTTCGAGTCGCCGTACGCGTTAGCGGCGGGCGATTCGCATGTGCAACCGCTGCTCTTCGAGCCACTGCGGCAGGAATCGAAACTCGAATACTCCGCGGCCGTTCGCCCGAACGTGAAGTTTTCCGATGGGACGCCGCTCACCGCGGAGCTGGCGGCGCGTTCGCTGCGCGGCGCGAAAGTGCTGCACTCGAAAGCGCTCATCGAAGTGCGGAACGATCGTGTGTGGTTCACGCTCACGACGCCGAATCCGCGCTTCGATCTCACGCTCACGCAGGGCAACTGCGCGATCGTGCTCGATCGCATCACGCAGCTTTTCGGCACCGGCGCCTACATGTTCGACGGCCGTCCGAATCTGCTGCTGTTGCAGCGCGCGAAATCGATTCACCTCGTGCGCAATCCACATCATCAGGGCATGCCGAATGTTGATGAAATCGAGTTTCGCATTTGTCCCGCGGAGACGGACGGCAATCCGCGATTGCTCGTCGACGCGCTGCGCACCGGCGAAGTGGATCTCACGATGTCGATGACGATGGCGGATTTCAGCGCGCATCAGTGGACGGGCGTTGCGCCATCCACGCAGCCCGGCAATTCCACCGCATTTCTCGCATTCAACTGCGATCGCCGCTCGCTTTCGAATCCATCGGTGCGTCGTGCGATCGCGCTTGCGCTCGATCTGCACGAGCTCGCGTCGAAATCATTCGACAAGAATCCCGCGGCATTCATCGCCGCGAATCTTTTGCCGCCGCTGATGGGCCGCGCGTCGGGATTGCCGGCCACGGATCGCGCGCAGGCGAAGCGTCTGCTCGACGCCGCGGGTTTGCCCGCGACGCGCATGACGTTGCTCGCGCCGTCGACGCCGCGTCCGTACATGCCGAAGCCGTTGCAGCTCGCGCATGAAGTGCAACGTCAGCTCGGCGAGCTTGGCGTGCATCTCGACATTCGGCAGGCGCGATCGAACGAAGAATTCCTCAACGAGCTTTCACGCGGCAACTTCGATCTCGCGTTGAGCGGCTGGATCGCGGACACGCCCGATCCCGCGGATTTCTTCGAGGCGCTCCTCTCCACCGCGAATGGGCATTCGAACGATTGCCGCTACTCGAGCACGATCATGAACGCGGCGTTGATGCGGTTTCGCGAAAGCCCGAGCGAGGCGAATAAGCGCGAGGTGTTGCAGCTCGTGAAAGAGGAAGCGCCGCTCGTGCCGCTGCTGCACGGACAATCGCTGGTCGTGCATTCGCGGCGCATGCGCAATGTGCTCGTGAGCGGCGCCGGCGATCTCGTGCTGAGCCGCGTCACGCTGTCGATGTAGTGGTACCTTCGGCGCGTGATTCACATCGCTCACGCCGATTCGCTTCCGGAGCTCCGCGAGAATTTCGCGGAGCTTCCGGGCCACGCGGAGAACAAGCACGAGCTCTTCGCGGAGCTCGCGTCCGCGCTCGCGCTGCCGCACTACTTCGGCAATAACTGGGACGCGTTCGAAGAGTGTCTCGGCGATCTCGATGCGCCGCCGGATCTGATCGTGCGCAACGCGCGTGCGTTGTGGGAACGGTTGCCGCGCGAGATGATGCTGCTCGCGGACATCTGGCTCGACCGCCTTCCACACGCAACGCTCGTCTTCGTCTGGTGATCTCGCACATGCAACCTCGACGCAAACGTATCGCTCCGATTCTCGCCGCATTCATCGCCATCTTCTTCGCGGTGTGGCACCAGCGCGCGAACGCGCCGAAGCCCGCGACGACGGCACCTCCCGTCGTCACTCCGAGCACACCCGCGCCTGTGCCTGCACCTGCACCTGCGACGCACGTCGAATCACGTACGACGACATCACCGCTCGATGCAATTGCCGCGGACGAGCGAGCGGAAGTCGAGAAGGTGGTCGCGCTGATCGAGAAGGGCGGACCGTTTCCGCACGCGAAGGACGGCACGGTCTTCTCGAATCGCGAGAATCGCTTGCCGCAACAGCCGCGCGGCTACTACCGCGAGTACACCGTGGAGACGCCGGGTGCATCGAATCGCGGCGCGCGCCGCATCGTGCGCGGACGCAACGGCGAGACGTATTACACGAACGATCACTACGAGAGCTTCATTCGCATCGACACGTAACGTACGATGTCGCGCATGCGTCCGACCACGAACGATTACGCGCCGTCGCATGCCACCTACGTCGACCTGGTCCCCGAGGAGGACATCCTCGGCGCGATAGAACAGCAATCGTCTGAGACACAGAAGTTCCTCGCGTCACTCGATGAATCGAAAGCCGCGTTCCGCTACGCCGAAGGGAAGTGGAGCGTGAAGCAGGTGATCGGACACATCATCGACGCCGAACGCATCATCGGGTATCGACTGCTCGCGGTTGCGCGCGGCGAAACGCAATCGCTGCCTGGCTTCGACGAAAACATGTACGTCGACAACGCGGGCTTCGATGCGTGGTCGTTAGGCGATCTGTCCGAGCATTACGCGATGGTGCGACGCGGCACGATCGTGATGCTGCGCAATTTGCCGAAGGATGCATGGTCGCGTGTCGGCACGGCGAACAACAACAGAATCACACCGCTCGGCATGGCGTATGTGATTCTCGGCCACGAGCGGCATCACATGAAAGTGCTGCGCGAGCGCTACAAGCTGTAAGTGGAGCGGCGGGCGCTCAGCCCGCCGGTTGTTCATCGCGGCGGGCTAAGAGCCCGTTAATTGTTCCTCACGGCGGGCTAAGAGCCCGCCGCTCCACCTGCGTTCTTCAATCGTTCGAAGTTCTGCTTGAACACCTCGGTGTTCGGATCGTTCGTCTGCACGCCTAACTTCCACGCGCGCTCGTAACTCGAGCGCGCTTCCGCGAGATTGCCGCTTTTCTCGAGCGCTTCGCCGAGGCTGTCGTGGACGTTGGCGGAGTTCGGATAGATCTCCGCATTCTTGCGAAGCAACGCGATCGCGTCGTCGTGTTTACCCGCGGCGAGTAGTTGATAGCCGAGGATGTTCGTCAGCGGTTCGGGGACCGGCATCGTGTAACCCGCGCGCTTCGAGACTTTCGCGAAGTGCTCTTCTGCTCGCGCGTAGACGGTTTTGGCATCGACGCCACGCGGAATGACGAAGTGCCAGGGGGCGAAGACTTTTCGCAGCGCGTCGTAGTGACTCGGCAGCACCACCGAGCCGTGATCTTCCTGATCGAAGTAGAACGACGCCACTTCGAATCCTTTCGGTTTGCGACGCTCGAACAACTTCTTCAAACGCTCGGCGGGCTGCTTGATCTCATCTTCGTTGCCGAGCGTGAAAACGAGCGATGCGTTCAACTCCGGCGTCGATGCGACGAACTCTTTCGCGCGACGCTCGACGTAATCACGATCCCACGTCAGCGTCGGACTCACCGCGATCCACGCGTTGAACAACTTCGGTTTCGTGAACAGCGTATGCAACGCGAACAGACCGCCGAACGAATGACCGGCGAAAACGCGGTACGGTTCCGTTCTGTAGCGCTTCTCGATCTCCGGAATCACTTCGGTCTCGATGAACGAGAGAAAGCGATCGGCGCCGCCGCTCGTCGGAAAGTTCATCGTGCGGCCTTCGAATTTCTGATCGACGACGCGCGTCGGCGTGAGATCGCGCGTGCGATCGGTGTTGTTGATGCCGACGACGATCAACTCCGGAATGCGGCCGTTGCGCGCGAGGAACTCGACCGTCGCGGCGGTGTGCGGCAGATGCGCCGCACCGTCAGTCATGTACAGCACCGGATACGACTGCGCGCCGGTCGCGTACGAAATCGGGAGGCTCACGAGAATCGATCGCCGCTCGCCCATGACTTTCGAATCGAGCTCGATGACGGTCGGGTCCGCGATCAGAGGTAGTGCGATGAGCAGCAGTACGACAGCGACGATGTTGCGCATGGAGGGGAGGATGCCATGACCGCGCACGGATCGGGTTTGACGGTGAAGACAGATCAGTGAACAAGCGATGAACGATGAGCGATGAGCTCATCGTTCATCCTTCGCCACGAAACCTAGAACCGCACTCCCACCGAAACTCTCGTCGTGCGCGGTGTCTGGTACGCCATGTTGTTCAACGCCTGCCCGAAATTCGCCGCGAGCGAGTAGTGCACGCCGAGCACCGGCGTCGTGGTGCGCGGATCGAATGGCTGCAACGACGTCGAGTTTGCGGACGTCGAGACGCCGGTGCCGAGGCGATTGGGATCGGCGATTGCGTCCTCGTTGAACACATTGAGCAGATCACCTTGAACGAATAGCTGCACGCCGAGAACGGCCTGCTGCCAGCGCAGCGCGAGATTCGTCGACGTCACATCGTCGGTGCGCAACGCACCGCGCTCGCTGAAGAAGTAGCGCCCATTCGGAATCGATGCGTAGCCCGCATTCGTCGCATACGGCGCGACATTGATTGCGCCGCTGATCGAATAGGCGAGCCCCGAATCGAACGTCTGCAGCACCGACGCCGAGAACGCACCGCGCGTGTATCCGACCCACGCGCGTGCGCGATGACGTTGATCGCCGCGCAGATAGCCGATCGGATTGTTCTGCGCGTAGCTCATGAACTCGGGGTAGTAGAGCGACGGAACGATGTTCGCGCTCGGACCCGTCGCGGTCTCGCCGTCATCGTTCCCGCGCAACTTCGACCACGTGTAATGCACGCCCGCATCGAAGTGGCGAATCGCGTAACGCATCTGCAGATGCACGCCGCGATACGTGCGCTCGAGATCGTTCGTGTTGCGGACGAGCGCGAGATCGACCGGAATGCCCAGCGGCGTCGTGACGTGCTGCGTATCGCGATCGATGTTGAACGCGTAGAAATCGCGCCAGTCACGCGACACGAAATCGACTCGCGCAAATCCGTTGTACAGGAACTCTGTACCGTAGCCCACCGTGTATTCGCGCACGTGCGGCGTCGAGAGCGTGCCATCGAAATACGTCGAATAGCCCGGCACCTCGCGACTGCCGTTCGCGCGCAGATTCTGCGCGATGCGATTTGCGACGCCGCCCTGCGTGTTGTTGAAGTAATCGAACACCATGCGCAGCGCATCCGCGAGCGGCACGGTGAGATTCGTCGAGTTGATCTGCGGACCGCGATACGCGAAATCAATCGCGGCGGCGCTGCCGGCGAGTTGATTCGACGTCGCGATCGCATCGGCCACGCGCGACGCATATTCGGCATAGGTCGCGTTGACGCGATGACGGCCGTTCGCGGCGAGGTCGTACTGCACCGCGAGTCGCGGCGAGACGCGACGATCATTCGCCGCGATCGAACCGTCCGCATCTTCCGCGCGATTGCGGTCGTAGCGCGCACCCGCGGAGATCATCCAGTGCGGCGTGAGATTCCACGTGTCATTGATGAAGATCGAATCGGTGCGCAGATGACTGTCGCGTGCCGCGACGGTGACCGGCATCCAGCGAATGAACGTGCCGCCGCCATTTTGATTCGTCGGCGTGATGACCGGATAGATCACGCCGTCCTTGAACTGCGCGCGCGAGACGAACAACGCGAAGTCGCTGCCGGATTGATGTTCATCGAGCAGATGCTGCTCTTCGAATCGATCGATGCCCGCGACGACGTCGTGCGTGCCGAGGCCGCGATCGAGGAAGGCGTGGGCCTTGAGGAGAATGTCGGTGTTGTCGCGTTGCTCGTCTTCACAGATCGCGCAGAGCGACGGCGCGTTGAACCGCGCGTTGCTGTTCGCGCGATCCATCAGCACCGTGCCGTTGATGAGGTCTGTCGCGGTCGCGCCGCTCGACAATCCCATCGTGCGACGCGCGAGCTGCGCTTCGACCAGCACGTTCGGACCGAACACGCCGTCGTAGCGAAGCGCGGCCAGAGAATCGGGATCGTCGCGTTCGGTGAGGCTTGCGAGATCGTAGACGTTGTTCGTGAAGCGGCTGTTCTCCGTCGAGGTATCGATTCCAAAGTACGACGCGACGACGCTGTGACTCGCGCTGACGCGGCCCGTGAGCTTTCCTTCGAAACGCTTCTGATCGTTCGATTCCGTGTAGCTGATCGGCGTCGATGCAGTCGAACCGGGACCGGCGGGAATCGCGATCGTTTGTCGCGCCGTGTCGTTTTTCGCCCAGCGACCGGCGGTGAAGAGCCACAGGCGATCGTGCGAGATCGAGCCGCCTAACGTCGCTTCGAAAATGTGATTGAGATTGTCTTCGCGTTCCTCGCGCGCCGGAGATTGCGCGGACCACGAAGGATTGCTCAACGAATCGCGCATGGAGCCGGACCACAACTCACCGCCGGAACGCGTGATCGTATTGACGACGCCGCCGGTGAAGCGACCGTATTCGGCGGAGACCGCGCCCGTGAGCACAGTCGTTTCCTGAATCGCGTCTTCGACGTACATCGGCCGCATTTGTCCGCGCGTGTTTTCGTTCACGACGACGCCGTTGATCAGCACGAGGTTGTCGTAGCCGGGGCCGCCGGAGATCGACAGCACGCCGTTCGAAAGCGTGTTGCCGTTCACGCCTGGCGCGAGTTGCGCGGTGGCGAGTTGGTTGCGCTGCACGGGAAGGCGATCGATTTCACGAAGCGTGAGGGTGGTGGCGATCTGCGGCTCGTAGACTTCGGGTGACGTCTCCGGATAGACCGTGATGGAGTCTTCCATGCCGGTGCGCAGCGTGATGTCCGCGCGCGTGGTTTGTCCGAGCTCGAGCGTCGCGCGCTGTTCGGTTGTCCGGAAGCCGTCGTACGAAACGCGAATCTTGTACTGGCCGGGAGGAAGCGCGGCGAAGCTGTATGCGCCGGTCGGGCCGGTGAGCGTGGCGCGTTCGCCTTGCAACGACGGCGAAGTGACGACGACGCGCGCCGCGGCAATCGGCTCGTTTGCTTTCACGATGCCGGTCAGCGACGCGGTCGTCTGCGCGCGCGTCGTGAGGGCGAAAACCAGCAATACGGACAGAACGAACGCTCGCCGGATGGGCATACGGACCTCTCGCTTTCAGGATGGAAGGACTGCCGCGAGAGTAGCAGAAAATGAAAACGGCGGGCTTGTTGCCCGCCGTCGTGTTTAAAACGGTACTTCCTCATCATCATCGATGATGTCCGGTCCTGACGACCGGCCGCCACCGCCGCGATTCTGGTTGTAGCCGCCACCGCCGCCACCACCATAACCGCCGCGCGATCCGCCGCCGCCACCGCCGCCTTCTTCATCGCCGCGACGATCGAGCATCTTCATCGTGTTCGCGACGATCTCCGTGCGGTACTTTTTCTGGCCCGACTCTTTGTCGTCCCAGCTGTCCGTGCGGATCGAGCCTTCGATGTAGACCAGCTTTCCCTTGCGCAGATACTGCCCGCAGATCTCGCCGAGCTTTCCCCACGCCGTGATGTTGTGCCACTCGGTGCGTTCCTGTTTCTCGCCGTTGCGATCGGTGAAGCGTTCGTCGGTCGCAACGGTGAATCGTGCGACCGAGGTGCCGCTCGGCGTCGAACGGATCTCCGGATCCTTTCCGAGACGGCCAACGAGAATGACTTTATTGATCATGAACTTTCTCCTTACCGCGTTCTTCGTGCTGCGATTTGCCGGCCGCGTGGCCGACCCGCGGTGCTCGTGTGTGGACGGCGGATTCTAACCTTTTCCAACGCACGTAGAATGCGCGCTCTACACGATGAAGTGCGTGATTCAGCGCGTGCGACGCGCATCGGTGACTGTGAGCGACGAAAAGGTGTCGGAGATCGGCATCGGACTGCTCGTTCTCGCCGCGGTCGAAAAGGGCGACGCCGAACAAGCGATGCGCGATGCCGCGAAGAAAATTCGCGAGCTGCGCATCTTCAGCGACGAAGCCGGCAAGATGAATCGCGATGTGAGCGAAGCCGGCGGGGCGATTCTCGCCGTGTCGCAATTCACGCTCGCCGGATCGATCGCCCGCGGACGCCGTCCAAGCTTCGACAACGCCGAGGAGCCGAATCGCGCGCGCGAATTGTTCGAGCTGTTCGTTCGCGAGCTCGCATCGACCGGCATCAACGTTCAAACCGGACGCTTTCGCGAAATGATGATCGTGAGTCTGGAGAACGACGGGCCGGTGACGTTTGTGTGGGGGTAGTTGTCGGTTGTTGGTTGATGGTTGTTGGGGAATCGGGGTTGGCGGTTCGCGCGGCGTTGCCGCGCTGGCGGTTGGCGGTTGGCGGTTAACGACAGGCGACCGAACCCCAACTCGCAATGACGCAACCGCCAACTCTCAACCGCCAACCGCCAACCCCGTTCTCCC
>JACZCU010056893.1_pt1 | contig 10916 bp, 8 predicted proteins | sample 8641851 | NCBI WGS metagenome assembly JACZCU01 (sample SAMN15324605, study PRJNA640507) | soil metagenome | isolation source: monocropping sugarcane control | place: China: Luxin town, Laibin City, Guangxi Province | collected 2019-07-25 | depth 10cm m | reverse complement strand
GCAGCGTCACGGCATCGGTCTCGTGCTCGTTCCGTCAGTCGTCGCCGAGGCCTCCTCCCTCGCGATCTCGGAAGCGTGGGCCGCCGGCGCCGCGGTTGCGGCGTTCGACATCGGCGCCCAGGGCGAACGGAACCGGGAGCATGGCGGCGGTTGGTTGGCGGCGCTCGATACCGGTGCGGAAGGGATCGTCGGGATCATCGACCGGCAGGCACCGACCAAGATCCCGGAGGACATTCCGACCGCGGAAGGGTCGGCGCGCGCCTATCTCAACCTCTATCGGCGGCTCGGCTGGCTCGTTTGAACGCGCCAGAGCTGCGCGGCGGCATCCTCGTAAACGAGATCCATCCCGCCGGTTGCGCGCGGCGGCGTGCAGACGCGTTTCGCCACGAGGTAGTAATCGGCACCGATGGGCCGGAGGTGTTCGGCGATCGACGCCGTGTCGGAGCGGTGATCGAGGACGTTCGCGTACGCATAGGGTCCGAAGAAATCGCCGAGGAGCTTGCCGCGCGCATACGACTTCAACTGCTCGCCGCCGCAGACGTAGATCGTCCCCGCTCCGGCACGCCTAACGGCGCGGTACTCGGGGACGCGCATCGTCAGATACGCCTCGCGTGCGGCCGGGGTGGTGGGAGGTAGGCCGTTCACGTGGAAGCGGTATCCGGCATAGAGGACGCCCGGCGCGATCGCGAGCCACACCAGCCAGCGTCTCTGTGGCAATGCCGCAGCCGCGCCGATCGCGATCAGCGGCAGCAGCGGGACGAGATAGCGCGTGTCCTGCGGCAGGAATGCGAAGAGAGCGAGATATCCGGCGCACACGATCGCGATCGCCCGTGCCCGCGTGTCGCGCACCGCTGCCACGATCAGAAGCACGACCGCAGGAATGAGCAGCGGCGTCATCGGCGGCTCGGCGTTCACCCGTCCTCGTCCGAACGTGACGTCCCACAACACCCGCCACGGAAGCGTGAAGTGGAACAGCCGCGGTGCCGTGAAGCTCTGGTCGAAGAATGGGAAGACGGGATCGCCGGTCGTGAGGGCAATCCAAAGCGTCGTCGGAAGCGCGGCGACTGCCCAGGCGATGGCGAATTGAACGGGCGCAGACAAGAATGTCTGCGCTCCATTCGCCGCGTTCTTTGGAGCGCAGACATTCCTGTCTGCGCCGTGCCTCCGCACGACAAGCCACACGAGCGCGGCGAGCGCGAAGTAGCCGCCGAGGTACTTGACGCCGCACGCGACACCGAGGAGGAAGCCGGCGACGAGAGGCTTCTCGCGATCGAGGCAGTAGAACGCCGCCGCCACGAACATCGTCAGCGCGGCGTCGACATAGCCGACCGTTGCGAGATAGACGACGATCGGGCTGCCGAGAAAGAACGCGGCAGCGAGCCAGCCGCTCCACTCGAGGAGCAGCGCCGCGGTAATCAGCACCTCGGCCAGAGACACGAGATGCGTCGCAGTGTCGCCCGCGACGAGATACACCGGCACGCACAACAGCTCCTGCAATTGCGGGAAAACGGGAAACCGCAGCTCGGCGGCGTACCGCAATTGCCCGAACGTCGCGAGCGAGCGGATCGTCGGAAGGTGGTAGAGGGTCTCGTCGAAGGCGAGCGGCGGGTGGAGGGCGAGAAGGGCGAGGGGGAGGAAGAGCGCGAGGAGAACGAGTTGTCGGTTGTCAGTTGTCGGTTGCTGGAAGACTGACAACAGACAACCGACAACCGACAACGCCGCTAGCACCGCAATCGGGATCGGCCTCAGTTGCCCGACCGCCGCGAGAAGAAAAAGCGCCTCCGCCAAGATCCCCAGACCGATTGCGGCGCGCAGCGCGAGCGGCATTACCGCCCCGTTCCGGCCAGCGACGAGGAGACGGCGTGCAGCAGGAGCCGGAAGTCGAGCCAGATCGACCAGTCGCACATGTACATCAGGTCGTAGCGGAGCTTGACCTCGGGACGCGTCTCGTACTCCGCCGACACCTGCGCCAGTCCGGCGATTCCGGGACGGACGAGCGAGCGGAGGTCGAAGTCGGGAACCTCCGAAAGAATGCGCGCGACGAGTTCCGGCCGCTCCGGCCTCGGACCGACGAGGCTCATGTGGCCGATGAACACGTTGATCAGCTGCGGCAGCTCGTCGAGGTGGTATCGCCGCAACAGCGCCCCGATCCGCGTCACTCTTCCCTCGGCTGCCGCGATCTCTTCGAGCGTTCGCGGCGGCTGCGAGTCGGCCGGGCCGCGCATGGAGCGGAACTTCCACATGCCGTACGGAGCTCCGCCGAGGCCGACCCGCTTCTGGCGGATGAGGATGGGTCGCCCGCTGTCGATCAGCGTCGCGACCGCGATCGCGAGCCACAGCGGTGATGTGATGAGAATCAGAAGCGCGCTGCCGGCTACGTCGATCGCGCGCTTCACCCCGGCGGAGACGCCGTAGCCGCACGCCACCGACACCTCGACCAGCGGCTGATCGCCGATCCAGCCGAGCATGGTCGAGACGAGCAGCGCGTCGACGTGCGACGCCAGCATCAGAAATCCGCGCGGGCCGCGGATGCGGAGCAGCTCGAGACGGATGCGTGGGTCGGCGTTCGGCGAGACGTAGATGACCTCTTCCACCTCGCGCAGGAGCACCTCGGTCGTGGGGTCGGCGAGCTGGTCGAGCCGCGACGCGCGCTTGATCACCTGGATCCGCCGGTCACCGTTCGTTTGCAGCGCGGCGAGCGCCTCGTCGATGTCGGACGGCTCGCCGACGAGCACCGTGTCTCGCGGCCGGATCGGTGCGATCAACCGGAGGAAGCGGCGCCAGAGGGGGATTGCGATGACTTCGACGAGCGGCACGGCGAGGAGAACCGTGCGCGGCATCGGACGGACGAGCGCGGTGCTTCCGAGCGCGGCGAGCGCCGTCTGGATGACGAGCGCGGTGATGATCGAGGGACGCGTGCGCGGGCCGATGCGGTGGTGATAGAAGCCGCTGAGCGCGAGCGCCGCGAGGAGCGACGCGCCGAAGAGGAGGACGTTCCTGACGTCGAGGACGAACTTCTCCGGCGGCAGCAGCGATTGCGTGAACGCGAATTTCACGTGGCGCCGCAGGACGACGATCGCCGCCAGCGCTCCCCATCCGATGAGGAAGTCGCCCGCGACCGTGACGGCGGTGCGGAGGACGCGCTCTTTCGATCGCGGACGGATCATCGCTTCACCACGTGTCTGAGACGATCGAGCGTCGCCGCCCGCGAGTAGTGCGTCGTGACGGCGGTGCGCAACGCGTCATTCGGCACGGCGGCGACCGCGGCGCGCGCGAGGCCGCTCGCATCGTCTGCGATGGCGGCGTACGGCGTGAGTGCGTCGAGTCCGCGCATGGCGTGCTTCGTGGCGACGATCGCGCAGCCCCCCTCCGCCGCTTCCAGCACTTTGTTCGACTGCCCCGTCCCGAATCGAACGGGGAAGAGTGCCACCTTCACGTTGCGAGTGAGCTCGGAGACGTCGTCGACGGGTGATCGCACGGTGATTCCATCACGACCGTGCGCCGCGCGGATAGCGTCCGGCGCGTCGGCGCCCCCGATCAGCAGCGTCGCATCCGGCCGCTGCGCGCGAATGCGCGGCCAGATCTCGCGAATGAGCCACGTGGCGGCATCCGCGTTGGCGAAGTAGGCGAGCCGTCCCCAGAACGCGAAGTCGAATTCTCGCGGCGCGTCTCCGAGTGGCGCGATGTCGACGCCGTTCGAGATCGCGACGGCGTCGAGCTCGTCGCAGTCCTCTTCAGAGACGACCACGACGCGATCGTAAAAGCGGACGGCATCCGCTTCCGCCCGCCCGACCCGCTTCCCCTCGGCGCGCCAGAGCCAGCGTGTCACCGCGGATGCTTCGCGCGAGCGCTCTTCCATGGAACGCCGGAGTGAATCGATGGCGTCGAGGACGTGCAAGCCGTCGGGGAGCGATGCACGCACCCACGGGTCGAGACGCGAGAGGAGGACGACCGTGGTGTCGAACGTGCCGAGGTCGCGGCGCGCCCGATCGATCGCGGCGGGCCAGTCGTAAGGAGCGGCGAGGAGCGCGTGGAATGGTGCGCCGGCGACGACGCGGAATGTCGCCGCAAACCCTCGCCATGCGGATCGCGCCGCCGGATAGAAGCGGAACCGCGGCGCGTCCGGCGGGACGACGCCGTCCGGCGACACGAGGGCCACCGTCGCCTCGTTCTGAAGCGCCGATAGCCAGACGGCCGCCCGCACCCGATCGCCGGTGTACGGCGGCCACGGGAAACGCGATGAAAGGAGGAGGATGTTCAGGGCCCACGAAAGGGTAACAGACGGCGCGCCTTATGATCACCCGCCGATGCGGATCCTGATCCTCACGCCGAGGCTGCCGTGGCCGCCGCTCGACGGCGGGCGGGTGGCGATGCCGCGGCTGGCGCAGTCGCTCGCGAACAACGGCGCCGAGGTGGAGGTGCTGTCGCTGAATCCGCGAAAGCATCGCGGAGTTCCGCAAGGGCCGGTGCCGATTCGCGCGGTGAACATCAATACGTCGCGCGTGGTGGCTCCGTTGTTGCGCGCGATCTTCAGCAGTGTGCCGTTCATCGTGGCGCGGTTTTACTCACACAAGTTTCAGCGGGCGGTGGACGAGGCGCTCCGCCGCTTTCGGCCGGACATCGTGCAGATCGAGAGTCCGTTTCTGCTGCCGTACGCGCCGGCAGGGGTGCCGGTGGTGCTGCGGTCGCTCAACGTCGAGTTCCGGATCTGGGAAACCCTCGCGCTCCGCTGGATCGCCTCTTCACTGGGCCGCTACGAGGTGCGGATGCTGAACGAAGTCGACGCGATCGTTCCGATCAGCGAGGAAGACGCCGTCGACTTTCGCGCCCTCGGCTGCACGAAGCCGATCTACGTCGTTCCCTGCGGCGTTGTTCTCCCGACTCCCGACTCCCAACTCCCAACTCCCGGAACGATCGGATTCATCGGCTCGCTCGACTACCGTCCCAACCAGCACGCGGTCCGCTGGATCCTCGAGGAGCTCTGGCCGCGGATCGTTGCGCGCGTGCCGGACGCGAAGCTGTCGATCGCCGGGAGCTCTCCGCCCGACTCGCTGCGGCGCGAGGTCGAGGGGCGCGGAATCGATTTCCAGCCGAACGTCGCCGATCCGAACGCGTTCGTGCGAAGTCTCGCCGTCGTCCTGGCGCCGATCCGTGCCGGCGGCGGGATGCGCATCAAGATCCTCGAGGCGATGGCGCTCGGAAAGCCGGTTGTCGCGACGACCCTCGGCGCCAGCGGCATGGATGCGAAGGACGTCGTGATCGCCGACGATCCCGACGCCTTTGCCGATGCCGTTGCGCGCCTCCTGCGCGATCCCGAGGCCGCCTTACGCCTCGGGGCCGCCGGTCGCGAGCACGTCGCGCGCATCTACGACAGCGACACCCTCGCGGCAGGCCTGCTCAGCTTCTACGCAGGGCTCGTAGCCCGCCGGCGATCGCCGTCGCGTTCTTGAACCGCACCTTCCGCCAAACGATGCGGAGCGCGGCGATGATGATGAGGAGGGTGCGAGCGCGGGCGGCCCAAGCCGCGCCGTAATGGTTTCGGCCCCACGTCAGGAGATCGGGCCACATGCGCGCGGGGTCGTACGACATCTCGCTCTCCGGCGCGATCGTGCTGCCGTGACCGTGTGTGACACGCGCTTCGCTGACGATACGGACGTGCCAGCCGGCCTTCGTCGCGGCGAGGCAGAAGTCGATGTCCTGGCAATAGAAGAGGTATCGCTCATCGAGCGGTTGCCAGACTTCGCGGCGGAACATCATGGCGGCGCCGCTGACCCAGTCGACTTCTGTGCGCTCCCGGGGCGCAGGCTGGAGAACCTGCGCCACACGACGAGCCAGATGTCCCGCGCCGCTCACGACGGCGATCATCCACGGCAGCGTCGGCGTCGGGCCGCCGCTCCATTGCTTCGATCCGTCCTCGTTCAGCAGTTGCGCGCCGGCGACGCCGAGGTTGGGATCAGCATCGAAGGCAGCGAGAAACGCGTCGAGCGCATCCGGCGCCACGATCGCGTCGCTGTTGAGCAGCAGGATCAGATCGCCGCGCGTCTCTGCCGCTCCGCGGTTCGCCGCCGTGGCAAATCCGCGGTTCTGTCCGAGAGAGATGACGCGCGCCTCCTGCGACAGCAACGCGACCGTATCGTCCGTCGAACCGTGGTCGGCGGCGATGACTTCATCGGCCCCCCGGACGGCGCGGACGCAGCGAAGCGTCATGGCCGCCGTGTTGTAGGTCGGAATGACGACGGAGAGCACTACCGGATTTTCGTCCACTTCTCGATCGCTGTTTCCTCGTTGCTTGGGCGGAGCTTCCGCCAGAGCCTCGTGACCGCAAAACCGATGCGCCAGCTCCGCGAGGCAAAGACGGAGTCGAGCAGGAGGCCAAGGTCGCGGGTCTTCTTCCACAGCGGCGCGTTCTCGCGCGCTTCGACCCAGAAGGAGGAGAGGAGGTTCCGCGTCTCGGAGTGAATGGGCGGTACGCTCGTCCACGTCATCGCCGACCGATCGCGCAGCGCATCCCGGAGCGCGGCCTGATGGCCGTTGAGCAGCCCCTCGTCGTCTCCGGCGTTATGGTCGAGTGACGCGTCGACGAGCGATCGGATCTCGCTTTCGTCCGGCAGCGTCAGGTCCGCAGCCCCAGCCGCGAGGAGCTCGCCGTGGAACGCCGTGGCGCAGGGAACCGGGTCGTTCAGCAGGTCCTCATACGAGACGAGTACACGCGGCAGGCCGATAGTGTTCTCGAGCATCGCGCGCGTGTACTCCTCCCACAGCGCAAGGCCGATGACGAACGGTAGACCGTCGCGATGCATGAGCGACTTCGCCACCGCGGCGGGGTCGCGCCAGACGAGGACGCAGAGCGGGCGTTCCAGAACTTCACGCCAGATCGGAAAGACGAGCGTCATCCGCGGCTCTTTGACGATCCACGTGCCGTGCGCGTCGAGCCGCCGCACGATTTCGCGCGCCCGCTCGGCGAACATCCTGCGCGCTGATTCACTGAGGGTCGCGAGATCCACCTCGGCGGGCTCGCGCCAGTTCGCGTTCATCGCAGTAAGGATGTCGTCGTCGAGGGTCAGCGCGTCGAGGAGCTCCCAGTAGCCGCGCGGGTTGAAGACGTCCGGCGGCGTGAGGTCCGACGGTTCGCCTGGATACGCACCCATCGCGGCGAGGAGCTGCGCGACGAGCGAGGTCCCGGAACGGTGCATGCCGATGATCGCGATCTGCCTGGAGGCTTTGCTCCCGGTCGTCTCACGCGCCGGGATCCCAATGCCGTGGGCCTGCTCCTCGGCGAGGCGCTCGTGGAAGCGATTGATGCGCTCCTGCGCTTTCCGGAACGGGACCCCCAGCAGCCTGCCATCGCGATCCACCCGGTCGTGGTAGTGGATGATGACCGGGTCGATCTCGGCGTAGCCACGGGGTGTGGGGTATTCGGTGGCGTTCACCTGGTAGTTCAGCTCCGCGCCTGCGGGTTCGACCGGGATCTGCGTGGCTGCCAGCGCGAGCGCGAGTGCCGCCTGGTGGATGTGTTTCTCGCACGGAGCGGCGAGGTACGGCTCGCCGGCGAGCAGGTTGTTGAAGCGCCGCCACTCGGGCATCAACTTCTCCGCGAGCGTCCGCGGAATCGAGATCACGCCGGCGTTGAAGTACGGAATGGTCGGCGTCCCCGAGTAGCCCGTCGTGTACGTGCGCGCCGGAAGCGGCATACCAAAATGCCGGAAGAGCCGCTCAAAGACGTCGTGCGTGACCGTCGGGAACGGCGCGATCTTCGCCTGGAACACGTCGCGCCGGAGGAATGGCAGCGGGTCGCGAACGACGATCGTGTCTGAATCGAGGAGGAGGTAATAGGGCTCCTGAGAGGTCCGCAACTCCTCGATCATCTGCAACCGATTCGCGGTTGGGTTGTTGCGATGAAACCGGGAGACAATTCGGAGGTCAGCGTCGTAGCGCTCCAGCGACCGCCGCGCGCGAGGATCGAGTCCTTCGACGGCCGCGACGACGACGTGGCTCTGCGCGAGCTCTCCGCCGAACCAGCGGATCGACTGCAGCAGCCGCAACGCCTGCCCGAGGAACTTCGGCGTGTTTTCCGTGACCAAGCCGACGACGACCTCGCCGGCGGAGAGAGAGTTTCGACCGGACACCGGTGCGGAGACTACTTCTTTTTCGGCGGGATCGGCTTCCCAAATTCCGCCTGATACGCGCGCTGCATCTCCTCGACGTGTTTGATGAGGTGGGCGTTTTCCGGCTGTTTCGCCAGCTCCTCGGCCACGTAGTAGATCTCGAGCGCCTTCTCCATCATCTTCGCGCGCTTCTCTTCGACGCCGGCGTGGACGTCGTCGGCCAGCGACTGCAGCGCATCGATGATCGCCTGCTGCTCGAAGTCGGCCATGGCGTCGCCGCTCGCCGGAAACGTCATCCGCTCCGTCTTCTCCTTCGGCGGGCGCGGTCTCCGCATCTCCTCCGGAAGCCGCTCCCGGAGTTTGGCGAGCTCGTCGAGGATCTCGGCGGCGGTCATCTTCTTCTGTGCCATGGTGTCATTATGATCCGTAAATGGGGGACGCTCGCCGTCCTCTCGCTGGCGCTGGCGATCATCCTGATCGACTCGACGCTGCTCAACGTCGCGCTGAAGACGCTCATCGCCGATCTGCACACGACGTTGCAGAAGCTGCAGTGGGTGATCTCGGCCTACTCGCTGATCCTCGCCGGGCTCACGGTGACGGGCGGCCGGATGGGGGACCTCTTCGGGCGGAAGCGGATGTTCATCGCCGGCGCGGTCACCTTCGTCGCCGGCGCGGTGATCGCCTCGATGAGCCACTCCTTCCTCGTCCTGCTCCTCGGCGAGTCGATCATCGAGGGGATCGGCGCCGCGCTGATGATGCCGGCCACAGCCTCGCTGCTCGTCGCCTGTTACAAGGGCCACGACCGCGCCGTGGCATTTGGGATCTGGGGAGCGGTGGCCGCGGCGGCAACGGCCATCGGCCCGATCGTCGGCGGCTTTCTGACGACGCACTACTCCTGGCGGTGGGGGTTCCGGATCAACGTCATCGTCGTGGCGATCCTCCTCGCCGGATCGCCGCTCGTGAAGGACGAACGCGGGCCGGAGGAGAAGCAGATCGACTGGTTGGGCGTCTTTCTGTCGTCCGCCGGACTCTTTCTCGTCGTCTTCGGGATCATCGAGTCGGAGAGCTACGGCTGGATCCGCGCGCGGAAGCCGTTCCCAGTCTGGCAGCCGGGGTCGGTGTCGATCGCGCTCGTGTCACTGCTCGCCGGCATCGTCATCGTGGCGCTGTTCGCGATCTGGGAGTGGCGTTTCGAGGCGAAGGGCGGCATGCCTGTGGTCTCGATGCGCCTCTTCGCGAACCGGCAGTTCGTCTCCGGCGCCGGTGTAACGGGCGTGATGATGCTGGCGCAGAACGGCGTCATCTTCACGTTGCCGGTGTTCCTGCAGTCGGTGCGGAACCTCGACGCGCTCCATACCGGCCTGACGCTCTTCCCGATGTCGCTGATGATCCTGATCGTCTCCCCCTCGGCGGCGCAGCTCACGAAGCGGGTGCCGCACAAACGTCTCGTGCAGGCGGGGCTGATCGTCAACGCCATTGCAATCCTGATTCTCCGTGAGTCGATCGGGGTAAACGTCAACCTGCTGTGGCTGATCCCCGGCCTCGCCGTCTACGGCATCGGTTTGGGCCTGGTGCTTTCGCAGATCAACAACCTGACGCTCTCCGCCGTCGACGTGAAGAGCGCCGGCGAGGCGTCGGGCGTCACGAATACGTTCCGCCAGGTCGGCATCTCTCTCGGCACCGCGATCATCGGCGCGATCCTGATCTCGACGATCCTCGGAGGGCTGGAAGGGGCCGTCATGCGCAGCGGCAACGTTCCGCCGCAGTCGAAGCCGCAGATCTCGAAGCTCCTCGTCGCGAATTCCGCAGAGCTGGCGTTCGACAGCGCGGGCGTCTTCAGGGAACTGCCGCAAGACGTCCGTCCGGAGATGGATCAGCTCCGCCGCGTGTCGACGACCGCCGGCATCCGCCGCGCGTTCCTCTGGTGCGCGTTCATCGCTCTCCTGGCGTTCGGCGTCTCGACGTTCCTCCCGTTACGGCCGGAGGGGCATCGCTGATAGATTCGGCCGTATGAAGCGTTTCGTTCTACTTGCGGCTCTCTTCGCGGCCTTCTCCGCGTTCGCGCAACCCACGTCGATGGACGAGCTGGCGATCCCGAGTCACGGCTCGCGGATGAACGGGCTGGTTTATCTGGCAGCGGGAGCCGGGCCGCACCCGGTGGTCGTCTTCCTGCACGGATATCCGGGCAACGAGAAGAACCTCGATCTGGCGCAGGCGGTGCGGCGCGCCGGGTTCGACGCGGTGTACTTCGACTATCGCGGGATGTGGGGCTCGGGCGGGACGTTCTCGTTCGCGAACGGGCTCGAGGACGCGCAGACGGTGCTCGCGTGGGTGCGCGCGAATGCCGCCAAGTACCACTTCGACACGCGTCACATCGCCATCGTCGGCCATAGCTTCGGTGGGTGGGTCGCGCTCCTGACGGCGCCGCACGAGCCGGTGAACACGTGCGTGGTCGCGATGGCGGCGTGGAACATCGGGTGGGCGGGGCAGCGGTTTGCGCAGCATCCCGATGAGCGGAAGTCGAACCTCGACTACTTCCGCTTCACCACCGAACCGGGCGCGCCGGTCCACGCCCTAGCCACCGACATCCTGAACGAGATGGCGAGCCATGCCGAATGGGATTACCTGAAGCTGGCGCGTCCGCTGGCCGAACACCCGCTGCTGCTGGTCGCCGCGAAGCACGACTCCCCCGACGAGGACATCCCGATGCACGAGCACCTCGAGCGCGCTGTCCGCGCGGCGGGCGGAAGGCGCGTGAAACTCGTGACTTACGACGATGACCACCCGTTTTCCGCGCACCGCGTGGAGCTC
>JACZCU010299542.1_pt1 | contig 10942 bp, 10 predicted proteins | sample 8641851 | NCBI WGS metagenome assembly JACZCU01 (sample SAMN15324605, study PRJNA640507) | soil metagenome | isolation source: monocropping sugarcane control | place: China: Luxin town, Laibin City, Guangxi Province | collected 2019-07-25 | depth 10cm m | reverse complement strand
TGGTTCCGGCCGGAGCCACACTGAAGACAGAGAGCGGGCCGGTGAACGACGTAATTGATCCGGGCGAAACCGTGACGGCCATGTTCGCCTTCCGCGACGCGGGTGGGTTGAATGTTGCAAACCTGAACGCGACCCTCACCGCGACGCCTGGCGTCACACCGGTGCCGACCGTGCAGACCCAGCCATACGGGCCGTTGCTCACCCTGGGTCACTCGGTATCGAAGGAGTTCACCTTCACGGCCTCGGGCACGAACGGCCAGGAAATCGTGGCGACCTTCAACTTGCAGGATGGCACCACGAATATCGGCACTGCGGTGTTTGGGTTCCAGATCGGCTCGATCACCACGAGCTATACCAACGGCGCGACGATACTCATCAACGACCACGCCGTTGCTTCACCGTATCCTTCGGTGATCAACGTCAGCAACGCGCTGGGGTCGGTCTTGAAGGCGACCATGACCCTGACGAACCTGGCGCATGCTTCGCCAGGTGATATCGATGCCGTGCTGGTATCGCCGGCACAACAGAGCGTGCTGGTCATGGCCCATGCGGGTGGCCAGTTCTCGATCACCAACACGACTCTGACCTTCGATGACTCGGCTGGCACGACGCTGCCGCAATCGGGCCAGATTATTTCCGGAACCAACAAGCCATCGGCATATCTGCCGGTGCCTGTCTTCCCCTGAGGAACATGAAAATGAAACATACTATTTTTCATATGAAATCAGGGAACCAAGCGAGCCGTAACGGAGCCGTGAAACAAACACGATCAGTTTTTATGCGGAAAGACTTAATCGCCATTGGCCTCGGCCTTCTTTTGTCGAGCGTTTCCGTCATTTCAACTTTGGCCGCGGGCGGCCCGGTCACGCTCAAGGGCCATGTGCCCAACGTGGTGAAATCCGGCAAAGCCCAATTCCGCAGCCACGTGGCCGGGGACACCACGCTCACGATGTCGCTTGGCTTGCCGTTGAGAAACCAGGCGGCGCTCTCGAACTTTTTGGATCAGGTCAATGATCCCAAGAGCCCGAACTTCCATCATTACCTCACCCCGGAGCAATTCGCCGAGCAATTTGGCCCCACGGAGGCGGATTACCAGGCGGTGAAGGAATTCGCGCGCAAGAGCGGATTCAAAGTCGTCGGCACCACCGGCAATCGCATGCTGCTGACAGTGAGCGGCGAGGCGGGGAATGTGGAGAAGGCGTTCGGCGTTACCTTGAACAAATACCAGCATCCCACGGAAAAGCGTGAGTTTACCGCGCCCGATCGGGAACCCACCGTTCCTGCGGGATTGAAAGTCCAGGACATCCAGGGTCTCGGGGATTTCTTCAGGTCGGTCCCTAAATATCACGTTCAACGGACGCTTTCCAACGAGGAGCTAGCGGCTTTTTCCAAACCTTCCGAAAGCGCGCTGCCCAAGAACAAGGCCACTGACGCGGGCACCAAGCTCGGTTCCGGCCCGGGGCAATCCTACATGGGTGATGACTTCCGTCGTGCTTACGTTCCTGGCACGGCGCTCACTGGCGCCGGCCAGACGGTTGCCCTGTATCAAGGGGACGGTTATTTCGCCAGTGATATTGCTCTCTACGAGAGCTTGACTGGCCGCCCGAACGTTCCGTTGCAAAACATTTTGATCGACGGTTTCAATGGGCTGCCAACCGGCAGCGGCGGAGAACTTGAAGTTTCGCTCGACATCGAGATGGTGATTTCCATGGCTCCGAATGTGTCGAAGATCCTGGTTTATGAAGGCAATTTCCTCCTGCCCAATGATATTCTGAACCAGATTGCGGTCGACAATGCAGCCAAGCAGATCGGCTGTTCCTGGGGCTTTTTCGGCGGCCCGAATCTGACGACGGATCAAATTTTCCAACAGATGGCGGCGCAAGGGCAGACGTTTTTTGACGCCTCCGGCGATATCGATGCGTTCCTTCCCGGCGCGGTGGATGATCCGAACACTTTCAATGCGCCCTCGGATAATCCATTCATAACTCAAGTGGGCGGGACGACCTTGTCCATGAATGGACGAGGCGCGTCTTACGCTTCGGAAACCGTATGGAACTGGGGCAATTCCATCGGACCCGCAGCGGACGGCATTGGCAGCAGTGGTGGTATCAGCGCCTTCTACTCGATTCCCAGCTACCAGACGAATATCAACATGGTGGCGCGCGGCGGTTCGGCCACCAAGCGCAATATTCCGGACGTGGCCATGACGGGTGACAACGTGCTTGTCATTGCCGATGGAGGTGTCGGATCCATCGCCGGCGGGACCAGTGTGGCCGCTCCTTTGTGGGCTGGCTTTACCGCCTTGGTCAATCAACAGGGCGCGCTGAATGGCAGCTCGCCGGTTGGTTTTATTAACCCTGCGTTGTACGCGATCGCCACCAATGCGGCGACCTATGCAGCATCCTTCCACGATATTACGACCGGCGATAATACCTGGAGCAAAAGTCCCACTCAGTTTAAAGCGTTCGCTGGATACGATCTGTGCACCGGTTTGGGCACGCCGCGAAGCACCAACCTCATTAATGCACTGCTCGCATTTAGCGCGCCGCTGATTCACATTTCGCCACCGCCTGCGCCATACGGTTCCACCATGGCTTCGGTGAATGGTAGCAATCCGAACGGCCAATGGTTTCTGTTCATCCAGGATGACGCTCCAATCAGCAGCGGCATGATTGCCAATGGCTGGATTCTCAATCTGACCACGGCGGACCTGGTAGGCACCGCGGCTGACGTCGAGTTGCTCGCGACGGCCGTTAACACCAATGCCTTCGTTGGCCAAAATGCGACGTTCACCGTCACCGTCACCAATTACGGGCCGTCTCTATCCACCAACATTGTCGTAACGGACAATTTGCCGCTGAATGTGACGATTGTTTCAACCAACGCCTCGCAAGGAACCGTGACCCGCACTGGCGCCACCTTGAGTTGGAATGTCGGCAGCCTCGCGCTCAACGCCGGCGCCGCGATGACTGTGACGGTTAAGTCTCAGTCGACTGGCAGTATTGTAAACTCCGCAACCGTCACCACCGGCACGCCGGACCCGAATCCGGATGACGATTCCGCCTTCGCGAATGTGGCGTTTGTGCCGCTCAGTGCGACGCTCACACCGACTTATAGCAACGGCAACTTCGTGATCTCCATCCCGACCCCGACCAATCCGGCTCTGACCGTGATCATCCAATCGAGCACCAATCTCGTCAGCACAAACTGGGTGAACGTTTACACTGGCCAGCCGCCGATCAACTTTGTTGATCCGGTCCCGACCAACAGCGTCGGTCGGTTCTACCGCGCCAAACTATTGCCGTAATGCACGGCTCGCTTTGAGCTTGCGTCCTTTCGGGGACGCAAGCATCAATGCCGCATGAAACTATTCGGGCTCACCGGCGGGATTGGCATGGGTAAGTCCGTGGCCGCCCAAATCCTCGCCCAGCGCGGCGTCTCCGTGATCGACACCGCCGCGTTGGCGCGCAGCGTGGTCGAACCTGGCCAGCCAGCGCTGGCGGAGATCCGGAGCGCCTTCGGAGAGTCGGTTATTTCCGCGGAGGGTTCCCTGCGCCGCGATGTTCTGGCGCGCATTGTGTTTTCCGATCCACATGCGCGACAAGAACTCGAAGCCATCACGCACCCGCGCATTCGCGATTTGTGGAAGCAGCAGGTGGGGCAGTGGCGCGGGCAGCAGGTGGAGGCTGGTTGCGTTGTCATCCCGCTGCTGTTTGAGACGCACGCCGAAACTGAATTTGATGCCACCATCTGCATTGCCTGTTCGACTGCGACGCAACAGAAGCGATTGCTGGAACGGCGCTGGACACTGGAACAAATCGCTCAACGCATCGCCGCGCAATTGCCGATGGATAAGAAAATGGCGAAGGCGAATTACGTGGTGTGGAACGAAGGCGGCCTGGAGATGCTCGCAGCGCAGTTGGATTTGATTCTAAGTCGACAGCGCCGCTCTTTACAGAAGTAGGAGACGACGTGAGGAGTCTCTAACTCACTCCCAGGGCCTGAATAAATTTGAGACTCGTCACCTCGTCTCCTACGTTAAATCCATGTCCGCCCAAACCCATCGCGGTGCTGCTTCCGAGGATGCTCGCTTGTTCGCCGCGGAACAACTTCCCGCGTTGCGCGCCGCAGCGGCGGATTTCTGCTGGCTCCTCGACCGCGATTACGCGCCGAATTCCGCGCTCGAATTGGTCGGTAATCGCTACTGCCTCGCCGCCCGCCAGCGCATGGCCATTTCGCGCTACGCTTGCTCCGCTGCGGATGCCGAGCGCCGCAGCCAGCGTTGCATTGATTTGGCCTCGGCTCGCGGTCGTGAGCTTTGGATAGATGGCTATAATGTCCTGACCTTGATTGAAAGCGCCTTGAGCGGCGGGGTGGTGTTGTTATCCCGCGATGGATGCTGCCGGGACATTGCGGGCATCCATCGCCGCTACCGCAAGGTAAGTGAAACCATTCCCGCGTTGCAACTTGTGGGCGAAACCGTGACGGCAGCCGGCGTCAGTTTGTGCCGATGGTGGCTGGACAAACCGGTTTCCAACAGCGGCCGGCTCAAAACCGCCATTTCCGAAATTGCCGCCGCCAATGGCTGGAGGATGGAAGTGGAGGTTGTGTTCAGCCCGGACCATGAGTTGTCACACACGCAAAATCCGATCGCAAGTTCCGACGGCATCGTCCTCGATCGTTGCCAATCGTGGGTAAACCTTGCGCGCGAAATCATCACACGGCGCGTCCCAACGGCGAACATTGTGGATTTGGCGAGGCAGTGACTCGCCAGGAATCGATTGAAAATCGGCAGTAAATAGTAGAGAATACGTCATCAGCCGCATGAGTGAGCCCAAGCCAAATGACAAGTCGCCAGCCAATGAAGGCGACGCCCATTCGCCGGCCCCGAGCGAATCTCCGGCCCCCGAGCAGCTCACCAAAGAGGAACAGTGGGCGCTGTTCGAAAAGGAATTGAAGGAAAGCGACTGGGGCCATCAGCCTTGCTGAGCCGCCGGTTCACAGGCCGAGCGCCGAAAGCCCTGGATGATCCTCCGGGCGGCGGCCCAACGGCCAATGATATTTCCGTTCGTTTTCCTGGATTGGAAGATCGTTGATGCTGGCAATGCGCCGCAGCATGTAGCCGTTTTCGTCAAATTCCCAATTCTCGTTTCCGTAGGAGCGAAACCAATTGCCTGCGTCATCGTGCCACTCGTACGCGAACCGCACCGCGATACGATTTCCGTGGAAGGCCCACAGCTCTTTGATCAGGCGATAGTCCAATTCCTTGTTCCATTTCCGGGTCAGGAATTCGACAATCGCTTCCCGCCCGGTTAAAAACTCAGCGCGATTGCGCCACACGCTGTTGGGGGTGTAGGCCAGCGCAACGCGCCGGGGATCGCGCGTGTTCCACGCGTCCTCCGCCGCGCGGACTTTTTGCGCCGCGGTTTGTGCGTCGAACGGCGGCAAAGGCGGGCGCGGTGGTTCAATGGGGTTTTCGGGCATGGTGTATAATGGCACGGCTCAGAGGGGATGCAACCGAAGGCATTCAGTCGCGCCGCAAATTTCAATGGGTGTTCTTTTCTAATGCCGATTTTCCGTCTTCTGCTAAATTTCAGCTCATGGTACTAACCCAGGAAGAACTCCGCAGCTTAATCGACGTCAATAATCGTTCGCCGCATCAGTTGCTCGGGATGCATCCGCTGGGTGACGGTTCGGGTGTCGTGGTGCGCGTGCTCGCGCCGCATGCGTCGAAAGTTGAAGTCCAGCCGGTTCACGAAAAGGATAAGCCGGCCATCAAGCTGGAGCGCATCCCGAACTCCGATGTCTGGGAAGGCGTATCGAAAGCGGTCAATCGCGTTTACGCCTACGACCTGGTCGTGACCGACAAGAAAAAGCACACGCATCGCGGCCGCGATCCCTATTCCTTTTTGCCCACGCTCGGCGAATCCGATCTGTACCTGTTCGGCAAAGGCGATGAGCGGCGCATTTACGAAAAGCTCGGCGCTCAACTGCGCACCATCGATGGGGTGACGGGCACCAGCTTTGCCGTTTGGGCGCCGAACGCGCAGCGCATCAGCGTGGTTGGCAATTTCAACAACTGGGACGGGCGCCTGCACATGATGCGTTCGCTCGGACCGTCCGGCGTCTGGGAGATTTTCATCCCCGGCGTGGGCGAGGGCGCCATTTACAAATTCGAAGTGCGCAATGTCCACGGCCACATTGTGCTCAAGACCGACCCGTACGGATTTTTCTTCGAGAACGCGCCGAAGAATGCTGCCATTGTTTGGAACACAAAAAAATTCACGTGGAGCGACGAGGCGTGGCTGGAGAAACGCAAGAAGCAGGATGCATTGCGCGCGCCGCTGAGCATTTACGAGGTGCACATTGGTTCGTGGCGCAAGAAAACCGCGAACGAATCGCTCGGCTACCGCGATCTCGCGCGGCCGTTGGTCGATTACGTGAAACAAATGGGTTTCACGCATGTGGAATTCATGCCCATCGCCGAGCACGCATTTTATCCCTCGTGGGGTTATCAGGTCACTGGCTTTTACGCGCCCACGAGCCGCTACGGCACGCCCGAGGATCTGAAATTCCTCATTAACTGCCTGCACGAAGCCGGCATCGGCGTGATCGTTGACTGGGTGCCCGCACATTTCCCGCGGGATGAATGGGCGCTGGCGAATTTCGACGGCACCGCGCTTTACGAACACGCCGATCCGCGCAAAGGCGCGCACCAGGATTGGGGCACGTTGATCTTTAATTTCGGCCGGCACGAAGTCGTCAATTTCCTTACCGCCAACGCGCTCTTTTGGTGCGATCAATTTCACGTGGACGGCCTGCGTGTGGATGCCGTGGCCTCGATGCTCTACCTCGATTACTCGCGCAAGGAAGGTGAATGGATTCCGAACCAATACGGCGGCCGCGAAAATCTCGAAGCGATCGAATTTTTGCGCGCGTTCAACCATATCACGCACGTGGAATTTCCCGGCGTCATCACCGTGGCAGAGGAATCCACCGCCTGGCCGCAAGTCACGCGTCCGCCGTACATCGGCGGCCTCGGATTTTCCTTCAAGTGGAACATGGGCTGGATGCACGACACGCTGAACTATTTCGGCCACGAGCCCATCCATCGCAAATACCATCAGCACGATCTCACCTTCGCGATGCTGTATCACTTCCACGAAAACTTCATCCTGCCGCTGTCGCACGATGAAGTGGTGCACGGCAAACATTCGTTGATTGGCCGCATGCCCGGTGACGACTGGCAGCGGTTTGCGAATCTGCGCGCGCTGCTCGGTTATCAATGGTTGTTTCCCGGCAAGAAGCTGTTGTTCATGGGCGGCGAAATCGGCCAGAGCGGGGAGTGGAATGCGAATGGCGAAGTGGATTGGTGGCTGCTCGGCGCGGGTCCGTATCATCGTGGCATCCAGAAATTCATCGAGGACGCGAACAAACTTTATTTGCGCGAACCGGGTTTGTGGCAGGCGGACTACGACACCGCGGGATTTTATTGGATCGATTGCACGGACCAGGACAGCAGCATTCTTTCGTTCATGCGGCAATTGCCGGACGGTTCGCGGCGCATCGCGGTCATCTTGATCCTGACGCCGGTCGTGCGCAGCAATTACCGCATCGGCCTGCCGTCGCCGGGCAAGTGGCGCGAAGTGCTGAACAGTGATGCCGGAATTTACGGCGGCAGCAACGTGGGCAATTACGGCTGTGTGATTTCCGAAGAACACAAAATGCACGGCCAGCCTTACTCCGCGTCGTTGACGTTGCCGCCGCTGAGCATTATGGCGTTTCGGGAAGAAGCCTGAAGCGGCGGATGATTCGGTTGATGGATTAGTGGGTGGATGGATTGTTGGAACCAGAGCGTCCGCCACAAATCCATTAATCCAACGATCCATTTATTCATTTCCCCGATCCCTGAAGAAAAAACCGCCGGCTTGCTTGCGCAAACCGGCGGGAACCAAACCCAATTCAGAAGAACGTCGGCTTTAGGCCAATCGTATTCCGGCGGATTTAAAGGAGGACTGGGCGCCTTCCTTGGATGCAGAAGGCGCGAGGCGATACAGAACTGTTGTCTGTAACTGTTGCATGAATCCCTTTTAGCAGAGTGTGTACCAACGTCGGCGGCCCTCGCAGGCTCTGGGGAATGACGCTGGAAGACGGCAAAAACTGGCGCGGTATTGTCTTTGTCTTGTACAGAGCGACGCGGCAGGCGAGACGGACATGCCACTAAAAGGACAGACGCACCACGCGCTCCTGCAGTTGCGCGTTCCACCGGGCGAAATAGCTAAATAATCTGTATAATTCCTCAAGCCGTTGCAGGAGAATATCTCGCGGGGTGGCCCCGGATTGCCAAGCGGCGTCAATTTGTTGCAGCTCGCTGTTGAGCCGTTCGCTGAAGGAATTTACCCGCTGGCGGATGCCCTGCAATTTGTCGGCGAATTCCTGGCCGCGCTCAAAAAATGTCACCTGCAACAACGGCGAAGTCACCTTGGCTTTATCGGCAAGAAATGCATCCGCTTCCCGGCAGGCCTTGCCGACTTCGAGCGAGAGATCCATCAGGTCGGAGGGAATGCGCTGGATGTCCTTGGGTAGAGCGCCAAGTTCGAGTTGGAGCAGATGCTGCAATCGTTCCTTCGGTTCGCACAGGCAATGGTAAGCGGTATTCAATTCCGTGTAGCGCTCCTGCGCCACTGCGCGTTGGGCTTCGCCCAAATTGTGAACGCGGTCGGGATGGACGGTGGCCGAGAGGGCGAGAAATTTTTGTTTCAACATGTCCGCATCCAGCCACGGGCGGCGCGGTTCGTTGAAAAGGGTGAAATAATCAGTCATCGGTTAATCCAAGGTCCAAAGTCCAAGGTCCAAAGTCCAAAGTCAAAGGCGATAACGCCTCAGACGATTTCCCGACTTTGGACTTTGGGCTTTGGAGCTTGGACTGTGATCAGGCGCTAAAACTCTCGCCGCACGAACAGCTCGTCGCGGCGTTCGGATTCTTGACCTTGAAACCGCCTTGGAGCGAATCGAGATAATCGAGTTCGCTGCCGGTAACGTAGAGCGCGCTTTTCGGATCCACCACCACGCGCACGCCGCCGGTTTCGACGAGAAAATCGCGGTTCGCCGGGTTATCCTGCAAATCCATCTTGTATTGCAATCCCGAGCAGCCGCCGCCCACGACCGACACGCGCAAGACGCCGTTCGGACGATTCTGCTTTTGCAGCAGCATCGAGACGCGCTTGGCGGCGCTGGGCGTGATCTTGATCAAGCGCTCGTCGCTCACGCGAAAAGTCGGCTGTGCCGTTTGTGTTTGGGCCGGTTTGGCAATCATTTGAACGGGCACAATCTAGCCCAAGTTGCCGTAATGAAAAACGAAAAATGGCGCTGAATTCCGGTGCGTTTTTCATTTTGCATTTTTAATTTTTCATTTCTAATTAGCCGGTGAAACTCATTTCTTGGAACGTCAACGGGCTGCGCGCGGTGCTGCGGAAAAACTTTCTCGAATATCTCGAGCAGGAAAATCCCGACGTTCTTTGCCTTCAGGAAATCAAATGCGGCCAGGACGACATCGACCAGCTTTGGCCCGCCCAATACACCGTGTTTTGGAATTGCGCGGAAAAGAAAGGCTATTCCGGCACCGCCATCTTCGTTAAGAAACGCCCGGTAAACGTGGCGCCGCACATCGGCATCGTCGAGCACGATAAAGAGGGCAGGGTGCTGACGGCGGAATTGGATGATTTCTTCGTCGTGAATGTTTACGTGCCCAACTCCAAGCGCGACCTCACGCGCCTGCCGTATCGCCAGCGTTGGGACAAGGATTTTCTCGCTTACCTGAAAAAGCTGGAGAAGAAAAAGCCGGTGATTTTTTGCGGCGACCTCAACGTAGCCCACACGGAAATCGATCTGGCGAATCCGAAATCCAACGTGAACAACCACGGCTTCACGCCGCAGGAACGGGCCGGTTTCGACACGGTCATCAAAGCGGGGTTCATCGACACCTTCCGCGAATTCGAAAAAGCCGGCGGCCACTACACCTGGTGGAGCGTGATGACCGGCGCGCGCAAGCGGAACATTGGCTGGCGCCTGGATTATTTTCTCATCAGCAAATCACTGCGCCCGCGGCTCAAAAGCGCCTTCATTCGCAAAGAAATCGAAGGCTCGGACCACTGCCCGGTGGGCATTGAGATTGAGTAAAATTGGCGCAATTCATGCTTTGCAAACGGTTGAACGGGAAGTAGTTTCTCCCCGTCCAATTGAGGTAAATCGCAATAATTAAATATGAATTCTTATACGCAATCAGCACCAGTCGTTTCACTGGATGAAAATTCGCGCGGACGTTTCATTGCGCGGGCATACAATCATTTGTTCGGCGCCATCGCCGCCTTCGTGTTGCTCGAAGTGTTCTTGTTCAAATCCGGCCTCGCGGAAAGCATCGCCACCGTGCTGTTAAGCGGTTCGTGGTTGTTGGTGCTCGGCGGCTTCATGGTGGTTTCCTGGGTCGCGCGCAGTGTGGCGCATAAGTCCTCGTCAAAAGCCGCGCACTACGCCGCGCTCGCCGGTTATGTGGTCGCGGAAGCGATTATTTTTGTGCCGTTGCTGTACATCGCGGATAAGTATGCGCCTGGCGCGATTGCCAGTGCCGCCGCAGTGACTTTTCTTGGATTCGTCGGCCTCTCGCTCGTCGCGTTTTTTACGCGCAAAGATTTTTCATTCCTGCGCGGAATTCTTTGCTGGGGCGGCATCATCGCCCTCGTGCTGATTGTGGCTGGCATTATTTTCGGCTTCCAACTCGGCACGTTCTTCAGCGTTGCGATGGTGGCTTTGGCCGGCGCTTCGATTCTCTACGACACGTCGAACATCCTGCATCGTTATCCCGAAGACCTCTACGTCGCGGCGGCGTTGGAACTCTTCGCATCCCTGGCATTGATGGTCTGGTACGTGCTGCGGCTGTTCATGT
>JACZCU010044362.1_pt1 | contig 10943 bp, 18 predicted proteins | sample 8641851 | NCBI WGS metagenome assembly JACZCU01 (sample SAMN15324605, study PRJNA640507) | soil metagenome | isolation source: monocropping sugarcane control | place: China: Luxin town, Laibin City, Guangxi Province | collected 2019-07-25 | depth 10cm m | reverse complement strand
CTTCGGCGCAGGAGCGCTCTGCGCGGCTGCAGGCTTCGCCGCGGGGGCTGGGGCTGCCTTCGGTGCGGGGCTCGGAGCCGGCGCTGCTACGTCCGCTGCAGGGCCTTCCGATTCGGCGTCGCTCGCGTCGGTGATCGCGCGGATTTCGGTCACTTGCTTAACGTCGTCACCCTGGACAATCTCCTGCACCCACGCCGCCTCTTCTTCCGTAATCAAGCGCACGGGCGAGAAGTACAGCTTCGGCACACTACTATCCGTATCGAAACTCAGCTTCGTGACAATATGCGCCGGGTCCAGGCCACGCGTCTTGAGCTTCTTTGCGTATTCATTCAACGTAAACTTGTTCTGCGCCGGCTGACCTTCGCCAAAAATAGTCAGTGCCTTACAGTCCAATTGGAAAATCCGATGCGCCGGGTCAAACAACGCTACGACGCCCAAGCGCTTGAAGTACTGACACGCCTTCGTTTTCGTGCCGTCCGGCGTAACCTTACTACCCTTTTGGTTCTGTGGGCAATTGGCGCACTTCATTGATTGCGGATTCGTAACATCCGCTCCCGGCTCAACACCTGTTGGGCTATAGCAAACCGGATGTGTTTTCGTGTCGGAATCGTACTGCCCTTCAAAGTAAATACGCGACACACCTTCCGCCGCGCCGACGATGATTACTTCCGTCGAGAACGTTTCCAAAACCGCTTCTTCATTACCTCCTACAATGATATGAAAGCGACCGCCCTTTAAGCCGATTTTGTTATAACCGGCGCCGCCAATAGTCATCGCTTTACCGACTTCACTGGTAAAGGTTTGAAGGTGTGCTGGAAGGTTGGTGTTTGGTTGGTCGAACAAACTGATTTGGGTGCCCATTGTAGTACATTACTCCTTCACTTTCTGAAAAGAGACTTCGTTAAAATCATTCAGCGCAACACTGGTGCTGCCGGGGATATACGTCGCCGTCCACTCAAGACCGTTGCCGTCGTCGCAGAAAATCACACGCACCGCGTGATAATTAAACGCTTGGCCCCGGCGGTAGCGCATCATATGAAGACCGGGCTGCTCGGGCTTTTCAAACCACACCTGACTTTCTACAGCGTCTGCCATACGGAGTACGGCTCCGTCAACAATCGCTTCAACATCTTTATCACCGGCATGCGGCGGCCGCTTCGCGAATTTGGTTTTGTTCTTACGCATTGGTGTTTTCCTTTAATTTTGTATATATTACAGAGACCCGGTTTTGGTACGCAGACTCAAGAGAGTGCATTTCTGTTAAATCAAATTTTTTAAATTCTTCTTGAGCCATTTTTTCTGCTTGTTTGTATCGTTCATAGTCAGATATCATAGTGTTTCTCAAGAAGTTGTAGAGCTTTACGTAGGGTATGCCTAAGAGATTGCTTACCCCAAAATGTTACCGCACTAGAGTCATCATCACCCGGTCTATGGATAAACGGACCCTTAATTTGCTGTACGCCGTTACTGTCGCTAAAATGCTCCGCTGGCGTCGTTACATCTACGGGCCCCCCAAACTTGAAACGAGAAACAGGTAGTTCTAGATAAAATCGGACTCCTGTGTAAACTTGCCCATCAATCTCTTTTGATATAATTTCGACTTTATCTGTCATCTCTTCAGCATAAATATTGATTCTCATTTCTACGTTCTCCTCACTCGCACAACCCGTTCCTCTACTTTATTCACGTACGGCGGCAAACTTCCCGTGTTCTCTTCATACTCCTTAATCGCCCCAATCGCCACGCGTTTTTCGAGTAGTTGAGGGTTGCCGGTCTGAATAATAAACTGCCAAAACGACGGCCAATCTGCGCAACTTGCTTTGGTTTCGACAGCAATATACGCCGTTCCCTGCGCCGTCTTAAAGCTATCCACCTTCTGATCGTTGAGGCGGCTAAGCAACCAACCCTCAAGCTTTTCCGCTGCCTGTTTCAACTTAAAATCTTCCGCCTCATAGGCGCGCTTGAGTTCTGCTCGCTTGTCGCGAATCTGTACGAATTTTTGAATTACTAAATCAGGTGTTGGTGAAGGCATTTCATTTCTCCTAGTTAAGTTTCCTCTGTGTAATACCGAGTTTAATACACGCTCGGTCCAACATTTGTTGCGTCAGCTCCACCCCGAGCAGGCCGACGTAGATCGCGAAGGCTTGGTCTTTTCTCCCAAGTAAGTACGCCCCATAGACTACATTGTCGTACCCGTTATCTGTGAAAAAAGTTCCGCCGTTCGCCGCCCGGATTCCTTTCTCAATGTCTTCCATATTTACATGCCGCTGCTCCGCGAGCGCCATCAACTTCGCTTCGCCTTCCAGTATCTTTTCGATCTGCTCTTGAATCTTGGTGGGGATATCGTTGTGAAAATCGTAGGTTGTCATTGTTTTTGCTCCGCTGCCCAAGCTGCCAAAGCTACTGGGGCGATTGGTTCCGCGAGCTTTGCCATAGCTTCAGCGAATACACGAATCTCATACTGTGCGTGTGAGTGACAACGAAGTGTCAGAAACTTCAAGAGATTTAAAAGATTCACTGTCGCGAACATGTGTGAATAGGTGTTAACTGGCAAAATGCTACGCGCGAGTTCTCTTGGGCAGCCATCCATTAGGAGTAGTTTATACATAGCGTGACAGCGCGTAGACTCGTTGCGAATGATTTCCGAAATTTCTTTAGCTCGTGGGTGCGGTTCATCGGTGCGCGCTTGTTTGTTATCAGTCGCCTGTGTCGTAATCTTATCTTTCTCTGGCACGTAGAATTCATCAGGCAGTTCTACATATCGCGCCGATACTTCATTAAATGACCATGTACGGTGACGATGCCACTGGCGAAAAACAAAAATAGGGGCTTTAACTTCGAATGTCAATGTCACCGCCTCAAAGGGCGTGGTATGTTTATTTTTCCATAAGTAATTAATAAGACGCGTGTCACTCTTTTCGTTTTCGCCGGCCCGCCATGCAGCGTCGTAACTTACCCGAGCAGCACGAACGATACTCAAGTCCGAGCCCATCCAATCCACTAGCCTAACAAATCCATGATCTAAAACATCAATTTTTTCCATTATTGTACTACCTCCTGATACATTTGTAAAATTTGATTACCTAACTGCACACCACTCCAAAGCGCTTTAAATATCTGAGCCTCAAGTGATGTTGAAACGATATGATAAACCGTACATTTATTCTTTTGGCCCTGCCTATGGATTCTCGCATTAGCTTGTATGTATGATTCTGTCGAGTATATAGGCCCGTACCACACAATACTATTCGATGCTGTTAAAGTAAGCCCGTGCGAGGTCGTCTTCGGGTGCGCCACTAGACATTCCAAATCGCCTTTCTGAAACTCCTCAAATATACGACTCCGGTTTTTCTCCGACACCGAGCCATTCACCAGTGCGGCGCTCCATCCTTTCTCTTTCAAATACTGCATCACCGCATCCATGACGCCGATAAACGGAACGAAAATAATCACCTTCCCGCCCGTCTCTTCAATAATCTCGCCCAAAGTGTCCAGGCGGGTCGAGGCATCCAGGCCGTAATGCTCTCCGTCATTATCCTTTACAACCCCGCAGCAAATCTGAATCAGCTTCAACAACTTCACCGCCGCATTCGCCGCCGTAATCTTCTCGCCGTCTTCGTGCGCTCGCTCCATCACGAGCTTTTGTTTCATATTCTTAAACGCGATCTTCTGTTGGTCAGTCAGCTCGCACGTACGGTTGACATAGGTAATCGGCGGGAGGTCTATGCAATCTTCTTTCTTGAACCGGATAGCGGGTTGAAGGTGGCGGTATACAAAATCCTTGCTGTCGATCTTGGGCACCCACTTGAAGCTAGACACCTGCGTCATGGTCATCTCTTTCCACATAACAAACCCACCTTTGAACGCAAGCGGATTGACTAACTTGACCAGTGCATAAGCGTCTGTCGGGGCCTTCGTGACCGGTGTGCCGGTCAATAACCACAAGTACCGAACCTCTTTTACCAAATCCCTAAACAGCTTGTAACGTTTCGTCTGCGCATTCTTGTGTACCGTCGCTTCGTCATTGATGATTAGATCAAACTTACCTTTCAACTGCGGCTGAATAGTCGAGGCGCCATCGTGGTTAATTACACAAATGTCCGAGCCTTCGTTGAGTAGATCAAGCCGCCGCGCTTTCGATCCTAAGAGCTTACAAAAACTTCGGTGCGGCAGAAGATTAAACGCTTCTTCCTCCCACACTGACATAACAGAGAGCGGAGCGGTAATCAGTACACGTCGGATATACCCTTTCTGTCTTAGGTATTCTGATGCCCATAATGCTGCAGCGGTTTTGCCTGTACCGGGGTCCGATAAATTAAACCCGCGTTTTGTCTGCACTAAAAAATCAACGCACTTCTTTTGATGCTCAAACGGCTTGAATCGTCCAGGGTAGTTAAACTCTATTTGGATCGGCGGCGGCTTGAGCCCTATATTCTTAAGCGCCTGTACTTCATCAAACCGATGCGGCACGGCGACCAGCAGCCGGCCGTTGACTCGGGATATCTTCGCGTGCGGGATGACTGCGCGGATTGCCTCCGGCTGATCGACCGCCAAAACTAAATGCCCTTTGTGGACAATCATACTAAGAGCATCAAAGCTTTCATAATTGCGTGCTGCAGCGGGCCCTCGGGGTGCGGATTATCCTCCATGACTTGCTTGACTAACACTTTAAGACAGCTGTGGCCGATTTCTACGATGCGCGGTGCAGTAGCCTGCGCAATTGGCTTAGTGATTTTTAATTGCGGCAGCCTTTCTCCGTCGCTCGTTTGGCTAAATGCTTTTTCTACCGCCTTATCGCCAGGGTGACTGTAGTTATAAACTTTAATTTCTCCGAGAATATTATCCGGATTATTCGGGTTCAGCTGATCTTTGTAAGAATCATTAAATGCGTAAACAAGGCTACGTCCTGACCCGGCTGTGTCCAGCCAGCCTTTGCTTTTAATCCAGGCAATAGCGCCCCGTGCGACATTCTGCTGCCCGACCGGCATTTGCAGCTGCTTACTTACTTGGTACGCAGAAATACCGCCTTCCGCGTACTTAATCGCGTCGGCGACCCGCGGCAAGAGATGTAGCACTTCTTCTGTTGCGATTAGTTTCATTAGTTGCTCCATTTCCGGTTACGCAAAACGTTTATAGCGTATTCAAGATCGGCAAGATTTTTTTCGTTTATTACAAGATACGTGCCGTGTTCTTTTTCTATCGCCTCTTGCCGGTCGATTTGGTTTTGGGTTTGCCCGTTATCACCAGCTTTGCACTCCACGGCAAGAGTAAATGCATTTACAGTCGCGTTGTAGTCTTCTGCACCTGCTTTACTGTACATCGAGCCCGAAACGTGTACGTAAGGAACTTTATGCTTTTTGAATATGTCGCGGACCTTTTGTTTTACTTTTCCTTCAGGGGTATTACTCATTTGGGCAACACCAAACAGCCCGTCATCCACGGCACGATCCGAACACGCATACCAAAAACCTTTCCATGAGGATACATGCGGCGTTCTTCGTCTGTTAGTCTAAACTCAAAGTCCATCACATTCCGGATTTCTGGATCAAGCCGCAGTTCATGATAATCGCTTGGACCCATCACAATCTCAAAACCCTCAAGATAATAACGCTCTTGGATTTTTCTATACTGCTTCCTAATATAGTCTAACAAAGTTTTACGTTCAAGAACGTAGCTTTTATAGTTCTGAATCTCTTCGTGCGCAAAACATTTACGCCACTCTAAAAATCGAAAACACAGTCGTTGCAACCATGCCCAACCCTTAGCTGGAGTATATTCAAACCAACTGTTATATAGCTTGATTGTGTCGGGAAGGCGTTTATGCTCAACAAAATTAATCGTTCGCGTGTCTTTATCTACCAAGATACTCACGGCCCTTTTCTCCCATTAAAAACGCAATTAAACACTCCGCACCAGTTTTTACAAAGGAAATTCTCTCGCGCGTTCCATTGGTTATTCTCTAGCGACCACTCGAAATTCGCAATGTCGTCTTTAAATGAGCCCCAAAGCTCAGGAAGTTGTTCGCGGGTAAATGTTTTTGTGGTAAGAGAAATCGGATTAGTTGAGCACCATGCGAAAGCGCCGTCTATAAGTTGGGCTTCGGGAAACCGAGCAAAAAGCAAAATCGCCATAAAGTCTATATCACGGCCACCGCTTTTCTTTTTACCAAACTTATAGTCTATATACTTAACTCTACTACCCTGGTCTATAACCAAATCGCCTTTTCCGCGAGCGTATACGTTGGCGTCGAAAAACCCACATGCCTGCAAATCTTTTGTTATACCTAGCATTAACTCACAGTACTTAGTTCCCTTAGTTAGCCGCAAACGATCTGCAAAATGCTGATACATCTTAAATCTTTCAGGCAACGGCCGTCCTTCTCCTACCGCGAACTGCATAGCCCGGTGCCCCTCATTGCCCCATATCGTTACCTCCGTCTCTTTAAACGGTATATCTTTCGCGACGGACTCATGGTAACACTTCTTCGGGCACAGCTCGTGCTTTTCTAGGTGACTGTAGGCGTGGACCCAGGGCTTTTTCATAGATCAAGCAGAGAACCGTCGGGCAACAGTTTGCAATAACGCCCCTCAAACGATACGTAAAAATCTTCGCCGTCGTCGCTCATGTACGCGCTACCTAAGCCAGAGAAAAACGCTAGCTGGTCTTTTTGTTCGTCTGTAGCCGCGTCTAAAGCGCAAATCTGCTCTACTGTTTTTATATCAATCATCACACTCTCTCCAGTTTCTGCCCTACTCGCTTCAGCACGATAACGATATTCGGGTTGTTGTCAATCATGACGCCCTCTTCGCCTTTGTAGAGCGCGCGGAGACTTTCTTTGCACTCACGAACCACACTCAGCGCGGCGCGGACCTTCGATTGTTTCTGCGACAGTTTTTGGCTGTCGCGGTAGGTCTGTTTACTCATGGGCTCATTCATCCACCAAGGAGTATGGCCGTAGTCTTTAACGGAACCGTCGAGCTGTTTCATTTTCATTTGTTGAAGCCCTAAAGTTTGGTAGGTTCGGATTTGCGCTTCATATCGCGATTCCGTCAGGATGATTTTCAATGCACCAGAGCACAATCTGCTGCACGCGCGGGTCATCTTCATCCACGCCGAGCGGCAAAGGACAATACGCGATCATTCGTGCCATCGCACCAGTGCAGTCCGCCTTGGTCTTAAAGGTTTCGCAAAAGTCGTCTGTGATCTTCTTGTCCGACTCACGCTTGCGCAATCTCATCACTCCGACTCCTTATACGCTTTATACAACGCCCAACCCAACAGCCCCACAACAATAAAAAACGTAATGATTACGCCAAAGTCGTTCAACATAGTTTTTAATCTCCTGATCATAGTGTGGTCCGAACGGCGGGAATCGAACCCGCGGTGTGAACTTATCAGTGACGGTTTTTAAGACCGTTGCGTTTCAACCAGCTTCGCCACGTTCGGTTTTAGATAACGCGCTTCACGGCACCAAACAGCCCCCGCTGCAACACCGCTACGCTTGTGCGCTCAACTTCCATGATTCTGTCTGGCAGTTTCTTTTGTAGCGTCTCTCGAATCGCCGCAGCGCCTTCGGCTACGGATAGCGTAGCGATTGCCTGTTGGTCGATCAGTTTGGCGATTTCCTGGTAATGCTCGGCGACGTATCGCTCCGCAACAGCCGCCGCGATTCTGGACATGATGTTTTCAGCAAATCCGTGCGTCATATCCTCTCGGCCAATGCTCGCCCTAAAAAGCCACTTCATATCGTACATATCTTGCTGCGTTTGGATTTTCATTTCGCTAATCCATACCTGTCGTTAGATTTAATCTCAACCCCGAGCGGCAGCGACGGCCACCACTTCAGCGGCGCAGTCATGATGCTTTGAATCCACGCTTTCGCTTCAGCGACGTTTTGTGACTTATCGCAGTCCCAGGCGCCTTCTTCTTTTGGTACGACAGCAACGATTTCGTCGTGTGTCTGCATGGCAGTCCTATATCGTTTCGCCACCGAAACCGTCTGCTCCATAATCACCAATCGAGCAAGGTACTGAACCAAGTTCTCAACGAACTTTCCGGCAAACATCTTGGTTATGCCATTGGCGCGAGTGTATTCGTAATTCTTATCTTCCGCGTTATATTTGAGCCCAGGGTACTTCACTTGTAGCGCGCCCTCAAGCCCAATAGCGCAGTCACCAAACAACGGCTCTGCGCTGATCCACACATTAGGCTCCGTGAACACTTGGTAGTTCTTGGGGTAATCGACGTAAGACTTAAACGAATCTTGCATATACCGCCATAGACGCACAACGCCCGTATACGTACCACGATAGAGTTTTACGATACGATTCGCCTCTTCCTCCGTCATGGAGACGTTCTGCGCTTTACAGTACGCAACGAACTTCGCTTTGCCCATGCCAAACCCCAGGCCGAGTACGGCGGACTTGGCGATCTGGCGCTCGGTCGGGTGCGTCTCTTTCGTAACTTTTGTTTGGTAAATGATCGAGCCAAAGTGCGAGTAAAGATCACCGCCCGACGCTAGCAGCTCTAGCGCTTGGTATTCGGCGCTGTATTCCCACTGTAGCCCGAGTTGTTTGAGCAGCTGGACCGCCAGCTGCAGCGTTATACGCAGCTCGATCTGCGAAAGGTCCGCGACCACAAGCGTATGTCGTATGGGCGCCATGATGGCCCGGCGCAGCGCGCCGCCGCGGGGGAGGTTCTGTAGGTTGGTGCCTGACGTGCCGGAGAGCCTGTGCGTCGTCTGAGCGCCGCTGAAGCTGTAAGCAACGGGCATCGGCCCGTACTTCGCCATGTTGATAAAATTCTCTGCCCGGCTCTCGGCCAGCGTCGAGCGGTTCTCCAAGCGCGCAGCCACCAACGCCTGGAGCCGCACGTCATCGTGCTCCTGCAGCGCCAACATGCCCTCATCGGTCTTTGCAAAAGCCCATGTTTCTTTGCCCGTTGTGGGCGATAGTTTCCGCGGCGGATCGACACCGAGCCGTTGCAGTCCCGCAGCGAATTTATCGTTGCTTCTTACATCAGTGGCGTTCTCTACGCCGGCGTCGTCCAAGGCGCGCAGTCGCTTCGCCACCACTTCTGAGTGATATTGCTTGAGCAGCGTAGGGTCTAAAAGAAGAGAGGGGCTAGTGTAGCACTGAGCCACCAAATCAGCAGCGAACAGCTCGCGCTTAGGGAAATGAGGAAACAGCTTATAAAAAATATTACGCGTAAGGTTGATATCAGACTGCGAGTGCAAGGCGCAGTAGGTTCCAAGTTGCTGAAGCTGATAGTCGGTAGGATCATACACCCCATCCATCTCTTTCAGGAACCCGAGCTTCCCCACACCAAACAAAAACTGCGACACCGACTCCAAACTGTGGCTGCGCAAGCGCTCGCCAATCAGAGCCCGAGACAGCGCCAGTGTGTCAATAATCAGCTTCGGCTTCAATCCGTATATCCAACTGATAATCGGTGCGTCGAACCCACTGATGTTGTGGCCCACGATCACGTTGCCGGGGATCAGTCGCTCCAACCACTGACGCATGCGCGCCTCGCCCGTGACCCACACCGGAGCGCCTTTGTTAATCGCGAAGCCCCAGCCGAGACACTTAAACCGCGGGTCACGGATATACTCCTGCGTCGTCATGTTCCTCAGAGAGTATTTCTCTTTGGAACTGTAAAAAGTTTCGACATCTGCAAAGATATAGGCAGTCATTTGTAAGTCTGGTTTCGTATTATTTTGCTGATGTTAACCTGAGAGATATTAAACTGTTTAGCCAAGTCAACCTGTCTTGCCCCTGCCGCGTATAAAGTGCGTATCTCCGCAGCTTGCTCGTTAGTAAGTTTGGCGTTTGTGTGAAATTGCCCTTTGGGTTGTGCGCGGCGCCTACGCTCGTATGATTCTAGTTGATTAATTGACTGCGTTCCAAGGTGTAGATGTTTTGGGTTACAACAAACTCTATTATCACACCAATGCAAAACAAATTGGTCTGACTCAGGATCAGTGGGGGCTAAAGCGGTAATACCGCCAAAAGATAAGAGGTACGCTATTCTGGACGCAACGCACGAAACTCCTTCAAATCTATATACGCCATAACCTGAGCTATTACGTCCGGCCTTCCATTCCCAACAGTCATCTTCCCCTAACCTATTTACCAAACTCCAAAATTCTTTCTGGGGCCGTCCTTTTTTAATCTGCGATGTAGGGGTCAGCAACTGCTCTTTGGTAAGCCTTCCGGCTCGGTGCTCTTTAACTCTAAATGCCCATCCGCTTTCGCTAAGGCCGAGGTCAGCCCTCCACTCGTAGTAGGTCTTACCGTATATAACTGTGTGCTTGCCCATATTCATTCTCGATACAAAATAAAAGACGCCCGCTGTTACGCAGGCGCCTCTCACGAATAGTGGTCCGAATTCGGATGCATGTAAAATTTACCCCTTGCACGGCCTCCCCTGAAAGCGTTGGACCCTCCGACCAGTTCCGTTTTGCGCATGAGCACCGACCAGGGGATGGGTCGGGCGTGTGGTCTAGTACCGAGCTGCTGTGAGGGCTCGGGGCCGGAGGGTCCAACAGGGACAACCTATACTCGTTTGAAACCGGACTGTCAAGTACTTTTTACCGAGGGGCGGTAGATTTTTCTTGGGCCGATTCTTGGCCGCGAGAGGGGCGGCATAGCCGACTAAAATACTCTCGCTTTTCGTCTACCAACGACGGACGATTTGTTTACGCACTTTGGTAGTTGCGTTAGTTTGTCGTCCCTTAGCTCGGGCACTTACCCGTCCCTACTACTTACTTACGCCGCCTTCTTCGCGGCTTGATTCTTTTCGCGCGTCGCTTTCGCCTTCGCTACCGCAGCGGCCTTCTGCTCCGGCGTACGCGTGTCCGGCTTACGCTCCGGCTTCGACTCGATACGCCACACGCCAATGGAGCCGGCCGGGACGATCACATTGCCCTGGTACTCGATAGG
>JACZCU010235330.1_pt1 | contig 10945 bp, 14 predicted proteins | sample 8641851 | NCBI WGS metagenome assembly JACZCU01 (sample SAMN15324605, study PRJNA640507) | soil metagenome | isolation source: monocropping sugarcane control | place: China: Luxin town, Laibin City, Guangxi Province | collected 2019-07-25 | depth 10cm m | reverse complement strand
ACTCCATGGCGGTGGCGGAAGCATCCCAAAGGCTGGAGCGGTCAGAAGTCGAGCGGCTGGTGCGCGAAGTATTGACGCAGCGGCTGCGGGGAAACATCACACCGCCCCCGGCGCGCGAGCGCCACGCGGCGCAGGCGGGGGGCGCGGGTGGGCCGCCAAATCCGCTCGTTGTGAATGTGTCGGCCAGGCATATGCATGTGACGCCGGCCGATCTCGAAGTGCTCTTTGGCCCCGGCTCGAAGCTTACCAAACTCAAAGACCTGTATCAGGAAGGCGAATTTGCCAGCGAGCAACTCGTCACGCTGATCGGTCCGCGCCAGCGAATCATTCCCAACGTCCGCATTCTCGGGCCGGTGCGAAATTACACGCAGGTCGAGCTGAGTTACACCGACGGAATTTACCTGGGCATCGATCTGCCACTCCGCATCAGCGGGAATCACGAGAACACGCCCGGCTGCGTCATCATGGGGCCCAAAGGCGCGATCACGATCAACAAGGGCGTCATTCGCGCAGAACGTCACGTCCACATGAGCGAAGCCGACATGGCTTACTACGGCGTGAAGGATGGCGACCAGATGAAGCTGCGCATCGATGGGCCGTGCGGCGTGGTCTTCGATCGTGTCCGCGTGCGCTATCACCCCAAGGTCGTGCTGGAAGTCCACATCGACACCGATGAAGGCAATGCCTGCGATCTGGATTCGGCGACGCATCTGGAGCTGTTCAAATAGCGCAATGTTTACTGCAATAGAAGTTTAAGAAACTAGAAAACATCAGCAATCACTTTTTTGAAGGAACCTGCAATGCCAAACGAAGCGCTGGGCCTGCTGGAATGCAAGGGTCTGGTTTCCCTGATGGAAGGGACCGACGCCATGCTCAAGGCGGCAAACGTCGAGATGATCGGTTGGGACAAGGCCGGGAGCGGCATGGTCACCGCGTTTGTGAAGGGCGACGTGGCGGCGGTGAAAGCCGCGGTCGATGCCGGCGCAGAAGCGGCCGGTCGCGTCGGCACGGTGATTAGCGTGCATGTGATCCCGCGACCGCACGATGACTTGGGCGGCATGATGCCCAAGGCCAAGAAACCTGCCGCCGCTGCGCCTGCAGGTGGTCGAATGGGTGAGACGGCACGCAAGTGATCGCAGTTCGTCTATGCGCTTGAAGCGCGCGACGTTTGCAGACGCAAATTCTTCTAGAGGACAACCATGTCGGAATCAGGAAATGGAAACGGGACCTTCGGCACGGCACTGGGCATGATCGAAACCAAGGGCTGGGTCGGTCTGGTCGAGGCGACCGATGCCATGTGCAAGGCCGCGAATGTCGAAGTCGTCAAGACGATTCAAATTGGCGGCGCGTTCGTGACCGCGATCGTCCGCGGCGACGTGGGCAGCGTGAAGGCGGCCGTGGATGCCGGCGCCGAAGCGGCTGGCCGGGTCGGTGAACTCATCGCTTCACACGTCATCGCGCGGCCGCATCCCGATCTTCTTTCCGGCTACGGCGCGGGTGGTAGCGCGGGTTCCCTGTAGACGAAATTTCCCTCAATTCCCTCTCCCGGTACGCCGGGGGAGGGTTAGGGAGGGGGTTTCGTTGTCAGTGGTATTGAACAACCCCCCCCCCGGCCCTCCCCCGGAGTACCGGAGGAGGGAGAAGAAGGACCCCAAGCGATTTCGGTTGAAACGATGCGCGTTCTCGTCGCCAATCTCGGAAGCACGAGCTTCAAATACAAGCTCCTGGACATGTCCAGGGACGGCCAGCAGATTACGCGCGGCGGCTACGAGCGCATCGGTCAATCCGGCTCGCCTTATGCGACACATGGCGACGTGATCGACGTGATCCTCAAGGAAATCGGTCGGCCTCCGGATGCGATTGGCTTCAAAGCCGTGCATGGCGGGCCGATCTCCGGTGCGGTGCGCGTGACGGATGAAGTGATTGCGATTCAGGAGCAGTTTGCCGACGTCGCGCCGGCGCACAATCCGCCTTACATCGCGGCGATGAAGGCCTTTCGGCAGAAGCTGCCGGAAGTTCCACAGGTGGCGGCTTTCGAGACGGCGTTTCATCAGACGATCCCGCTATCGCGCCAGGTGTACGCCATTCCCCACGAATGGACTGAGGATCTGGGGATTCGACGATATGGATTTCATGGCGCTTCGCATCGCTACATTGCGACACGCGTGGCCGAGCTGCTGGGGCCCGAAAAATCACGGCGAATTATTTCGTGTCACCTGGGCGGCTCCTGCTCGATCTGCGCGATCGAGAATGGGAAGTCGGTCGCCAACTCGTTTGGCATGACGGCGCAGTCAGGTGTGCCGCACAACAATCGCGTCGGAGATTTCGATACGTTCGCCCTGCTGAAGCTTTTGAAGCAGGGGCTGAAGCTCGAAGAGATCTTTCAGCGGCTGGGCAAGGGCGGCGGCATGCTGGGCCTCAGCGGTGTTTCGCCGGACATGCGCGATATCGAGAAAGCAGCAGAGAAAGGCGATGCGCGGGCGAAGCTGGCGATCGACGCGTTTGTCGAATCAATCAGGCATTTCGTGGGCAGCTACCTGGTGGTGCTGGGCGGCTGCGATGTCCTGGTCTTCACCGGTGGCATCGGTGAGAACGGGGTTGGGCTTCGTCAAGCGGTTTGTCGAAACCTCGACTTTGCGGGCATTCGGCTCGATTCGCAGCGCAACCAGATGCGCGGCAGCGAAATCAAAATCAGCGCCGATTCCAGCCCGTGCCAGATCTGGATCGTCCCGACCAATGAAGAGCTGATCGTCGCCCGGCAGACCGTCGAGGCGCTGAAAACAAATTCACACGGCAATTGAAAACGTACTTTTGAATTGGAGCCAATATGGCAAATGGTGAAGCAATCGGATTGATCGAAACCAAGGGCATCGTGGCGGCCGTCGAGGCGCTGGATGCCGCCCTCAAGGCCGCCAACGTGCAGTTCGTCGAGCAGCACAAGGTCGGCAGCGGACTGGTGGCCGTCACGATCAAGGGTGACGTGGCCGCCGTCCGAGCGGCGGTGGATGCCGGCGCGGAAGCGGGCGGACGCGTGGGCGAAATCGTCAGCGTTCATGTCATCCCGCGGCCGCATAATGATGTCGCGAAGATGGGATGAGTCGCGAGCTGGCGCTGCTTCGCCGCTTGCGGCTTCGCGCAGTGATTCCCAATTTACAAGGTCCCCCATGTTTCTCGCACGAGTCACCGGCCACATCGTGGCCACCCAGAAGGACAAGACGCTCAACGGCCAGAAGCTGTTTGTCGTCGAGCCGCTCAACGTCAAGTACGACTCCGCGACCGCGGAGCCGGCGGCGCTGGGCAACACCGGGCGCGCGATCGTCGCGCTGGATTCGGTGGGGTGCGGCCAGGGGCAGCTCGTGCTGGTTGTGCAGGGCTCCAGCGCCCGCATGACCGAGCAGACCAAGAACCTGCCGGCCGATGCAGTCATCGTTGGCATCGTCGATTCGGCAGTGGTCGCGGGGAAGACGTTTTATCAATCACGGTAAGAGCTCATGGACACAGCACTCGTCCAGGATGTCGTCGCGGAAGTCATGAAGCGCCTCGGCCAGCGCCACAGCGGCGCCAATGGCCATGGAATGACGGTTAAATCCGGCGTGCGCGCGGGCGAAGATGCGCCGGCAAACGAGCAACTTCGGCGCAGGCGCGGACATGTCGAGGTGCCGCTGGGCGAATATGGCATCTTCGGATCAGTCGAGGAATGCGTCGCTGCCGCGGGTGAGTCGCAGAAGAAGCTGATGCGGCTTTCTCTGGAAGACCGCGACTCGATCGTCAAGCTGATTAAGTCGATCGCCAAGAGCAATGCCGAGGCCTGGGGCAAGATGGAGCTGGACGAGACGCGCATCGGCCGGCTCGACCACAAGATCGAGAAGCTCCAGATCCTGGAGCTGGTGCCCGGCGTGGAATCGCTTAAGACGCTGGCCGACAGCGGAAGCAACGGGCTTTGCCTCGAGGAATTTGCGCCGTTCGGGATCATCGGCATCGTGACGCCGGTCACGCATAGCGTGCCGACGCTGACGGCCAACGCGATCAACATGATCGCCTCGGGCAATTCGATTGTGGCCAACTGCCATCCGAGTGGCGTGAATTGCGCGGCATTTGCAGTTCGCGAATACAACCAGCAGATCGCGCGGAAATTCGGAATTGAGAATTTGGTGACCTGCGTGATTCCGCCGACGCTGGAGACAGCCGAGCAGATTTTCCAGCATCGCGGGATTCCGCTGCTGGTCGTGACCGGCGGCCCCGCGGTGGCGCGAGCGGCGCTGGCGGCCAAGAAGCGCGCGATCGTCGCCGGACCAGGGAATCCGCCGGTGGTGGTCGATGAAACGGCCTGCCTGCAGAACGCGGCGCAATCGATCGTTAAAGGCGCTGCCTACGACAACAACCTGCTCTGCATCGGCGAAAAGCAGGTCTTCTGCGTCGAAAGCGTTTTCGACAAGCTGATGGCCCAGATGGAAAAGGCGGGCGGGTTCATTCTCAATTCATCGCAGATCGAAGCGCTCACCCGGCGGGCGTTCGATCATGATGCGAAGCACAACAAGTATCACGTGAACAAGGAACTGGTCGGCAAGGATGCGAGTGTGCTGGCCGAGGCGGCGGCCGTGCGCGTGCCGCCGGCGGTGCAGTTGCTGGTGGGAGAAACCAGCGCGGATCATCTGTTCGTGCAGGAAGAGCAGATGATGCCGTTCGTTCCCTTCGTGCGCGTGAAGAACGTACAGGAGGCCATGGATCTTGCGATTGAGAGTGAACACAACTACCGCCATACAGCTCTGATCCACAGCCGAAATCTCGACACGATTACGGAGTTCGGCCGGCGCGCAAACGTGACGGTTTTTGTCGCCAATGGTCCATCGATGTCTGGCCTGGGACTCGGCGGGCAAGGATATCTCAGCTACAGCATCGCGACGCCCACCGGCGAAGGCATCACCAATCCGCTTACCTTTACACGCTATCGCCGAATCATGATGACCGGCGGATTGCGGATGATTTGAGGTACACCGTGCAGTTAGCCATCGTCATTGGCCATGCCACTTCGACCATCAAGCATCGCGCCCTGGAGGGCTGGCGGATGACGCTCGTGCAGCCAGTGGGTGTGTCGCATCAGCCCGAAGGCGATCCGATCATCGCGGTCGATGGAATGGGTTCGGGCCTCGGGCAGACGGTCGTCCTCAATACCGATGGCAAGGCCGCCCGCGAGCTGCTCAAGGATGAAAAGAGCCCCGTGCGGTATTTCGTAATCGCGATTGTCGATCAGCAGCAGGAGACGTCGGAAAACCAGGTGGCCCTTCGACTCAGCTCAGGACAGGCCCAGGCGAAATGATCATCACCGCACGACAGCTCGAAGACCTGCATCGCCAGAACGGCAGCAATGGACATATCACCTTGCCGTACCGGGCGCGCTTGACGCCATTGGCGATGGATTTCATCAAGCAACGGAAATTGATTCTGGGTTATAGCAGCGTGACGTCTGCGTCTTCGGGAAATGGAAACGACACTCCGGCTCCCGCTCCCGCAACCTCGACATCGGCGCCATCAAAATCCGGCGCGACTCTATACTGGTGCGATGGTCCATGCGGCCCCGCCAAGGCTGCGGTCGTGGCGCACGAGAAGGAATCGAACCTGATCGCTCTGCCCCACGCTGCCGATCCGAAGCAACTGATCGAAGTGATTCGACATCTCGCCGGCCAGGTGAAGTCTGGCAAAGCAGTGGGCGGCATTCTCCTTGTTCAGCATGGAGCCGCGGCTACGGTTTACGCCAATCGCTGCCCGTCGCTTCGCGCGGCCTTAGGCAGCAGCCTGGAAGCGGTCGAGCAGGCGGTGAGTCAGGTGGCTGCGAACGTGTTGATTATCGAATATCCAACCAAAACGCTTCAGCAGGTGAAGAATCTGCTTTCGCGTTTTTCGAAGGGATCGAAGCAGGCTGGCCCGCAGGTGCAGCAGCAGATTCAGGAGCTTGCTGTATGCGGATAGGCAAAGTCGTTGGTCGGGTCACGCTGCATCCGCTTTACGACACGCTCGTGGGCGGCAGGTTCCTGCTCGTGGAAGTGCAGGATCGATTTTCGCTGTTGGGCGAAAAGCGCAAGACTGGCGAAGTGCTGGTGGCCTACGACCATCTTGGCGCCGGCGAAGGCGACACGATCGCCCTCAGCGAAAGCCGCGAGGCCTGCATGCCCTTTTATCCGGAGAAGCGCGTCCCGCTGGATGCATACAACGCCGCGATTCTTGATGCGGTGGTTGTCGAGCACGAATTGAAGTGAGGTTGATTTTATGGCTTACGGCGCAAGTGGAAATGGCTCGGTCAACGGCAATGGCCGGGTTTCGGAATTTCAGGTCAAGGAGCAGATGTGCGAAATTGGCCGGCGCATCTGGCATAAAGGATTCTGCGCCGGCAATGAAGGCAATCACTCCTATCGCATCGGCGAGAATCGCATTCTCTGCACGCCGACCGGCATCTCGAAGGGCTTCCTCAAACCCGATGACATCTGCGTGGTCGATTTGGAAGGCAAGCAGCTTGCCGGCAAGCGCAAGCGCACGAGCGAAATCCTGCTTCATCTGGAAATCTACAAAGCCCGCGCCGATGTGAAAGCGGTCGTGCACAGCCATCCGCCACATGCGACGGCCTTTGCGATTGCCGGCGTCGATCTGCCGACCTGCATTCACCCCGAAGCGGAAGTCTTCCTGGGCGCAGTGAAAACCGCCAAGTACGTCACGCCCGGCGATAAGCGCCTGGGCCAATCGATTCTCCCCTACGTGAAGGATTCCAACACGATCCTTCTGCAAAACCACGGCACCGTCACGTTCGATAAGGACCTGGAGAACGCCTACTACAAGCTCGAAATCGTCGATGCTTACGCGCGCATTCTGCTGCTGGCCAAGCAGGTCGGCAGCATTCGTCCGCTGGATGGAAACGAGATGAAGGAGCTGCTGGATCTGAAGGTGCGATTCGGGCTTGAAGAGCCGCGTTTGAAAGATGGTGGCAGCGGCTTCACATGCAATACCGATTTTCTCTCGCGCGTCGGCGACGTCGCGACCAAAGGAAAGGTCGCTACAGCGACCGGTGGCGTCGCGCCGCTGCCGGGCAGCTCCGAGCTTCGCCCTTCGACGGCGGTGCAGCCCTCGCCCATGGCGGCTGCGATCCACTCGCTCGCGCCCGCGCAATACAGCGAAGCCGATCTCGAAACGCTGGTGCAGACGATCACCGATCAGATTATGGCGACAGTGTGAAGAACTCGCGCAACCACGAAGGACAGCACAGATGAAAGTCTCGATCATTGGCGGCGGGGGAAGAGTAGGCTCGAACGCGGCCTTCGCGCTGCAGTGCGCGGGCATCGTAAGCGAGATCCACATTCTCGATGCGAACGAAAAGATGGCGGCGGGGGAGGCGCTGGATCTGCTGCATGGCACCAGTATCGCAGGGGATCAAAAGATCTATGCGGGCAACTATGACAAATGCTCCGATGCCGACATGATCGTGATCACTGCCGGCCTTCGGCGCAAGCCCGATGAGAGCCGGCTCGATCTGATCAATCGGAACGTTTCGCTTTTCAAGCAGATTCTCGATTCGCTCAAAGGCGCGGGGCTGAAGAATGATGCGATCATTTTTGTCGTTTCCAATCCGGTGGATGTTCTGACGCGCCTGGCGATTGAACATCTCAAGCGCGATCCGTCGAAGGTGATTGGCCTTGGAACCCAGCTAGACACCGCTCGATTCCGCTCGCTCGTCGCGGCTGAAACCAACCTCCCGCCGACGCAGGTGAAGGCCCTGATTCTTGGCGAGCATGGCGACAGCATGGTGCCGATCTGGTCCACCGCCACGGCCGGCGGAATTCCGCTGATCAAGCTCGCCGACTTTAACGGTACAACTCAGCAGCGCATCTTCGATCGCACCAAAAAGAGCGGGGCGGAAGCGATTGAATTGAAGGGTGGTGCGGGATGGGCCGTCGCTCTGAGCATTGCCGAAGTGATTCATCCCATCGCGTTGAATCAGCCGGCGGTGCTGCCGATCTCGAGTCAATTGACGGGTGAATATGGGATTCGAAATACCTGCTTTAGCGTGCCGACGCTGGTGGGCCGGGCGGGTGTAATCAAGCGATACGAGATTGAACTGTGGCCCCGCGAAGCGAGCGGATTAACCGCCAGCGCCAAAGCGCTGGATGCGACGTTTGCGCAGGTACAGAAATGAACCGGCCGAATTAAGGTGAGCGATGTGCGAATGTAATTGTCAATCTGGTGCCGCGGTGACACCGCCCGTCCGCGCGAATCGGTCGCTGGATCAGAAGTTGGCCAACATTCGCGCCAACCCCGGCGGCGCTAAAGATTTCATTCTGGCCGACGCAAAAGACGCGGACATGGCGACGGGTCTTGCCGCGACGGGAAAGGATCCGGCCACAGGAAAGACTCGCTCGCTTTCCGATTACCGCGATCAGATGCGCGAGATCGTGAAGCAGGGGCTCGTGGACATCATGCTGATGTCGGCCAGCACGAGCGAGCTGCTGACGATTTCGGAAAAGCTGTTTGAGAATTCGCGCGTGACGCCAGCCGTTCGCGCCAATGACACGACCGACATTCATCTTCCCGCAGGTGGCACCTACAGCGGCGAGCCTTCGCGCCCGTTTCGCTCGGCAACCATCGAGCAGATCCAAAGTGGCAAGGTCAATCCAGAGCCGGGTGACCGACGGCTGGGGGCCGATCTGGGCCTGTATTCGATCACGCCCAACAATCGCTTGGAGTTCGATTACGTCACGGTCGAGGCCTACAAGCAGTTCCGCATCGAAGCCGAGGCGAAGGGATTCCGCCATTTTCTGGAAGTCTTCGATCCCAACGCCTGCGGCGAGCATTGCCCAGCCGATCTGGGGCGTTTCATTAATGATCTGATTGTGCGCACCCTCGCGGGCGTTCCACGCGCGGGTCGCCCGCAGTTTTTGAAGATCGCTTATCACGGCCCGCGCGCGATGGAGGAGCTCGTCTCGTACGATCCGTCGCTCGTTCCTGGAATCCTCGGCGGCTCCAGCGGGACGACCCGAGATGCATTTCATCTGCTGGAAGATGCGAAGAAACACGGCGCGCGGGCGGCGCTGTTTGGTCGAAAGATCAACAACTGCGAACACCAACTGACCTTCGTGCGATTTCTGCACGCGATTGCCAACGGGCAGATCGGCGCGGAAGAAGCGGTCAAGGCCTATCACGGCGAGCTCGAGAAAATGAAGCTCAAGCCGATTCGGCCGCTCAAAGAGGATCTGGCGCTGACCACAACGGCGTCGAGCTATGCCGCGACGTCGATTCCTGCGAGCGGTCCCACTTCCTCCCGCCCCCGGTATTCCGGGGGAGGGCCGGGGAGGGGGCCGAGCAAATCAAGCGCGGATCGCGCAGCCCCCTCCCTAACCCTCCCCCGGAGTACCGGGAGAGGGGAAAATGCTGCAACCCCGACATCCGATGGCTTTCCCCGCCGCGCCGATGGGGCGCCCGATTTCAAAGCCATGAGCGCGGCTCAAAAAGTCGCCTTTGCCCGGCAGAAGATCAAATCTGATCTGATGAAAAACGAAAACGGCAGGGGGTAATCCCATGTTGCTGGCCGAACGACAGCTTCGCCTCAAAGACCTGCTGGCGCAGCGCGGGATCGCCGATGTCGATTCCCTGTCGGCCGAGTTGAACGTCTCGCAATCCACCATCCGTCGCGATGTCGAGATGCTCGAACAGGCCGGCTTCGTCCAGCGCACGCACGGCGGCGTAATCTGGCTCGGCAACGACAAGCAATCAGCCGCCTCGCGCCCCTACGCCTTCGATCAGCGCATGGGTTATCGCGTCGATGCCAAAAAGCAGACCGCGCGGGCCGCTAAGCAGCTCATTTCGCCCGGCCAGACGCTGCTCATCGACGGCGGCACGACCACGCTCTACTTCGCCCAGGAACTACTCGGAAGCGCGCTGCAACTGGTCACCAATTCGCTCCCGATCGCGAATCTGTTTCTCAACGACGATCGGGTCGAACTGGTCGTCACCGGCGGCTTGATGTACCCGCGCTATGGCGTGCTGCTTGGCCCGCTGACAGAAGAAATCCTCTCCACCATTCACGCCAAGACGCTCGTGCTCAGCGTTGCCGGTATTCATGACGGCGCGCTCTACAACCAGAATCTTCTCCTTGTCCAATCCGAACGAAGGATGATGCAGCAGGCGCAGGAGGTGGTTCTCCTCGCCGACTCTGGAAAGTTCGGTCAGCAAGCGCTCTCGAAGCTCTGCCAGCTCGATGAGATCGATATCGTCGTCAGCGATGCAGAACTGCCCGATGAGCAACGGAAGCTAGTCGAAGCCGCGGGATGTCGATTGATCATCGCCGAAGCGGGTGAATAATCGTGTACAACAGCGAGAAGGGCGGGGCTAGAATTCTCTCCCGCCCCGCCCTCAAATGTGGTAAAATTCATTCATGGCCGGAAGATCTTCAATTCTGGAACACGTCATCGATCCAAAGCGGGGCGATCTTTCCGCCGAGCTTGCCCGGTACATTCTTACTTTGGACTTTCCCAGGGCAGATCATCTTCGCTACGCGGAATTGGCGGAAAAAGCGCAGCAGGGCATCCTGAACGATTCGGAGCGATCGGAACTCGAAGATTTCCTGAACGTGAACGATTTTCTGGCGATCGTTCAGGCCAAAGCTAAGGCGTCGCTGAAGAATAATAACAGCTCGGCCGCATAGCTCAGATGGAAAAGTCCCTCGAACGAAGCGTGCGCTCGCGGGCAAAAGGCCGATGCGAATATTGCCTACTCCCGCAGTCCGCATCGAAGCTGGCATTTCCCTTCGACCATATCATCGCGCGCCAACACGGAGGCCTGACCACTCCTGACAACCTCGCGTTGTGCTGCGGTCGTTGCAATCTCCACAAAGGACCAAACATCGCCAGCATCGATCCGATCACCGGGCAATTGACGCGGCTATTCAATCCCAGAACGGATCTTT
>JACZCU010215466.1_pt1 | contig 10970 bp, 12 predicted proteins | sample 8641851 | NCBI WGS metagenome assembly JACZCU01 (sample SAMN15324605, study PRJNA640507) | soil metagenome | isolation source: monocropping sugarcane control | place: China: Luxin town, Laibin City, Guangxi Province | collected 2019-07-25 | depth 10cm m | reverse complement strand
TCCCGGGCGCCCCCCCGGCGGGCCCGGCTTCGTGGGGGGGGCGGCGGGGGGGGCCGCCCCCGGGCCCCCACCCCCGCAGCACTCCACATTCTTGTGAGGCGCCGAGAAGTCAGCGGAATGCTCTTGCGAAATTTTAGAGAAGACCACGCTCTCGAGCATACATCACGGCCTGAGTCCGATCGCGCAGCCCCAAACGACCGAAGATATTGGACAGGTGATTTTTCACGGTCCCCTCGCTGATCACCAGTTGATCAGCCACCTCCCGGTTGGTCGCTCCTCCCGCAATCAAACGTAAAATCTCTATTTCTCGGTTCGTCAAGCCCGCTGCACTGGGCGAGTCAGGAGTGGCGTTTGTTTTCGTTTTGGGGAGGGGAGACGTTATACGCTCCTCGGTCTCGCTTTGCTGACTAGTATTCGGCCTGCGGTACGCCTCGATCATCCTTTCGATGACCGAGGCATCGAACTGATAGACTCCCTGTGAGACGGCACGAACGGCATTTGCCAGGTCCCGCGCCGGAAGGTCTTTGAGCAAGTAGCCGCGTGCCCCTGCTCGCAAGGCATCCCCGACATAGGCATCGTCATCGAAGGTAGTCAACATGAGAATGTAACAGGAAGGCATCTGCCTGAGGATTTCGATGGTTGCCTCCACGCCATCCATGATTGGCATGCGCACATCCATCAAGATGACATCTGGTTGCAGGGTGATCGCTTGTTCCAGGGCTTCTTGCCCGTTCGTGGCCGTTCCTACGACGGAAATTCCATGCTGCACGCGCAATAAAGAGGCGATGCCGTCGCGGACAAGTTGTTGGTCGTCCACTACCAGCACACGCATCGTGGAATGATGTTCTTCTGCTTGCTTCTGGGTTGTCATCCTTGCTTCCTTTGTCCAGGTAGCGGTCGTTCCTACCAGGGTTAATCAATGCTCTTTTCTTGCCATCTGCTCCGACAGGGAGAGAGGTCCCTGGCCCCCCTTTGAAACAGCAATACGCTGCGGCATATCGCCTTGGATTGGCGCCGCCATCCCTGTTTTTGGCACCGTTACTGAGAGTTGCGTGCCACGACCTGACTGGCTCTCCAGGTGGAGGGTGCCTCCAACTAACTCGGTGCGTTCTCGTATTCCACGCAGGCCATACCCCTCCTGAGGCCCGGCTTTCTGCTCTAATCGACGCTGGGCATCAAAGCCACATCCATTATCGCGGATGCGCAAGCACGCCTCCTCCCCGGTGAAATGCAGGCCGACCTCAACGCGACTGGCATGAGCATGCTTCTGGATATTGGTGAACCCTTCCTGAGCTACGCGATAGAGTGTCATGCATGCCGGATTGGAAAAGTGTTCCTCGCTGCCGGTAACTTCGAAGTCAACGGTCAGCTTGTTCTCACGCAGTTGTTCTACCAGCAGCGTAATTCCCTGGATACAGGCAAATGATTCCGGTTCGGTCCGCAGCGCACGGAACGAGCGGCGCACATCCTGCAAGGCATCTTTCACCACGCGCTTCGCATCGCTGATAGCCTGGAGAGCTTCCTGGGGCTGTTGGTCATAATACACCAGCGCCTTTTCCAACTGCACATTGATCGCTATGAGCGCATGACCCAGGCCATCATGAATGTCGCGGGCCAGGCGGTTGCGCTCTTCCGTGGCTGCAAGTTCGGCGACCCGTTCGGCATACACCTGGAGTTGCCGGTGAGCGTGTTCCACTTCTGCCAGCAAATCCTCTGCCTGGATGCGACTGGCCTGCTCTCGGACGCGCCCTGCCTTTTCGAGACAGACAACGCGTGCCATCAACACCACGAATACCACAGTAAAGGAGAAGGCGATGGCCAGGAAGGCAGAGAGTGGGTTCAGATACCAGTGTGGATTGTGTAACCATGCTGGCACAAGATAGGCAGCTATAGCAAGTGCAGCTATGGCATAGCCAACCCTGTTCCCGAAATACACCACCGCAAGGTAGGGTGGGATGAGAAAGAGGAAAGGGGTGAAGTCAAACCCCTCGATCAGGATAATGCAGACAATGAGTACGATCCGCCCGACGAACAGCAGCACAGCCACTCTCAGCGGAACCTGTTCGCCATAGCGCCAGTATTCCAGACGATCGATGAAGAGCAAGGTGAAGACGACGCTTGTAAGCAAGGGAACTTGCCATAACGCTAAGCGCGACGGAGACGGCAGAAAGGCGACGATGAACACACCGATATAAAAGGTGGAGGAGAGCCAATCAAATGCTTTGGGCATGAGCCACCAGAGTCGGTGCCGGTTTTGCCTCCTGGTCAATGGTTGTATCTTTTCTTGCATGGTACTGTACTCGTCTTCTGATTATCTTGCCTCTTTGATAAGAAGCATACACGAAAACCTCTTGCTGAACAATATGCCTTTCGGCGGCCTGTCATAGTCGATAGGCATAGGACGATTGGCTATCCACCTCCATTGTCATCGTCCATGGAAAATAGTCCGTTCGATGCCAGAGATAGCTCTTCTTTCACTCCGTCACCCACGCCTTTTCCGGGTATGCTTGCACTGAACTTGTTGACCGTTCACTACACTTCTCAAAGGAGTATTCGTCATGAAGACACACATTTTCGAAATGCCAGAACAACAACCGGCTGACTACGCTCACATGGAAAAGGAAGGAGGAGTCCCTGGCGCCCCGATGGATACGCGAGGGGAGAGTAATCAAGGAGGCATGAACCGCAGACGTACGCTCTCCGCCCGGATTCCGGCTGTGGTGTGGTTCGGGATCATGGCCTTTCTCCTCGCCACCTCCGCCGGCGGGGTCTGGAGCATATTGCTGATGAGCAATTTGGCAACCAGCCCGGCCATTCCGTGGTCGGTTGCTGTGATGGCTCTGCTCTTATGGATCATGTGGCAGTATCTGGGCGGCAGGTGGTGGCCGCGGAGCACCTCGCAAGTGCGGCGTCGCTATCTACGGGCCACGCGGCTGCCAGGCCAGATATTCGCCTGGGCCGTGGGAGCAGGCTCGCTGTCTATCGTGGCCCTGGTCGGCTACTGGATCGTGTTGCACCAACTGGTACAGATACCCGCTCGTACCCTTCCGAACTTCTCCAGCTATCCATTGCTCACAGTGATACTGGTGCTGGTAATGGCTCCGTTGGTTGCCTCCCTTGCGGAGGAAGCCAGTTTCCGGGGATACTTCCAGGGCATTCTAGAACAAAAGGTGAGCGGCCCGGTCACCATCGTGATTGCGGCCCTGCTGATTTCACCTGGGCACAGCCTGACGCAGGGGTTCTTGTGGCCCATAGTGCTGTGGTACTTTTTCGTAGACGTGATGTTAGGTACGATGGCCTACCTCACAAAGTCGATTCTCCCAGGCATCGTGGTTCACAGCATTGGCCTCCTGATCTTCTTTACCCTGGTATGGCCGTATGATGCGCAACGGCGCCTCGTGTGGGAAACGAGCGCGAACAGTGGGTTCTGGTTCTCTGCCGCGCAGGCGATCATCTTCACGGTACTGGCACTCCTGGCCTTCATTCAACTGGCGCGCGTCACCAAACGCACACAAGCAGTCAGGGACAATCCCATTCATCCAGATTCGGCTGGCGAGCCAGTCAGGTAACTGTGGCCTCCAAGGCTTCGCCCTATTGTACGCGTCTCCCGTCTTACCACCGTCCTACATGGTGGCAAGGCGGCTGGCGTCGCGTCTGGGATACGGGGACTGTCCGGGCCATTGCATTGCTCTAATTTGAATGGAAGCAGTTGAGAGAAAGCTCTCCACTTGGCAGCGGATTCATAACTCAAGGAACAACTTTATTTTATCGAACCGCGCCGTAAGACCCTGGCTTGAGCCATGGGGATAGAAGGCGCTCCGCCCGCAGGCGGAGAATACCGTTGACACTTTACGGCATATTTGATATACTGTAAAGCGTGAAACAGAAAAAAGCCTACAACTACCGCTTCTACCCAAGCGATGAACAAAAGCATATATTGGCGCAAACGTTCGGATGTTGCCGCTACGTCTACAATCGGGCATTGCGCGAGCGTACTGACGCCTACTACCAACGTGGAGAGCGGCTGTACTACGAGGATACCGCACAACGCTTGGTGACACTCAAGAAGCAAGACGAGACATTGTGGCTCAATGAGGTGTCTTCTGTTCCACTTCAACAAGCATTGCGCCATCTCGATAGAGCATTTCGCAACTTCTTTGATGGGCATGCTCACTACCCTACCTTCAAAAAGAAACGCAATCAACAATCTGCCACATATGCAAGCAATGCGTTTACCTGGAATGCGGGCATGCTCACTCTTGCCAAGATGGATGCTCCTCTCGACATCACGTGGCATCGCTCGCTTCCAGATGGGTGTAAGCCAAGTAGTGTCACCATCACCAAGGATGAAGCCGAACGCTATTTTGTTTCCATGCTGGTAGAAGAGGACATCAAGCCATTGGAGGTCACTGCTAAAACAGTTGGACTTGACTTGGGCTTGAAGTCGATGGTCATCACCTCCGATGGACATACCTCTGGGAACCCCAAATTCTTCGCTAAGGATGAGAAGAGACTGGCGCAAGCTCAGAGACGGCATGCGAAGAAGAAAAAAGGCTCCAAGAACCGGGTCAAGGCTCGTCTCAAAGTCGTCCGCGTCCACAAGAAGATTGCGGATAGAAGACGAGACTACCAACATAAACTTTCGACTTCCATCATACCCGAAAACCAAGTTGTATGCGTCGAGAGTTTGCAAGTCAAGAACATGGTTCAAAACCACTGCCTGGCAAAAGCCATCTCGGATGTAGGATGGAGTGAGTTCATCAGGCAGTTGGAATACAAAGCAGAGTGGTACGGTCGAACCCTCGTCAAAATAGACAAGTGGTACCCATCTTCCAAACGCTGCTTTGACTGTGGTCATATTCTCGACTCCTTAACGCTTGATGTACGCTCATGGACATGCCCTGAATGTGGTGTGCTACATGACCGTGATATCAATGCGGCACAAAACATTTTGGCCGCAGGGCTTGCGGTTGCTGCCTGTGGAGAGTCCATAAGACCTGGCGCGGTGAAAACCAAACCAGGCAAGACTCAGCGAAGCAGGAAAGCCTCTTAGCAATGAGAGGAAGCCCCCGGCTTGAGCCGTGGGGAGGATGTCACCCGATCACAGTTACATGCTTGCGCCGCTCAGCGGGAGCGCAGCGGGCTCGACGATCACGAGCGCGCCATAGAGGATCAGGACCAGGGCTGCAAATTGGGCAATGCGCGCCCCCAGTGGGAAGCATTTTTCTGCGAAGATCAGAGCGGTGAGGAGCGCCATCGCCGCGATATTCATGATGCCCAGTGGAAAAAGAAGCACGAAGAGCAGCCAGCTACTACCCAGGCAGTAGATACCATGCGAAAGGCCCATGCGAAAGGAGCCAGGGTAGCCGTCTCGCCAGGAAGTGAGGATGAAATCCTGAGGCGTGCGGCATTTCGCCAGGCAGGCGCGTTTGAGCGGTGTGAGCTGGTAGAGCCCGGCCAGCACGAGGATGCCACCGCCAATCCGGGCCGCGTTCAGCATGAGCCAGGGGACCTGTTGGGCCAGTCCCGAGGCTGCGAGCGCGCCGAGATACGAAAGCCCCCCGAAGAGCGTCCACATCAGCAGGTACGCGCCAACGAAGACCCACGTGGGCCCAAAGGTGCGCTCGAAGCTTCCCCGGTCACGCTGAACCCGCGCGAAAATCAGGATCATCGGGGCTGCCGTGGGAAACATCATCGCGATCATCATTACGACCCAGATTGCCAGGAACAACGCGGCTCCCATGCCCATGGTCAGACCCATGCCCATCCCGCTTACTGTCCTGGACTGCCAGACCAGAATCGCCCATGAAGCGGCGGCCAGGATCAGCAGCAGCGCCAGGATAAGGGTACGTTCTCGTCGCAAACTCATAGCGCTCCCTTTCAGTGTTACGGAGCCGCGCCCCTCTTGCACGGCAGTTCCCAAATCTGTGTCCGTGCGCTCAGTCCTCGTATCTGTCGTGGTGCCGAACCCAGGCCTGTGTGAATTCCAGACCATCCTCATCTCGCCCTTTCGGAACCAGGTCGAGGTACTGGTAGGCGCTGTTCATCATGTCGATTCCTCGCGCATAGCAGGAGTAGGTGTGAAACACCGCACCGCTCTCATCTTTGTAGAACACGCTGGTGCCCTCCCGGTCCATAGGGCCAGGATCGGTTCTTGCATAGTTGTAAAACGCGGTTCTATTGTGGGCTTCCTCGGGGATAAACGACACGTGATAATCAAAGTTGAAGTCGTTGTGGAACGAAGAGAGCCACTTGAAGCTCCATCCCATGCGCTGTTTGAACGGCTCGATCTTGGAAAGCGGTGCCCGAGAAATGGCCACAAAGCTCACGTCGCGGTGATTGAGGTGAACACCGATGCCATTGAACGTGTCGGCCCAGAACGAGCAGCTTGGGCACCCTTCGTCATCCTCCGGAGGAAACATAAAGTGATAGACGACAAGCTGGCTCCTGTTCTCGAAGAGATCGGCCAACGTCTCCTTGCCGCCTGGACCGTCGAAGACATACTGCTTGTCCACTTTCTCCCATGGGAGCTCGCGCCGCTGTTGGCTCAGCTCGTCGCGAAGCCGCGTGAATTCCTTTTCTTTCGCAAGAAACGCTGTTCGTGCGGAGAGCCACTCCTCGTGCGAAACTACCGGATGGTCCTTGATACTGCTGCTGCTACTGTTTATCATGTCCTCTCCTTCTGTTGTCAGGTCGGGATAACCTGATTTGCTTGCTAAAACATTCTCAAGGTTCTTTTGTTTTCTCTGGCCGCCAGGTTCACTGAAGTCGCCTACGGCTCCTCTCCTGGAGGAAGGTCGCCAGGTGTTCCATCAGTTGCGTCCAGCCAACCGTATGCCGCTCTACGGCTTCCTCATCAGGCAATTGCACCTGGTTTAAAACCAGTTCTGTGGTTTCACCATGCGCAAAGAGTTCGATGGTCACCAGTGACTCACGGTAGTGGGTATGCCTGGAAACCCAGGTGAAGACCAGTTTCTCCGGAGGTGTAATTTCGCGGTAGATCCCTGTATGAACCGTGTCTGTCCCCTCAATGTGCATATCTATGCGAAAGGCTCCACCTACCTGCACATCCAGTTCAACGAATGAAACAGACGCGCCTTCTGGACACATCCACTGCTTCACACTTTCCACAGTCGTCCAGGCTTCAAACACCTCCTGACGGGGAGCATGAATGATCCTGCTGATTTTCAGCACATGCTGAAGGTCTCTTCGAGTATGATCCATAGTCTTTCCTTCGGGTTAAGGTGTTTTTTCGTTTTTGTTCCTTTCCAGGAAGCTTTCGAGCGCGTCCAACCGCCCTTCCCAAAAGTGACGGTAGTAGTCGAGCCATTCTGCAGCTTCGCGCAGCCGCTCGGCCTCCAAGGAACAGTAATGCGTCCGTCCCTGGATTTCTCGATGGATCAGCCCGGCTTGCTCCAACACTTTCAAGTGTTTGGAGACGCCATTGAGCGAGAGATCGAACTGTTGAGCCATCTCCAGAACGGTGAAGCGTTTGTGTGTTAAGTGCGCAAGCATGTCCCGGCGTATGGGATGGGCAAGCGCATGAAAGGTCTTGTCCAGTGAAGTACTATGATATTCAACCATCAAGTTGAATATACTTGATAATGAGCCGTTTGTCAAGTCCCCGCCTGGAACTGTGGCGTGGTTCTCCAGAGAGGCTGCTCACCTACGATTGAACACAAGGCGAATTCGACCAATCGGACCTTCGCCAGCATCGCGGAAGAAATTGGGGTAGCACCGCGCACCATACGTAATGTGGGCGAAGCACATCAACCCTTCTCATTTATGCCGTGGGCTGGTTTAACGCCCATCCATTGGGCTCCAATTTCTCAACCAGGCCTTCGCGTTCCAATTTAATCAGGTGCGCTTCAACCGACCATGCTGCCACGCTATGCAGGCGCGGGTCCACATCCGTGTAGATATGCGAGACTATCTCGGGGATAGTCACACCTCGCGGCAAAATTTCTAGCGCCGAGATGACCTGCTGCTCGCGCTGCAGACGATGATCGATGTACTCACTAAACTTGGCGCGAGCATCGGTAATCGTCGGACCATGAGCGGGAACGATCTCGGCTATATCCATTTCCTGGAGACGCTGAAGTGTATCCAGGTATACCTGCATATCACCTTCAGGTGGGATAATGACCACCGTGCCAACGCCCGCCACAATATCGCCCGCGAAGAGTGTCCTCTGTCCCTCTAAAAGGTAGCTGAGATGGTCAAAACGATGACCCGGTGTATGAATGGCACGCAGGGTATCATCCCCAGCGGGAAATGTCGTTCCATCGCCAACCTCTTCATCTGCGATAGGAACGCCTTCTCGGCTAAAAGCGTAGATGCGCACGCCAAGGCGTTCGCGCAAAGCTGCGGCTCCATCGATATGGTCATGGTGTCCATGCGTTATAAGGATACGACCAATACCGCCTCGTTTCGCTCCCTCCTCTACAAGCGTATCGAGATAGGCAGTATCATCAACCGCCGGGTCAATCACCGTTGCGCCATTGTCGCCCCCACCCAATATGATAGTATTGGTACCTGGACCCGTCATGATTGAAGGATTGGGGGCTAGAATGACGGTATAGGGCATTTGCATATAAGCACTCCTGCAAAGGTACTACATCTTTGTCATATGAGCAGGTACATCCCACGCATTATCCTCGTCGCCAGCTAAGTACACCCGCGTTACGCCATTTTCCTGAACCAGGATAGGTATGCGTGGTGCAACATAGCGGGTAGCTGTAGCTTCGAGGGCATCCTTCACACTACCAAAAGCCGCCAGGTCATGCAGTTGGTGAATAGTGGCAAAGACCAGGGGAAATTCACCACGCTCTGAGCGTGCCAGGGCCTCAGGGGGAGCTATCCACACTCCCTCGCTCGTCTCCAAACGATCATGGGCAGCCTGCTGTTCAGTTGGTGCTGTCGTGACAAAGAAGTGGGTATCAAAACGTTTGGGCATTCCCGTGGGCGTAATCCAGTGAGCAAAATAGCCCAGGTGATCCGTGGCCAGCCTGAGATTTTCGACATGCGCCATCTCTACCAGTGACCCCTGGCGCTGCTGAAAGGCCTGGCGATAACTAGCAAAACGAGCTATATCCTCTTCAGCAATGGCCAGTATTTCTCCCGTGCGATAGGCGAGCAATACACCAGCTTCTTCAAACAGCTCGCGAATGGCCGCGGCCCTGACACCCATACCCAGGCCAGTGCGTCCTTCGGGGTCGGCTACAGCCGGCGCAACAGGCATGCACACATCCTCAGCTTGTTCGGCAGCCTGGTCATCTTTGGAAACGGAGCCACCCGGAAACACATACACATCCGGCATAAAATCGCTTTGAATGACGCGCCTGACCATGAATACTTCGATACCCTGTCCCGCTTCCCTGTCTCGCAGCAACATGATGGCTGAGGCCAGGCGCGGCTGCACATGCTTTGGGGCTACTGCTTCATCTGCCATGCTATTTTCTCCGTTCTATTCTATGTTCTGTGTCCTATCCTGACTGGGCATACATTCTATGTACTTGTATAGTATCACGTATGCCTCGTTAAAACAGTGGAGTCAAGCAAGGAGGGACCTGAAGAGTTATCATTTGGGCTATGAATTGAGAATTTGTTCTAAATCAGGTATAATGTTCCCATGGAGCCTACAAGCAGTCCCTTGAATCGCTTCGTCAACGCGTCGAGGAGGTGTCCTTTTTATGAGTCATCCACCCATCACTCCAGATGAGCGCTTTGCAATGATTGTCGAGGCACTCCTCAGCAATCCGGATGTAACCCCACCGTTGGATGGACCCCAATCGAAGAAGGGGTTCGGCTCATCAGGACTGAAAATTCAGAATAAAATCTTTGCCATACTTGTCAAGGGCAAGCTCGTTGTCAAACTTCCGCAGCCTCGGGTGGATGCGCTCATCGCCTCTGGAGAAGGGGAACGCTTTGATCCCCGTCATGGTGGCCGACTCATGAAGGAGTGGGTCACCGTAGAACCGACGTCTGAAGAAGGATGGCTGTCTCTGGCGAGAGAAGCGATGGAGTTTGTGGCCTCACAACGTTGAGTGGGAGTGAGGGTGCGTGCGTCATTTTGACTCGCGCTCATGCGCTCCTCACGCATCCAGCTACTGGCAAGAGACATGCACCACCGTGTCACGTATTGCATCGGAGTCTACTTCCCAGACTTGATGAGCATGGTAGTGTTTGCAGGGACAAAGGGACTCGTTGTGTTGCCATGTGTTAACCTCGTTGTGTCGTATCCTTCGCCAAGTCCTGGACGATAAAGAGGATCGAGTCTGTCTGCGCTTTAATCAGTTGCTCCAGCGCGAGGATCTTCTCATCCTGTTCGTCGAGGTGCTTCATCACTGCTTCGATGTCTGCGTACGACTTCATGGTCGTCGCATAGGCCTCATCCGCTTGGAGTTCTGACTTACGACCCAGGACATTCTGTCCCACCATAATAATGGGCAAGAGCACCAACTGAATAAATGTTTGCGAGATCCACGCGACGAGTAAGGCGACGATAGGTGACAGCAGTCCCAGGATGGCGAACAGTCCGATGATTGCCAGCACGGCAAAGGTGTACGCTGTCCACATCGTCCCGACGTGCTCAGTCAGCCACACGGCAATCTGGGTATTGAACCCAGCTGCGGCTATCTCTGCTGCGTGCACGCGGTTCACGTTACGTGGTATATATTGTCTCAGATGTGTTTCCTTCTTCATGGTTGTGTCCTCCATTCGGGTGCTACTCTTTTAGAGAAGATCCCATGACGCATGATCCGGTACTGATGAAGCCATCTACCGGTTGTAAGCTTGACGCTATTATACACCTCCTCCGGGATCAAAGTCTCTGATGAAGAGATGGCCCAGATCAATTTGGATAGGTGATCTTTAATCTTCCTTTCTTTGCACCTGTCTCCAATCTATGATACATTGGATTGGGTAAATATAATTTCAACAGAGAGAAGAGCGTTCAAATGCATGGCTAG
>JACZCU010195918.1_pt1 | contig 10974 bp, 9 predicted proteins | sample 8641851 | NCBI WGS metagenome assembly JACZCU01 (sample SAMN15324605, study PRJNA640507) | soil metagenome | isolation source: monocropping sugarcane control | place: China: Luxin town, Laibin City, Guangxi Province | collected 2019-07-25 | depth 10cm m | reverse complement strand
TGACGTATAGGACTATAAGGATGAAATATATCTCTAAAATTGGATATTGGCACATATCTTGCAATAATGAGAATAGGGGTATACGTCTGAAAAAGTTTTGGACGTTGTTAAGGGTTAGAAGCATCCGTACATGTGCTTCTTATAAATTGCCCACGATGGGCATCCCTGACATATGTCTCCGGTTACCTTGTTGTGGAAAGTGGATTGGAGTAGATTTGTATGGTAGCCATGGCACAAAGGGAGTTCAGCGATGTTTTGCCAGTCGGCAAAAAAGGAGATCGCGAGCACATTGGCATAGAGCGCGCATTTGGGCGCAAAGACCTTGATCATGCCGATATCAGCCCTTTTACAGAGGATGAAGAGTTTTTTGTCGAAGATGGAGAGGAGTTTGAGGAAGAAGAAGACACTACCGGCGACCATGTGGTGGATAACGCTATTCGCCAATACCTGGCTGAGATAGGTCGTTTCCCATTGTTGACCGCAGCGCAAGAGATGCAAATTGCCCAGCGTGTAGCCGAGGGCAGTTTAGAGGCTCAACAACGACTGATTGAGGCTAACTTGCGCCTGGTGGTCAGTATTGCCAAGCGTTACAATAACCAGGGCATTTTTCTGTTAGACCTGGTACAGGAAGGCAATCTGGGCTTGATCCGCGCGGCCCAGAAATTTGATCCAGCGCGCGGCTTTCGTTTCAGCACATATGCTACATGGTGGATTCGCCAGGCGATCAGCCGGGCAGTTGCCGAACACACGCGCACTATTCATATCCCTGTGCACGTGGTCGAAATGATCTACAAGATCAAACGTGTTACCCGTTTGCTGTACCAGGAATTGGGTCGTGATCCCAACCCTGAAGAGATTGCGCAGGCTGTGCATCTCACCAAGGAACGCGTTGTCGAGCTACAGAGCATGGCAGAGACGCCTATTTCGCTCGATGCTCCCTTGATCGATGATGAGCAATACCACCTGGCAGATATCCTGGAAGATACCTGCGCGACAGCTCCTGTTGATGTGGTGACACATCAGGTTTTACGGGATCAGATTACCAGCGCTTTGCAGGCATTAAATGCACGTGAACGCCAGGTCATCGAACTGCGTTATGGCTTGCACGATGGCCATTGTCACACCCTGGAGGAACTGAGCGCATACTTTAAGCTGACACGTGAACGCATTCGCCAGATCGAGGTCAAAGCCTTGCGTACTCTGCGCCAACCTATCCAGGTTCATCTCTTACGCGATTTTGCGTAGGAGATACTATCGTTAATAAGGATGCTCTCATCTTCCTGGAGAGCATCCTCGCCCTCAATTGTTTTTACATCGTTTGGCACTGGCGTTCCTGTCAAGGTGGCATGATGTTTCATTTGTTCCTGCTCTTCAAGAACGCTCAGGAAGGCCTCGACAACCTGTGGATCAAACTGGCTGCCAGCACATCGCTGGAGTTCGGCACGAGCTGTATCAACTGAGAAAGGCTCGTGGTAAGCGCGGCGTGCTGTCATTGTCTCGAATGCATCGATAACAGAGATGATGCGTACGCTTACTGGAATGTCTTTGCCTGCTAAACCCTTGGGGTAGCCATTTCCATCCCAACGCTCGTGGTGAGCTGCGACATTGGCAGCTACCTGCTGGAAGATGCCGCCTGTTTGTATCAGGATTTGGCGTCCAACTTCAGGATGCTGGCGCATTATCACCCATTCATCATCTGAAAGCGGCCCGGGTTTGTGTAGAATAGCGTCAGGAATAGCTATTTTGCCAATATCATGAAAGAGGGCCGTCAGATAGAGCAGGGGAAGTTCCTCCCTGGGCAGTTGGAGTTTGCGAGCCATGATCTTTGCCAGTTTTAACATACGGTGCGCGTGATTATTGAGGCCTGGATCATGAACTGAGGCTACCGCTATAAGGGCTTGCACCGTTTGCGCGTGAATGGCGTATTCGCCGAGAATGTTCTCTTTGTCGTATGCTGACTCCTCTCTACGTTTCGCTGCCTGCACCACTCGTCTTTCCACATCTGTATCCATGGCAACGTCAGCGATGCAGACACAGTTACGGCCCGAGTGCTTTGCCTGGTACATACCCCGGTCTGCATACTCAACTAACTCTTCGCGTGTCAATCCATGCAGACCACAGACTGCGATACCAATACTGGCTGCGACAGTTATGGGGATGATGGTTTGTGAGTCTTCAATAAACCATTTGCAAGGCTCGTCGGCAATGACATGGCGCAGGTGTTCCGCTGTATGGCGTGCTGCGATAACATCCGCGTCGGTGAGTATAACCGCAAACTCTTCGCCGCCGTAACGACCCACAAAATCTTCCTGGCACAGGGTGGCACGTAGGCGTGCGCCAATCTCGTGCAGTATAGCATCGCCCGCACGGTGCCCCCATGTATCGTTAATATATTTGAATTGATCCAGGTCTACGAAGAGAACTGCACATGTGTTCTGTGTTTGTTGGCAGTGTTCTATTTCTTCCCCTAAGCGGCTCATGATTGCACGATGGTTAGGCAAACCTGTAACCGCGTCTGTGATTGCGGCTTGGCTCTGCTCGTGGTACAGGCGACCCACTTCGGCTAACAATATTTGTTGTTGTTCAACAAGCAATTGTTGCTCTTGATACGAATCCAGTAGTTCTTTGCGCAGTTCCTTCTCGCGGGTATTGATACGACGTTGTTCACCACGTATGGTTTGCATACGTGGTACATCGCTACCTAGCCAGCCAAGCATAAATGACAGCGAAATGACACTGATGACGAGCAGCATCCACCAGTTATCAGGTATCAAATGCGGTATCAAGGATTTGGAGATGGCTTCCCAGATGCTGACAAGCGAAGCACCGATGCCAACCGGTGCGGCAATAGTCAACAGAATCTGCTCGACTACTTGCTTTCTGGTAGTATTGCCTTTGTATGCTTTGGTGCAGTAGATCTGCCTGAGCGCCAGGACGAAGAGCTGAATAACCGAGCTAACCCAGATGACTTCTATGACAGCCTGCATGACGGCGTATATCTCTATTTTCAGGTCTGGCGACCGTGTCATAGATCCTATGAAGATAGGCATAACTGCAAAGATCAGCAGAGCCGTGGCGGCGGCGATGGCGCTCTGCCAGACAATGCTATATACAGGAACTCCATAGCGGTTAATAGATCCAAACCTCGCTGGCAAACGCCGGTCACGAGATATAAAGACAAGTAGCCGGGCGAATATAAGTATGTAGGCGATGGTGATCGCCATCTGGCAGAAGAACAGCATGATAGCTATACAGTCACCTGCCAGGGGCCCAAAGACAGTCTGCACTGCCAGCACATTGGCGATTATACCATAATCCTGCTTGTTGGGCATAATAACCATTATGCCAAAAGTACCAACAATATAGGCTAGAAAAGCCAATGCGCTTCCCCACCAGACATAGCTGCTGGAACGCCGCACGCCTGCATATCCTCCTCGCACTTCGGCACTCAACAGCAGTGGAATGTTAACACCGAGGAAAGCCAGGACAATAATGCCGCACAAAGAAAAGTTGCCAGCAGCTGGCAGCCAGTTGTGTAGCGTCGTGAATGGAATCGGCGTTACTGCAGGTGAATGTCTACTTATGAGCCACCAGATGCCTGCGCCTCCCAACACCGCAAAAACTCCCAGGTAGAGCACTGCCAAACCCCCTAAAAGATGTTTGAGCCAGCGCATAGGTATACATGCCAATGCTGTGGCGATGCTCAAAAGACAGATAATACCTATGCACATTTGTAGCGGCGTGATAAACCATCCTTTAAGGAGATAGTGGGCTAAGATGAGTCCATTATCGATAAGTGAGACCAGGGTAAGCATGCCGGGGAGCCAGACGCAGAAAGCTGAGATAAAAGACCAGTTAGGCCCGGCGATGCGCTTGAACCAGAAGTATGGGCCACCGCTGCCCGGATAGCGACGGGCTAGCCACTGTGTAACGAAGGCATAAGGAAGAAGAAACGTGATCAGTCCTAAGAGCCAGTACACAAAGACACCTGGTACTCCGGGCTGAATACTATTGATATTAGAAATAAAAACGACAATGAGTATCATAAAGAACACCAGGTTACCCTGACCTAGTGTTTCTGGAAATGGGGACCAGTTTGAAAGACCTGCTGTGCTGCGTTGTTCTGTATGTAAATTGATGCTTTCTTTATCCGCTAAATGCTGGCTGACTCTTAGAATATCTGGTGTTCGGTCTGGCTGTTCGACCATGCATACTCCTCTACGTTGCAATAAGATACATCCACCTGTTTCTATGTACTATCGGCACTCTTTGCCTAAAGCACAGGGGAAAATGGCACAAAATAATTTATGTTGACGAGGAGGTGGATGCGAGATCCTTACTTCGCGCACTGTTCCGCATTAGCGTCAAATCCCTGACAGGCCACTATTCATCGGGGTGCGCCTGGTACTCAAGAAGTGGTATTATGTGTTTGAAGTGGCCTGATTGTTAATAGCAGAGCAGCAAAATCAGTGAGTCAGTACTAAAATAGGAAATATGAAATCATTTCAATCCAGTGACGCGAAAACTGAACCAACTGCACCCAACCTTTCAAAAACGCGTGTGCAGCAACCTCCATCATCCAAAGAGGAGGAGCAGAGCGAACTGTCCAAGGCCAGGAATACTGAATCTTTTCTACGCCTGGCCCATCACGAGTTACAGAGCCCCCTTACGGCTATTCGTGTGCAGGCTCAATTGGCAGCAACCTATCTACAGCGGCAAAATACAACGGCTGTGGCAGCAGCTTTGACGACCATTCAAGAGCAGAGCGTGCACATGGAGCATCTGTTGAAGGACTTGCTCGATGCTGCAAGGCTGCAAGGGGGAAGATTAAGTATTCATCCAACCACGCTGGATATCGTGGGACTTTGTCGTCAGATGGTTGCCCTGCATTCCCAGGTTGCAGGGCGCCCTATCAATGCGCATCTGCCTACAGAGCCTTTGCTCGTGCAAGCAGATGGTCAACGCCTACGCCAGGTATTGGCGAACCTGCTGGGTAACGCTAGTAAATACACAGCCAGCAATCAGCCGATTGAAGTCGAGCTAGTGCCCACGTCAACGAAAGGGAATGACCAGGATGCTCGCAAGTGGGTGACGATAAGCGTGCGTGACGGCGGCCAGGGTATTTCCGTCGAGGAATTGCCGCGCATCTTTGAGCTATTTTATCGTTCGTGCCAGGGTGTAGATGCTAGAGGCGAAAGTAGCGGTCTTGGTTTGGGGCTGGCACTATGCGCTGAGATTATAGCCGCCTCTGGAGGTGACCTCTGGGTCGAATCTACTTCTGGTGGAGGAGGCTCAACCTTCTTTGTTCGTCTTCCTATGCAGGATCTGGCAACAAAAGTTAAGGTAAAGTAAATTTCTCCCTGCACCTCTCGACTCTTGAATCCTTTTGTGCTATATTCTTCCCATGCTGTATGTAGAAGTACAGGAATTGAAATTGTGTTGTCTGGACATAAGGGAAACCGAATATGCCAACGTTAGAACGCTCCAACCCGCTTCCACTTTATTATCAATTGAAAGAAGTGTTGAAGCAACAGATTCGCGCTGGTCACCTGGCGCCTCATACTGCCATCCCATCGGAGCCTGAACTGGTTGCGAATTATCATGTCAGCCGTGCAACTGTTCGCCAGGCACTCTCAGAACTGGTGCACGAGGGTTTACTCTATCGCCAGCATGGTAAGGGAACATTTGTCTGTGAGCCGCGTGTTCAACAGACCTTAAGCGAGCTTAGCAGTTTCACCGAAGAGCAACAGCGGCTAGGCAAGCGTCCCGGTGGACTGCTGCTTGTTAGTGAACTTGTTCGTGGCAGTGAAAAAATAAGGAAGCAACTTGGTTTGACTGATACTGAACAGGCTATCCGCCTGGAGAGGTTGCGTACCTCTGATGGTAGGCCCATTGCTTACGAAATTGACTACCTGCCCTATCCGCATGCTGCTGGTGTCTATCAGCGGGTGAAAGAAGTTAATGATGGTTCACTTTATAGCCTGATGGCTTCTGAAGGACTGAGCCCATATATTGCTGAGAAGAAACTAGACGCGGACAGCGCTACGCAACGCGAGGCCGAACTATTACATATAGAAACGGGTGAACCTGGGCTGCGTTCAGTTTGTACTACCTTTGATCAAACAGGTTCACCAATCGAATATTCGGAAACATTTTATTCGCGTAAAGGTTATGAATTTCAAGTCACGCTGCGTGTCTCCAAATAGCGTTTGAAGCTCAGAATATCATACTGGTAGAAGCAAGCTATGCGTGCTATACTACGCAATGGTTAAAAACATTTTGGGGATAGAGAATATCTACTGTTCGATTATACTGATGGCCCTTTATCGTAACTATCAACTCTACGCGTGTGCCCCGTAAGCTGACTTAAGGAGTTGCGCGGCTCATACGTAATATGGAGGGGCACCTTTTACGTGTGCCTGGTTACGCATTGGTCCAACAAATAGAGGGGAAATGGTTTTTAATATGGATGAGATGCAAAATCTAGCAAACAACAATACTGGCGAAGCCTCATCCCAGGGTGATAACCTGGCTGAGCAGGAATGGACTGACAGAGGTAATGCTGCCGCTCAGCGGGGAGATTATGAAAGTGCCGCGGAAGCTTTCGAACAAGCTGTTGCCATAAATCCAAACGATGCCCGAGCTCGCTATAACCTGGCCCTGGCCCAACAATATCTTGGCGAGTCGGAGCTCGCCATCGCTGGCTATCGCAGGGCTATCGACCTCGATCCTCAACTCATCGACGCTTATATCAATCTTGGCAATCTCTATGGCGAACTGGGCTTATATGAGGATTCCCTGGAAACCTTCCAGCAGGCACTGGAATTAGACCCCGAAAATGATGAACTGTATCTCAGTGCTGGTGATGCTTATCGAACTCTGAATCTTTACCAGGATGCAGTTCAGTCATACCGTCAAGCGATTATCTTAAACCCTGATAATACCGCTGCTCGTGATAACCTGCTCGATGTGCGCGAACGGATCAATGACCAGCTACGCCGCTTAATGGAACTGGAGCGGCATATCGACGAGGACCCGCGTAATGTATCGCGCTATGGCGATCTGGCCAACCTGTACCTGGATATGCACCGCTATGACGACGCCCTCTCTACGGCCAACCAGATGTTGGCACTGGATCCGGAGGGTCGAGCCGCTTACGATAGGCTCGCGGAAGTCTACGAGCAGATGGGTGAGCGGGATCAGGCAGCGGAAGTCTATGCTCGTATTGTCTCACTGGCACCAGATGATGCCGAGGCCTGGGAACACCTGGGCACCTGGCTTTCGCTTCAGGGTCATAGTAATGAAGCTATCGAGGCTTACAAACGCTCTATACAGCTAGATCCAACACGCATCACGGCTTACTTTAGCCTGGCAGAGGCCTATTTAGAGGCCGAACGCTATGAAGATGCTATGAACATCTATCAAAGTCTCGTCCAGCAGGCCGACGATTTGCAACCTGATGATCTCGCTGCGGCCTATGCCGGTTTGGCCGATACCTACAACTCCCTGGGCCGCTATGATGAGGCCATTGCAACCAGTCAAACGCTGCTGCGCGAGTTCGAGGACGATCCTGAGGGCTACTACCAGCTTGCCACTGCTTATGATGGTCTCCATCGTTATGATGAAGCTATTGAAAACTATCAGAACGCCATCGATAGTGATCCTATTAACGCTGACTATTATAACGACCTGGCTGATACCTATCGCGAGGTGAAACGCTACCATGAAGCTCTTGATGCGGCCCAACAAGCTATTGCTCTTGAGCCATCGCTCGTTCTCGCCTCTGAAACCCTTGCTCAGATCTACGACGAGATGGGGAAACCAGAGGAGGCCGCCGCTGCCAGGGCACAGGCCAATGCCCTCAAAGTGGTAAGCGAATAAGATTTTTAAGATTTTGTAGTACTGCGGGTTGTGCAGCTGACGGCTGCACAACCCGCAGTACTACAAAATTACTATAGCATCACTTTGCCTGCTTATCTTCCAGCGTATCGGCAAAGGTTTTCAGATCATCAAGGCGCTGATGGATGTGGTCATAAAGCAAGTCTCGGTTGATCGTACTGGGATCGTGTACGAGCGCATCACGCAAGTTTGTCAGAATTTCCAGGCGGTATGCCAGTGTCTGAGGTATAATCTGTTGCGCAGCAACAATACTCAGTAGTTCATGGTAGCCTTCTGGTCGACGTAAGCCAAAAGATGCAACCAGCGTGCTACAGATATGCAAACATACTTCAATTGCCAGTTGCAAGTAGCGTTCAGCCAGGCCATACACGCGATAGTCAGTCGTAAATTCCTCGCGCCGCGTCTCACCTAATTCATGTAGAATAGTAATAGCTTCGCGCAACTGTTTCAACTGCCGTTGCAGCAGTTCTTTATCGACTGGAAGCGCCTGTCCATAGAGACGACGGCTTAAAGCCTTGTTCTGTATATCATCAAACTTTTTGAAATCCAGGTAATCCATTACAGCTTTGGTCTCAAAAGAGACGCGCTGTTTCTCGTCTCGACTAAACAGAATCTGGCCGTACTTAATGACCTGCAGCTTGAGTAGGAGTGAGGCCTGATTTAAGATCACCACATCGATACTTTCAGACTCTAACCGCTTGGCCAATTCGCTGAAAAAGTAGAGTTGGTAATCAAGAAAATGGTCCGCCTTGATTTGATCCATGAGGAGAATTGCTATATCTACATCACTGAGGTGTCCGAAAGACGTGCGGCTAGAAAGTGAACCAGCGAGGTAAGCGGCATTCACAGGATTTTGGGCGAAGAGTTGGTTGAGCTGTGATTGCTTTTCGAATAAGTTCATCCACTACCTCCAAGAGAAACCTGACCTATGTGAGACCTGTAGTGCGCCTCTTCAGGCACACTTGTGGGTAGGCAATGATTACTTGTATCAACTATAACATATAATCTTTCAACCTTCTACCCATTCTTCACCAGTTGTTGCTACCTCTTTCTTCCAGATAGGAACGGTTGTCTTGAGGGTATCAATAATATAGCGGCAAGCCTCAAAAGCCTCCGAGCGGTGAGGCGTAGCAACGACGATGATGACACTGGCCTCGCCAATCTCCAGGCGACCGAAACGATGGGCAACCGCTACATGTTCGACACCCCAACGCTTTTGCGCTTCAGCCACAATCGTGCGAATCTGTTGCTCTGCCATCTCAGGATATACATCATATTCGAGATAGCGTATTTGTTTGCCGCGTGCGTTGTCCCGTACCACGCCCTCAAAGATAACAATACCACCAACGCTTGCGTCACTTACGGTGGCGATCAATGCACTTCTATCGAGCGGCTCTCGTGTAAGCTGAATCAAAGGCTCCATACTTGCAACTCCCGAATAGATCCTCCGCCCATGGGAGGAATAAATACCACCTCATCACCTTCGTGCAGCACCGTATCCGCTGCAACATAGCCACGATTCACTGCACACACACAGCGTGCCAGGATAGATTCCAGGCGCGGAAAGCGCTCAACTAACAGCGCGCGCACTTCAGTGATGGTGGCTCCCTCATGCAGAGTCAGTATTTCCTCATGTTGCCCCGTGATTTCACGCAATGAGGCAAAGTAACGAATGCGTATCTTCATAGATCAAAGTATAGCATAAATGTTGACAGCAATGGCTCATACCAACGCCTACAGCTATCGACGGGCATCACCACTCCAGCAATATTTCTCCCTCAATAATTTCTCGATATACGGTGTTACTCCCCAGAAGCGCTTGAGTTCTTCATACTCCTGCATAACCTTTGTATCGCCCTTTTTCGTACGTTTTACGGCGCGGATCATTAAATTTCTATCTGTATGTTCAGATGAGATAAACTCGACTATATCTGTTGTATAGCCCATCATGCGTAAAACATGTGCCCGGAACGTATCCGTGAGAATGTCGGCCAGGCGTTTTTTGAGAATGCCATCTTGTAGTACCGGCTGAAAAGGGGTCACTTTGTGCAATTGCTGGTGCAGCTCATGATGGCAACAAGGCACGCACAATATCAAATGAGCATTGGCCAGTATGCCCTGTACCAGAGCCTCATCAGTAGCTGTGTCGCAGGCATGTAGCGCCAGGATAATATCGGGGGGCACCTCTGGTACGTAGTCGATGATCGTCGACTTCTGAAAGCACATCTGCTCAAAGTCCAACTCTTTACTCTGTAAGGTGCTCTTCTCAATTAATTTCCCGTTGGTATCAATGCCTATCAGACTGGCGGGCAGCTTGCGCACATCCGTGAGGTAGTGATAGACAGCGAAACTGAGGTAGGCCGAGCCGCAGCCACAGTCCAGGATGTGGACAGGTGTTTTCTCCAGGTGCTCAAGTTCGCCTGTATGCTCGAGCAATTTCAAAAACTCGTTGATCTGTGAGAATTTATCCTGCATATTGGGGAAAACTTTGCCCTGTTTATCCATAATGCCCAGTTTCTGCAAAAATGCATCCGGCTTATTGGCGGGAAGTGGTAAATCTTTGTGAGCATCATGGGCGAGATTGGGAGCCTCAGTGCCACCTGTTGGCTTGCTGCGGCTGATAAGAGCCTTACCATCTCGCGTCATCTGTATATGCACATCTTCAATAGTAGATTGTACCACCAGCGTATTGAACGGCAGCTTGAGCAACTCGTCCAGTTTCTCCTGGGCATCTTTACCGCGATAGTTCTTCGTGATATCCTGTTTGACGTCAAAATAGGAAAATTGTAGATGCCTTATATTTTTGATGAGTACAGGACGCACCACGACGCGTTTCCAGGGCATGGTTTCGCCACGGATCTGGCCCTTTAGCGTAAGCCGCAGGAACGTATCCTCATCCAGTACTACCTGTGTAATTGTCTGTTTAAAATCTTTTGTCATCTCCCAGGATACCTCGGTAATGCGATATTTTGCAGGTGATAACACCTCAAAGCTGAAGTACTTAACTAACGTAATATGCCTGTTGTTCTGCATCCTAGCTGCCTGCGGCCACCCTCACCCTGTCCGGGGGACAGG
>JACZCU010255722.1_pt1 | contig 10980 bp, 5 predicted proteins | sample 8641851 | NCBI WGS metagenome assembly JACZCU01 (sample SAMN15324605, study PRJNA640507) | soil metagenome | isolation source: monocropping sugarcane control | place: China: Luxin town, Laibin City, Guangxi Province | collected 2019-07-25 | depth 10cm m | reverse complement strand
GCGCCCTCGCCGCCGACATTAAAAATTGATGCGCCGCCGAAACGGCGGCGCCACCTTTTCTAATCGCGCCGCCCCACCGGAGGACCGAGCTAGTTGGGCGGCGGCGTTCTCAATGGGGCGGCGGCGCCACCTTTTTCAACCCTTCCCTCACTCGCACTTCGGCGCGAGGATGTGGAGCAGCGTGGTGTGGACTTTCCCATCGTGGTACTCGATGTCTCCGATCTTCCACAGGCCCTTCTCCTTCACCATGCGGTAGATGATCTTCGTCCGGCGGTCGGAGACGCCGGGGAAGACGAGAAAGCTGGCTTCCCAGCGCTCGCCTGCGCCCGGAAGCTTGCGGAAGCGGAGGTCGCCGAGGCCGTGGTCGCCGTAGTCCTGGGCGTCGAGGATCGGGTCGAAATCGAGATTGCCGACACCCCAGTCGGGCGCGTTGCAGTGGCGGTCGGCGAGATATTCACGGACGAGCTCCGCGTCGAACCAGCGCGACAACCCGGCGTCGTCGTCCAGCGCGTCCTTCTGCGCCCACGGCTGGTGCGCGGCGTAGAGGCGCTCGAGGAGCGCTTTCGGCGAGCCGGCGCCGAAGAGCGGGAAGGCCGCCACGCATACGACGATGCACAGGAGACGACGGACGTTCGTCATCGCGCCACGATACCTGACATGTTCATGCTCTACCGTACGCCGGGCGCAACATTCATTCTCTCCCGATGAAACGCGCGGTTGTTGCGCTCATTGCCTTGACCAGCATCCCTCTGTTCGCAGCCACTCGGACCTGGACGGGAACGACCAGCGGAACGTGGAGCGATGCGTCGAATTGGGGAGGAACCGCTCCCTCGGCGGGCGACGATCTCGTTTTCAGCTCCGGCGACAATCGCGACGTCATGAACAACGACTATCCGGCGAACACTGCGTTCCGTTCGCTGACGTTCAAGGCGCACGCGCTTTTCGTGCTCTCGGGGAACGGTATTGCGATCGGTGCCGGGGGCATTACGCTCACACGCGGTGCGAGTTTCAACACATCGACTCCGCTGACGCTCACGGCGTCGCAAACGTGGAGCTGCGACGATCCTGGAGCCCTATGGACTTGGGCAATCGACCTCGGCGTCCATTCACTCACCGTCACCGGCAACTCCGGCACACTTTTCTTTCACGGAAATATCAGTGGCACCGGCGGCCTCACCATCGGCGGCACGGCGAAAGGGTTGTTCACCGGAAATCTCGATTACACCGGCGCGACTCACGTGACCTCGGGAGCCATCATGAGCCTCTCGTCGACGGGCACCATTGACACGCCATTCACGATCGCGAACGGCGGCACCTTCGTCGTCCCGGACGGCTACACTCCGGTTCTCTCCAGCACTCTGGCTCTGAGCTCGGGAAGCGCCTACAAGGTGAGTCTCTTTGGCGCCGAGGCGGGCCAGTATTCGGAAATCGTCGCATCCGGGACCAGCGCCGGCGTCACGCTCGCGGGGAACCTGGTCATCGAGGGCAATTGGGTGATCCCCGCCGGCCGAGTGCTCACGATCGTCGAGACGACATGCGGCGCGACGATCACAGGCACGTTCGCGGGTCTGCCGGAAGGAGCGCTGGTATCGTCGAATGTGCAGTCGTTCCTGATCCACTACACCTCAACCGATGTGACTCTCACCGCCGCAGCGAAACGAACCCAATGACCCCGAGAAGCAGCATCAGCGCGACGAGGATGCGAGGATCGAGCGCGGGGATGGCGTGTGCCGTCCCGAGGGCGGTCAGCACGACGTCGTTCCCCGTTCCGCCGGTGTAGCTGATCGTGTAGTTCAATCCGCCCGGGCCGCCGGCGATGGTCGCGCCCTGCGGCAGTCCGGCGAAGGTGCCGATCACCGGATCGGAGCCGTCGTTGTCGATGATGGTCAACGTGTTGCCCGGCGCGACACCCGCGCCGCTTCCGAGCAACGTGAGTGTCGATCCGCCCAGGTTGACCGAACCGGTCACGTGCACGTTGCCGTAGGAGGGCGCTGCCGTCCCGTTGATGAATTCCGTGTATGTGACGCCGGGCGCAAGAGTGAGGTTGCCGGTATTGCCGATGCCGTTGCCGCTGGCGCCGGGAAAGAACGTTCCGCCGTTGATGTTCACCACGCCCGCCGTGGCGTTGCTGCTGACGCCGAATGTGCCGGCACTCTGGGTCAGCGCGGCGGCGAGCGTGCCGCCGTTGGAGCCGTTCAAATTGAACCCGCCGCCGGTGTGGGTGAACGTTCCGGTGTAGGTGTTCGGCGAATCCCAGATGGAGGAGCCGCCGGTCATGGTCACGCTGCCGCTGCCGCTCATGGTTCCGTCGAAGACGCTGGAAGGATTGGTGATGGTGAGGTTCCCGCCGCTGCCGAGCGTCACGTTCCCCGAGCCTGAGAGCGATGTGATGGTCTGCGTCTTCCCGTTCACGTCGAACGTTCCGCCCAAGCCGACCTTGAGCGAAACGCTGGAGGGCAGCGCGTTGCTGACGCCCAGCCGCAGGTTGGAGGTCGGAGCTCCGGTTGCGCCCCAGATCACGCCGCCGGTGAAGTCGTTGCCGGCGTTGTCGAGGATATAGATGCCGCTGTTGCCCATACCGAACCGGCCGGATCCGGTGACGACGCCGCTGAATGTGACCACGGCGCCGGTGAGGAAATTCATGCCGACATTGGTGCCGAGGACCACCGTGCCGGTGAGCGTCGCGGTGTCGCTGCTCTGCAGAGCTCCGTTGCCGCCCGCCCCGGTGTCATTGAGTGTGATCATTTCGGTGGGATAGGTGAACGGGCCGATATAGAGGCTGCCGCCGGCGTTGACGATCGTGCCGTTCGCCGCCGTGTTGTCGGCGACACCGAATACGTTTGCGCCGCTGGCGATCAGGTAACCCGCGTTGATCTGTAATTGGCCGCTGTAAGTATTGTTGCCCGTGAGGGTCCAGTTTCCGATGCCGCCCTTCACGATCGTGCCGCTGCCGGAGATCGCGCCGCTGATGGTGGGAGTCGCGGTTCCGGTGTCACTCAGCGAGAGGGTCTGGCCATTGAGGGCGATTCCGCCACTCTGGCTCAGTCCCGACGCGGTCGGCACCGTCCACACCTGCGACGCGGTCAACGTGAAGGCGATGTTGACCGTCGGCCCACCGGAGGAGACGGTCAGGCCGCCGGCGCCGAGGTTGATGGCATTGCCGTTCAACGTGTAGCCGGTGCCGACCGTGATCGAGTTGAAGGGAGTGTTCGCGGCGAAATCGTTGGCGTTGGTGAGGTTCGCGGCGCCGTTCGGAAAGACGAGATCATCGCCGGGGCTCGGCGCCGTCCCGCCCCAGTTCGTGTTGAGCGTCCATTGGCCGCTGGTCGTCCCGGTCCAGGTGCGGGTCGCCCCAAAGGACGATGCGGCCAGTAGAAGGACAAGGGCGCCGAGCAAAGGCCGATTCATCTTCGCGGAGAGAAGCTAAACGGTGCGCCGTCGCCGCGAAAGAGCATGTTCATGCTGCTGATGACGCATGTTCATGCTCTACCGCGACCCTGACGCCGCCTTCATCCTCTCCCGCCATGCGTCGTCGACTGCTCGTCTCTCTTTTCGCGCTTTTCGTGTCGCAAACGCCGTTGTTTGCCGCCACTCGGACCTGGACCGGAACGACGAGTGGTACGTGGAGCGTCGCTTCGAATTGGGGCGGGACGGCGCCGTCGGCCGGCGACGATCTCGTGTTCAGCTCGGGCAACAACTCGGGCATGACGAACGACTTTCCGGCGAACACGGCATTCCACTCGATGACGTTCAACGCAGCGAGCACCAATTGGACGCTCGCTGGCAACGCAATCAACATCGGAGCCGGCGGCATTACGGTCACCGGCGGATCGAGCTTCAACATAGGAGTTCCGCTGACGCTCACGGCAACCCAGACGTGGACCTGCGACGCTCCCGGAGACTTTTTCACGCAGACCATCGCCCTCGGCGCGAACACACTCAACATCGGCGGGAACGCGGGAAGCATCAGCCTGCAGATCGGGATCAGCGGGACGGGCGGGATCACGATCGGCGGCACGCCGGTCGTGACAATCAGCGCCACGAACCTCAATTACACCGGCCCGACCATCGTGAGCTCCGGCGCGACCGTGCGGCTCATGTCGCCCGGCAATATCTCGACGCCGTTCACGATCGGCAGCGGCGGGATTTTTTTCGTTCCGGCCGGCAGCTTTCCGCAGATCTCCAACACACTGGCGCTGAACAGCGGAAGCACCGACAAGGTGCAGATCAACGGCAGGGTGATCGGACAGTACTCGGAAGCGAGCGTCTCGGGGGCGTCCGCCGGCATCACGCTCGCCGGCAACCTCTCGGTCACCAGCAGCACCTTCCTTCCGCCCAACAGCGTGCTGACGATCCTGAACACGGCAAACGGCGCGACCATCACCGGGACGTTCGCGGGCGTTCCCGACGGGGGAGTCGTCTCGTCCGGCGTGCAGTCATACCTGGTCAACTACACGTCGAGCGCCGTGACGCTCACGACGCTCTCGGGCGCGGCCGCACCGCCGTCGCTGACGAAGACATTCGGAAAGTCGAGCATTCAGGTGGGCGGCTCGACGTCGCTGAGTTTTACCGTCAAGAACCCGAACGCCGCCTCGTCGCTCAGCGGCGTCGGCTTCAACGACTCGCTCCCGGACGGCCTCGTCGTCGCCACTCCGAACGGTCTGAGCGGGTCATGTGGCAGCGGCACGATCACGGCGACCGCGGGCTCGAACAACATCTCACTCTCCGGCGCGTCGCTCGCCGCGAGCGCCACGTGTACGTTTTCCGTCAACGTGACCGGAACAGGCGCGGGACCGCTGACCAACCGGACGACCCCCACTTCCACCGAAGGGGGAAACGGGGTCGAGGCGAGGGCCACCTTGAACGTTTACGGACCGGCGACGCTCTCGAAAGCGTTCGGCGCGTCGGCCATTCCGAGCGGAAAAACGACGACGCTCACGTTCACGCTCGGCAATCCGCTCTCGAATCCCGCCTTGCTCTCGCAGATCAACTTCTCGGACACCCTGCCGCCGGGGATGACGGTGGCCAATCCGACCGGCGCGACCACGACCTGCACGGGCGCGAACTTCCTGGCGCCAGCCGGCGCAACGACGATTTCCCTCGATAACGCGACGCTCAACGCCGGATCGAGCTGCACCGCCGCGGTCAACATCACGAGCGTCGTCACCGGAACGGCGAACAACACGTCGAGCACAGTTGGTTCGGTCGAGGGGCCCGACGGCGCGCCCGCCAGTGCGTCGCTGAACGTCCTTGCTCCCGGCGTGACGGCGCCGCCGGCGCTGGCGAAGTCATTCGGCGCTGACCAGATTGCACTCGGCGGCACGACGTCGCTCACCTTTACCGTCACGAACAACAACGCCCTCACGACGCTGACGAACGTCGGGTTCAACGATCCGCTGCCGGCAGGTCTGGTCGTGGCCACGCCGAACGGCCTCTCGGGAACATGCGGAGGAGGGACGATCACCGCGGCCGCCGGCTCGAGCAGCGTGAGCCTTTCGGGCGCGAGCATTCCAGGAGACTCCGCCTGCACGTTTTCCGTGAACGTGTTCGGAACGGCGGCGGGAGAGAAAGACAATCAGACGACGAGCGTCACGTCGACCGAGGGTGGGAGCGGCAATCAAGGGAAGGCAACGTTGGCGGTCGTCGACCCGCCGACCATCACGAAGTCGTTCAGCGCGTCGGCGATCCCATCCGGTCAGACGGCCACGCTGACGCTCACGTTCGGCAATCCGGCCTCGAATACCGTCGCGATCACGAACCTCGGAATCAACGATCCACTCCCCGCCGGCATGACCATCGCGAACCCGTTCAATTTCACCGACACGTGCGGGTTCACGGGAATCACGGCGAGTCCCGGCGGAACATCGGTGGCGCTCTCCGGCGGAAGCATCAAGTTCCCCGGCTCGACCTGCACGACGTCGCTCGACGTCACGAGCAGCACGGTGGGATCGGCGGTCAACACCACTGGCCTCGTGACCTCGGACAACGGCGGCAACGGCACCACCGCGCAAGCGAGGCTGACGATCCTCGCCGCGGGAACGACGGCACCTCCCTCGATCTCGAAGTCGTTCGGCGCCGCGACGATCGCCATCGGCGGTTCGACCTGGCTCAGCTTCACGCTGGTCAATCCGAATCCGAGCGCATCGCTGTCGGGCGTCGGCTTCAGTGACACGCTGCCAGCCGGCCTGACGGTCGCGACGCCGAACGGCCTGACCGGAACGTGCGGCGGCGGCACCATCACCGCGACCGCCGGCTCCGGCACCGTCTCGCTCTCGAGCGCGACACTCGCGGCCGGCACCAACTGTACGTTCTCGGTCAACGTGACCGGAACGAGCAGCGGAACCAAGAGCAACGTGACGACGAACGTCACGTCGACCGAGGGAAGCAACGGCAACCAGGGGACGGCGACGCTGACGGTGCTCGGGCCGCCGACGATTGCGAAGGCGTTCGGCGCATCGTCGCTGCCCGCCACCACCGCGACGACGCTCACGTTCACCCTCGGAAATCCAGCATCGAACCCGCTGCCGCTCAACGGCATCAGCTTCACCGACTCACTGCCGGCCGGCATGACCGTGGCGTCCCCGGCGAGCGCGGCGACGACCTGCAGCGGCGCGACGTTCACCGCGGTTGCAGGTGCGTCGACCGTTTCGTTCAGCGGCGGGACCATCGGCAGCGGCGGAAGCTGCACGGCGACGGTCAACGTCACGGACATCACCGTCGGCACCGCAAACAACACGAGCGGTGCGGTGAGCTCGACGAACGGCGGCACCGGGTCGACGGCCAGCGCGTCGATGACCATCACCACGCCGCCCCCATCCCCTCCATCGATCTCGAAGTCGTTCGGCGCGGCCGGAATCCCGATCGGCGGCTCGACGTCACTCACGTTCACGCTGCACAACCCGAACTCCGGCGCGTCGCTGTCGGGTATCGGCTTCAGCGACCCGCTGCCGGCCGGTCTGAACGTCGCCACGCCGAACGGTCTGTCCGGATCGTGCGGCGGCGGAACCATCACCGCGGCGGCCGGCAGCGCCACCGTCTCCTTGTCCGGCGCGACGCTGGCCGCCAGCGCCACTTGCACGTTCTCGGTGAACGTCACCGGAACAACTGCCGGATCGAAGAACAATCAGACGACCAACGTCACGTCGACCGAAGGAGGCCCAGGCAATCTGGCGACGGCGACGCTCGCTGTGCTCCTGCCGCCGCGGATCGCAAAGTCGTTCGGCGTAGCATCGATGACCGCAGGCGCAACGACGACGCTCACGTTCACGCTCGGGAACTCGGCCTCGAATTCGGGCGCGCTCACCGGCATCAGTTTCAGCGACTCGCTTCCGACCGGTATGAGAGTGGCGTCGCCGGCCGGCGCGTCGACGACCTGCAGCGGCGCGACGTTCGCTCCCGTTGCAGGCGCCTCGACCATCACATTGACCGGCGCGACGCTCGGCATCGGCACCGTCTGCACCGCGGTCGTGAACGTCACGAGCTTTCTGCCGGGCACCGCGAACAACACGACCGGCCCCGTGAGCTCGGCCAACGGCGGCACCGGGTTGACGGCAACCGCGTCGATCGTCATCAACCCGCCGCCAAGCGCAATCCCGGCACTCTCCACCTGGGTGCTGCTGCTGCTCGGACTCGCACTCGTGTTCAGTGCCGCAGCGAAACTATGGTGACCGGTCAGAGAATGCCGTTCTTGAGCGCCTTGCTGACGGCGGCGGACTTCGTGTGCACGTGCAGTTTGTCGTAGATCGAACGGATGTAGTTGCGAACGGTATTGATGCTGAGGTCCATGTCGGCGGCGGCGGTGGCGTAACTGTGGCCGTCGCCGAGGAGTGCGAGCAACCGCACTTCCTGTGAGGTCAGCGAGTGCACGGGCGTGCGGCGGGCGGCGAACTGCCCTTCGCGGAAAGTGTGGACGACCTTGCGGGCGATGGCGGGCGACATCGGCGCCCCGCCATCCATCGCGTCGCGCACCGCGTCGAGGAGCCGCGCCGGATGCGTGTTCTTCAGCAGATAGCCCGTCGCGCCGTTGCAGAGCGATTCGAAGACGAGGTCGTCGTTCTCGAAGACCGTGAACATCAGGATCGGGAGCGACGGAAACCGCTCGTGGAACAACCGGGCTGCCTGGGAGCCCGCCATGGCCGGAAGCTGGACGTCGAGGAGCAGCACGTCCGGCGCCTCGGCGCGCAGCGCGCGTAACGCCGCCTCGGCGCTCTCGTATGCACCGGTGCATTGAAAGCCGGGGGTCGAGTTGAGCAGCAGCGCGACCGCCTCGCGCACCTCGCGCGCGTCGTCGACGATCACCACGCGGCAGATCCGGACGCTCATCGGAGGGAGTTTACGATCTCGAAGTGCATTCGTGTGCCGCGGCCGGGCGCGCTGTCGACCACAAACGTGCCGCCGACCTGTTGGGCGCGCGAGCGGAGGCTGAGGAGACCACGTCCGCCGGTGCTTTGCGTGACGTCGAAACCGCAGCCGTCGTCGACGACGTCAATGGAGACTCGCTCCTTCCGGATCCCGATCGTGACCGTGACGTTCCTGGCGCGCGAATGCCTCGCGACGTTGTTCAGAGACTCTTTCAACATTAAATAGAGATGCCGCCGGACGTCGGGCGGCAGGTGCACGCTCCGCACGTCTTCCTGCACGTCGAAACGCGCCTCGATCCCGGCCGCGTCGAGGATCTCGCGGACTTGATCGCGGCTGCGTGTGACGATGCTCTCGAGATCGTCCGCGCGCGGGTCGATGGCCCAGATGCTGTCGCCGAGCGCCCCGATGAGCGTTCGCGCCGAGGAGCCGATGTCGTCGAGGATGCCGGCGGCCTGGCTCCCCTCCACCTGCCGCCGGGCGACTTCGCTGAGGATCGACATGCGCGACAAGCTCGCTCCGAGGTCGTCGTGCAAGTCGGTGGCGATGCGCGTGCGCATCCGCTCCAGCGCGAGCAAATGCGCGACGCGTGAGCGGTAGACGATGACGAGCAGCGCCACGACGCCGATGAAGAACGACAGCATGAACCACGGCTGGCGCCAGAACGGCGGCGCCACGCGAAATACGACGCGCGCGAGCTGCGACGGCAGGGTGTCGCCGCCGAGCGCACGCACTTCGAAACGGAGGTCGCGCGCCGGCAGATGCTCGAAGCGGACGACGCGGTCCGATGTCTCCGTCCATGTGTCGTCGACACCGTCGAGACGAAACGCGTAGCGCACGCCTCGCTTCTGCTGCAGCGCCGGCGCGACGAAGCGAAACTCGACGTTGCGTGTGGCGGAGCCGAGGTCGAGCCGGCCGACGGCATCACTGCCGAACGGCGACGCCGCCACCGAGACGCCGTCGACGATCACGTCGGTGATCAGCGTCTTCTCCGACCGCGGACGGGCCGGCGGCAGCATCGGTACAGCGGCGAGGCCGTCGACGGTGCCGAACCACAACACGCCGGTGCGGTCCCGAAAGGCGTTCGTGATGAGCGTGTTCGTCAGGCCGTCATTGCGGCCGTAGTGCGTGATGACGCCGCCCGGCGCGATGCGATCGAGGCCGCGATTCGAGCCGACCCACATGGCGCCGTCGCTCGCTTCGACCAGCGCCCGGGCGTTGTTCGACGCAAGACCGTTCTCGCGCGTGATGCGGCGGCAGGTGAACGGCTCGCGATCGACATGGTCGACGACGCCCACTCCCCCCTCGCCCGATGCGATCCACAACGCGTCGTGTGAGTCGACGAGCAAGGCATGCGTGAAGCCGGCCGGCACCCCTTCGTGCACGCCGAAGAAACGCGCCGATCCGTCCATCCCGATGCGTGAGAATCCCCCTCCGTACCACCCCACCAGGACGTTCCCCCGCCGATCCTCGGCGAACGCCGACGGCGCATTGAGCGGAATGCCTTGTCGCGGCAGGTACCGGATGAAGCGTCCCGTGGCCCGCTCGTACCGCGTGAGCGTCGTCTTGCCGAAGCTCCCGATCCAGATGTCGCCGCGGCTGTCCTCCCACACGCGAAAGACGGCGTCTCCACTGAGCCCGTCTCGCTCGGTGTAGCGGGCAGGCATCTGTCCGATGAGGTCCGCGAACGTCAGCGCATGCCGATAGCGGAGCAATCCTTCGCCCGTCGTGATCCAGACGTCGCCTTCGCGATCGGCGCAGACGACCTGGTTCCATCCCCATCCCCAATTGTTCACGTGGACCTGTTGCAGGACCCCGTGAAAGCGGGCGCCGTCGTGGAACTGCAACGCCCGCCCTCCAGCCGATGCCACGACGAGCGTTCCGTCTCTCAGCTCGAACGTTTGGACGACGCGTTTCTGCACCAATCCGTCGGCCACGGAATACGTCACGAGCCCGTCCGGGTGGAGGCGAATGATTCCTTCGCCGAGCGTGCCGAGCCACACGACGCCGTTCCGGTCGACGGCGATGGCCCGCAGCTCGTCGAATGCGATCCCTGATTCCTCGCCGAGGAGCGACCATCGGTCGCCCGCCACCCGCATCAGCGCGAAGGGCGTGGCGATCCATGACATTCCGTTGGCGCTGATGACGGGACCGCCCCAGATGTCGAGGGCAGTCTTGGGGGTGGAGTACAGCACGACCTCGCCGGCGCGCTGCGGCAGACGGAACGGAAGCCCTGGCGTGACGACGTCCGCGGGCCTCACGCGTTCGCGGAGCGGGCGCGGGTCGGTGCCGCCGCCGGGACGAAAGGGGAGGATGCCGCCGCGGGCGAACCAGACGATGCCGTCGGGCGTGACGCCGACCTGGCGCACCAGCTCCTGATCATCCGCGGGACCGGCACCGGGACCAACACCGATCGAAAAGTGGATGAGCCGCCCCGCGGATGTTCGCCGCCACAAGCCCGAGGTCGTCGTCCCCATCCAGAGGTCCCCCTGCGGTGTGGCCGCAAGCGAAGCGATCTCGGTTCCCGACGGGAGCGTCGCGACGACGCGCGGTGATGGTGCGACGCCGCCTGGGTCGACGCGCAACAGTGAGGATCCCGCGGCCTCCCAGATCGCGCCGTCG
>JACZCU010056110.1_pt1 | contig 10992 bp, 8 predicted proteins | sample 8641851 | NCBI WGS metagenome assembly JACZCU01 (sample SAMN15324605, study PRJNA640507) | soil metagenome | isolation source: monocropping sugarcane control | place: China: Luxin town, Laibin City, Guangxi Province | collected 2019-07-25 | depth 10cm m | reverse complement strand
TCGCGTCGATCCAGTCGAGCTTGCGCAGGTGGCTCTCGCTCGGAATCGGCACGACGGTGACGTTGCGCGCCCCCTTGCCGTCGGCGGACGGGCCGACGCGAATCGTCGTCTGCACGCCGGCGGTGTTCTGGAAGTAGCTGTAGACGTCGCTGCTCGCCTGCACGTCGACACCGTTGACGGCGAGGAGGTAGTCGCCCTCGTGGACGTCGACGCCCGGCTCGGTGAGCGGCGCGCGGAGATCCGGGTTCCAGTTCTCCCCTTTGATGATGTGCGTGATGCGGTAGCGGCCGTTCTCGACGGCGTAGTCGGCGCCGAGCAGGCCGACTTTGACGGCGTCGACCGGCGGCCGGTCGCCGCGACGCACGAACGTGTGCCCGAGGCTGATGTTGCCCGTCATCTCCTCGAAGAGGTAATTCAGGTCGTCGCGGCTGCCGACGCCGGCGAGGTAGGGGCGGTACGCCTTTTCCGCGGCGGGGAGGTCGAGGCCGTGGAAGTGCGGGTCGTAGAGGAAGTCGCGCTCGATGCGCCACACCTCGTCGTACATCTGCCGCCACTCCGCCGGCGGATCGACGTAGATCTGCATCGACCCGACGTCGAGCGCCCCTTCGCCCCCCTCGGCAGCCTTCGCCGTGTCGTGGATCGCCCAGCTCTTGCCGCGGCGGACGAGCATCTTCTCGCCGTCGCTGGAGAGGAAGAACTGCGAGACGCCTTTCGCCAGCGGCTCGACTTTGCGCTTCTCGAGATCGAAGCGGACCACGTCGAATGACGAGGGGCCGCCGCCGATGTCGACGAGCGGGAACTGCTCGAGGAAGAGTTGCCCTTCCTTCCCGGCGAAGACTCCGCCGTAGTTCTGCGGTGGGATCGGCAGCGCGACGATGCGCTGGCTGAGGTTCTCGAAGTCGATCGTGACCGGCGCGGGAGGCTTCTGTTTCGTGACCTTCTCGTCGCCTTTGGCGGCCGTCTTGTCGTCCGGCTTGGCGGCCTCCTTGGCCGTATCGCCCTCGGACGGCTTCGTCTCCGCCGCGACTTTCTCTTCGTCGCTCTCCGGCGGGACGGGCGAGGGGAGGTCCTTGCGTAGCACGGCGGCGTACACGGCGCGCGACTGCGGCCGGGCGATGCTCGACATGTCGAGCCACGCCGCGCCGAGGCCGACGTCGGTGCTCGCGGTGAAGTAGAGATACTTGCCGTTGCGGTCGAACTGCGGATAGAGCGCGTCGCTCGAGCCGTCGGTGATCTGCGTCGACTTCGCGCCGGGCAGCGAGTAGACGAAGACGGCGTGCTGCTGGCTCGGGAGCTGTTTCGTGTAGGCGAGCCACCTGCTGTCGGGCGACCACGCCTCGTCGAATTCGTGCGCCGGCGAGTCGAAGCGGTCGGTGTCGACTTTCGTGACCTTGCCGGTGGCGACGTCGGCGATCCAGAGGTCGAGACGCTTGTCGTTGAACGCGATCTGCTTCGAGTCGGGCGACCAGACGGGGTGGTAGAAGTACGACGGCGGGTTGCCGAGCGCGATCTTCTTCACGTCTCCGGTGCCGCTCTGGTCGGCGAGGTGCAGCGCGTATTCGCCCGACTCGTCGGAGAAGTAGGCGATCCACTTGCCGTCGGGCGACCAGGCGGGATCGCGGTCGGCGACGCCGGGCGAGTGGGTGAGGTTGCGGAAGTCGCCCTTCTCGGCCGGCAGGGTGACGATCTCGCCGCGGGTCTCGAAGACGGCGCGTTTGCCGGTCGGCGAGATGGCCGCGTTCTCGATGCCGGTCATCGGGTCGACTTTTTCGAAGTGCGGCCGGAGCTGGGGAAGGTCGGCTTCGATGGTGACGACGATCTTCTTGTCCTTGCCGGTCGCGGGATCGAAGAGGTGCAGCGTGCCGAACTGCGAGTAGACGATCGCGCCGTCGCCGGCCGACGCGGAGCTGAAGTCGACGCCGCTGTTCGGGATGACCGCGGTCGTCGCCTTCGTGGCGACGTCGTATGCGTAGAGCGCGATGGAGCCGGTGCGGTCGGAGAGGAAGTAGATCTTGTCGCCGGCCCACATCGGGTTGGAGTCGTTGGAGTTCTTCTCCTGCGGCACTTTCACGACGCTGGAGTCGGCGAGGTTCGCGATCCAGATGGTGCGCGTCTGGCCGCCGCGGTAGTCCTTCCACGCCGGCTGCCACTGGAAGTTCGGCTGGTAGGCGAGGTGCGTGCCGTCGGGCGAGTACGACGCCTGCTCGACGCGCGGCAGCGGCACTTCGGTAGGCGCGCCGCCGGTGAGCGGCACGGTGTAGAGCTGTGCCGGATCGTTCGCGCTGCGGCGCGTGGAGGTGAACGCGATCCGCTTTCCGTCGGGAGTCCAGCCGGTGACGATGTCGGCCGCGGGGTGGTACGTCAGCCGCTGCGGCTGTCCGCCGGCCGACGGGACGACGTAGACGTCGACGTTGCCGTCGTAGTCGCCGCTGAAGGCGACCATGGAGCCGTCGGGCGAGAAGACCGGATGGCTCTCGCGCGAGGTCCCGGCGACGAGCCGCCGCGCTTCGCCGCCGTCGCGTCCGACGATCCAGATCTGCCCCGCCCATGCGAACGCGATCTGCGTCGCGCTGACGGTGGGACTCTGGATGAGGAGCGGCCGCTGCGCGGCATCGGCGGGATTCACGAGCAGGAATGCGAGCGTGAGGAGGGGGAGGAGCTTCATAGGGACGCGAGTATGAAACGGTTTGCCTCGCTTCGTCACTACTTGTGCGGAGGTGAACATGAATCGTCTCTCGTGTGCCCTCGTCCTCTCGGCCGCGGCCCTCTGGCTGACCGCGTGTGCGACAGCCGGTATCCCGGTCACCGGCAGTGCCTCCAACGATCCGACCTGGAAAGGCCAGCAGTCGGAGACGGCGACGGCGGTCGCGAATTTCGCCAAGCAGACGATCATCACGGTCGCCTACAACGACGATGACCCGGCGCAGGGGAAGATCGACTACACGTCGTCGACGCGCACGGTCCACAGCGGCGCGAGTCTCGCCGGCTGGTCGTATTCGAAGGACCGCGGCGCGCACTGGACGTACGGCGGCGCGGTGACGCCGTCGTCGGACTGGCCGGTGCTGTGGGGCGATCCGGCGATCGTCGCGTCGGGGAACGACCAGAGTTACGTCTTCATGTCGACGCTCGCCGTCCCGAAGTCGCTGATGCCGGCGTCCGGCACGATCGACGGACCGCTGAACGATTACATCGGCGGCGCGTGCATCGCGCGGTCGACGGACGGCGGCCAGACGTTCAAGCTCTATCAGTGCCTGACGAACAATTTCGACTTCTACGACGGCGGCAACATGGCGTCGTCGACGGCGGGCGATATTTACGCGGCGTACATCGACGTCGATCAGGACAAGTACGAGGTCTGGCACGCCGCGGGAGAGAACGCGGCGTTCGTGAAGCTGCCGGATCCGTTTCCGAACTGCTCGATGGCGACGCATCCTCGCATTCGCGTCGGCTATCCGCCGATCACCCTCGGCGCTCCCGACGTCAATCTCTACATCGCGGGCCCGATCAACTATTGCGACCCCGGCGCGCTCGGCAAGGACACCGGCACGTACGGTCAGGTGATCATCAACCGCTATCACAACGGGAGCTGGGGAACGCCGCGCGTGGCGAGCAATCCGAGCGCGATCTATCCGAGCATCACGCTTTCGGACCGCAGTCTGCGCACCGGGCCGCAGTTCTCGTTCGACGTCGGCGCGCCGAGCGTCGACGCGAATCAGAACGCGCGGCACGACGAGATCCGCATGATGGTGACGCGCCAAGGCTCCCGCTTCTGGGTGGAAGGGTCGTATTGCGACTTCGAGCTGGCGAACCCGTGTCAGCCGGCGCCGGAGTGGGGAACGACGCCGGGCTACTACAGCTATGTCGGCGATCAGTTCGGGCCGCTGGTGCGCGCGTTCCCGGGATTCGCGTTGCTGCACCTCGATCCGTCGTGGCAGGCGTCGTTCAACACGCGGGATCACGACCCGTCGGGGAACACGGTGTCGATCCGCCGCGGGTCGCTGTTCATCACGCCCGGCGGCGCGCGTGCTCTCTTCGCGTGGGACCTCGACACGCCGCGATTGGTCTGCGGCGACACACGCGGCTACTGGGGCGACTACGACGACCTGCAGTTCATGGGATTCGCGGACGGCGGCACCGCCGCACAATTCCTGCGCACGTTCACCGACTCGTCGGCCGGTTGCACCGAGGAGTGGATGTACACGTCAGCGGCCGTGCACGTCAGCGCGCTTGCGTTTCAATGAGGAGAACTGAAATGCGAAACATCGTACTCATCGCCTGCCTCGCGGCGTTCCACTGTTCGGCGTCGCACGAGATGAAGCCGCTGCCGCAGCCCGACCGCGCCGCGATTCCGTCGAACGCCGGCACGGTGACGCCGGAAGGCCAGATCGTCGCCGGGCCGCCACTGAAGAACCTGAACTTCGCCCCGAGCGAAGGCTCGTGCGCCCCTCCCGCGAAGCGCGGCACGGTCACCGCCTGCTGCGACGACAAAGCATGCAACGGCCACTGCGTCTTCGCCGAAGACGGGAAGACGAAGACGTGCTCGTGCTACGGCGAAGCCGGCGGCTGCAAAGCGGGCTTCCTCTGCAGCAAGGTCGACCACCGCTGCGTGAAAGCCGGCGAACAGGGCGAAGGGGACTGACCCGCGCTACACGTGGCGGCACGTAACCCGGGTGTTACGATGAGTCCACCGCAACATGAATGCGAAGACTGCTTTGACAGTTCTCGCGCTGCTTCTGATTTCCTCGGTCGCTGGCCTTCGCGCTGGAATCGACGACGCTCCTTGCGTCGAGAGAAATTACTGTGCGCACGACATTCCGGCCTCGGCGCGGAACGATCCCGCGGCCTTGCGGCGCATCATCATCGACGCTCGGACGCGTCGGTTCCCGCCGGAGTGCTTCAGTTGCGAAGAAGGGACGGCATGCGCAAGTTGTGAGCGGCTCTTCGACCTTGCGGCTCACCGCCTCGGCGATCTTCGATCTGATCGCGCGGCGAGGGAGGCAGCCGCGCTGGTTCTCGATCGTTCGCTCCGCTGGGACGGCGGTCCAAGTCTCACCCTCAGTTGGAACGTCGCGCGGATGGGCAAGGCCGTTCTGCCATATCTCCGCCCTCATGTTTCGGAATCACCGCTGGCGCGGCAGATCGTCGAATGCATCGAAACGAAGAAACCGTGCATGTGATGAAAACTGACGCCCTCGGAGCCGCGGAGCGGCGGTATTGGTTTCTGTGCCGAATGTCGCCGCTCCGCGGCTACAGGCGAGGCGCCGCTCCGCGGCTACACGGGCGGCGTCACGTCCCATTGGGGACGTTCGCGCCAGCGGTCGTGGAACCAGACCCACTGTTCGGGGACGCGGCGGATGTGTTCTTCGATGGCGCCGGTGATGCGGGCGGTGAGGGCGACGGGGTCGTCGTCGCGGGTGCAGCGGAACGGTTCGGTGAAGGTGAGGATCTGCTTGCCGTCGGCGCGGCGCTCCGCGAGAGCGATGGTGACCCACGCTTCGCTGCGGATGGCGAAGCGGGTCGGGCCGATGGGGGTCGGCGCGGGGATGCCGAAGAAGGGGACCTTCACGCTCTCGGTCCGGATGTTCTGATCCATCACGAACGCGAGCATGCCGCCCTTGCGGATGACGTTGATCATCTCTCTCGCCGAGGACGGCGAGCCGCGGTCGATCGTCCGCACGCCCGATTTCGCGCGGAGGTCGGTGATGAACTGGTTCATCTGCTTCTCGTCGCGCTCGCGCTGCAGCACGCTGACGGGACGGCCGTACATCCCCATCGAGTAGCAGAGCCACTCCCAGTTCCCGCAGTGCGCGGTGAAGGTGATGACGCCTTCGCCGTCGTCGATCACCTTCAGCACGGCGTCCATGCCGGTGACGATGTTGAGCGCGTCGCGCTTCGCGAGGTCCATCTTCGGCATCCAGAGGATCTCGGCGAGCGAGTTGCCGTGGTGGAGGAACATCGCGTGGATCGTCTTCCTGCACTGCGCCTCGCTCCACGACGGGAACGCCATCGCGATGTTGCGGAGCGCCTTGCGGCGCTCGCGGCCGACGGCGTAGTAAGCGATCCTGCCGAGGATGCGGCCGATGAAACGCGCGGCATCGAGCGGCAGTACGCGCACGACCGCCCCGATGAGGAGCAGCGCGCGGTAGAGGACGCGTCCCCTAAATGCTCTGCGCTTCGGGCTTGACAATCGCGAAATCCTTGACGATGGAGTCCCACACGCCGCGCTCGCGCAGGAGGCGCTCGACGAGCTCGCGGAACGCCCCCTTCCCGCCGCGTTTCTCGAGCTTCCAGGTCGCGGCGGCGAGCACTTCGGGGGCCGCGTCGGACGGGGCGGCGGAGATCGCGGCGACCGACATTGGGCCGAGGTCAGGCAGGTCGTCGCCGATGTAGAGGATCTGATCGAACGTGACGTTCAGTTTCTGCGCGAGGCGCTGCACTTCTTCGAGTTTGTTCGACGCGCCTTGTCGCAGCTCGACGATGCCGAGCTCGTTCGCGCGCCGTTCGAGCGCGGGGGATCGGCGCGACGTCACGAGCGCGACCTCGATGCCAGACTTCTGCGCCAGCTTCACGCCGAGTCCATCGCGGACGTTGAAGTTCTTGATCTCGCGATGCTCGCCGAGGTAGACGATGCGGCCGTCGGTCCAAACGCCGTCGACGTCGCTCACGACGAGACGGATGTCGGTTGCTTGCGCCATCGGTCACAAATGGTGACATACTCCGCCCGGCTTCGCAGGCCAAGGTCAACTTCCGGTGCCCCGATATTTTTCCCTCATCGCTATTCTCCTGTTCACACCGCTCGTCTTCGCACAGCAGGCGTTCGTGTCGAAAGCGGGTGCGCCCGATCCGGTGACGGCGGGATCGAACCTGACGTACACGATCACCGTCACGGCCGGCGCGACCGATCTCGACTCCGGAGAGCTGATCGACGCGCTGCCGCAGTCGACGACGTTCGTCTCGCTCAACGCGCCTCCCGGCTGGTCGTGCGGTACGGGCGCAACGATCGACTGCACGACGAACACGATGTTCGCCGGGACGCAGGCGCAGTTCACACTCGTGGTGAACGTGAGCCCGTCGACTCCAGCGGGGACGCTCACGAATGTCGTGACGTTCAACACGAGCTCGAATGGCCGCGACGCGACGACCTCGGCGTCCGCGAGCACGCAGGTGGTCGTCTCGGCGGACCTGTCGATCGCGAAGAGTGACTCTCCCGATCCGGTCGCCGCGGGCGGCAACATCACGTACACGATCACCGTGACGAATCCCGGGCCGAGCGACGCGGCTTCAGTGACGCTGTCGGACACGATTCCCGTTGGGACGTCGTTCGTTTCTCTGACGCCTCCTGCAGGCTGGTCGTGCTCGGGAACGTCGACGATCACGTGCAGCACCGCCTCGATGTCCGCCGGAACGGCGAGTTTTCAGCTCGTCGTGAAGACGGACGTGAGCGCCGGCGGCTCGACGATCTCGAATACGGCGACCATTGCGTCAACCTCGGATACGAATGCGGCGAACAACAGTGCGACCGCTTCGACGACGGTGAACCTCGTTCCGACGACGACCACCGTTTCGAGCTCGCTCACGACGGTCTACCTCGGGCAGTCGGTGACGTTCACGGCGAACGTGACGGATGGGAGCTTCACGCCGACCGGCACGGTGCAGTTCAAGCTGAACGGTGCGCCATTTGGTGGGCCGGTGACGCTTTCCGGCGGGACCGCTTCGCTGGCCACGAACACGCTGACGCCCGGCACGTACACCCTCTCCGCCGACTACAGCGGCGGGAACGGCTTCGCACCGAGCAGCGGCACCGTGCCGACGATCACGGCCAAGAGCATCACGATCTCGCAGATCCCGGTTCTCGGAGGTCGGGAGTTGGCGATGCTGGCGATTTTGCTCGCCGCGATCGCCATCAGTGCCGGAAGTGGCGCTCGGCTGTAAAGACCATGGTCATGCCGCGTTCGTTGGCGGCGGCGACGACTTCGGAGTCGCGGACGGAGCCGCCGGGTTGGATGACGGCGCGGACGCCGGCGTCGGCGAGGATGTCGAGGCCGTCACGGAAGGGGAAGAAGGCGTCGGAGGCGGCGAAGGAGCCGGCGGCGGGGAGGATCGCCTTCATGATCGCGACCTTGGCGGCGTCGACGCGGCTCATCTGACCGGCGCCGATGCCGACCGACTGCGACTCGTTGGTCAGCACGATCGCGTTCGACTTCACGTGCGCGCAGACAATCCAGGCGAACTCGAGGCCGTTCATCTCCTCCTGCGACGGCTGGCGTTCAGTGACGACCTTCCACGCCTCGCGCGGGCTGATGCGATCGGGCTGCTGCGCGAGGATGCCTCCCGCGGCGCTGCGGAACTCGAGCTCCGGCAGCGGCGCATTCGTCGTCACGAGGCGCAGGTTTTTCTTCCTGGTGAGAATCGCGCGCGCTTCGTCGCTGAATGACGGCGCGACGATGACCTCGAGGAACATGTCGGCGATGCGCGCGGCCGAGGCGGCGTCGAACTCGCGATTGGCGCCGATGATCCCGCCGAACGCCGACACCGGATCGGACTCGAGGGCGGCGCGGAGCGCGTCGTCGAGCGTGTTGCGGCGCGCGACGCCGCAGGGGTTGGTGTGTTTGATGATCGCGATGGCCGGCTCGCGAAAGGCGTTCGCGATGCGGATGGCGGAGTCGAGGTCGAGGAGGTTGTTGTACGACAGCTCTTTGCCGTGCAGCTGCTCGAACGGGTGGGCGCCCTTCCGGACGTAGAAGGAGGCGCGCTGTTGGGGGTTTTCGCCGTAGCGGAGGTCCTGGAACTTTTCGAGCGACAGCGTGAGGGCCTCACCCGACGAAAGGAAATTTGCGATCGTCGCGTCGTAGGCGCTCGTCTTTTCGAAGACGGCGATAGTCGCGCGGAGGCGGAAGGCGTCGGTGATCTCGCCGCGCTCGAATTCGTCGATGAACTCGCGATAGAGCGACGGATCGCAGAGGGGGAGGACGTATTTGTGGTTCTTCGCCGAGGCGCGGAGCATCGAGGGGCCGCCGATGTCGATCTGTTCGATCGCTTCGTCGATGGTCACGCCCTCCTTCGCGATGGTCGCCTCGAACGGGTAGAGGTTCACGACGACGAGATCGATCGGCGGGATGCCGAGGCGCTCGACGTCGGCCACGTGCTCCTCTTTGCCGCGGTCGTGGAGGATCGCGCCGAAGACTTTCGGCGTCAGCGTCTTGACGCGGCCGCCGAGGATCTCGGGAGCACCGGACCACTGCGCGATGGAGGTGACGGGGATGCCCGCGTCGGCGAGGTGTTTCGCCGTGCCGCCGGTCGAGAGGATCTCGACGTTGTGCGCGGCGAGGACCTGTGCGAGCTCGATGATGCCGGTTTTGTCGGAGACGGAGAGGATGGCGCGTTCAATTCGACGGTGTGGCATTCAGAATCAGGTTACTGCCGTGCATGACGGATGCGGATCGCACGTCGCCGCCGGCTTCCCTCCAGATGTAGTAGTAGAGATTGACGAGATCGGTGACGGCGTGGGAGTAGCAGACGGACGCGACGCCGAACGCGGTGGAGTGGTCGTCGAAGTCGGCGGACGTCCGCCGCTCGCCGTCTTCGCCGAGGTATTCGCTGCCCATGAGCGGGTAGAAGTGCTCGGTGCGGGTCACGGCGCGCTCGACAATCGTCGCGACGTTCGGCTGCTCGTCGAGGCCGTAGAAGACGGTCGGGAACTTCGCCATGCGGCGCTCGAAGTACTGCTCGAAGTCGTCGTGCGACGGGTCGAGCCGCGGGTTCTCGTTCGAGACGTGGAACGGGTTGTTCGCGTCGGCGACGAGGTGCGCGAGGATGCCGAGGTGCTCGACGACCTGCGCCATCGACTCGCGCTTGCGGAGCAGCGAGATCGTCTGCGCCGTCTCCGCCTCGATCCGCTCGCGCAGCTTGCCGGACCGCGAGAGAACGAAGTAGTGATGCGTCTCGCTTCCTTCCTCGCTCTGCGCGCGCGCGATGCCGGTCTTGTATGAGCGGTCGTAGCGGCTCAGCACGAGGCGGAGGTCGGGGGGCGCGAGGAGCGCGCCCTTCTCCGCGATCCGCTCGTCGGACGCGCGGGTCCATGCGTATGCGGTGACGGGGAGGAAGAGGAGGACGGCGAAGAGGCGTTTCACCGCCCGCAATGGTAGCAGCCCGCGACGCCTTCGCACGCCATCTCGAGCTTCTCTATGCGTGCCGCGCCTGCCCGAACGTGGCGGGCTCTCCGGTGACGGGAGCGGTGCGCGCAACGCGCGTCATCCTCGTCGGCCAGGCGCCCGGCCCTCACGAGGCAGAGCATGCGAAGCCGTTCGCCTACACGGCCGGAAAGCGGCTGTTCGGCTGGTTCGCCGATGCGCTCGGGTTATCGGAGGAGGAGTTCCGCGAGCGCGTCCACATCGCGGCGGTGATCCGCTGCTTTCCGGGACGCGATCCGAAGGCGGGGGGCGATCGCGTGCCGGATGCAGACGAGATCGCGCGCTGCGGCGAGCACCTCGACCGCGAGATCATGCTCCTCGCTCCGAAGCTCGTAATCGCGGTGGGGACGCTGGCGGCGGCGCAGCTCGTCGGTATCAGTCAGCTCAAGGACGCTGTCGGGCGCCTCCATCGCGCGGAACGCGCCGGTCGGAAGTTCGACGTCGTGGTGCTGCCGCATCCCTCGGGGCGCTCGACGTGGCTCAACAAGCCGGAGAACGCGAAGCTGCTCCGGCAGTCGCTCGAGCTGATCGGGTCGCACCCGTCGTTCAAGAAGCGAACGCGGCGCGGGTGAGGTTCTCCCTCCCGCTCTCGGTCACGACGATGTCGTCCTCGATCCGGATTCCGCCGAACTTGCGGAAGGCGTCGACCTTCGGCCAGTTGACGTACTTCGCGTTCTCGCTCTGCTGCAGCTCCGACAGCAGCGGCTCGATGAAATAGAGGCCCGGCTCGATGGTGAACACCATGCGCGGCTGCACTTTCCGCGTGAGCCGGAGGTACGGATGCCCCTCGGGTTTGGCGAGC
>JACZCU010318517.1_pt1 | contig 10993 bp, 9 predicted proteins | sample 8641851 | NCBI WGS metagenome assembly JACZCU01 (sample SAMN15324605, study PRJNA640507) | soil metagenome | isolation source: monocropping sugarcane control | place: China: Luxin town, Laibin City, Guangxi Province | collected 2019-07-25 | depth 10cm m | reverse complement strand
GGGTGTAGTGAGTGTAGCGGGTGTAGTGAGTGTAGTGGGACATGGCAGAGGCAAGCTCTGCCACTACTAACCACGGGGACAGTGTATGGATTACCCACATCGTCGGGTGGTGACGGTCAGCACATCGTGTGCCAAGCAAACGGTGATGTACAGCGCCCTTTCACCGCTCGCTTGTAGTACGATTGGTGGCCTTGATCCCCTGACGATGTGGGTAATCCATACAGGACAGCGCTGCGCTCGTCCGGAAACAGGTCGGGACTGGCAGTGTGCAAAAACATGAACTACACCCTCCTCATAGAGCTAAAAAGGCTGCGCTCAAGATACTTGGTTCGCATGTAACAGCTATTAAATTTCCCGCCCTTCATGTGGAAAGCAGCCAGTTGCATAAGCAACTTCAGCGAAAAGTAGCCAATTGGAGCCAGAAACACACATATTATGACAATTACGACGATTTAACGTACAATCTGGGTTATGAGTATAGTTCAGCCTGTCATCATCTATTAAAAAGAGGAATACTAACGATGTTACGCCGTGTGCTTGCGATTATCCTGCTTCTGTTGGCTCTGAGTATTGGTATCGCCGCGCCAATACTCGCTCTTACGCCCCTGGGAACACATATCCTGCAAAATTTCTCGCCGACGCCAACACCGAGGCCCTCTCCAATTCTGACGGTAAGAGGCACACCACCGCCTGTCAGTGCTAAAGCGGTCTACCTACTAGATGCAGATACGGGCCATGTGCTGGACGACTTCAACGGTGAGCAGCGCCTGCCCATGGCAAGTACCACAAAAATCATGACCGCGCTCATCGCCATCGAAACAGCCAATTTAGATCAAATCGTTACCATCCATCGCGATGCTATCGACGAGGTACAGAAACATAGCGGCAGCACCGCATTCCTGGTCGTTGGAGATCAAATTCGCCTCAAGGACCTCCTCTATGGCCTGATGCTGCCTTCAGGTGATGACGCAGCTATTGCTATCGCGGATGCCGTTTCAGGCTCACCAGCTCAGTTTGTCCAGGTCATGAATAATTATGCGCATAAATTGCACCTGACCCAGACCCACTACATCAACCCCGATGGTCTCACCTACATGACGCCACAGGGTCAACCCGACACCAACCAATATATGAGCGCCGCCGACCTTGCCCACCTCACCCGCTATGCCTTATCCAATCCTCTCTTCGCGCAGATTGTCGAACTACAACACTACGTGCTTGCTCCTACCGCAGTTCATCACGCCTACACCTGGGATTCGATAGACACGCTGCTCAGCATCTATCCTGGGGCCACGGGAGTTAAGACAGGCTACACCAACGAGGCTGGTTACTGCCTCGTCTTCTCTGCTACCAGTGCTGGCCACCACCTGGTAGGCGTAGTCCTCCACGAAAGCAGCTCAGATCAACGTTTCGCCGATGCAAAAACCCTGCTGGACTGGGGCTTTAACCTACCACTCTTGCCACCACCAACCTCAAGCTAAATGGACTGACACTCCCCGCCATAAATGGACGAGGGTTCTTCCTTCATTCAGCCCGCTTGCTCACAAACACTGCTGCTTGCGAGTAGAGGCAGTCTGTCCAGAAGCGTTTGACGAGCCACGCTCGTCGGTTCCCGTGTGCCCCACGGTACGTTCTAAGGCTTTTGCCAGAATATTCCTAGCTGCATTATGGTCACGGTCAAGTACTACCCCACAGGATGGACAAATGTGGGTTCGCATGGAGAGCGACTTCTTGACTATGGTTCCACATGCAGAGCAGTCCTGGCTGGTGAACTGCGGTGCTACAGCAATGACAGGAATGCCATGCATGGCTCCATAGACTTTCACCCAAGAGAGGAATGTTCCCCAACCAGCATCATGAATGGACTTGGCTAAGTGGCGGTTCCTCACCATGTTGCGGATCTTGAGGTCTTCATAGGCAATCACATCGTGAGATGAGACGAGCGCGTTTGCCTGTTTCCTGGCAAAATCTTCACGCTGCCGTTGCACTTTCAGATACGCTTTAGCAAGGGTTTTACGGGCCTTTTTGCGGTTTGCTGATTGCTTTTGCTTACGGGAAAGCTGGCGATGCAAACGCTTCAATCGCTTTTCCGCTCTGCGGTAGTGACGAGGGTTCTCTACCGTGTTTCCCTCGGAATCGGTGTAGTAGGCTGCGAGCCCCACATCAATCCCGATTTGCTTGCCAGTGGGAACATGTGGAATCACCCGATCAGACTGGATAGCACACTGGCAATAGTAGCCATCGGCACGCTTGATAATCCTCACACGCTTGATCTGCGAGGTCGGAAAAGCGGCAAGCTTCTGCTTAGGATTGCCGATGAGACGGAGACGGCCTATGCCACAGCCATCGGTAAATCGGATATGCTTCCCATCCGGGTCTAGCTTCCAGCCCGTCGCCTTGTATTCCACAGAGCGGTTATCGTGTTGATATGTGGGATAGCCTTTCTGGCCTGGCTTGTGCGTCTTGCAGTTCTCATAGAAGCGGGAGATAGCGAACCACGCGCGGTCCGCACTGGCTTGACGGGCCTGGGAATTGAGGGGATGGGCAAACGAATACGCTTTGGCAAGGGTAGCACAATAGCATTGGAGGTCATTCTGAGAGACACCACGCTCGTCCATCCACAAGCGCAAGCATTTGTTGCGGATGAATTGGGTGATACGTATCGCTGCATCGATAGCGGCGTATTGCGCTTGTGTGCCATCCAGCTTGTACTCGTAGATCAGCATCCCCCTTGACCTTTCTTTGATGGTACTGTTACAGGTATTATACACCATAATACTGTTGTATTGCAAGAGGTGAGATATGCCATTGAAACGAACAAATCTGTACTTGACTACTATCCAGCTTCAAAAGCTGCAAGAGCGAAGTGAACAAGAACGCTTGCCCATTGCGGAACTTGTGAGACGAGCCGTTGATGCGTATTTAGCTTGGGATGATCCCACGTATACCCCTCATCCCAAGCCCCAAACAAGGAAGAGCCATTCATCCCCGCGCTAAAGCGACGGGGCTTTCTGGCTCGTTTTCTGTAAGATCTGAGACGAGCACCGTCCGCTTTCAGGGGACGGTGCTCGTCTCAGATCCTCTACTATTAGAGCCACAAAAAGCTGACTATTTAGACTTTTTGTTATCCAACTGCTCGCTGAGCCACTGGGATACGTCAGTCAGGCTCTGCAAGCTCACTTCATGCCCCATCGCATATTCGCGATAGTCCAGCTTTACAGGCAGTTGTGAGAACAAGTGGCGGCTCTCGTGAGCATGATGGATCGGTAACACAGCATCGGCTCTACCATGCACCAGAAGTACGGGGAAACCTGCTAGCTCCTCGGCGGGAGCGCGCAAGGGCAGCACTTCCGGCAACACCCGCCCGCTCATCAGAACGGCTCCCGCGACAAGCTTTGGTTGCGTCAGCATAATACTGGCGCTCATAATCGCCCCCTGGCTGAAACCCATCAGGTAGACCTGGGAGGGATCAGCGCCATATGCTGTGACTGCTTCGTTGATAAATCTCAACAAAACTTTCCGGCTGGCTTCAGCTTCCTCCGGATCGATAAGGGGTGGCGCTCCTGGCCTGAAATCAACCTCGAACCAGGCATAATTACCTGGCGCCAGCGTGATCGGCGCGCGCACGCTGATAATTAAGAAACGTTTATCAAGCGCTGGCGCCAATTCGAACAGGTCATGCTCATTACTGCCCACCCCATGCAATAGGAGCAGCAGTGGTGGCGCACCACCTGTGGATGACGGCTGGTGAACAAGATGGACAAGCGAAAGTTTCTGCGTTTCCATACATTAATCTCTTTATTTCCGCTCTTTGTAGGGGAAGTGCATGGTCTTATTACCTTCCCAGCTCTCACGCAATCCGGGAGCGGCAAGGTCCCAATCGGGCCGGATCTTACGAGTGACCTCTCGCAAATCCTGGCGTAGATCCTCGGGTGAGGGTCGTCCCCAGAACCAGTAGCCGTTATAGATTTTGTAGATAACCAGGCCCGGCTTCAACACAAATGTATATGGTATCATCGGATTATGAAAGGGGTCTGTGTATTCCTGAATATCCAGGTCTTGCTGTATTTTGCGGCCAGAGTCGGAAAGGAAGGGCCACTGGGCTCCTACGGCATCACGAAACTCATTGGTCTCCAATATATTGTCGGTTGAAATAGTGACAATCCTGGTATAGGCAACAGCGATCTTGGGATAAAACGCGGCGAGTTCAAGATGCTGCTGGTGATCCTTCGGGCAGTAGTGCCCACGGGAGAGGATCAAGATCATAGGATCGATCCCCTGCAATTCACTCAAGCTGCGACGCTGCTTTGTATGATCTGTCAGTTCATAGTCAGGAAATTTTGCCCCGGGCACGATATCCGCACGCATGTTATCTCTCCTCTATGCAACAGGCGTAAGTAATACAGCCAGAATTTCACGGGCGACATTCTCCATAAATATATGAAGGAGTCAATCCAAACATGACAACATTCATGTGATTATGGATATTCCTCTGTGATGGGTGTTCCTCAACTTCGGGAAGTTTTGGTCAGCTTAGTCCTACAGTTGTAGATGAGGCATGAAAAACTACTCCAGGAGAGGTTCTTCACGCCTTCAGACGGAAAAAAATGGAAGAGCTTGTAGAGGGAATGAGTAGCACTTTACATTTTCTCATCTTTATGGTATTGTGAACTACATAGTTCACAATCAGAAGAGGAGTGTGCAAAAGAGGGCTATGGGGCGATCGAGCGATGCCAGGCAGCGGTTGATTGAGGCAGCTAAAAACGTGATTTTCGCGCACAGCTACGAAGGGGTGAGCGTGGATGAGTTGTGTGCGGCAGCGGGCGTGAACAAAAGTAGTTTTTATCATTTTTTCTCTTCGAAACAGGATCTTGTTCTCGCTGCCATTGAAAGCCAGTGGCAGTGGTTTGAACAGACGGTCCTGGCACCAACCTTCCTGGATCACATCCCTCCACAAGAGCGAATTTTGCGTTTTTTTGACCAGGTGCTGGAGAGGCAGCAGGTGCAGAAGCAGACCGGTGGTCGTATGCGCGGGTGTCCTGCAGGCAATCTCACCCTGGAGATGAGCACGCAGGATGAACTGATTCGCGCGCGGGTAGAGCGGTTTTTCCAGGAATGGCTCAGATACTTTGAGCAGATGCTGTGTGAGGCGAAAGAACAAGGTATTGTGCCAACAACCCTGGATACTGCTACAACCGCACAGGCATTGCTCGCATACTTTGAGGGCGTTATGCTCTTAGCGAAAGGTCGCAATGATCCCTCTTTGATTTTCACCTTGCGCACGGGTGTGCTCTCTTTGATGCAGTATCAAGGGAATCGGGGAGAGCGCGTCAAGTAGACGCGGCTTTTTTTGTTGTTATTTTGAACTGAATAGTACATAATACCCCGGAAGTTTTTCCCGCAATCGGGAGGAGAGCTGACCGGGTGTCTTTTAAAGGGAGTATGAGCGATGAAACGCGTGGTGATTACAGGGATGGGACTGGTCACGGCTCTGGGGCACACGGTTGAAGAGACCTGGGAGGCACTCTGCCAGGGGCGTTCAGGCATTGGGCCGATCAGGAATTTTGATGCGAGCGAGTACCCAGTCAGGTTTGCCGGAGAGGTCAGGAACTTTGATCCCAGTCGCTATCTGGAGCACAAGGAAATCCGCAGGAACGATCCCTTCACCCACTTAGCAGTTGCCGCGTCCCGGCAGGCTCTGGCACAAGCACGGCTCTCGATCACCGAACAACTAGCCCCCCAGGTTGGCGTGTGCATCGGCAGCGGCGTTGGTGGGCTGATGACCCTCCACGAGCAGTTCGCCGTCCTGCATGAAAAAGGGCCGACGCGTGTCAGTCCTTTCCTGGTGCCGATGATGATGATCAACGCAGCTCCCGGCATGGTTTCGTTGCTCACTGGCGCGCAGGGACCAGCGTGGGCAGCGGTTTCCGCTTGCGCAACAGGCGGAAACGCGCTTGGCGAAGCTTGGGAGACCATTCGTCGTGGGGCGGCCAAAGCAATGCTGGCGGGAGGCGCGGAAAAGGCGGTCACCCCGTTGGCTATGGCTGCGTTTGCGAATATGCACGCTCTGTCGCGGCGCAATGAAGATCCTCAAGGGGCTAGCCGCCCGTTTGATGCCGAACGCGATGGCTTTGTCATGGGAGAAGGCGCGGGCATGCTGCTTCTGGAGGATCTCGATTTCGCGTTAGAACGCGGGGCGCCCATTCTCGCGGAACTCGTGGGATATGGCTCGACGGCGGATGCGTATCATATTACCGAGCCAGCGCCAGGAGGTGAGGGGCTGGTGCGAGCTATGGAGCGCGCGTTACAGAGTGCCGGGCTACGTCCCGAAGAGGTGAATTATATCAACGCGCATGGGACAGCAACTCGTCTCAACGATGCCACGGAAACCCAGGCCATCAAGACCTGTTTTGGCAGCCATGCCTACCAACTGGCCATCAGTTCGACCAAATCGATGCTGGGCCATACGTTTGGAGCTGCCGGGGCTATCGAGGCGGCAATTACTGTGCTGAGCATTGTCCACGGGATCATTCCTCCTACCATCAACCTGGATTACCCAGACCCGGCGTGCGACTTGGACTATGTGCCCCATCAGGCTCGCCGGAGTGAAGTAAGGGTGGCGTTATCTAACTCGATGGGGTTTGGAGGACACAATACGTGCCTTACGTTCAAACAGTATGAGCGGTAGTCTCTTATCCAGCCGTTGCGTGAGAAAGGCGCATATCTTCTGCTCATCCCTGCACCAGGGACTCGATATGGGGATTCAAGGCGCTTCGTCCCTTGAATCCCTCCTCGACAGAAATAAACTCAAGAGGGGCTCTTTACATCTGCTGACGCGATCATCGCTAGCAGGTTTCCCGGCGTGACCACCTCATACTCCTCCCCAAGCTCCTGCATGACTTGCTTGAGCAGCGTTGGCGTCATTGTCCATGCCAGCACATAGACATTCAGAAAACTTGGACGCGACTGCTTAGCCGCTGCCTTTTTGATCGCAGCCACAGCCTCGCTGACATTCGCCACAAGGCCAACATTCTGGTAGACCAGCGCTCCTCCAAAACTCTGCCAGCTTGCCTGGCTCTGGCCCGCGCCACTTAGTATACCACGCACACCAAAGGGCGCTAACTCCTGGGCAAAGCGCTGCTGCAAGGGCTTATTGATGAGGGCCATGCCCGAACCATTGCGCAAGGCTATGAACGCCAGCCACGGATTTTGCAAGATGTTTGAATCTAAAATTTGCAGCAAGTGTAGGCTCATACGCTCCATCAACTGTCCTGTGCGCTGCAAGTATACAGGAAGCTGAGCTCGCGGCCACCAGGAGGGGAAAATGTAACCGGCGCCGCTTGGTCCCGCTATGAACTCATCATTAGCAGTAGCCGTACGCGCATAGTAGGCTGCCATAGCCGGTGCGGCTTCCAGCAAGACAGTTGAGGTTGTCCAGCCAAGTGGTATACTGCCACGCGCAGGGTCTTGCCAGAGTTGCAGCATGCGCTCTTGAATATACTGAAGATTATCCCCTTCGCTGAAAGTGAAGGAAACATAAGATTTAACTGCGCTTTTTTGTACACCTGGCGCAGTTGTCGGCACGACAGAAGTGGGGAGATGTGCCTGTACGCTTGCCCAGACCTCCAGATTGGCAAAGTAATCACTGGCCAGCACGGGCTTCGCCTCCTGGGATGTCATCGTAACTCCTGTGCCCTCATTGATAAACCAGCCAAGATGAGCCACCTGTGGCCTGAAAGTTCGCAGGATTTGACGCATCAGGCAGCGCTCGGACTGCCAGCCAGAGCGGGGATCAGGTAAAAAATTGCGCGAGTCAAGCCAGTAGATAAAGCTGCGCGTAGCGACCAGAAACGAGCGTATCCCCAGCGGAATAGCCGGAGGCAGGCCTGCCACAATATGCGGCGTGGCCTGGCCGAGCAAATTTTGTTTAGCCCAGCGATACACCTGCAGCCGCGATTTCCAGCCATATTGACGCAGGTCAAGTAGTACAGGCAACTCATAGGGTGCACCCTGTAACTTAGATGCCTGCGCTGGCGACACTATAATCCCGTCACGTTGACCTGCCAGCATGGTAGCAATATTAATACTATCGCTAAGGCTGGGATCGTAGATAATAATGCCTTGCACTCTATCCCGATATGCCGCCAGCAAATCTTTTAAAATATCGTCGCCAGTTACAGAGGGCATATCACGCGGCAGCGAGGAGAGGGCCTCTTGCAGCCAGAAAGTATCATTGCGCCGGGAAATAAGGTAGACCTGCGGTTGCGGACGGTTAATCAACCCGACCAGCGTGGCTACAGTAAGTTGGACTTCGCGCGAGGATGCTCGCATATCATACACGCGCAAATGCTGCGGAGCCTGAAACTTTGGCATATATCGATCACTCGACCAGCTAATGTCTTTGTCCGCGCTGCTTTTATCCATAACTCCGTCCATACATTTCTTTTTACTGTGGCCGCCATACCTGTACTGTTTTGTCCCACGAGCCAGAGGCAATGCGTTTGCTATCCGGCGACCAGGCTACAGAGCGCACGCTGCCGGTATGACCAGTATAGGTGTAGGGATGAGCGCCATACGCAGCATCCCACAATTGCACCGTCTTATCGTCGCCTGCTGAGGCAATGCGTTTGCTATCCGGCGACCAGGCCACCGCATAGACAAAATCCGTATGGCCATAGTAAACATAGAGGTGACTACCACTGCTGGCATCCCATATCTGCGCTGTGCCATTGCTGCTAGCTGAAACAACACGCTTGCCATCTGGTGACCACGCCACCGACCACATCTCTGTCGCATACGGTTGATAGGTATAAACTCGCCCACCATCGGCTGCTCGCCATATCTGCACCGTTCCATCATTACTGGCGGAGGCAATATATTGTCCATCTGGCGACCACGCTACCGCGTACACGAAATCGCTATGGCCGGTATAGGTATGTGTATGCTTGCCATCCAACGCGTTCCACACCTGTACTGTCTTATCGCCACCCGCCGAAGCAATGTGCTTGCCATCCGGCGACCACGCTGCCGACCACACCCACGAGGTATGACCTTTGTAGGTGAAATAGTGATCTCCATAGGTTGCGTCCCATATCTGTACTGTCTTATCATAGCCCGCCGAGGCAACACGCTTACCATCGGGTGACCACGCTGCAGCGTAGACAGTATCCGTATGATTGCTATAAATATTGAGGTGATCTCCACTCTCTGCATCCCATACCTGGGCAGTTCCATCTCCACTTGCCGAAGCGATACGCTTACCATCAGGTGACCACGCTACCGACCATACCCATGAAGTATGCCCGCGAAAAGTATAGAGCGCGGTTGCCGCTCCGCCAGGTGTAGGAGGAGTGGTAGGCGCTCCCTGTGCTCCTCGAGAATTGATCAGCCAGGTCATGCCTCCACCTAGCGCAACCACTCCAGCCACACCAGCCAGCCCTACTATCACTGTACGCCTTGACACTCTCCTGACTGGAACAGGTAGTGATAAAAGCGACGCCTGCGCTTGCTGCAAGGGAGGAGTCTCTACTGACGAGAGTGCAGGTATGTTCGTCAGCGATGTTGTTACAGGCTGCGGTCGCTCTACTTGTGGTACCGCTGGCGAGGGATCACGTGCCTCCTGGAGCGCATCTCTATGTGAGAGCACAATCGTTTCAACGGACCTGGCAGGTTGATCTAACACTGCCGGTATATCGTCGACCGTAGGAGCAGGGGCAGTTACTTCTTCCTGGCGGCTGGCTCGTTCCAGGGCTATAGCAAATTCCTCCACACTGGCAAAGCGCTGTCCGGGGTCCTTAGCGAGGGACTTCATCACTACTGCTTCAACCGCTGGTGCGAGGGTGGACAACTTCTCACGCAGTGATGGGGGAGTTGCCAGGGTATGCTTGACAGCTATCTCAGCAAATGAGCCATGAAAGGGGTGCGTCCCACTCAGCCATTCATAGACCACAATGCCCAGCGAATACTGATCGCTGGCTGTTCCAGCCTGTGATTGAATCTGCTCGGGAGCCATATAGGCAATTGTTCCTGCCAGGTCTTGAACGCCTTGTGTGCTATTATAATGCGAACTTTGCGCTACCAGGGCAATGCCAAAGTCACTGAGCAACACCTCGTTACGGCGGCCCAACAACATATTTTCAGGCTTGACATCACGATGAATTACCTTCTGCTCATGAGCATATTGGAGCGCAGAGGCTACCTGGTTTACGTAGCTGACGACTGTGGCAAAGGGCAACTGCGTCCCTCTCGGATATCGCTTGCGTAATGTGCCGTTCGAAGCATAATCCACAACCAGAAAAGGCGTCTTGTCGTGCACACCATAATCAAGCACACGTACAATGTGTGGATGCAGCAGGCGCGCAATCGTACGCGCTTCAGAGCGGAAGTGTTCTACATCATCGCTGTCCAACTGGGTGTGCAGGACCTTAATAGCAGCCGCTGTATCCAGGTAAATATGCTCGCCCAGGTAGACTTCCGCGAAGCCACCCTGTCCTAACAGGCGAAGCAAGCGATAGTGCCCAAGCTGTTGTCCTACGCGGTCTGCCATTTCTTCCCCTACAATTTGATCTTTACAATGTAAAGAGTATACATGCTCATTTTAGAGAATAAGCAAATGCACGTCAAGCACCTTCATATTTCATAAAACTCACTGCAATTATAGCTGTAATTATAATAGTAAAGACATCCTGGCTGTCCCCCCTTTCGTTACTATGCAGGTATCTTCTCTGCTTGATTCCTCAGCGCCTGCGGCGCTTCGCGAGTATTTATAATGGCGATACAAGGCGGGCAGCTGCAAGCTGCCCGCCTTGTATCGCCATTATAAATGATAATATGGATTGGCTCTTGTATCGCCATTATAAATGATAATATGGATTGGCTAATGTAGAGTAGAGGGGATACAATGAATACGGGGTTATTATTGGACGGCGAGATGTAGGTATTCTAAGAACTTATCCGAAAACCGGGTTTTGGTCATGAATTGAGGCGATTTCAG
>JACZCU010105103.1_pt1 | contig 11017 bp, 7 predicted proteins | sample 8641851 | NCBI WGS metagenome assembly JACZCU01 (sample SAMN15324605, study PRJNA640507) | soil metagenome | isolation source: monocropping sugarcane control | place: China: Luxin town, Laibin City, Guangxi Province | collected 2019-07-25 | depth 10cm m | reverse complement strand
AGGCCACCCATCAGGCATTTGTCGGTGAGGGTCAAGGCTTCGCTGAGGCTGGGGCCGGTGAGGCGATCGCTCCAACTCATTACCGAGACTGGATAGTCGGTGAAATCCTCAAAGTAGATTTGATCTCCCTCCTGACTGGGGTCAGCATGAACATGCACGATGTTTAACCAACCCGCTTTGGCTCCCTCAAGTGCCTGCAGATCGTAGGGACGTGCGATCTGGGCATATTCTTCGCGCGTAAAATCGGTGTTTGTTGCACCCATGCAGGAGAAAAATATACCACTTGCTCCCGCCTCGATGGCTGCTGCCATCAAATCGCGCAGGTTGGCTGCAATGGTTGCCATGCCTTGTTGCAACTGTTCAGGGGATCGGCGTGCCTGCTCTAGCGCGGCGTTCTTACCTATAAAGCGCGTGATATAGGTGAAGGGGCTGAACAGTGTGAGAATCAAGGGGAAGTCACTGCCGAGCCATGAACGCAGTGTGCGAACACAGACAAGTTGTTGCTGGAACATCGGTGTATTCATATCCAACCTTGGCAGTTTGTCCCACTCGCGCGTTTGCGGGTCTGGATAGGGTAAATCAGGCATGATCTTAACAATATCCAGGTCGAACTTTTGGCGGAAAAACTCCAGTGTGAGTTCGGCTAAGCGTTCTCCCGAACCTTCAGGCTTGAAATGGTGCCAGAAGCAGAAAGGAACGCGATCCGCAGGTTCTCCCGCGAGGGCAGCATGCACCCGTTCACTGGCAGTCATAGACTTTGGCGGTGTTGTCATCGTTCGTTTTTTCTTCCTCGTTATTCTTTTTGTTTACCTGGCTGAATTGGTGAAAGTCCCTGGGCGTAACGGTTTTTGTCCTGCATAGACCTCTCCTCTGCCTGTTTGATCAGTGCTTCGTCAAACAGGCGAGCGAGCAGCGCACCGATTACCGCGCCGCCCGTTAACATAGCCAACTTTGCCAGAATTGTACCGAGGCTGCTCATAAGTCATTCCTTTCTCTGCATAATGCATTGAAAATAAATCTGTTCTACATATTTGTTACAACATAGTATACGGCATTTAGCCCCTGAGGCGGAAGATGAGTTTTTCTGCTATGAACTCTTATGTGCGTCTATATCTTGCTGTCCCACCCAGTGGAAAAGCGTTCCACTTTTTCCCGACAACGAGTATACTTATCAAAAAGATAAGGTAACTATGCATAATCCATACAGTAAACGCCGCTGAGTACTCGACTCTTCTAACAGTTTCTGGTAGGATGTCCACCATAGCCTTAAGAGTGAACACTAGATTTTGTGGAGGATACTTCTTATGGACGGACTTCAACGTCGCATTCAGATCGCGCGAGGCCTTGAACCCGCCGACATGGTGCTACGTAATGCCAGGCTGGTCAACGTATGTAGCGGTGAATGCTATCCCGCCGATGTCGCCATTGCTGATGGTGTGATTGTTGGCGTCAGTGACCCCGGCGAAATCTATCATGGACACGAGGAACGAGATGTGCAGGGCCGCTGGCTTGCCCCCGGCCTCATTGATGGGCACATGCATATTGAAAGCACGATGTTGCTCCTTGCCGAGTTTACTCATATCGTTACCCCAAGGGGCATCACAGCGGTAATGCTCGATCCCCATGAATTCGCCAATGTGCTTGGCGTTGAAGGCATTCGCTACGTACTCGAATCCGGACGTGGCTTACCCCTGACAGCCTATGTGATGCTCTCATCCTGCGTGCCGGCCTCATCTTATGAAAGTCCCTATCGCGTTCTCAGTGCAGATGATCTTTTACCTCTTTTAGAAGACGATCGTGTCCTGGGTTTGGCCGAGATGATGAATATGCCCGGTGTCCTTAATGGGGACGAACAGGTGCTGGCCAAAATCACTGCTACTCAACAACATGAGCTGGTCGTCGATGGTCACGCGCCTGGACTGATTGGCCCCGATCTTTGCGCGTATGCAACTGCTGGGATCATGTCCGACCATGAATGCACCACGCTTGAAGAGGCTCGCCGGTGTATTCGTCTGGGGATGTGGCTGATGATTCGCGAAGGTTCGGCTGCTCGCAACCTCGATGCCCTGCTTCCCCTGGTTAAAGAACTGCATCCGCCGCGCGTTTTCTTTGTCACCGATGACCGCGATCCCCAGGACCTGACCACGCGCGGCCACATCGACTCTATGGTGCGCCGTGCCATAGAGCTTGGACTTGATGCGGTTGAGGCTATTCGCCTTGCTTCCTATAATACTGCTCAATATTTTCGCCTCTATAATCGTGGAGCCATTGCGCCTGGCTTTGTGGCGGACCTGGTTGTACTTGATGACCTGGATACATTTCAGGTTGAATCGGTCTATAAAGATGGTGTCCTGGTGGCCCAGAATGGTCAATTGCTTGTTGATGTGCCGACTCCCGCGTTTACCGGCGTTACCGGCACCGTACGCATTGGCAACATACAGGAAGCCGATCTGCGTATACTGGGTCACGCTGGCCTGGTCGAAGTAGTAGGTATCGAGCCAGGACAGATTACCACCCAGCATCTACAAGAAGAGGCCCTTGTTCGCGATGGCGAGATTATCGCTGACCCCTCGCGTGACCTGCTCAAGCTCGCGGTCATTGAACGGCACCACGCCAGCGGGCGTGTCGGCCTGGCATTAGTCAAAGGTTTTGGTCTGCGTAAAGGTGCCCTGGCATCGAGCGTGGCTCACGATGCTCATAACCTGATCATTGCAGGCGTCAGCGACAGCGATATTATCAAAGCAGCCCGGGTTCTGGAGGAGATGGGAGGTGGCTTTGCCTGTGTCGTCGATGGTGAAGTACGCGCCAGTGTAGCATTGCCCTACGGGGGATTAGTATCGCCCTTGCCAGCCACCGAGCTTGTCCAGCAACTGCATAAGCTTGATGCCGTTGCCGCGGAACTGGGCTGCGCACTTGATCACCCATGTATGACACTTAGTTTTCTCTCGCTATCGGTCATCCCATCGCTGAAGCTGACCGATCAGGGATTGATCGATGTTGAAACGTTTACACTGCTACCGCTGCAAAGGTAATGTATCATGCTGTTAAATCTTATTGAATATCATTGGGCGGAGCATTTAGATGATGCATTGATGCTGCTTTCACGCACTGATGTAAAGACCGTTCCCCTGGCGGGCGGTACCTATTTGCTTGGCCTTAAAGACGAAAGTATCCAGGCCGTTGTTGACCTGCGTGATCTCCAACTGGCCTATATCACTGAAGATGCTCAAGGTATCCATATTGGTGCGATGACCACCCTGCAAAGCATGGTAGATTCGCCTGAGTTGAAGAATTTTGCTGCAGGCATGCTTGTGCAAGCAGCCCTGGCTTCTTCCTTCTCGCGTTTGATCCGCAGCAGCGCAACTATTGGCGGTACGCTTGGTGCGGGCATCGCCTCGCAGGCTGATCTGTTGACCTCGCTTGCCGTTATGGATGCATCTATCATGATGCGTTCTGGCTCAATGACCCAGGTCAATCTCAGCGGTGGTACGTTGGAACGCCCTGGCCTGGCACTGGCAGGCGTCACTTATAAAGGCAAAGAAGAGCGGCGTATACCAATCAGTGCTTTTTATAATGGTGAGCGTCGTCCAGGCGAACTTATCATCGAGGTTGTTGTGCCCCATCCGGGTGCTGGCTGTGGAGCGTCGTTCATGCGCGTTGGGCGCACTCCCACAGATGTTGCCCTCTTAAATGCCGCATGCCTTGTGCAAATAAAAGATGATACCTATCAGCGCGTACGCCTGGCTTTGGGAGGCGTCAACATGGAACCCATGCGGTTACAGTCATTTGAAAGGCGACTCGAAGGACAGCCAGTGGTTAACTTCTCTACGGCATCTCAACAGCTTATGAACGCGCTGCATGAAAGTATGGCGAATTTCCATCCGCCCTCTGATTTCCGGGCAAGTAACACCTATCGCTGGATCAGCGGTAGAAATCTAGCCTATCGTGTATTTGAAGCGGCTACCAATGTCGCGCGCTGGCAGGACCGTATTTCGTCTGAAGGGGGCATGTAATACATGGAACTGGAACTACGTATTAATGGAATGATTAAAAGCCTGGATGTTGCTTCCAATGAATCGTTAATGACGGTGCTGCGCCAGGAAGGCTATTTCAGTATCAAGCATGGCTGTGAGACGGGCGAGTGCGGTGCCTGTACAGTCCTAGTCGATGGCGTACCGCGCCCAAGTTGTGTTATGCTCGCTGCTCAGGCAGGAGGTTGTACGCTTACAACTGTTGAAAGCCTGGGCTCTGCCCGCAAACTTCACCCTTTGCAGGAAGCCTTTGTTGATACAGGAGCTATCCAATGTGGTTTTTGTACGCCGGGTATGCTGCTTTCCGCCCAGGCTCTGTTGCAACGTAATCCGCACCCAACAGAAGAGGAAGTGCGCGATGCTCTATCTGGTAACCTTTGCCGCTGCACCGGCTATGTCAAACCTGTGCGGGCTGTCCTACGTGCTGCCGCCATTTTACGTGGTGAGGCCGTTGATCCTATCAGCCGTCCAGGGTCCAGCGAAAATTTTAAGCCCTGGGATCCAGGCCGCTCTCCCTTAGAGCACACGGAGTATGGCGCAAGCAGCCCTGATGATGGCAGCAATGCAGGAACGCCATTTACACCCCCTGGCGCTGCTGATGCTGCGGGAGGCGGTACAGCCACCCTTGTTGAAACCCGCACCTCTACAGATCTCAGTATCGTTGGCAAACCTGAGCGCAAAGTGGATGCCATCAAGCTTGTGACCGGTAAACCCGCTTTCGTTGACGATATTGACCTGCGCGATCTACTGCACGGACGACTGCTAACCAGTCCTCACGCGCATGCCGTGATTCGTGATATTGATGCCTCAAGGGCTCGTGCGCTGCCAGGGGTCCATGCTGTGTTGACGTATAAAGACGTTCCGCGCGTTCCTTATACAACGGCTGGTCAGTCCTGGCCGGAGCCAGGGCCGCATGATCAGTACTGCCTGGATCATAGAGTGCGTTTCGTCGGTGATCGTGTCGCGGCTGTCGCGGCTGAAACTCCCGAAATTGCCGAACAGGCTCTGAGCTTGATTAAGGTCGATTATGAGGTTTTACCCGCCGTCCTTGATCCACGCCAGTCCACCAGTCCCTCTGCGCCGCGTATCCATCCCGAGCCGGAGTCGTATCGCATTCACGATGCCTCACGTAATGTCGCTGCCCACCTCCACGCCGAAGTAGGCAATGTCGAGCGTGGCTTTGAAGAGTCCGACCTGGTCGTTGAGAGAGAATATATCGTACCACAGGTGCAGCAAACGCCCATCGAAAATCATATTGTCATCACCTATTGGGATGAAGATGACCGGCTAGTGGTGCGCACCAGCACACAGGTACCCTATCACGTACGCCGCATTATCTCGCCGGTAATTGGCCTGCCTCCGCGTCGCATCCGTGTTATCAAGCCGCGTATAGGCGGAGGCTTCGGAGTCAAGCAGGAGGTCCTCCTCGAAGACATCTGTGCACTGCTGACCATTGCCACGGATCGACCGGTCAAACTGGAATTTTCACGTGCTGAAGAGTTTCGCAGCAGTCGCTCGCGTCATCCTCAGATCTTACGCATGAAAACAGGTGTCAAGCGCGATGGTACCATTATAGCCAATCAGATGACGCTGCTTGCCAATACAGGCGCTTATGGTACGCACTCACTTACTGTGCAGAGCAATACCGGCTCGAAAACCTTGCCTATCTATCCCTGTCCCAACATTCGTTTTGAAGCCGAAGTGGTCTATACTAATCTTCCTCCAGCAGGAGCCTTCCGCGGTTATGGTGTGCCGCAGGGTTTCTTTGCCCTAGAAAGCCATATCGACGAAATAGCCAGGCAACTAGGTATGGACGCGCTGGAGCTGCGTCGCAAAAACTGGCTGAAAGAAGGTGATGAAAATCCCCTGACTCGGGCGCTTGGCGAAGGCAAAGAGGGTTACGCTCAGATCATTGAAAGCTGTGGTCTCCCGCAATGCCTGCAGATTGTAGAGGAGAAACTCAACTGGAAGGAGAAGCGCAGTAAGGGCGGCACGGGTCGTTTCCGGCGGGGCGTTGGCGTTGCTCTGGCTATGCATGGTACCGCTATCCCTGGCCTCGATATGGGTGGTGCCAGTATCAAGCTCAATGATGATGGCTCATTCAACGTCCTGGTGGGAGCTACCGATATCGGTACCGGTTCGGATACGGTCATTGCCCAGATTGCCGCCGAAGTGCTTGGGGTGCGCGTGGAAGATATCATCATCCACTCCTCCGACACCGATTTTGCCCCCTTTGACACCGGAGCCTATGCTTCTTCCACAACCTATATAAGTGGCGGTGCAACGAAAAAAGCGGCTGAGCAGGTCCGCATGCAAATACTTGATGTTGCCGGACGTATGCTCAACGCTGATCCTGCCAGCTTGAGCATTAACAATCGTATTATTACAGCCCCCAATGGGCAAACCGCCACTGTATCACAGGTTGCCTTGCACTCCTTGCATATAGAAAATCAGCAGCAGATCATGGCCACTGCTTCCTGGATGAGCTACAATTCGCCACCGCCTTTTGCCGCGCAGGGAGCAGAGGTAGAGGTAGATACAGAAACAGGCGTGGTGCGAGTTATCAAAGCTATCTCGGCTGTTGATGCCGGGCGAGTCGTTAATCCCATCATGGCTGAAGGTCAGATCGAGGGAGGGTCAACCCAGGCGCTGGGCTATGGTGTGTGTGAAGAGATGGTGTACGACGAGCAGGGAGCCTTGCTCACGACCAATCTCAGCGACTATCGCATCTACAATGCCGTAGATATGCCGCAGATGGAGTCGTATCTGGTTGAGACGCACGATCCATTTGGACCCTTTGGCGTTAAAGCTATCGCCGAAATACCCATTGATGGTATGGCTCCTGCCGTGGCTAACGCCGTCGCCGACGCCATTGGCATACGTGTAAACCAGATACCGCTCACACCTGAACGTGTCTTGCGTGCCATTCACGAACAAGCGCAAAGTGCGAAACACTAAAGATCATGACTCATAACAAGGTTTTGAGCAAGGTTTTGAAACATGTGTTTGTTTGGTTCAAGGCGCTCTCCGAGCGCCTTGAACCAAACAAATTTGATACATGTGTTGCCACAGTGGCACACATGAGAAAAGCTGGCAATGGAAGAAGCAGAGCGTGCAGAGGCAGCTTTCCTGGCAGTTCACCATGGTACCGCTTGAATTTGAGGATAACAGGCGAGCAATACAAGGAGGTTTTATTTCATGGTCAATTGGAATCGGCGTGCGCATATCGTTGATAGTATTTTGGATACAGCTACAATGACACCAATGGTACGCCTGCGGCGCGTAGTTGGTGATGTCAAACCAACTATCGTTGCCAAGATCGAATATTTTAGCCCCAGCGGCAGCGTCAAAGATCGTATTTTACCTTTTCTCGTCTCCGAGGCTGAGCGGCGTGGTGACTTACTTCCAGGCATGAGCATCATCGAGGGAACCACCGGCAATACAGGTATCGCTACCTCTTGTGTTGGTGCGGCTAAGGGTTACCCTGTTGTCATCGTTATGCCTGAGGGTATGAGTGATGAGCGTAAAAAAGCCATCCTCGCCTACGGTGCTGAACTCGTCCTTACACCGGGCGCTGAAAGCGATGTAGACCTGGTGATTGACAAGGTTAAAGTACTTAAGGCAGCCGCGCCTGACAAATACTGGGAGGTCGGCCAATTCGTCAATACCGATAATATCGAGGCTCATTATCGTACTACAGGGCCGGAAATCTGGGAACAGACAGAAGGCAAGATAGGTGCTCTTGTGCTATCTCAAGGCACTGGAGGAACCGTCACCGGCGCCTCTAAGTATTTGAAACAGCAGAATCCCGCTATTAAAGTATTTGCCGTTGAGCCGGCCGAGTGCGATATTCTGTCTGGTGGCTCGTGGGGAGCACATAGAATCGAAGGTATTGGCGATGGCTTTATTCCCGAGGTGCTACAGGTAGAATATCTCGATGGCGTCGTTACTACGACCTCTGATGAAGCGCTGGAGATGGCCCGTCGCCTGGCGCGCGAAGAGGGTATCTTCTGCGGCATCTCCTCGGGCTGCAATGTTGCTGCGGCCTTGAAAGTGGCTCGCCGTTATCCAGATATTGGTATGATCGTTACGCTCGTTAATGACAACGGCCTGCGTTACTTCTCAACCGAGCTCTGCGGTGTCTTCAGCGATCCCGAAGTGCCAGATCGCACACACCCTATCAGTGATGCGGATAAAGCTAAATTAGCGCGCGTCAAACTTGAAGTCATTCACTAATATGAGCACAGTTAATCATATTCATCATCTACAATGCGTTCTTTGCGGTACCATATATGATCCTGCCGAGGTAGTATACATCTGTCCGACCTGCGGCTCCCTGGGTGTGCTAGCTGTCCATTACGACTATGCACAGATCGCGCCGCATATCAGCCGTGCTCAACTGGCACAAAATTCCGAGCAAAGCATGTGGCGCTATCGCCCCCTGCTGCCAATTTCCTATAGTCGTAAAGATACTCCTCAACTGGCAATAGGGGGAACGCCACTATATGCTGTTAACAGGCTGCGCAGCTACCTGGACATGCAGGATCTCTGGTTGAAAGATGATACGCGTAATCCAAGCGCCTCACTCAAAGATCGTGCTAGCATTATCGCCGTTATGCGGGCGGAAGGCAAAACCGTGGCTAGCGCCTCCACGGGTAACGCTGCCTCATCCCTTGCTGTTCAGGCCGCTTCACATGGTTTGTCGTGCTATATCTTTGTGCCACACAATGCTCCGCGTGCTAAAGTCATCCAATTGCTTATGTGTGGCGCGACCGTTTTTGCCGTGCAGGGTAGCTATGACGATGCCTTCGACCTGTGCATCGAGGCGTGCAATACCTTTGGTTGGTACAATCGCAACACAGGATATAACCCTTACCTGGTTGAAGGCAAAAAGACTGTTGGGCTGGAAATTGCCGAACAATTGAACTGGCAGGTGCCTGATACTGTGCTTGTTCCCACGGGCGATGGATGTATCATCAGCGGGGTCTATCGTGGTTTTGAAGATTTCTATCGCCTGGGTATGATCGACCGTATACCGCGCCTTGTCGCTGTACAGGCCGAGGGATCTCCCGCTATTGTGCGTGCCTTAGAAGGCGATGGCGTGGTACGCCCCTGTCCTGCTCATACTATTGCCGATGGTATCTCCGTTGGCCTACCGCGTAATGGCGCAATGGCTGTCCAGCATATTCGCGCCAGTGGTGGTTTTGGCATAACCGTCTCTGACACACAGATTCTGGCCGCGCAGAAAGAATTAGCACGTTTAACCGGTGTCTTCGCTGAGCCTTCAGGTGCTGCCAGCTATGCGGGACTCCTGCGCACGCTTGAGGAAGGCAAAATTGCGCGTGAAGAGCGGGTGGTTCTGCTCGTGACTGGCAGTGGGCTCAAGAGTATTGACGCGATAACGGGAACGGCAGGTAGCATTGTACCCATTGAGAAAGGCGCTGAGGGCATGGTTATGGTAGAACGCGTGGTGCGTGTGGGAAAAAAGAATTAAAGAAAGGATGGGCAACCCATGTCAGACATTCTGATAGGCAACGGAACTGTAGTTCCGCTTGACACAGAAAGCCAGTTGATCGAACATGGTGCCGTTCTTGTCCACGAGAGCCGTATTGCGGCTATTGGTGCGGATAGTGCTCTGCGCCAGCACTATCCCGCTGCTCAATACGTTGATGCCGATGGTGGCCTGATAATGCCGGGATTTCTCTGCACTCATACGCATTTTTATGGTGCCTTTGCACGCGGCATGGCTATTCCCGGTGATGCCCCACGTAACTTTCCCGAAATCCTTGAGCGCCTATGGTGGCGCCTGGATAAGCAGCTCACCCTGGAAGATACGCGGGCCAGCGCCGAGATCTTTATGGCAGACGCTATTCGCCATGGCACCACCTGTGTCGTTGATCATCATGCCAGTCCCCATGCCATCGATGGTAGCCTGGATGTCATCGCTGATGTAGTGGAGCAGGCTGGCATCCGTGCCTGCCTGGCCTACGAAGTATCAGACCGCGATGGTTCGGCTGTAATTGAGGCGGGCATCCATGAAAATGAACGTTTCATCCGCTCGCTGCGCGCACAGCGCCATCAACAAGCCGAGGAGGGTAGAATAGCCGCCAGCTATGGTCTGCATGCCTCCTTTACCCTCAGCCCTGCTACACTCGAGCGCTGTGCAGCCGGTGGGGCTGAGCTGGGCGTAGGCTTTCATATTCACGTTGCCGAAGATAGCTCGGATGAAAACGACAGCCTGGCACGCTATGGGCAGCGCGTTGCAGAGCGCCTGGAGGCTAATGCTATCCTGGGGCCACGCAGTATTGCCGCTCATTGTGTGCATGTCAACAGTGGTGAGATTGGTCGCCTGGCCGCGACGCGTACTCATAGCGTACACAATCCCCGCTCAAATATGAACAATGCCGTTGGGCGTGCCCCTGTGGAAGAGATGCTGCTTGCAGGTGTCAATGTTGGCCTGGGCAATGATGGCTTTAGCATGAATATGATGCAAGAGATGAAGACAGCCTACTTGATGCATAAGTTGGTCCTGGGCGACCCTCGTGTCATGCCAGGTGACCTGGTGCTGCAGATGGCTTTTCAACATAATGCCCGCATCATCAATGGCGTTTTCAGTCCCTTCAGCCCTGATTTTCCACAGGTAGGGGCGTTGAAAGTGGGAGCTGCCGCGGATCTCGTGTTGCTCGACTACCTACCGCCGACGCCGCTTAGCAGTGGCAATTTTCCCTGGCACCTGATCTTTGGCATGGATGGCCAACACGTCAATTCGACTATGGTTGCCGGGCGTTGGCTCATGCGTAACCGTCAACTGCTTACTGTCGATGAAGCGCGTATCCATGCCAGGGCCAGGGAACTCTCACAGGCTCTCTGGCAAAGATTATAGGGGCTCGGGATGATGCAGATTAACAAACCACTCCGGACACTCGTAGGGCCCGCACCCTGTCAGGGCACCCTCTCTGGGGGCTCGGTCTGCGGGGGCTCGGTCT
>JACZCU010127671.1_pt1 | contig 11021 bp, 6 predicted proteins | sample 8641851 | NCBI WGS metagenome assembly JACZCU01 (sample SAMN15324605, study PRJNA640507) | soil metagenome | isolation source: monocropping sugarcane control | place: China: Luxin town, Laibin City, Guangxi Province | collected 2019-07-25 | depth 10cm m | reverse complement strand
TGTGCGGCGGCATCGTATTGACCATACCCGTATTGCCAGACGACCGGCGTCTCCTGCGTTGATTCCGAATCGACGAAAGTTCGTCCCAGCGTGACCTCTTCAGGCGTCGGCGCTCGCTCGAACAGCAATTCATACAGATTGCCGATTCGCGCATCGGCTGCGTTTTGCTCGGCAATTTCCGGCCGGGCCAGCACGCTGCGCACCTGCTCGATCATGAACGGGCTATTGAGCATGAACAGCGCCTGCTGCGGCACCGTCGTCGAAAAACGGCGCGGACTGGTGGCATCGGGGCTGGCGTAATCGAAATTCCGGAAAATCCCCGGCAGGTTCTGGCGATCGATGAAAGCGTAGACCGTCCGCCGGCGCGGCGAAGGATCGACCGTGATATCGACCGATCGGCCGCCCATTGTCTTGTCCATCTGGCCGGTCACCCAGATCAGCGAATCCCGCATCGATTCGAAATCGAGCCGCTGGCGATTCATGTGCGAGAGCAGATCGTTGGTCGGATCAATCTTCAGCGATTCGTCGCTGGCCAGACTCGATTCCTGATACGCACTGGAAAGCATGATCAAGCGGTGCATCGCCTTGATCGACCAGCGATCTTTCATGAATCGGATCGCAAGCCAATCGAGCAGCTCCGGATGCGTCGGCGGATCGGCGCGCATGCCAAAATCACTGGGCGTATGCACGATTCCCCGGCCAAAATGATGTAGCCAGATTCGGTTGACCATCACGCGCGCGGTCAGCGGGTTGTCCTTGCTGGCGATTGCCTTGGCCATTTCCAGACGGCCACTGCCATGCTTGAAGAGCGGCGGATTAGGCCCTTCAACGACGGTCAGGAAGTGAGCCTTCACCGGCGCGCCAACATTGTTCGGATTTCCCCGCATGAATACGTTCTGCGCCTCAATCGTCGTCGAATCATCCAGCACCATCGCCCGAGGCGGAGCAGCCGGACTGCTGGCCTTGAACTCATCGATACGCTTCTGCAACTCCGTCGCATGATCCCGGAAATCGCGGCGAAGGAGTCGATCGGTGTTCACCCCCGCCGGCAGCTTTGCCGGCGAATCGTCGCCGCGCAGAACCTGGCGAAGCTGCTCGGCATTGGCGTCGTCCAGCTTGTCGGGCTTGTCATAGCGCGCAAGTAATTCACCATATCGATTGGCGACATCGCTCAGCGATTGTGGCGCCGACTTCTCAAATTCTTCGCTCACCAGCCGGTTGGATTTATCCGAAGTATCGCCGGCAATTTCGCTCGCCTTCTCGGCAAACTTGCTTTCCGGAATCGAGGCGTACTTCCTCCACAGCGCAAAGACCGGATCTTTTTGATCGGCCTTTTGCTTCAGGAAAGCACGCCATCGAGTGATGAGAAAGCGGTTGACCTGTACCTTTCCATCGGACTTGGCCTGGCGCGTGTCGGGTGTCGCCACTGCCATCAAATAAGCAGCGATCACTTTGGGTGATCGAAGATCGGCGAGCGTTTCCTGCAGCTTCTCTTTGACATATGTGTCATGAGCAGCTTGCCGCTTATCCAACTCCTTCTTGAAAGCGACATAGGCTGGCGTCTCTTCCGGCTCGCCAATCAGCGGAAGATTGGTCGGCTCGACGCTGTTATTGAAGACCGAATAGAGCGAGTAGTAATCCTTGGTTGGAATCGGATCGAATTTGTGATCGTGGCAACGGGCGCAGCCGATCGTCATCGCCATCGTGCCGCGGAAGACCACATCGAGCCGATCGTCGATAATGTCCGGCTTGCTGTTCAAGAATCGCCGGCCGAGCGTGAGGAAGCCCATGGCCGCCAAATCGCCCTTATCCTTATCTGTCAACTTGAGCTGATCTGCCGCAATCTGATCGATCAGGAACTTGTCGTAGGGAAGATCATCATTAAATGCTTTGATGACCCAGTCGCGATAGGTGTAGGCGTACGGATATTTCCGTTCTTCCTGGAACACGTACCCCTTTGTGTCGGCATAGCGCGCGACATCCAGCCAATAGCGGCCCCACCGCTCGCCATATCGTGGGGAAGCTAAAAGCCGATCGACAACTTTGGCGAAAGCATCCCGCGATGAATCGTTTTGGAAATCGGAGACTTCCTGCGGCGAAGGCGGCAGGCCAATCAGATCAAAGTAGGCCCGGCGAATGAGCGTGCGGCGATCCGCCGGCGCGGAAGGCGTCAGCCCTTTTTCTTCGAGCTTGGCGAGAATGAAATTATCGATTGGGTCTTTAACCCACGCAGCATCTTTAACGGTCGGAACGGCCGGTTCGACTGGCTTCTTGAAGGCCCAGTGTTCGCTCGGATCGTTTGATTGGCCTGATGCGATTTCCTTCGGTGGCTCGTCGAAGCTTTTTGGATGCGGCGCACCGGCTTCGATCCATTGTTGGAAATCGGCGATGACCGAATCGGGAAGCTTCTGACTATGCCCGGCCTTGGCGGGAGGCATGCGTAATGGATCGCGGTCGGCGGTGCCCTTGTCCGTGTAACGGATGGCGATCAGTAACTGGCTCTTATCAGGACTGTCGGCAACAACCGCCGATTGACCGCTCTCTCCACCGCGCTGCATGCCGGCCCAGCTATCGAGCCGAAGTTGTCCCTTGAGCGATTTGGCGTGAGCGCTATGGCAGGAAAAGCAGTGCTCGCTCAAAATCGGCCGGATTTGCTTCTCGAAGAATTCTTCACCAGCAGGGTTACTTTGATTGGCGGCATAAGCGTGGCCAGCCAAACCCACCATTGCGGCAATCCCTGCCGCCAGCACTATTTGCATTTGACGCACTATGCGCATCCAAGCTCTCCAGCATGCCGCCCCCCTTTGATATTGCCGTTGTGACCCAATGTTAATCATGAACGCCATTCATTTTAAGGTGGTTCGAATATCTCGTGACGCAATTTTTGTTGACTCTCCCCTTGCTGGAGGCTTTACGATCCGCCCAATCGGCAAGGAAAGAACCATGTTCACGATCGGCGAGTTTTCGCGAGCCTCAGGCCTGACGGTTAAAACGCTTCGATTTTATCACGAGCAGGCGCTGCTTGTTCCCGCGTATGTCGATCCTCAGACCGGTTATCGGCATTACGAGCCGGCGCAGCTGGAGACTGCTCGCATCATCACCACGTTACGCAAACTGGAAATTCCGCTGGCGGAAATTCAGCAATTGCTGAAGCGGCAGGATCATGACGAAGAACTGCTTCAAAGGGTCGAGCGACATAAATCGTTGCTGGCCGAAAAGGTCAACGCCTATCGGCAAGCCATCAAGTTTCTCGATGAGTTCATCGCAAATGAGAAACACGCCAAGTCTATCTTGCAAAGCGCCCCTGAGATTCAGGAGAAAACGGTCGAGCCGATGCTGATGGCGGGGATCCGGATGAAGGCGCGATACGACCAATGCGGCAAGGCCTTCCGACGGATCGCGCGGAGCATGGGCCGGCACATCTGCGGCAAACCGTTTATTCTTCATTATGACGACGAATACAAAGACGAGGATGCCGACTTTGAAGTCTGCATGCCGGTTCGCACCGCCAGAGCCAAGTCAGAGATATCGGTGAGGGAACTTGCCGGCGGCCGCTGTGCATCGCTTCAGCACAAAGGGCCATACGACCAGCTTGGTCGCGCGTATGCCAGGATTCTGAACTACATGAAGAATAAGAATTACAACCTTATCACGCCAACTCGTGAAATTTATTGGAAAGGGCCGGGAATGATCTTCAGGGGCAACCCCGCAAATTTCCTGACGGAAATTCAGATCTTGATCGATGAGCCGCGGGAGGTTCGACCATGAAAAAGATATTTCGTGAGGCCGGCTAAGCGTTTCTTGCGTGGCTGATTCCATTTGCGATGTCGGTCTGCATCTTTCCACTCAAGCATTCGCATCCGCCACTGTTTGAATCATTGATGGCCATCACACTGGTCGGCACCACCGTTCTATTGGGGTGCATTTATTTGCGGCATCGAGATTGCCGATTTCTTGCCACATCTGCACGAATCGGCGTGACCTGGATGGCAGCCAACTGGCTGCTTGATGGACTGATGTTCAGCAGCGGCCCGATGAAAATGAGCCTCGCACAATATATGAATGAAATCGCCGGGGCTTATCTTGTCATTCCATTGATCACGATTGGGTTAGGCGCCGCGGCCGCGCGCGCTGCAAATTCATCGGCTCTTACAAAAGCCAAAGGCGAGTAGAACCATCTACCCGCCTTTGGCAAAACCAGCATCAATTGCAATTCACGCACAGACTGAATGAACACCAGCCGGTTCGGAGGATCTCCATTGTTCGATCCAACCGTCATCGGTCTCATACCCCAATTCGATCAGCGCTTGAGGCAACTCGGGTAGCTCCACGAGCACCTGCTCGATCCGCTCGCGATGGGCCGGACTGCGCCACCGTGAAATCACCGAGCTCTCGACGGGCCGCAGGCCGTTCAGCGTGGCGGTGTCGAAATCAGGGCGCGAGATCGTATGGAACTGCGTGAAAGGCACGGCCATCTGTTGGCCGGCAAATTCTTCGATTCGCGCTTGATGGCGAACGACGTCGGCGACGAGTTGTTCATATCGAACCACCAGAACGTCCGGACGCTCCCGTTCCTGGCAGAAGGATTTGAAATACGACCGCCACCGTTCCGGGCTGACGACGTAACCTTCCTTCCCGTGGAGCGTTCGGCGGGAAGTGAGCACATCCCGTGGGTCGCGCTGCATCAGGATGATGCGAAGCTGCGCCGGCCGAGGATCGTAGAACTTGCGAAGCTGTTCCAGACGAAAAAGATCGTGTGGAACTTTCGAGATGAGAATCGAGTGGTTGCGCCAGCTATAGGTGGCCGCGCGCCAGCCCCCCACTTCCCGGCCAAATCGGCGCGCCTGGGGCAGGCCATTCTCAAGCATCATCTGCAGCATGGTCGTCCCCGAGCGGGGAAAGCCGCAGACGAGGATATGCGTGCGCAAAGGCGTTAAACCAAGAATGCCCCGATCTGAGATTCGATAGATCGGGGCCAATACTTTTCTTCGCCAGCGCTTAAGCTGGCTCCAGTCCTCCGAAAATAAAATTTCTCCATAATCTGGCGCGGACGCGGTTGCGCCAGTTAACCGCGATTGCAAAGCGAGCATCAATGGGACTCATTACACCCAATGTGCGATAGATTCAATTGAGAAAGTCATCAGGAATTTGAGTATTTTTCGGCCCGGCGATGGTGATCGAATATGGTCGGAGCAAGAGGTGGATTACTTAAGAGGCGATGGCGGTTCCAACTCGCCAGGCGCCTGGGCTGCTGCCGGTCACCAGCGTTGGCGTAAGATTCGTTCGATTTCGGTATTGGGAGAGAATTTGTGCGATCGCCGCGTCTGCGTTGGGTGATTGATCGCGTAGGATGGCGACCGTGCCTCCACAGCCGCCGCCTGTGAGGCGAGCGCCGTAAATACCAGCTCGCTCGCGCTGACGCGCCAGGGTGACCAGTAGATCGGTTTCCGGCGCGCCCAGCATTGCGTCCATCGAATAGGACTGGTGGGAGGCATACATGAGATGGCCCGCGCGATCCAGCGCGCTGCCCTTGCGATGCCTTTCTTCCGTGGCACACGCCTGCTCGATGAATTCCGCGAATTTTCTCACGCGACGTGCTTCAAGGACATGATGATCCAGCGCATGTTGAATCGAGTACTGGACATCGGGCTCGATCACCGTGGCGGAGTCAATCGTTTGGCCAAATTGATCGATGAAATCGCGGCCGCTCATGCTCTCAGGTAGTGTTGCGCGAAAGAGCCGCTTGTAATCATCCGGATCGAGATTCGCGAGGTAACCGCGCATCGGATCGGCAACAAGCCGTCGGCCGGCGGCTTGACCCATTTGCCGCATCTTTTCGAGGATGATCTTGTGGCCCATGAAAGCGGCGCAGCGCGTGTGGCGATAAGCGCTCCCCGCCATCGGATGTTTCACGTTGCTGTCGATCCCGACAAATCGCACTCCAGCAGGCACTGGGAGCGGCGCTTCGAGCTGGTGCGGCTGACAGATCATCCGCATCAATTTGCCGGACTCTCCCAGGCAACTGGCCGCAGGGTCCGTGATTCCGCATGGCGCGCCGACGATTCGATTTTCCACTGTCTGACAAAGCTGCGCCAGCTCCATCGGTCCAAACACACCCGATGCACCGCTTCCACTATTGATCACGCGAAGTAATCGCCCTGATGCGGGGTGGGTGAGATTGAACTGGTCGCGAAGGACCATCATCATCGCCACTTCAATAGCCGCGGAAGATGCAAGCCCAGCCCCCGTCGGTATTGTGCTGAAAATCGCGACATTCAAGCCGCTAATTTTTGGATGATTCAGATCGATCCACTTTTGTTCATGCAGGATGAGAAGGCATCCGGCGAGATAAGCAGCCCACTTATTTGCGGGCTCCTCAAACTCGTGACGTACAACCTCACTTGGCTGGCTCGCCAAAACATCGAGTGAAATCTGGAATGAAGAAGGCAGGCCTTGATCGGCCAAGTTGAAGCTGAAGAGATTGAGCTGGCGATCCTCCCGCGGCTGAATCGCAATCGCGGCTGCGCGATCGATTGGAAGTTCGCAGACCAAGGATCCGCTGTAGTCGGCGATTCCGCCCATTACATCCAGCCGGCCCGGCGCCCGGCTGACGCGAATCGGACGACCCGCTGGAAAATGCGCGGAACGTCCTGCGGCGATGCGCGCCAGCAAGGTCGGCACCGGCTCAAGTTCGAGCAGGCGGTTGTCAATGGTTGTGACCGGGTGCATCGGTCGGCGCGTGCTCGACATGATGAGCCGAGTCCTTACCGGATTCTATGATCAACTGGTCGAAAAGCCTTCCCTTGGGCAAATCCATCTGCGCGGTCAGCACATATCGGCTCTTGGGGTTGATCTTGTCGTAAGGCAATTGAAAGCTGTAGGCCCGCACAGCCGGGTTCCAATGTGCGATCTGCTGTTCGCGATCAGCAAGGCTAAAAGTCCAGGGTTCAGCAATTCGCCGGCCAATCCGCTGTGGATCGGTGTCGCGGTAATACCAGAGCTCAAATCGAACGGTACCTGAAGCGCGCGTTGGCTCATCAAACTGGTCGTCAAATTCCAACACCGCTTCGATGCCATCGGGCTTGCCGTCCCCGGTCCAATCTTTCACCTGCGTGAAGGCCGGATGGATGCGCATCGAAGCCGGCCCGAACATCTTCTCTTCTTCCGGCGTGCGTTGGTGCGGGGTGGGCTGGCAAGCAATCGCCACACAGCAAATCGCCCACAGCATCCCCAAAATACAAATCTTCTGCATCAAGCGGGAATGTAGGGGTGGGTTCAGGAAGTGTCAAACCGCCCCAGTGCGGACCAAAAGCTGCTTTACGTTCACGATCTTGCGCGGTAACGGCGAGTGGGAAACCACTTTTATTTGTCTGCAGTCTCGGCTGACTTCTCTTCTTCAAAGAGCATCGTCGGCGAGATATGTGCGATGCCAACCTCATCCATCAAAATGCCCAGCAACCTGGATAGCTGCTTCCGGTCGTTAGGGTTCATCCGGTTCAGCGCTTCCAGCACGCTATCCTGAACAGCCGCCGGCGAACGAGCCGCCAGCTCGCGGCCTGCCTCGGTCAAAGTGAGTTCGACGCTGCGGGCGTCGCGCGCCGATCGCTGACGCGATACCAGGCCGGAGGTCACCAGGCGCTGGACGACTTCGGACACGGAGCTCTGGCTGGTCGCGGTGCGCTGGGCTAATTCCCCAACCGAAAGCATCTGAGTCTCTGCAAGTTTGCGTACGACAAACAACTGCGCGGCACTCAGTCCGACTTTCTTTTCCGCAGTCTGGGCCGTCTTGCGCAAAACCTGCACAATCCGACGAATCGCATCCAGCACATTCCGGCTGTCCTCGGAGATCTCGGGGTGATCGTTTCCCATGAGCTACCCTCAATCGCCGCCTTGGCGTAATAGCACTCTGGCAACGTTCGTAAATGACGCAATAGCCTTGGTCATATCCCCTTACTGCCTCTACCGGGATTCCACGCGAACCTCCGGTCTCCTCTCTGTCTCCCCGATCATTATATCGTATAGAAAGGCCGCTATTGCTTCAAGATTCACTTCAACCCGTGTCAATTCGCAACCTATTTTTTGGGAAGAGCGACAAGTCAGTAACTCTTCTGCGGTCCTTCATTATAGCAGGCATTAGACCTTTATCGGAGACGAAAGTAAGCCTTGCTTCCGTGCGGACCGGCAACAACTTCAAGCCGCGTATCGATCCATTCCTTCAGTTCCGAAACATGACTGATGATTCCGACAAGTCGCCCGCCAGTTTGCAGGTCTCGGAGGGCGGCAATCGCCAAATCCATGGCCTCGGAATCGAGTGAGCCAAATCCTTCATCGACAAACATGGTGTCGAGCCGGATGCCCCCGGCCCGCGCCTGGACCACATCTGCCAAACCCAGTGCAAGCGATAATGCAGCTTGAAACATTTCTCCACCCGAGAGCGTTCCGACGGCGCGCGCCGTCCCGCTCGATTGATCGAATATCTGCAAATCCAGTCCGCCCGTACTGCGCGCGTCCACCGGCTCGACGGATCGCTGCAACGTAAATCGATCTCGGCTCATGATGGTGAATCGCGCATTGGCCGCACCGAGAACTTCATCGAGAAACAGGCCCAGGACAAAACGCTGGAAAGTCATTCGTGATGGATTTCGCCCTCCTGCGATCTCAGCCAGATGACCCACCTGTGCAAACTGCGCCTCCTGGGAAGTCAGCTCCGCTGCCAGCGCCTCGATACGTTCGATGGCAGTTTGTAAATGCGATTGCCTTTGTCGCAACGACTCTTCACGCCGAACGGCATCTTCCAGTGCACTCTGGGCCTGGTGATCCTGCGTTTCGAGACTTGGAATATCCGCGCGAGCCACATTCTTCGCATCTTCGCAGGCTTGTTGGTGGCGCTTCTTGGCAATTTGAAGCGCGATGTGAAAGTCCTGGATCTGCTGATCGAGCTCGCTGCGTTTCAAATCCGTGAGCTTTGCTTCATCGAATTCTTCGACACCTGCGAACCCGGCCGACGAAAGTTTATTGGTGAATTCGAGCTGGCGCAGACGGGCATGCTCCGCGGAATCAGCGGCATTTTTCTGAGCTGAAGATTCAGTCCCTATCGCGGCAGAGTGTGCGCTGATTGCCTGTTGCAAATGGTCTTGCGCCTTCTTCAGCGATTCCTCCATCTTCAAAAGTTCTGCGTTGGCGCCTGCCCGGGCTTCATTCAAAGCAGCGCTCGAACGAAGATCTGACGGTATCGAGGCTTCGCGCTCGGCAGACAGTGCGCAGGCGACTTTCAGGTCGGCAGCCGCATGGCTGGCCTGAGCGTTGGCCAAATCCAGTCGCGCGACCGCCGACTGTTCCTTTGCCGTGAGCGATTGGATTTCACAGGAGGACTCTTCGAGCTTTCTGGCCGCGTTAGTCGCAATTTTCAAGTCCGATTCGAGACGTTTGATCATTGCTTCGATCTCTTGCGCGCTCATTTTCGCGTGAGCGCCAATCGAAGTCTCAAGATGTTGCACGACCTCACCGGCAGCGGAGATTTCGGCCTCCGCACTCCATAATTCTCGCTCAATCGCAGCCTGAGATTGCCGTAACTGATCATGCTCCTGTTTTCCAGTGTCAAGATCCTCTTGCCGGGGCGCCTGCGTGTCGGCAATCGCCGGCGCGGGATGATGGGTCGAACCGCAAACGGGGCACGCCGCGCCTTGCGAAAGCTCCGACGCGAGGGTTGCCGCCTGAGATGATGTCCAGGCTGTATGCAGTCGATCGAGTTTCTCTTCCGCAGCGCGGAGTTTCACCTGATTCTCTTCCAGACGCTGTCGGGCGCACTGTAAGCGCCGCTGATTTTCGTCAAGTCGCGCTAGCTGACGCTCGAGAGTGGCTTTGGCCTCAGCGATTCGATGTGCTTCGGTCAACGCCAGCGAGCGCTCCTTCAGCGTTGCGGCCGACAATTCAAGAGCGGTCGTCGATTCCCTTTTTTGCTGAAGCGATTCTCGCAGCAACAGCAGAGCTTTTTCCGCCGACGCCTGCTCGCGTTTGCACCGCTTATCGTCGGCCTCGCATTTACGCAAGGTCGCGAGCGCCGCGTCGAGATCCGCAACCTTTTTGGCCAGGCCCTCCAGCATTTCGATCCGCCGACGTAACGCCGCGCGCTCCGGCTCTCGCGATTGCCGTGCATTGAGATCATCTTGCGCGCGAGCCACGGCAGCCTGGAGTGCTTTGACTTGCTCGAGCGCAACAGCATGAGCTTGACTTGCCTCGTCGGCAGCTTGCTTTAGACGATTGACGTCGGCCTGAAGATCGATCAGCGGCAGCGCTCGAGTTGCTCTCGACAGCTTTTCCTGCATCGCCGCAAATTCCTCTTGCCGTGATTCCAGATGCTTCAGTTCCGCGGCCGCGTTTTCACGGGCCGCAATCTTCTGCTCATCCATGCGTGCGGCTGCCAGACGCTCCTGTGATTTTTGCCGCGCAGTCCGCAGATCAGCGGTTTGCGAACAGAGGGATTCGAGTTCACTTGCTCTAGCCGCCAACGTTGCTTTGGCCTCACTAACGTCGCTTGATTCAATCGAAACCAGCAGCTCGGACACGCTCTGACGAGTCGATTCGATCTTTCTCTTAGACTCGTCAGCCGCCTCTTTGAGTGCGCCTTCGATCTGCGCATAGAGATGCACGCCAAAAAGCGATTCCAGAATTTTCTGGCGATCGGCCGATCGCGACATCAGGAATTCTTGAAACCGCCCCTGCGGTAACATCACGACCTGTCTGAACTGCGCGACATTACAACCGATGATCGACTCGATTTTTTGAGTGACTTTCTCCAGCCCATTGGCTAGAACGCGGTCCGATTCATCCAGCTTCCACAAAGTCGCTTCGCCCGGCTGCGTAACCCGGCCCCCGCCCTTCTTGCTGGTGCGTTCAAATTCCAGACTCCGCTCCACGCGATATCGAGCGTCGCCGATTTCAAATTCGAACCGCACGTCGGTTAGAAGCGAAGCGTCGGCATAATCGGATCGAAGCTGGCGTGGCTGCCGATCGGCTGTCGA
>JACZCU010141860.1_pt1 | contig 11037 bp, 13 predicted proteins | sample 8641851 | NCBI WGS metagenome assembly JACZCU01 (sample SAMN15324605, study PRJNA640507) | soil metagenome | isolation source: monocropping sugarcane control | place: China: Luxin town, Laibin City, Guangxi Province | collected 2019-07-25 | depth 10cm m | reverse complement strand
CGATCTGGCTCGGCAACTTCGTGCTGATGCAGTACGGCACCGGCGCGATCATGGCGGTGCCGGGGCACGACGAGCGCGATTTCGAATTCGCACAGCAGTACGGGCTGGAGATTCGGCGCGTGGTCGACGGCGGTGAGCTGCCGTACAGCGACAAGGAGAACGGCGTCGCCGTCAATTCGCCGGTGATCGACGGGCTGCCGACGCCGAAAGCGCTCGCCAAGATCATCGACGAGATCGAGCGGCGTGGGATCGGAAAGAAGATGGTCCGCTACCGCCTGCGCGACTGGCCCATCTCGCGCCAGCGCTACTGGGGCACGCCGATCCCGATGCTGTACTGCGAGAAATGCGGGATCGTCCCCGTGCCGGAGGAGCAGCTGCCTGTGCAACTGCCGCTCGACGTGGCGTTCACGGGGCGCGAAGGGAACCCGCTCGCGAAGGACGACCGGTTCGTCAACGCGACCTGCCCGCAGTGCGGCGGGTACGCGCGGCGCGAGACCGATACGATGGACACGTTCGTCGACTCGTCGTGGTACTTCCTCCGCTTCATCACGCCGCGCGACGCGACGAAGATCTTCGATACGACTCTCGTCAACCGGTGGCTGCCGGTCGACCAGTACATCGGCGGCATCGAGCACGCCATCCTGCATCTCCTGTACGCGCGCTTCGTGACGATGGCGCTGCACGACATGGGGCTCGTCGCCTTCGAGGAGCCGTTCGCGCGGCTGTTCAATCAGGGCGTGATCACCAAGGTCGGCTACCGCGATCCGGCGGCGAACATGACGTGGGTGCCGTTCGCCGAGATCGAGTGGAAAGAGGGAGACGCGATCCGCAAAGACAGCGGGACCAAGCTCGTCCCCGAGCTGGCGAAGATGTCGAAGTCGCAGTTCAACGTCGTCCCGCCGGACGAGCTGATCGCCCGCTATGGCGCCGACACGGAACGCGTCTACACGCTCTTCATCGCGCCTCCCGAGAAGGAAGCCGAGTGGTCGGACGAGGGGGTCGTCGGCGCCTACCGCTTCCTCGGCCGCGTCTGGCGTCAGGGCGAAGAGATCGCCGCTGGGCGGATGTCGGGCGGTGCCAGCGGCGAGCGCGTGATCCGCAAGATGCACCAGACGATCGACGCCGTCTCGCGGCGGATGGAGCGCTTCGAGTTCAACACGACGATCTCGTTCCTGATGGAGCTGTCAAATGCGATCGGGGACCACCTGGCGGGCGGCGGCGACATCGGACCGGCGCGCGAAGCCTACACGGCGCTGCTGCAGATGCTGCATCCGTTCGCGCCGCACATCACCGAGGAGCTGTGGGCGATGCTCGGGCACACGGGGATGGTGCTGAAGTCGCGCTGGCCGGTCGCCGATCCGGCGTTGATGCAGGAGGACGTCGTCACGATCGTCGTCCAGGTGAACGGAAAGCTGCGCGGGCAGATCGAGGTGGCGAATCCGCCGGAGGAGAAACGCGTGTTCGAGGCGGTCGACGCGAACGAGAAGGTGCAGCAGTGGCTCGCGGGAAAGCAGATCGTGAAGCGGATCTACGTGCCGGGTAAACTGGTGAACGTGGTGGTGAAATGAGACGGTTGTCCGTTGTCGGTTGTCTGTTGTCGGTGCTGCTGCTCAGCGGCTGTGGCTACGGCCTGGTGGGGCGAGGGAACCCGCTTCCGCCGACGATTCACACGATCGAGGTGCCGGCGTTCGGAAACAAGACGACGCGCGTGAACCTGGAGCAGCTGGTGACGCAGGCGGTGGCGAACGAGTTCGTGTCGCGCGGGCGAATGCGGCTCGTGACGAATTCGAAGGACGCCGACGCGATTCTCCGCGGCTCGATCGACAGCTTCGGGATCAATCCCATCGCCTTCAACGTCCAGGGGCGCGCGACGCAGTACCAAATCTCGATCACAGCGAACATCGAGCTCGTGGATCACAAGAACGACGACAAGGTCCTCTGGAAGAACGACCAGTACCGGTTCACCGAGAATTACCAGGTCGACATCGTGACGAGCGACTCATTCGACCAGGAGAGCCGCGCCATCAGCGCCATTGCCGATCGTTTCGCTCAGTCGCTCGTCGCGAACCTGCTCGAGGGGTTCTGAGGGCTGGAACGCGTGGTAGCCGAGGTTGCCGCTGAGCAGGTCGACGAAGGTGTGAAAGACGACCGCCGGCCAGACTGACGCCGCGACGATCGTCACGACTCCGAACATGGCTCCGCCGATCGCGGTGCGGACGATCTGTTGTCTGCCGAGATACGAGTGGCCGATCCCGAAGACGACGGAGGTCAGGAGGAGCGCGGGCCAAAGGCCGATCCACGTCGTGGCGCACCACAGCATGAATCCGCGGAAGAGGATCTCCTCGCAAATGCCGGCGGTCACGGCGAGCAGGACGAAGATTTTCGACTCCGCTGCCGTGTGCGGCGTCAGCGCGTGCGTGCTCGGGAACTTCGCCATCAGCCTGCGCAACCGTTCGGGCTGACGGAGGAGACGCCGGCGGTCCTTCATCGCCAGCGCGACGTATGCGAAGACGAGCGCGAACCCCGCGGCCAGCCGGAGGGGCGATGGGACGCCGAGGCGCAGACCGCTCCACGGCTGGGAGCCCCGCAGGGCGACGGCGACGACGCCTGCCATCAGCCAGAGGAACGCCGAGCAGATCAGGTAGTAGCGCGTGCGGGCGCCCGGAACGCCGGCCGCGTCGGCGCGCTGCAGGCGCGGATAGAGGATCAGGTCCGGCAGCGGGAAGAGGAGCGCGACGACGAGGAACAAGCTGATGTTCATCATGTGCAGATTATTCAAAAAGAGTTGAATAGTTGTCAATCGTTTAATATTGACGCATGGAATCGAACGGTCTGGACCAGGTCCGCGCCCTCGCGCACCCGCTCCGTCTCCGCCTCCTGGAGCTCTTCGCACGGCAGGCGAGGACCGCGAAGCAGGCGGCGGAGGTGCTCGGCGAGCCACCGACGCGGCTGTATCACCACGTGGCGGCGCTCGAGCGCGCGGGCCTGATTCGCCTCAAGGAGACGCGGCAGAACCGCGGGACGACGGAGAAGTACTACGAAGCCGCCAATCCGCTGCGGCCGATGAAGCCGGAGATCCTGAAGGACAAGAAGGCGCGCCGCGACCTCGCTTCGATGGGCTTCGTCATCTTCGACCAGGCGCGCAACGAGCTCGTGAAGGCGCTGGCCGCCGACGACATCCCGGAGGACCTCGTCGCCGTCCGAGCGGTCTTTCACCTCAGCCCGAAGGAGGCGAGGGAGCTACGCAAAGAGCTCGTGGGTGTGGTGAAGCGGCTTCGGGAGCGGCACAAGCCCTCGCGCGCCAAGAAGCGGAAGTACGCGCTGACGCTGGCGATGGTGCCGACGGAGGAGAGTGTGTAGGGTGCGGCTCTCAGCCGCACCAGGTCGCCGAAAGGGCCGGCTGAGAGCCGGCCCCTACACGCCTTACTTCGCGCTGGCGCGCTTGGCGGACTTGGCGAGACGCGATTTGTAGCGGCTGGCGGTGTTCTTCTTGATCACGCCTTTCTTCGCCGCCTTGTCGATCTCCGAAAAACCGGCCGACAGATCGGCGTTGCCACCTTCTGCCGCGGTGCGCGCCTTTTTCAGCGAGCTGCGGAGGCGCGATTTGACCGCGCGGTTCCGCGCATTGCGCTTGACGGCCTGCCGTTCCTGTTTCTCGGCCGAGCGGGTGTTTGCCATGAAATCTCCTTCGAATGAATCTTATCGTGTCTCGACGCCCAGTTTCTTCAGTTCCTCGCGTGCCTTCGCCGCCTCGGTCGACTTCGGGTGCTCGTGCACGACGTACTGCAATTGCACGATTCCCTGCGCTTTCTCGCCGAGGCTGATGTAGGCGTAACCCTTCTTCAAGAGGGCGCTCGGAACCTTCTCCGACTTGGGATAGTCGTTGACGACGCTGTCAAACTGCGCGATCGATTCCCGATATTTCTTCTGGGAGTACAGCGACTCGCCGATCCAGTACGCCGCGTTGTCCGCCAGGTCGGATTGGGGGTAGTGCTGGATGAAGTCCTTGAACCCCGAGATGGCGAGGTCGTAATTGCCCTTCTGGTAGTCGCGGAAGGCGTTCTGGTACGTCATCGCCGGCGTCTCGCCGTTGTCCGGCGTGACGTTGACCTCGTGCATCGGCACCGGCGTCGCCGGCGAGGGCGCCGGCGCCACACCGGGCTGCTCGGGAACCGGCGCCGGAGCGGGCGTCGCGAGCCGCGTGATCGCGGCGCGCAGCTCCTCGACGTCGTGCTGCGCCTGCGTGAGCTGCTGGACCAGATGATCGACGCGGTAGTTCGTCTGCTCGACGGACCCCTGCGTGTTGTTCATCCGGTCCTCGATCGTCCCGACCTTCGTCACGAGCGTGGCGTTGGACTTGAGCAGCGTCTCGGTCTGCTCGGCGATCTTGGCGTTGACGTTCTGCACGTCCTCCTTGCTCGACGCGGTCCGCTTGAGCTGGGCGACCTGGTCCTGTAGGTCGTTGATCTCGCTCTGCAGCTTCTGGACGTCGGACGTCGTCGCGCAAGCGGACGCGAAGAGGGCGAGGAGGGCGAATGGAATGAGGCGCTTCATCTAGTTCCCGACTACTTCCCGACCAGCACGAGGTGGTCGCGGCGGTTCTTCGCCCACGCGGCCTCGTCGTGACCCGGGTCGAACGGACGCTCTTCCCCGTAGCTGACGGTGCGGATGCGGGCCGAGTCGACGCCGAGCGTGGTGAGGTACTCCTTCGCGGTGTTCGCGCGGCGGTCGCCGAGAGCGAGGTTGTACTGCTCGGTGCCACGCTCGTCGCAGTGACCTTCGATCAGGAGGTTGTACTGCGGGTTCTTCTTGAGCCAGCTGGCGGAGGTCTGGAGCGCGGTCTGCGCATCGGGCGACAGCGTCGACTCGTCGTACGCGAAGAAGGCGTCGGCGATGTAGCCGCGCTGCTGCGCGACGCGGTTGAGCTCTTCGATGTCGCTCGGGAGCGCCTCTTCCTGCACCGGCTTCTCCTGCACGAAGTCGCTCGGCGGCGGGACAGGCGTCGGCGCGGGCGGCGGCGCAACGACCGGAGGAGGAGCCTCCGACACCGTTGCCGGGGCGACCTGCGGTTCCACCGTCTTTTTCGAACGGCACGCCGGCACGAGTGCGAGCGACACGATCACGAGGCTGAGGGCGAAGGCTTTGACTGTTTTCTTCATCTCGTCTGCAACTCCTTTCGCATCATACGAAATCATTCCGCTTTCTTCGACCAGTCGGGGTCTTTGTTCTCACCGGCGGTGGTGAGCTGCTGGATGTCGGTGCCGTCGGCGCGCATCCGGTAGATCTCCCAACGGCCGGTGCGATTCGACTGGAACGCGAGCCACTTTCCGTCGGGCGACCAGGTCGGCTGTTCGTTCGACCCTTCGCCGGCGATGATCCGGCTCTCGCCGGTGACGATGTTCGCGACGCGGATCTGAAAACGGCCGTTCACGCGCGAGGTGTAGGCGATCTCGTCGCCGCTAGGGGACCACGTCGCGTCGTCGTTCCATTCGCCCTCGAACGAGATGCGGCGCACGTTCGCCCCCTCGGCGTCCATGACGTAGATCTGCGGCGAGCCGCTGCGCCCGGACGTGAAGGAGATCTGCCGTCCGGTCGGGCTCCACTCCGGCGTCGACTCGATCGAAGACGACGTCGTCAGCCGCCGCAAGTTCGTCCCATCGTCTTTGATGACGTAGATGTCGGGGTTTCCGTTGACGGAGCCGACGAATGCGATGTCGTTGCTGACCGGTGAGAAGGTGGCCGACGTGTTGAGGCCGAGACCCGTGTGGAGGCGCATGCGGCCGCCGCCGACGCGGTTGATGATGTACATGTCGGAGGTGCCGCGCACGAACGACGTGTAGACCATCCGCTGGTTGTCGGGCGACCAGCTCGGGAGGATCGAGAGCGCGTTGTGACGCGTGATCTGGCGCTGGTTGCCGCCGTCCCAGTCCATCAGCCAGATCTCCCACGCGCCGCTGCGGTCGGAGGCGTAAGCGATCTGCGAGAGGAAGATGCCTGCTTTCTTGCCGGCGACGAGGGTCACGAGATCGTTCGCGAGCATGTGCGCGATCTTCGTCAAGGTCGTCGCCTGGCCGCGATACCCCTTCGCCAGCGCCTCGGCACCGGTCGTGTCGATCGTCCGGCCGCGGACGACGTAGTCCTCGCCTTCGGTGACGATCTGCAGCCGGAGCAGGTAAAGCGCGCCGGCGCGCTTCGCGAGATCGGCCGTCGGCGGGACACCCGGCGGCAAGGGTGCGATCGCGAAGATGCCGGACGCAGCCAGGTCACGCGTCAGCGGCCCGAAGAAAGCGTTGTTGATCATCTGCGGATCGATCCCCGGCGCGAGGTCGGGGAACGGAATGCCGATGCGGACGACCTGTGCCGCCTGGTTCTGGCCGATGGTGGTCGTGACTTCGGTCTGTGCGAGCAGCGGGAGCGCAGTGAGCGCGAGCAGGAGAGAGAAGAGGGTCTTCATTTGAAAATGAGGTGCACTCCTAAGTACGTGCCGTTGTAGCCGAACGGGAGGGACGGCAGGGGAGACGACTCGAGGACGGCGCGAAGGGCGGCGCGGTCGGCGGTACCGTTGCCGCTCGACTGCTCGATCTTCGCGTCGGTGATGCTTCCGTCGCGGTTGATCGTAAACGAGATCTTCGTCGTGAGATCGCCCGTGATCTGCGGCCGGAACCAGTGCGTTCCGATCAGCCGGTTCATGTTCGTGAGGTACATCGTGTACGGGAAGTCGCCCCCTTCGATGCCGACGACGCCCGAAGTGCCGGGAGCGACCGCGGGAACGGCAGGCGCGGTCGACGTCGCCGCCGGCGCAGGAGCGGGCGGCGGGGGAGGCGTGAGGCCAGGTTTCTTGGTCGACTTTCCGAAGGGCGAAGGGGGCGCGGTGTTCTTTGCCGGTGCTTGCGGCTTCACCGGCTTTGGCGTCTCGACGACCGGCACCGGCTCGTGAATGACGGGAGCAGCAGGCTTCGGCTTCGCCGCGTTCGCAGGGACGATCGGCGCGGGAGCGGGCGCGAAGCGGATGGTCAGCACGTTTGCGAGCTGGGGCGGCTTCGCGTGCAGAGCCGCGTAGACCGCGAGCGCGGTGATGCCGCCGTGGAGAAGGATCGAGAGGACGATTCCGGCGGCCGGCCCGCGTTCGAGCGCCGCGCGCTGAGCGAGAACCTCAGCGACGCGATCTTCCACCTTGCTCCCTCGGCTGCGTAACCATCCCGAGCTGTTCCACCCCTGCACGATTCATGACGTCGAGTACTGCAACGACGCGGCCGTACGGCACAGCGCGATCCGCTTCGAGCGTCGCGCGCTTCACACGGCGTGCGCGGAGCATCGGGCCGAGCGTCATGTCGAATGATCCTGTGCCGACCGAGGTGCCGTCGATATAGACGGCGCCGTTGGCCGAGATCGTGATCTTCGCCGGCTGGTTCGACGCCAGTTCGAAGCTCTTTCCCTCCGCCGCCGGCAACTGGACCGTAAGCCCTTGCGTCAGCATCGGCGCCGTGATCATGAAGATGATGAGCAGGACGAGCATCACGTCGACCAGAGGCGTGACGTTGATCTCCGCCATGTCGGAGAGGTCGTCGCTGTCGGAGGTACGAAAGGCCATTGGTCCTTAGACGTTAACAGCTCGTTTTAGGTAACCGGCTGTGCACAGTGCACTGTGCACAGTGCACAGGGTCATGTAAAGTTTCGCTCCGTCAGATTCAGGAACTCGAGCGTGAAGTCCTCCATCTCGCCACGCGCGGAGCGGAGGCGCTGGACGAACGCGTTGTAGAAGAGGAGCGCCGGGATCGCGGCGAAGAGGCCGGCCACGGTGTTGATCAGCGCTTCGCTGATGCCCGGCGCGACGGCAGTGATCGAGGTCGACGCGGTCGCGCCGATGCTCGCGAACGAGTCCATGATCCCCCAGACGGTTCCGAAGAGGCCGATGAACGGCGTCGCGGCGGCCGTCGTCGCGAGGAACGGCACGTAGCGCGAGAGGCGCGCGGCCTCGATGCGCGTAGCGCGGATGAGGGAACGTTCGACGCTGTCGATCGACGTCACCTTCGCGCCGCTGTGCGCCACCTGCGCCTCGATCTCGGCGTAGCCTGCGCGAAAGAGGCCGACCAGCGCCGACGGCGCCAGCGCCGCCGATCCCGCCTGCACGTCGGCGAGGCGTTTCGACTTGCGGAAGAGAGAGACGAACTTCTTCGACGCGCTTTGGGAGCGGCTGTACCGCTGCCACACCGCGATGATCGTCGCCCACGAGAGAACGGAAAAGATCAGGAGGATGCCGAGAACGGTTTTCCCCACCCACCCTGTGTGAATGAACGCAGTCCAGAGCTGCACGGCGCGTACTTTACCTTACGGCATCCACTCCTTCAGCTGTTCGCGATGGCGACGGACCAGCTCGACGTTCGAGAGTAGCGCCGGATCCTGCGCCTGACTCCATCGGTCCGCGGCGCCGCTGTCCATCCGATCAAGCTGACCGAGCGCTTCCTGCGCGACCTGCATCTGCCTCTCGACCCACTCTTCCTCCTTCGGATTGAGCCCGAGCGTCAGCGCGGCCCGGAGCTCCGAGGTGGAGTAGGCACGCAGCGACCCGAAAGCCGCCATCGCGTCCGCGAAACGCGCGCGGCCGCTCTCGGCGTTCGCGCGGTCGACGTTGTTGCCGAGTTGGCTGTCGGCGACCTTCCGGATGCGCGCGGCGAGCCGGAGCATCCTGATGAACGACGCGGCCTGCATCTCGGTCACCCGCGCGCTCGGCGGCGGGTCGTACTGAAACGTCTGGGCCCGTTCGTAGAGATCCTGCGTCGTGTGCGATTTCAGGTCCTTCGCGATCACTTTTTCGTCGAACGGATCGCCCTTCGCACACGCGAGGGAGAGCACGACGAAGCAGACGAGGAGCGTTCTGGACATGCTTCCGTCATTTTGCAATCATCCGGACAGGTCCTGAACAATGAATTGTCCGAAGTGTGGCGTCGTCGCAGCCGCGGGTGCGGAGGAGTGTGCCGCCTGCGGAGTCGTTTTCAGCCGGTGGCGTGAACGTCCGCTGCGCCCGTCTTTGTCGAATACGCCGCTTCCTTCCGCTCCGCCGGCGCCCGTTGAGCAGCAGCGCATTCCGGCGCCGTTGATCATCGCGGGCGTGATCGTGTTCGTCGTCGTCGGACTCCTCTGGACGGCCCATCGACGCGCCGCCCGTGCGTCCGAGCCGGGCGACGTGACCGCGATGCTCGACGACATCAACAACAAAGGGCAAGCGGAGCGCGATCGGCGCCGCAACGAAGCGGCGAAGGGTCTGCGGGCGGAGGAACACGAGCGGGCGCAAGCCGCCGCAGCGGCAGCAAAAGCGGCAAGTCAGCTTCCGCCGACGATCACCGAGGCCGACGTTCGGGCGCTGATCGAGCGGGACGCGTTCTTCCAGGAGAACGTGTTGATGTCCGTTCCGAAGGCGTTCGATGCCCCGCAGTACCCGAGCGTCGCGCAGAAGTATCCGGCGCTACCCGGCGCTCTCCACGAAGAGTTGATCGAATTCGAGCCGCCCTTCGATCCGAAGTTTCCGCACGTGAATCCCCAACAGATCCAGGTGCACGTGCCGTCGACCGCGTTCTACAAGGTGGCGATGATCAACGATCGCGCCGACACGTACGAGATCGACGTCGGCCGGCGCCGTCTCGACGCCCTCACCGTCGAGAGCGCCGGCGACTTCAAGATCGAGGCGGGTTTCAGCTACACGTACGAGCACGCCGTCGGCAAGGCTCTTCTACCCCAGATGAAGAGGTCGGGCCACGCTTCACTCACGCGAGGCGCCGAGGGGTGGCGGATCGATCTGCTCACGCATTCGTGATCACGAACCACTGAGCAATCAGTGGCCCCGGGGCGACTCGAACGCCCGACCAACGGTTTAGGAAACCGCTGCTCTATCCTGCTGAGCTACGGGGCCATACGGGATCGCGCGACCGCTTCGCAGCCTAACAAGCTGGCGTTGAATTCGCAAACTGTTATTGGCAGTTGCAGCGAATTCCAGGTGCGGGAGGGCGGTCCTTGAAATCCTACTCAATCTTGCTCGCGGCGATCCTCGTCTCGAGTCTGGCGGTACCAGTGTCAGCGCAGGAGGTCGAAGGGTTACCGGATGACGCGCCGCGAACCGGCACGTTCATCACGGTCGACGTCTCCAGAAACACGCTCTATCTCTTCAAAGACGGAGAGGCAGTCGTCAAAGCGCCCGTCGCAACGGGTTCAGGAAAGATCCTCATCCATGGTGACGACGAGTGGGCGTTCCACACGCCGCGCGGACACTTGAAGGTCCTTCACAAGATCGTCGATCCGGTATGGCGCAAGCCCGACTGGGCATTCATCGAAGACGGAGAACCGATTCCGCCGGCCAACTCACCGAAGCGTTACGTGAAAGGGGAGCTTGGCAAGTACGCCCTCGACCTCGGTGACGGCATTCTCATCCACGGTACCGACGATCCCAACTCGATCGGCCACAAGGTCTCGCACGGATGCATCCGGCTGCCGAACGATGCTCTCGACGAGGTGTACCACGCCGCGAAGGTGGGAACGGACGTCTACATCTTCGACAGCCTGCCGGTGCAGGAGTCGACGAGCGACCTGCACAGCGATCTCGACCTCATTTCCCCTTCAGCTTCGCGCGCTCTCGATCCTTGCTATCGCGGAGGAGGATGCTCGCGACCAGGTAGACGCCCGCGATGACGGCGAGGAGGTAGCCGATGATCGCGATGGCGGGATAGCCGAGGAGCTGGGCGCGGGTCGGGACGCGCATCATCATCGAAGAGGCGACCAGGAGCGCGGCGATCACCACGCCGACCGTGATCCGGTTCGCGATTTTGTGGATGCCGGCGAGGAACTCCTCGGCCTGCGTCAGCTTCATCCCGAATGTCAGGCGTCCCGCGGCGGTCTCGTCGAGGATCTCGCGGACGCGGTGGGGGAGATCGAGGACGAGCTGGTTGAGGTCGATCAGAGCGGGGTAGAAGTTCCGCGGGTTGAACTTCTGCTCGAGCTTCAGCGCGATGAGCCGCTCGGCGTACGCGCGGATCACGACCTGCGGCT
>JACZCU010112613.1_pt1 | contig 11044 bp, 5 predicted proteins | sample 8641851 | NCBI WGS metagenome assembly JACZCU01 (sample SAMN15324605, study PRJNA640507) | soil metagenome | isolation source: monocropping sugarcane control | place: China: Luxin town, Laibin City, Guangxi Province | collected 2019-07-25 | depth 10cm m | reverse complement strand
TTCAGCGGCGTCCGCAGCTCGTGCGACATGTTCGCCAGGAACTGGTTCTTCGAGCGGTCGGCCGCCTGCAGCCGCACGTTCGTCTCGACCAACTCGTTCGTGCGGTCGAGCACGCGCTCTTCGAGATCGGAGGTCAGCTTCTCGAGCTCGCGGTAGAGGCGCGCGTCGTCGAGCGCGACCGCCGCCTGGTTCGCGATCGTGGTGAGGACGATCTCGTCGGCGCGCGAGAGCGCGCGGCGACGGTAGCTCTGCAGCGAGATGACGCCGACGACCCGCTCGCGCGCGATCATCGGAACGCCGAGCCACGACTCCGTCGGCTTGCCGTCGTCGTATGCCACGATCCCGAACCGCGCCTCTTCGCTGCTGCTGGCGAGGTTGAGCACTTCGCGGTGCCGCACCACCCACGCGTTCAGGCCCGGCCCCATCTTCACGCGGAACTTCGGGAGCCGCTCCCCTTCGCGGACGTCGAGCTCGCACGCCAGCTCGTCCGATTCTTCGTCGTACAGCGCGATCGAGAAGAATTGCAGCTCGATCACCTTCTCGCACGCTTTGTAGATGGCATCGAGCAGCTCGTCGGTCGTGAAGCGGAGCGAGATCGTCTTGCCGACGTTGCTCACCGACGCGAGCTGCTGCACGAGGTGATCGCGTGCCTCGCGCGTCATCGCGAGATTGCGCGTGATGTAGTCGAGAAGGACGCCGGTGAAGGCCCACACCGCGATCGCGCCGGCGCCGAGGGCCGGGTACGAGAGCGCGGTGAAGATCGCGTACGGCAGCGTCGTGGCGTAGACGGCGCCGTCGATGAGCGACACCTTCAGCATCGCGCGGACGCTGTAGCCGTGCGCCGCCTCGACCTGCTTCATCACGATGTGGTTCGCGATCAGCAGCGCGACGCCGGTGACCGCGATATGACCGGCGGCCGTCCACGTCGCGCGCGGCAACGGCGCCACGCCGCCGAGCTTCTCGTACACCGCGCCGGCGAACAGCGTCGGGACGCCGTACGTCGCGAACTGCGCGAAGGCGCGGAGCGCGTCCATCGCCGGGTCGACCGACTTGTTGGGCCCGATCTGGCGGATGCCGAGGAGGCGCGAGGTCGCCGAGGCGGTGACGGCGATCCAGGCGGAGACGACGGGGCCGAGGAGCGGGAGCATCGTCGTCGCCGCGGTGAGCCCGAACGCGACGAAGATGCTGTCGGTCAGCTTGAACTTCAGCAGCGAGAGCGCCAGCGCGAACGCCGCGAAGATGGCGATGAGGACCCAGGCGGACGGCCCGAGCGCCCGCAGCGTGTTGCGGGTGGCGTACGAGCGCATGTAGGTGACGGTGACGAGGATCAGGAAGCCGATGCTTCCATGCGCGACGAGGACGGACGCGAGTCGTCGCCGCGCCGATGAAACGTCACGATCGCTGAGGGCCTGTTTCAATTCTCTCTCGGTGGGATTTTAGACATGGTACACCCGGAGGCAGAGCGCAGCGGGCAGCAGGCGTTGCCGGACGGCCTGGAGCTAGTTTCGTCATCCGCGGCCGTGGCGCGTGCCGTGATCGTGAACGCGGTCCACGCTCGAGCCGAACACCGCGAACAACAGCGCCACGGCGACGGTCGTGGTGAGCGCACCCCCACCGCCGCCGACACCCACACCCGTACCGCCGCCTCCATCGCGCCGCCGCGCGGCGCGGCATTAGGCAGTGCGAAGAAGCACACGGCGGCGTGACGTATAATTACGGACCGACGTCCGAATCCCGGCACAATTCATCGGTTATGGTCCATCGATTCCTCCGTGTCCTCTCCCTGCTCGTCGTGTCCTCGCTCGCGACGGCCGTCTTCGCGCAGACGAATCTGACGCTCGATAGCTTCGCGACTTTCCCGCAGCTCGCGCCCGGTGCGCTCTTCACGGTGGACGCCTACTACTCCAACTCGGGCCCGAGTGCAGCGGCCGACGTCAAGATGACGATCTCGGTCCCGGCCGGTTTCCTGTACGAGGAGTACAAGGCCCAGTCGCCGTTCACCTGCACGGAGCCGCCCAAAGACGGTCACGGAGACCTCGTCTGCACCGCCGCGAGCCTCGCTGTCGGCAACAGCGGCTACGTCGAGGCCAACCTCCGGGTCGATCCGGCCGCCGTGCCGGGAACGGTGATCACGCTTTCGGCGACACTCACCTCCTCGAACGCCGTCAAGCCTACGCAGACCATCAGCGGATCGACAACCGTCCTGCAGCCCACGAACCTGCGGCTCGCGCTGTCCGCGCCGGCTTCTGCGATGGCGGGGGATACCTTCCCGATCACCTTCACCGTCACGAACGACGGACCGTTTACGGCGAATTTCACGGAGCTCGACATCGCGCGGCAGGGGCTCGTTTCGTGGAGTCCGGTCACCGCCCCGCCCGGGTGGCAATGCGGCTCCGGAATCTGCAGAATCGGCTCGTTCCCGCCCGGAACGGCGACGTTCACGATGACGGCGACCGTCGATCCGAACACGACCCTGACGTCGGTGAAGGAGCAGGCGCAGGTCTGGTCTTACAGCGACGGCGACTTTTCAGACAACGTCGCGAGCGGGACGACGACGATCGTCCCACTGCCGCATGCGGAACTGAAGCTGTCGGTCGTCGCCGACAAGACCACCGTCATCCTGGGCCAAACCGTAACGAATACCTACACGGTGACGAACAACGGTCCGGACAGCGCGAGCTACGTCGAGCTCAGCATCGGTTTCCCCGGAAGCCTCTCGAGCGTGACCTCGACGTTCGCGTCCTGCACGCAAGCGATGCCGGTTTACTGCACGGCGCCGGGGCTCGCCGCCGGCGGCACTCTCACAACAACCGTCACTTTCACGCCGGACCAGTTCGGGACCTTCGGCACCGCCGCGCATTTGCAGTGGCCGATCAACAGCAGCGGGACCACCGGATACACGACCGAGTACACGCAGCTTCAGGTCATCCCCGATCCGGCGCAGCCCGCCGACCTCTCCACGGTCGTGACGATGCCGTCGACGGCCGTCGACCAGGGAGGCACCACGACCGCATCGGGACAATTCACGGTCACGAACGCCGGGCCGTGGCCGGCGCAGCTCGTCACGGTGACTCTGGACGGAGTGTCGAGTGCAACCCTCCCCGGCTTCAGCTGCGGATGGGATGGATCCCACTACGCCTGCACGACGGCCTCCATGGCTCCAGGTTCAGCGGCAACCGGCACCCTCACCGCCATCTGGCCGGCGGCGGCGAACGGCACCCTGGAGACGACGACAGTCGCCGCGACCTCTCTCTCGAGGGACCCCGACGCCACGAACAACAGCGCCTCGGCGAAGACGACGGTGGTCTGGCAGTCGAACCTGACGCTCCAGCAACTGTCGGTCCCGTCGCTGGCTCTCGCGGGTCAGTTGGTCGCGGTGGACGCCCACTACTTCAATTCGGGCCCGAGCATGGCCACTGACGTCAAGCTCACGATCACCGTTCCGGCGGGCGCGACGTACGACAGCTACTCCGCCAACTCCAGCAATTTGAAATGTACCGAGCCGCCAAAGGGCGAGCACGGAGACCTCGTCTGCACCGCCTCGAGTCTCGGGTACCAGGACAACGACTTAGCAGTCAATCTGCGAGTCGATCCGGCGGCGACGCCGGGAACGGTGATCACGATACCGGCGACGCTCACCGCCTCGGATTCGACCAAGCCGCCGCAGACCACCACCGGCTCGCTCACGGTCGCTGCGCCCGCCAATCTGAAGGTGACCCTCTCATCGCCATCGACGGTCATACCGGGCAACAGCTACTCGAATACCGTGACCGTCACCAACATGGGGCCGGGCAACGCGCTGAACGTCAACCTGTCGGTGACGGGCGTCAGCGAATTCACGAGCGAGCCCGCGGGCTGGGGCTGCGCCGTCACCACCTGCCAAATCGCTTCATTCCCGCCCGGAACGGCGACGATCACGTTCACGAGACAAACCGCTGTCAGTGCCACGTCGGGAACGCTCACCCAGACAGCGACCGTAACGACCGTCGTCGATCCGGACGACTCGGACAACGTCGCGACGAGCACCACCACGATCGCGTCCGGGGCTCTGACGCCGGTATCGCTGCAGTTCACCGCGTCGCCCGACAGCGTGGCGAACGGCGGGACGCTGACGTACATCGCGAAAATCGCGAACACCGGCAGCATCGACGCGAAGAACGTCGAGGTCTATCTCTACCTGCCGGGACTCGTACTGACGACGAATTGCGGAACGGTGGATCACCCTCACTGCACATTCCCCACGATTGCCGCCGGCGCCACGCTAACGCTGACGGCCACCACGCAAATCTACATACCGTCCGGGACCTCGGTCTACGGCGACGCCATCGTCCTCGGGGCGAATCTGTTGCACGACATCCCGACGGCATCGGTGACGACGCCGGTCACGAGTACCGGGCCGTCCGCGTCCGCGGACTTGTCCGAGTCCGTCGACGCTCCCTCCTCGGCAAACGTCGGTGATCTCGTAACGCTCGAGGTGAGCGTGACGAATGCGGGCAACCTCGACGCTTCGAACGTATCGGTTCAACAGACGTTGCCGGCCGGCCTCGCGTTCGCCTCGGCGACCGCCGGCTGCAGCGGATCGCCGGTCGTGACCTGCACCACGCCCCTGCTGACGAGCGGCGCCCGGGCGACGTTCACGATCACCGCAACCGCCACGGCCGCGGGAACGGCCACGGTGACCTCGACGGCCGCCACGACGTCGCCGGAGCAGAACACCGCGAACAACAGCGCCACGGCGACCGTCGTGATCAACACTCCCCCGGCTCCCGCCCGTCGCCGCGCGGCGAGGCACTAAACCGACATGCGCATGCTTCGACTGCTCACCCTGCTCGTCTTCGCCCCCGCCGTCCTGGCGCAAAGCGCCGATCTGCGGGTCAGCCTCACTATGCCGTCGACCGCCTTCTTCAACGGCAGCTACACATTCGCTGCCGGAACGCTGACGATCAGCAACGCCGGCAACGTTCCGGCACAAGACGTCTCTTTCGACTTCGGCGGCGGTTTGGGCCCGTCAAGCCTCCCTTACCAGGGCGTGAAGTGCAGCGGGCCTAATTTCACTCACTGCACGGTCCCTTCGATCGTTCCCGGCACCTGGACCCTGCCGATCTATGCAGACTGGCCCTACGAGATGCCCGCCGGAACCGTCAAGACGTCGACGGTCACGGTCTCGTCGGCCTCGACTCCCGATCCGGATTACACGAACAACACCACGTCGGCGCAGACGACCATCCTCTGGCAGGCGGATCTGACGCTCGATTCCTTGAACGTTCCCTCGCCCGTCGCCGCGGGAACGACCGCCGCGATCGACGCCTCCTTCAGCAATCACGGGCCGAGCCCGGCGACCGATCTGTCGCTCACGATCTCCATTCCCCCCGGCGCAAGGTACGAGGGGTACTTCGGAGAGTGGTGGCTCCGCTGCAACGAGCCGACGGTGGGGGGACCCGGCGATCTCGTCTGCACGACGTCGAGCGTCGGGAACTTCACGAACGGTGCTTCCGTCGAGGCGCTGGTGAGCGTCGATCCGTCGCTCGCTCCGGGAAGCGTACTGCCGGTGAACGCGGCGCTCACCAGCACGACGGCGACGAAGTCGCCGCTGACGGCGTCGGGGTCCCTCACCGTTGCCGCACCCGTGCCGGCGCCCGACGCGGCCGTCACCGTCACCGCGACGTTCGACAATCCCTCGGTCGTCACCGGTCATTCGGCGTGGGAGACGTACACGGTCTCCAACGCCGGTCCCCGTGACGCCGAAATCGTGACGCTCGATATCCGGCCGCCGAACGGTTACGCATCGTGGGTCGGGCATCCGTCGCTCGGCTCGTGCGACGGAAACGGGCCGATCCACTGCACCATGGCGACGCTGCCGGCCGGCGGCACGATGACGCTGCAGGTGCTGGTGCAGACGTATTTCGGCTCCACCGGGACATTCACGAGCACCGCCGTGGCGACGTGGCTGCACGGCGGCTCCGCCGTGACGTCGAACACTCTGGTCGTGACTCCGCTAACGCCGCCACGCCGCCGCTCCACGAGGCACTGAAGCCCATGCGCATCCTTCGACTTCTCTCGCTCCTCTTCGCCTGCTCGCTCGCGCCGATCGTCTTTGCGAACAGCCCCGTTCTCGTACTAACCCAGGTCGGATCTTATGACGCCGTTCTACCTGGGAGTACCGTCGGGATTCCCGTTTCTTTCGCCAACCTCGGAACTACCTACGCCTCTGACCTCGAGCTCACCATGGCGATCCCCCCGCACGCGACCTTCGTAGGTGGCTGTCCTGAGTGGGCACCCGTTGAATTCGGGAACGTCGTCTGCCATCTCTCGTCTTTAGCCGCCAGCCAATTTCCGGACAGCCGCGAGACGGTCGAGCTCGACTTCAAGCTGGACTCGTCGGTGCCCCTCGGGACGCTCTCGTTTCCCGTCTCACTCTCCTGTTCCAACGCTCCGAACATGGTGCCTACCGGCACTGCAATGATCCAGGTCGTCGCACTCGCTGACGTTTCGATCGCGATGACCTCCCCGTCGGTCGTGAGCGGCGGAAACCTCTCCGAGAACGTCGTCACCGTCACGAACAACGGACCCGGAGAGGCATTGCCGAAGGTGGAGGTGAGATTCGACAACTCCATTCCCAGGGTGGAGGCAGCGCCCGCCGGCTGGACGTGCACGACGTCCGCCTCCTTAGTGGACTGTAACGCCACCTCGCCCTTCGAGCCGGGCACCGCGACGTTCACGTTTTCCGCGTTCGCCCCCCCGAGCGGCTCGATGACGCAGACGGCGTCCCTGAGTCTCGTCAACGACACGAACTTACAAGACAACCAGGCGACGACCACGACCGCGGTGACCCCGGAGGACCTTCCTCCGGGGCCGGCCGTGGCACTGACGCTGACGGCCGCGCCTGACCTCGTCCACCCCGGCGATCTGCTCACCTACACGGCGAAGATCACCAACACGAGCGGTTTCGACGCGCAGGGCGTCATCCTGACGTGGGAGCTACCCGGCACGGTCACCTCAACGACGTGCGGCGTGCCGGTCAATAAGACGTGCTTCTTCACTACGATCGCCGCCGGCGCGACGCAGACAGCGACGCGCACGATTCGGGTCGATGCCGCCCCCGGTCCGCAGGTGCTGGCAAGTGCCACGGTCACCGCGCCGAACGTCCCCTTCGACCCCAACACGGATGCCGCGGCGCTCTCGACCCCGGTCGCGGCCGCCCCAACGCCGCAGGCCGATGTTTCGGTGACCGTCGACGCGGCGCCGGCAACTCTGCAGACGGCTGACGTCGTCACTCTCACGATCACCGCGAGAAATGCGGGACCTTCCGCAGCTTCGAACGTCACCGTGAACTTCTTTCTCCCGGCCTCGCTCGGCTTCGTTTCGGCGTCGCCCGCATGTACCGGCGAGACGGGAATCTTCTGTACGGCCGGAACGCTGGACAGCGGCTCGTCGGCAACCTTCACGGTGACCGCCTGGGCCAAAGCGGCAGGATCGATCGTCACCACGGCATCGGTGAGCACGACCACGCCCGAGTCGAACAACGGGAACAACAGCGGCACGGCGACCATCGTCGTAAATGCCGCCCCACAGGTCCGCCGCCGCGCCGCACGCCACTGACCAATGCGGTTGCTTCGACTTCTCACGCTGCTTTTCGCCCCCGCGGTGCTGGCGCAAAGCGCGGATCTCTCCGTGACGGTGACGTTGCCGCCGACGGCGGTCTATGACGCTGTCTCTCCGTTCAGTGTGGCCACCGCTACGGGCCAGTTGACGGTCACGAACGCGGGGCCGTCTACCGCACAGAACGTCTCGATCGACTTCGACGCGAACCTCGCGAACGTGTTCGTCCCCGGGTTTCAGTGCGGAACGACGAGCGGCCACTACCGCTGCACCGCCGCCACCATGGCGCCGGCCTCGTTCACCGTCTCTTTCTCCGAGGCCTGGCTCCTGCCGCGCGACGGCACGTCCAAGGGCACCGTGGAAACGGCGACGGTGACTGTCTCGTCCTCCTCGCCGGCCGATCCGAATTTGGCGAACAACAGCGCATCCGCGAACACGACCGTCGTCTGGCAGGCCGACGTCGAGTTGGAGACGAATGGGATTGGATTCCCCCCCGCCGCGCCAGGCGATTACTACAGCATCTACGCGTTCTTCTCGAACAACGGTCCGAGCCCCGCGTCCGACGTGAAGGTGACGCTCACCGTCCCTCCCGGAGCGGCTTACGTCAGCTACGTCACCCAAGGACTGGCTCCGTGCACCGAACCGCCGAAGGGCGGACAGGGAGACCTCGTCTGCACCGGCTCGAACCTCGCCGTGGGTGGAGGTTATGAGGCCGCCATGCTCGTGCGCATCGATCCCTCCACTCTTCCCGGAACGGTGATCACGTTTCCGATCACGCTCACGAGCACGACGGCGACCAAACCAACGCAGGCGACGTCGACTCCGGTCACGATCATCGAGCCGGCCAACCTGCAGGTCCAGATGTCCGCGCCGGCCTCGGCGCACCCCGGCGACACCTTCCTGACCACGGTCACCCTCACGAACTACGGGCCGGGAGCGGCTTACAAGCCGGAGGTGTTCGTCAAGACCGCGCTCGGGATCTCCACCGGGCCGATGAACGCACCCGCGGGATGGCTCTGCATCGGCACCATTTGCGACGCCGATTCCCTCGCGCCAGGGACGGCGACGTTCACGTTCCCGACGACCATACCGTGGAACGCCGGCGCGGGAACGCTGACAAACCAGTTCGTTGCGCAAGCCGCGAACATTCCCGACACCGATCACGACAACGTCGCCACCGCCTCGACCGACGTCATCCCCTGGCCGCCGTCGAGCCTGAAGCTGACGTTGACTGCCTCACCCGAGGTCGTCTACACCGGCGACCAGCTCACGTACACGGCGACGATCGCGAACACCGGCAACGCCGACGCGAAAAACGTCCAGCTCACCTGGTCGGTCCCCGGTACCGTGACCGCCACGACGTGCGGAACCACCGGCGATGCGATCTGCACGTTCGCAACGATTCCTGCCGGCACGACGCAAACGGCGACGCGCACGGTGCACGTGGCAGCGACCGCGGGCCTTTCGCTCACGGCACAGGCGACGGTGAAGGCGGCAAACGTCACCTACGACGCTCCATCCGCGTCCGCGACCGTGACCACGCCGGTTGCCGGAACACCGCACGTCAACCTGAGGGCGGTGATCACCCCGCCGAACGGTCCGCGTGCCGGCATGACCTGGCCGTGGTCCTACCGCGTCTACAACGACGGTCCCGACACCGCGACCGACTGGCAGCTCTCGTTCCCCATTCCGGCGAACACCACGGTCGTCGACGCCGCCTTCGCGGCCGGTACGGGAACCTGTACCGGTCTGACGCCGAACGCCGCCGCCAATACCCAGGTCACCTGCCACGGCACGGTTCTCTTGCCGGCACACGATGTCGAACTGGTCGTCAACCTCGCCATCACGCCGGGAACGACGGCCCCGATCCACGCGACCGAGACCGTGTCGACGAGCAACAACGATCTTTATCCGCAGGACAACACGGCGACCACCGACACCGCGGTGACTTCGTCGGAACTGGTGGCATCGCTGACGGAAGACAAGACCACGGCGGTCTTCGGCGAGCGGGTGACGCAGACGCTGACGGTGACGAACAACGGTCCCGACGCCTCGAGCGATATCACCGTTCAGTTCTCGCTTCCTCCGGGAGCCGTCAACCCGATCATCAACTCGACCTCTCTTTCGTGTGTCGCCGGAACGCAGCCGATTCAGTGCACGGCCGCGCCGCTGCAGAATGGCGCGGCGCTGACGGCCGCGATCTCGTTCCAGGTACCGGCGAGCGCCGTTTCTTTGCGGACGCAGGCGGACGTGTTCTGGGTAAGCCGCGGGTTCAACACCTTCACAACCGCGACGATCGTCCTCCAGGTGGTTCCTCCTCCTCCCACCGCCGACCTGTCGGTCACACTCGACGCGACACCCACCACGCTCAACACCGGCGACACCGTCACCTACACGATCGCCGCGACGAACCTCGGCGGCGCGCCGGCATCGAACGTGACGGTGGAGCTCGATCTGCCGCCGTCGCTCGTGTTCGTTTCCGCGTCGCCGCAATGCAGCGGCGGACCGCTGGTGACGTGCAGCGCCGGAACGCTGAACGGCGGCAGTACGCCGGCGATGTTCACGGTCACCGCGCGTGCCGTCGAGGCGGGAACGGTCAAGACGATCGCAACCGTGAGCACGACGTCGGAGGAATCGAGCAACGGTAACAACAGCGCCGCGGCGGCGATCGTCGTGAATGCCGCCGCACCGCAGCCCGCCCGCCGCCGTGCCGTGCACCACTGACTCTTTCGACACAGCGGCCGGTGTGAGGCATCACAACCTCGTACCGATGCGAACGTACGTTGTTTCTGGATGTACGGCATGCACCGCTGGTTGTTTCTCGCATTTTTCGCCGTCTGCGCATTCCTCGCGCGAGGTGCCGCCGCGCAGAGCGCGGACCTCGGCGTCGGCATTTCGAACATGCAGCGCACCATCGTCTGGGGAACCGACGCCGAGACGAACTTCTGCCTCACGGTGACCAACGCCGGCCCCGGCGCGGCGACGAACGTCGTCGTCGAGTTCGATCAGGACGTGTCGTACGGTTACCTGCATTGGCCCTCCGGTCCAGTTTGTTCGATCGAGTCGAGCTGGTTGGGAACCTGTACATCGGCCGCTGGACACCGGACCTGCGTCATCCCGAAGCTCGATCCCGGCAGCTACGTCACGATGCAAGGCGTTCGATGGCCCAACCCGACCGCGGAGGCCGCCGTATTCGTCACCGCCACGATTCATTCCGACACGCCCGATGGCAATCCTGCCAACAACAGCGTCACCGTAGGCGTCATCCCGTGGTGGGGCGCATATGTCCGAACGACGGCGTGGTTGAGTGCCCTCGGCGGTCCGGGCGCTGCGCCGGGGGGAACCTTCACCGTCCTGGGGCAGATCGAAAACGGAGGGCCGAGCAACGCGCGCGACGTCTCGGTGACCGTTACCCTGCCGGAGCACACGACGCTGGCGGCAGTCG
>JACZCU010093900.1_pt1 | contig 11047 bp, 9 predicted proteins | sample 8641851 | NCBI WGS metagenome assembly JACZCU01 (sample SAMN15324605, study PRJNA640507) | soil metagenome | isolation source: monocropping sugarcane control | place: China: Luxin town, Laibin City, Guangxi Province | collected 2019-07-25 | depth 10cm m | reverse complement strand
TTCCTCACATCCCTATATATCTTGCATAAACTGAACGTGCGATTTGCTCATCATCTGTCCCTTTTATGATCGCACGAGCATCAGGAAAGACGGTTAATTCATACGTATCGACAGTGAAGCGTAGTAGGAAATCATTATAGCTTACCTCCCCAATCGGGCGCAACCGCTCAGCCAACTGGGAAAAGTCGAGAGCCGCACCCCGTCTGCCATTACGCACTTGAACAGCATTACGTCCACAAAGGCTTGTGCTCTGCGTGCCGGCTAAAGCATCCAAAAATTCGTAAGAGTGCTGTCCACAGGTGGGACAGTCTACTTGGCGAGGCAGCTCGATCCGCTCACTAGTATTCTCCCACGCATCTAACCAGAACATGGCTCGACTGATCTTTTCACTTTTAAGAAGTATTTTAAGAGCTTCGGTCGAGGCTATACCGGTAATGACGCCGACGATACCATTGAGTACTCCGGCTGTATCACAGGTAGGAGTGGTGCCGGGGAGCGGCATCTCGGGGAAGACACAGCGCAAGCAGGCAGTCTCTCCCGGTATGATATTCATGGTTACCCCATATGAGGCTATCACCCCGCTATAAATCCAGGGACGAGCATATTTTACGCATACATCGTTAAGAAGGTAACGTGTTTCGAAGTTGTCCGTTGCGTCCAACACAAGATCTGTATTTTGCACCAGGAACTCAATACCATCGGCATTAATATCTTCAACCAGAGGCTCAATTGTCGTTTCACTATTGATGCGCCTCAGCTTCTCGGCTGCTGCGATAGCCTTGGGGAGTCGACGTGCAATATCATCCTCATCAAAGAGAATCTGGCGCTGTAAATTGTTCAGCTCAATATAATCGCGGTCTGCAATAACGAGATGGCCAATACCTGCGCGACAAAGATTATTGGCTAGGACGGTGCCTAAGGCGCCACAGCCAATAATCGTAACGGTAGAAGCTTGCAAAAGTTCCTGGCCTGCTTTCCCAATTGGTCCAAATAGTGTTTGCCGTGTATAGCGATCGGATATTCCCATAGTCAAAGCTCTTCCTGCTGCTCTATACCATCCAACGTTGTGTTGCCATTTTATTCTAACATAAAACCGGTCTTCTACGCTCTATAGTATCAGGAAATTCATGCTGAGGCCAAATTTGTTAAGGAATGTGTACTGACGCATTTTTTCTGATAAAACAGGCAGTACTGAATAAAGATCTGTTGGCAGCAACCCATAACTGTGTTACAATGCAGAGGGTAATTAGAGAAACCAATTTGAAAAATAGTAACCAGTACATTGTGCCAATCAACCTGTAAATTATGGAAAAGCAATGAAGAAAGTATTGGTTATCGACGACAACCCAACTATCGTAGAACTCATTAAATACGCCGTCAACCTGCAAGGGTCGTATAACGTTGTTGTTGCCTATGATGGGGTACAAGGGCTAGAGCGTGTTTATGCTGAACGCCCTGACTGTGTGATCATCGATGTGAAGATGCCACGGATGGATGGTTATCAGTTAGTGCGCTGTCTACGAGGTGACGCACGAACCGCTGATATACCATTGATTATCCTGAGCGCGATGACGCGTGAGCAAGATCAAATGACCGGTTTGCTTTCGGGCGTGGACGAGTACCTTACTAAACCATTTAAACCTAGTGCGCTGAACGCGACTATCGAACGAGTATTGCGTCTCACACCGGCCGAACGACAGCGTCGTATGGATCACTTAGTACAGACACAGGCAGATCGGGAATAAGTATAGACGGTGCATCAGCCATTGCAGATGTTTATACTTTACTGTATTGAATGGCTCTAGTTAGAAGAGCACACTTGATCATCAAGCATGAGCAGAGTTGTGGTCCGAGTATTACCAGAACAGTGCGTGAACTACAGCCTTTACGCAGACTACACATTCTCTTTGTAGATAGCGATCCAGTTGGTCGTGATAGGATACAACAAGCATTGGGAGACGGGTTTGTTGTGCAGTACGCGTCTTCAACTTCAGACGCCAGGCGTTGCCTGGAAGCACACTTGCCCGATATTCTGATTAGCGAAGTGTTGCTTGGGCAGGAGAGCGGTTTAGACTTCTGCCGTTCCGTGTGCAATACTCCTGAGTTTCAGCATCTGCCAATTATGCTCCTCACCTCACTTGCAACGTTCCAGGACAAGGTCGCTGGCTTTAATGCAGGCGCGGATGATTATGTCGTCAAACCATTTGACACGCGCCATTTAATGGCGCGTATCCGTTTGCTTTCACGTATTAAACGACTTGAGCTACATGAGAACGCGTAGCCCTGGCTTTTAGCCTGGGAAGTGGCATGCCGCGTAGTGGTTAAACTGTTTCTCTTCCAGGGGCGGTATAACCTCGCGACAAATTTGCTGCGCTTTCCAACAGCGTGGATGGAAGTTACAGCCGCTGGGAGGATTGACAGGGCTAGGCACATCCCCTTCAAGGATAATACGCTTGCGGCGTGACTCGATGTCTGGGTCAGGTACCGGAATGGCTGAAAGCAGAGCTTGCGTGTAAGGATGCAAGGGCATCTCATACAAATCTTCACTCTTGGCTAGCTCCACTACACGACCAAGATACATCACAGCCACTCGATCGCTAATGTGTTTCACCACTGAGAGATTGTGGGCAACAAACAAGTACGTGAGGCCGAAATCTCCCTGTAGATCCTTCATGAGGTTAAGCACCTGCGCCTGGATGGATACGTCCAGGGCAGAAACCGGTTCATCGGCTACAACCAGCTTGGGACGTAACGCTAAAGCACGTGCAATACCAATGCGCTGGCGCTGGCCGCCACTAAACTCGTGGGGAAAGCGGTTGACGTAGTATGGATTAAGCCCCACTACCTCAAGTAAACGCGTCACTTCATCCCGAATTTCGTTCCTGTTGCCACGCTTGAAATTCTCTAATGGCTCAGAAATGATCTGTCCAACAGTATAACGTGGATCAAGTGAGCCAAAAGGATCCTGGAAGACCATTTGCATCTCTGCACGCTTTTTGCGCACTTGATCTTTCGAGAGTTTTGTCAATTCCACGCCATCGAAATTGACGCTTCCTGCGGTTGGTCTGATCAATTGTAAGATAGCGCGACCTGTGGTTGATTTGCCACAGCCACTTTCTCCTACCAATCCCAGTGTCTCGCCGCTACGAACAAACAGGTCAACACCATCGACAGCTTTTACATTCGCAACTGTACGTCCTAAAATGCCTCCCTTGATGGGGAAGTGAACTTTTAAGCCCTTGACATCTATCAGGGTGGTCCCGAGCGTCTTAGGCGTTGCAATATCTTGCGCCATACGAATCCTCTTTCCTTAATCTGGATAGAAGCAAGCCGCTACTTGCTCACCGCGTCCAACGGGCATCAACTCGGGGCGTTCCTGCCGACAGCGACTCTGTACCTTTGGACAGCGATTGGCATAGGGACAACCAATAATTGTTTTGGATAGATCAGGTGGCTGACCCGCAATGGGTGTAAGCTGTGATCCACGCTTCTCGTCGAGTCGAGGAATAGAATGCAGCAATCCCACTGTATATGGATGTGCAGGTGTCTGAAAAATTTGCTTAACTGGTGCCGACTCAACCACATGCCCGGCATACATAACGTTAACATACTGGCATGTGCCCGCTACGACGCCAAGATCATGAGTAATCAACATCACAGCTGTACCAAATTCCTTCGACAGACCGCTCATCAATTCGAGCACTTGCGCCTGGATGGTTACATCGAGTGCGGTTGTTGGCTCATCCGCAATAAGAAGTTGGGGATTGCATGCCAGAGCAATAGCGATCATTACGCGTTGACGCATACCACCACTGAACTCGTGGGGATAGTTTTTGGCACGCCTTTTAGCATCTGGAATACGCACCAGGTCGAGCATTTCAACAGCACGCTTCCATGCCTGGTCGTTGCTGACGCCTTTGCGGTGGCGTTTAACGGTCTCAGCTATTTGACTGCCAACATTAAACACCGGATTAAGTGAAGTCATGGGATCCTGGAAGATCATGGATATTTTGCTCCCACGGAGCGCAGTGAGTTCTTCCTGATTTTTATCCATGATGTCCTCACCATTAAAGTTGATTTCACCGTCTACGATCTTACCTGGAGGGCTGGCAATCAGGCGCATAATGGAAAGTGCCGTGACACTTTTGCCACATCCGCTTTCACCCACTACTCCCAGTGTTTGACTTGGCTTCATCACAAATGAAACATCGTCAACAGCTTTTACTACCCCACCGCGTGTGAAAAAGTAGGTTTTGAGATTATTTACTTCTAGCAGATTCTCTGCCATATGTTATTCACTCCGCTCACTAATCTTTTGATCGAGGGTCAAAAGCATCACGTAAACCATCACCGAAGAAGGAGAAGGCCAGCACGATAATCGCCAACACGACACAGGGAACAATGACTTCCCAGGGGTGTGTATCGACGAATTCACTTGCGGCTGAGATCATCAGGCCAATACTGGAACCGGGAGGTTTTACACCCAGGCCCAGGTAGCTCAGACCGGCCTCACCAATAATCGTTCCAGAAATGTCGAGTGTTGCCACAACCACGACAATGCTGAATAGATTAGGAACGATATGTTTGAGAATGATGCTTGTGTCAGTGGTACCTGAGGTGCGTGCAGCTTCAACAAACTGTTGTTCTTTGAGCTGGAGTGTTTGTCCACGAACGTAACGTGCCATCAGGGGCCAGGTTGTAAATGCTAATGCCACCGAGACGAGCAGCAGGCGCGCGTTGCCGTTCGGACCAAGTATAGGTACTTTGCTCAGATTGTCATCGGCCCAACCGCCAAAGATACCTGTGAGTAGAATGGCGAAGAGCAAGCCGGGGAAAGCAAACATAATATCGGTGAAACGCGCCAGTAGCTGGTCAATCCACCCCCCATAATAGCCGGCCAGAACGCCAATCGAGACGCCTAACACAACGTCTAAAACTTCAACCAAAATAGCAACTGATAAAGAGATGAGCATGCCTTGCATGAGGCGGGCCAGAATATCACGACCGAGGTCATCCGTGCCAAGCCAGTACTGCGCTGACGGCAATTCATCCTGACGATCGAGCTCTTCATTAGAAAAAGTGTGATAGCGCTCTGGGCCTATTGTACCATTTAATGTGCTTTGGTACGGTCCACCAATATGTTGGTAGATGAATGGGCCAATCAGAGCAATCACAACAAAGAGCACAACCACTCCCAGGCTGATCATGGCACGCTTATCGCGCCGTAACCGCCGTAACGAGTCCTGTAGTGGAGTTGGTGACTTCTTTGGTGGCTGACCATCAGGAACAGGAACACCCGGTTCGCCACTTACCAATTCTGCTAATTCTGGCTCCATGGCAGGAGCTGATGCGCTATCGGGTGCCATCAATCCCGACGAGGAAAGTTCTGGGTTGAGATCTTTCGTATCCATACGTGCCTGTCTCCTATTCAGCCTTGATGCGTGGATCAACAACGGTGTACAGGATATCCGAGAGCAAGTTGCCGAAGACCACGGCCACGGCTAGCAGCACAGTAGTGGCTTGAATCACCGGGTAGTCGCGATAGTCGATGGAGGTGAGGGTGATTTCCGCAATGCCAGGGATATTGAAGATACGCTCGATGAAGAACGCACCGGTGATGAGCAGACCAATGGAGAGCCCGATGATGGTGACCAGGGGGATCAACGCGTTGCGCAGTGCATGACGATAGATCACGATTTGTTCACGCATGCCTTTGGCACGAGCCGTACGTACGTAATCCTGTCGCAGCACTTCCAGCATAGAGGTACGGGAAAGGCGTGCAATGTAGGCGACGGAGGTAGCGGCATAGACGAGGATGGGCACGATCTTGAATTGGATATCACTGAACGTATAATGCCAGGGCACTCCCCAGTTGGCCACTGGCCAGCCTAAACCGGTATTAAGATCCAGTTGTACAAAAATGACTTGCACCAGGGTGCCTAGAACGAATACGGGAATAGCGTAGATAGTCAGCAAGATCACCATATTGGTGGTGTCGATCCAGGTATTGGCCTTGAGCGCCGAGATGATGCCCAGTGGCACACCAATAAGCACCTGGAGAATGAGTGCCCAGAAGCCAAGCTCGGTAGAAATAGGCACGCCCTCCTTGAGAATGTCCCAGACTGCACGGTCCTTGTATTCAAAGGATCGGCCAAAGTCGAGGTGGAGCATGCCGGTGATGAAGTTGAAATACTGTTGATACCAGGGAAGGTCCAGCCCATAGGCATGTTTGAGTGCGACATAGGCTTCATGCGTATAGTGTTGGCCGAGTAATTGTGTGATTGGGTCACCTGGGGCCTTATACCCCATGATGAAGGTGATAAAGGTTACACCGAAGACCACAAAGATGAGGCCGATGAACCTTTTAACCAAGAATTGAACCATGTTTTGCCCCTTACTCCCTTGTTAAGGCTGCAATTGTACTAGAGTTGACATATGTGGTCTTCTCTGTATGTACGTGTGGTACTTCTTTACAAACATCATGTCGTCTTTCGAGGTATATCCATAAAGCGGCACCTTTTTATGGATAAATCTCAATAGTATCTAATAACAGACGTTACATGTGTTGATTTGTACTTATTTTAAGAGACATTCCTGTTAATGTCAAGTTAAACTATCTCTTCAATGTAGCCATAGAGGCTATGGCATATCTACAGTGAATAGCATGAGTTATCCCGGATTTTTGAAACCCGTGTTCAATTGTGCTAAAGTCGCTCACAGAGCGACTTTAGCACAATTGAACACTTTTTTTGAGTTGGTGAGGTGGCGTCTCCTCCACCTCACCAACTCAAAAAAAGTGTCAAGGCGTCTGCCGGGCGCCTTGACACTATGGGCTTCGCTAGAAAAGAACTTCTTTTCCAAAACTCTGGCATAATTCATGATCACTATCCGCACTCCAATAAACAGAGCATCGTATATGGAGTGCAGAACGCTCCCCAATTAGTGGGCTGCAATGTAGATATTTGCCCAGTCCCCAGGTGGAATTTCACCAATAGCATTATTAATAATGCCCTTCACATAGGGCTTGCGCAGTCGCATGTTGGGCTTCTGGTACAGAGGCAGCCAGGCAACTTCGTTGACCAGTTCTTGCTCAGCCTTGTTATAGGCTTGCGCGCGGCCATCCGGATTGTTCAGCATGACATCGGCGGCATCCATAGCCTGCTGGTTGGCCTTTTGTTGGTCAGCATTTGCACTGTTGTTGTTGCCATAGTTGAATTCATTGTAGGGCTGGCCATCACCAAACTGCAGGGTTAGCCAGTCTTGCGGATCGGGATAGTCAGCGCCCCAAGCAGTGAACCACATTTGCAGACCACCTTGAGCAGGTGACTTCCCAGCGGTAGCCGATTCTGCTGTCAGCAATGAGCCAAAGTCCATTGTTTGCGTTCCGATGGTTACACCTAGAACGTTTTGCCACATATCGGCGAGCGTTGTGACTTCGTTGGTGAGTTCGGGCAAACTGCTTTGGTAGGTCGCTTTGATCGGCGGTAATTGTGAAGCACTTCTGTAGCCCTCTTCCTGTAGACCCTGCTGGAATAACGACCTGGCTTTATTTACATCACCTGCGGTTGGCGCGCCAACTGGACAGGTCAGATTGGGGTTATAACCGTACATGCCTTCTGGCACGATATGACAGGTTGGCGTATAGCGGCCCTTCCATACAGCATTGATCATCGCATCTTTGTTGATCGCCAGTTCGAATGCCTGACGAATGTGAATGTTGTCAAAGGGCTTTGCCAGGTAGTTCATGGCAATATAGAAGATCGCCAAAGCAGGAGTCTGGCTGAAATCGGATCGGGTCCTGGCTTGCGCGTAATTGGCCGGAGGAATAGAGGTGAGGTCAACCTGGTTTGCCAGATAAGCATCGTAGTTGGCCTTGGCTGTCTTGTAGAAGATCTGGTCAATCTCAGCCAATTGTGGCTTTGAACCCCAGTAATTGGGATTGCGGATGAAGGTAATGCCCGTGGTATGGTCATATTTCTTGACCATGAATGGACCGGAACCACCCTGACCGCCGTTGTCAGACAGGTGATCGATGAACTTTAGACCCCATTTGTCGACGACACTCTTCTCGACAACAAAGGCCGTTGGGTAGGTAAGTGCTTCCAGGAAATAGGCGGTGGCTTTGGTCAATTTGAGGACAACTGTGTTCGGATCGGGTGTCAAAATGCTGTCATTGATGATAGACTTGACTTTGCCCTGTGTCCGTGCCGCTGCGCCTTTGATCAGTCCAAGGTAGGTCAGAGAGACGCCGGAGAGGCTGGAGATGGTTGGCGACAGGGCGCGATCAATGCTGTAGGCGACGTCTGCTGAGGTCAAGGATGTCCCATCGCTAAATTTCAACCCATTTCTCAGATGGAAGGTGTAGGTCAAACCATCAGAGGAGACATCCCAGGATGAGGCTAATTCACCCTTCACTTTAAGCTGGTCGTCCAACTGGATCATACCAGAGTATTCCAAAAGGATGGCGTTGATTGAGAGTTCGTCACTTGACTGGCCCGGGTCGAAGGTTGGGATGTCTGAGTTTGGTACTGCCCAGCGGTAGACTTGTTGGGATTCCGGTGCTTTCGTCGGGGCTGTAGTCGTTACCGGGGTATTACCACCCCCGTCTCCACAGGCAGCGAGAAGTAGGACCATCAAGGCCAAAATTGTCGGCAGAAGCTTAGTAGTGAACTTCTTGCTTGCTAGCATTCGGAACTTCTCCTTATGATGTTGTGAAAATATGTGAATCAAAAACAGCATGTTGAACCAGAGAGCGTTGATACTGTAGATTTCTACCAACGCTAGCATAAAATTACTACGTCCTGTCACCAAGAATTTCGCGCATAAGAAACTGTTTTTTAAGTTGTCTGCCCAAAGATGCTTTGAGTTTTAGTGTTGAACAATGTACACTTTTAGAAAAAAGTTCTTTTGGATGGAGCACGCCGTGCCAAGGCGCCTGCCGGACGCCTTGACACGGCGTGCTCCATCCCCTTTTTATAGTGATGTGGGCAGCGAAGCCGTCTTCATCACAATCAAACATGAGTTTCAAAAGTTCGGAATAACTCATGTTACAAATCACCAGATGTATTTATCAATGTGATGCAATATATACGTTGGTCCAGTCATCAGGCGGAATCAAATCCTGTGCGTTGTCAATGACACCAACGACATAAGGTTTCAATAAGTAGGTTAGTGCAACCTGTTCTACCGGTAACCAGGCAACATCGTTGACCAACTGCTGCTCTGCCTTATTATATGTCTGGTAGCGCGTGCTTGGGTCGGTCATGACGTCAGCCTGTTCCAATTGCTGCTGCACCTGTTGCTGTGTAGCAGCATCAGATGTAGAATTCTGTCCGTAGTTCATATTATTGTTAGGTGAGCCCTTGTCGAACTGGAGCGTCAACCAGTCCTGTGGATCGGGATAGTCGGCAATCCAGTCAACGCGCCACAGCGCAAGGTTCTGATTATTAGTGGTGTTGCTGATCTCTGAGAACAGTTTTTGTTTTTCGACTGGATCAGCTTTAATACTGGTTATACCCAGGACATTCTGCCACATATTCAGCACGGTTGTGACCTCGTTCGCTCCATCTAGCGAGTTGTTGGAATAGGTGAACTTGATGACCGGGAAGGTGGCCGCGGTCAAACCTTCTTCTTGCAAGCCCTGTGCGAAGAGTTGCTTCGCTAAAGTTGTGTTGCCCGCAGTGCTTGCGGTGCCATCAGGGCCGGTCAAGCTCTGGTTATACCCTGGCATACCACTGGGAACGATATGATTGGTTGCGACATAGCGATCTTTCCAGATCGAGTGCACGATGACATCTTTGTTAATAGCGAGTTCAAGCGCCTGGCGAATTTTGATATTATCAAAGGGCTTCACCAGGTAGTTTATGCCGTAATAGAATATCCACAGTTCCGGTACACGGCGGTACTGATCTTTCTTGCTTATAGCCCCAGACATGTACTGAGATGGGATAGCAGTATTGTCGACCTGACCTGATTGATAAAGCTGGTAATTGGTGTTATTGTCCTTGACGAAGGGGAAATCGACCTCTTGCAACTGGGGTTTTGGACCGTAATAGTAGGGATTAGGAATAAATTTGATGCCAGTCGCGTGGTCATAGCTCTTCACCATAAACGGACCATCGCCACCTTGTCCCCCATTATCATTCAGGTGGTCGGACCATTTTAAGCCCCATTTATCAATGACGCTCTTCTCAACCACATACGAGGTCGGGTAGGTAAGGGCCTGCAGGAAGTATGCCGTCGACTTATTCAATTTAATAACGACCGTATTATCATCGGGGGTCAGCAGGCTGTCGTTAATGAGCGTCGCGACTTTGCCCGTTGTGCGTTTGTCAGAGTCCTTGATAAGACCCAGGTAAGTGAGCGAGACACCGTTCAAATTGGAAATAGTAGGTGATAGAGCGCGGTCTATACTGTAGACAACGTCCTTAGAGGTCAGAGGTGTGCCATCGCTAAACTTTAAATTTGGTTTGAGCGTGAATGTCCAGGTTAAACCATCAGATGATGTCACCCAGGATTTTGCTAGCTGTGGTTGCACTTTGAGCTGGTCGTTCATCTCTACCAGCCCCGTGAAAACCATGTCAATAGCTGCAATAGAATCAAGGTCCGTTCCTTGGCCGGGATCGAATGTAGAAATATCAGAAGCTACAATTGGACTGCGATACACCTGCTGACTACTAGGGGCTTTCGATGGTTTGGTGGGTTGATTCGTTGTAGTACCACCCCCGCATGCTGTGAGGAGCATTACCATCAGGCACATTAGGAGTGAGAAGTTTCTGGCGGAAAATTTTTTACCAGACAGCATAGTTTGGTTCTCCTTCCAGGTTGACTCTTTAGTACGATCGTATATATTGTTACGTCAGGTTACCGAAAAATTCTCAAAAAATAAACAAAGGCATGAGTTATCCCGAATTTTTGAAACTCATGGTAGTATGTGATGAAGGCGCACTCAGAGCGCCTTCATCACAAACTACCATCAACACGAAAAAGGGGTGGGGGGCGGGGTGTGTGAAGGCGCCGTGGCGGGGCTGTGCCCGCGGGGCTCCCC
>JACZCU010144226.1_pt1 | contig 11053 bp, 8 predicted proteins | sample 8641851 | NCBI WGS metagenome assembly JACZCU01 (sample SAMN15324605, study PRJNA640507) | soil metagenome | isolation source: monocropping sugarcane control | place: China: Luxin town, Laibin City, Guangxi Province | collected 2019-07-25 | depth 10cm m | reverse complement strand
TCCTCTACATAGATCGGCTGGAACATAGTTTTGCCACCGCCAATCAGCGGTACCACAGGAGCTGAACGAATAAGATCCACCAATCCCTTAATAAAAGGCGCATCTTTACCGAACAAAACTGAAGGTTGGACGATCGCCCACTCCAGGCCACTCTCTTTAAGCATTTTTTCCGCCATGTAGCGACCCTGCATATAGCTTCCAGGCTTATCCGGCCTGGTGCCCAGCCCACTCATTTCAATTATCCGTTTAACACCACCCTCCTGCGCTGCTTTAATCAGATTGGCAGTGCCTCGCACATTAGTCTCTTCGTAGTGGTTGGCTGCAGATTCTTTATGATCAGCCGTAATAAAGGCAGCATGCACAATGGTATCAATACCGCGCACAGCCGCAGCCAGGCTAGCTGGCTGCGTCGTATCGCCCTGAACAAGCTCAACCTTGTCAGCAGGAAGAATACCCGCTGCACGCTGCATATTTCGTACCAGACAGCGCGGCCGTTCCCCCTGGTCAACTAAGCGTTTGACGAGATGCCGTCCAATATAGCCTCCCGCACCAGTTATAAGTATCATGTAGCCCTGCCTTCCTGAAATATTGCATCAGCAAATCTACTGAAAAATGCCTTGTGTCTCTATAACTTTGCAATAGAGACACCGCACACATCCAAAGCAAGTAACATTCTCTGCAAGCATGTTATCACCAGTATAGTCAATACCAACAGTAAAGCCTAGAGAGCCCGAGCACATATAAAAATGTGAGCATGCCCATGAAAACTGAGACACATCTCCCAACACCTCTGAAGAGCGAAGCGCTGTCCCCACAGTTAGTAGTGGCAGAGCTTGCCTCTGCCATCCCCCTCCCTTCTACCATCCTCCCCCTCACCAAAACCGCTGCGGGGGCATCCCGCGGCTTCTAGCTATGGGGTATTTGACTAACGTAGTGACTCAGGCGGCAGCAAAATACGCACAGTAACCCCCTCGCCTGGCGCGCTTTTAATGGTTAAGCTGCCTCCCGCGATGGCGAGTAGAGCGCTATGTGTCAGCAGACCACCACCAGTACCAGTAGTCGAACTGCTCGCGGAGATAATACCAACACCATCATCAGCCACTATCACTTCCAAATGTGGGTCAGTGCGACTACACGACGCCTTGAGCATCAGGCGCAATCGACGATGTACATCTGTACCTCGAGCGTGACGAGCGGCATTACGTAAGGACTCTTGCACGGCAGCAAAGATAAGTTCCGCTATAGCCGGAGGAGTCACCTCATCAATACAACTGGCAGTCTCTTCGCTCACACACCACTCAATCTCGTCAAAGGCATGCTGAAAATCTTGCTCTAACATACTGTGAATAGCATGCATCAAACCATCGCGTTCCAGGCGATGTGGAGCGCTTGGAGCAGTGGCACGCATCATCGCTGCCAGGCGGCGATGAGAATCACTGATCAAATCAACAGCCTCATTTAACATCTGCTGTGCCGAGGCCCCCTCCGTTTCCTGTTTACGGACAGGAGAAGTAGTTTGACCAATTGAAGCACGTAGTGTCTCCAGGCGCAGTAAAGCCAGGTGCATTTGCGGCAAAATATCATCGTGTAGGATACGACGATGTTGGGCACCTAGAAGCTTGACATCTACAATACGGCGGCGCAGGAGTGCGGCAACAGCCTGCATCGCTTCATGATCACCCAGGGTATCAAGGATGCGCTGACCACATGCATGAGCAAGATCCATATCTTCATCGGTAAAGGCTCCACCATCCTGGCGCGGGCCTAGATAGAGCATCGCAACCAGACCCAATTCGTCATAAATCGGCAGCATCCAGCAGATTATGGGCACTCCATTGACGCTTATGCGTACCCGTACAGGAGCGCGTTGATCCCTACTTATTACATCGTGCTGGCTTTTGCTAGCTATGATAGTAGACGCGACATAGAGATCTTCCTCTTTCAAATTCAGTGGCCAGCGATAGCTAAAACTACGCCGTACAGGTCCTGCCACTACAGTTAAACGCGCCCATTGGACAGCTAATACTGTCTGGCATAAATGAAAAAAGAGATCTTCCAGGCCCTGTTCGGTCTTTTCCAGATCTGTATTCAACCAGTGACGTAGGTTGGTGCTACGTAAAAACGGTCCCAGCAAAGCGATATAGCGATCATGGGCAGTATAGCTACTCCAGGTAAACAACGCATAGACACCCGTTGCCAGGGCAGTAATCAATAAGAGACCGCCCAGGCTGCTTTGCGTAAAAGTTACAAGCAGCGCAATGAAGATGGCAACCGTGGTAGCCACAATCACAATACCACGCCATTGCTCAAAAAAGCCGCGCCGTGCCAGGGGCCGTTCAATAAGAATGCCATGGCGTACAATCGAGTAGCCAACCAGTAAAATAATCAGCGATACCGCACCGGTCGCAAACGTGTCAAGAACAAGCAAATTCAAGGGGATGCCGTTCATCGGCAGCAGTCCCTGCGCCGCTGGGTCCACATGTTGTTGCAGACCAAACGCATCAACAATGGACCCAATACCCAGGATACCCAGCGTTGTAGTAAGACCAACCATTAAGATCGCTGCAAAAAACAAGCCGGGGCGTGCCAGGTGCCAGGAAAGTACAGGCTCCTCAAGCAGGGCTGGATCGGCTGGATCATCCCAAAATGCATTTGAGAGCGTATGGCGCATCGTCAGTGGTTTTTCTTCACCTGTCGTACCGGCAGCAACACTGAAGGAGACTACGCGCTGGAAAAGTGCCCGCAAAAAAGCACGTACAACGCGGTTGATGCGTCCCGGGGTAAACCATGGTCCTATGGCACAAAAGGTCACGTAACATAGAAAGAGAATCGGCAGCAGTACAGTTACAGAAAATAGGCCTACTCTATTACCTTCGTAGAGATCACCATAAGCCAGCAGACGAAGTGTGCCCACAAAGGTAAAAGATGAGCGATAGACGATCAGCAGCACCAGGATAAACATACCAAGGATTCCACTACTGATAAGCAGCATAGGTCGCCGTCGTCGCCAATTTTTACTGATGAGAGCCGCATAGTATAAGCCAATGGCGAACCAGATATACGGAACACTGATCGCGGGCAGCCAGATCAGGCGCCATAAGAAGTCTGAGAAAACCCCAGATGGTGTCGTATGTGGACTGCCCATCAGCAATGCATGAATAAAGAAAAAAAGTGCTGAGAAACTTAGACCGACAACACCCAGGCGTGTAATCCACGCCCGCCGGTCACCATTCAACCAGACCGTTAGTGCTAACCAGAGAAACGTGACGAGATTAAAGGTGGAGAGTGCCAGAACAAGCGTTTGTAGAAAATGAACGGGTTCTAGAAAGGTCTGTAGCGACATATTATTCCTCTTTATAAAGGGGAATCCATTCGCCCCGGCGATCCTGGATCAACGCTGCACCATCCTCATCCCAGATAATCATACGGTTCAGCGTATAGATAAGCGTTGCCCGTGCACGGGCAACTTTATCATCAACTGCTGTTTCGCTTAAACCCCAGGCTGCATAGATACGTCCATTGGTACGACTAACGGCTCGCTTATCGTGAAGATTTAGCCGTGCAGCTATTTGCTCGTTCGTCATACCCTGGGCAACCAGTTCGGCCACGCGTAGTTCGTTTGGTTCGAGCAGAGCACGTGGTGATTGCGCATCCAAGTCGCGTACCTCCTGAACTCTATCCTCGATTTCAGGATCAACCAGGCTGCGCCCATTGATTGCATCGCGCAAGAGAGGTATCAGCATACTGGGCAAAAGATAATTGCTTTTACGCACGTAAGCATAGTGAGTCAGGATACCAGCAGCACGAAATTCACGATAATATTCATCGTCATCCTGGATAGAGTAAAAAACAACGGGCATACGTGGGCGCTCACGGCGAATAGCTATCGCTGCTCCCACCCCGCTCAGAGCATTACGTCCCGCCTGTGGATCTTGTAGCTGGACATCCATCAAGATAACATCCATATCAAGTTCGAGTGCACGTGCCACGGCCTCACGTCCAGTCGCGGCCTCGTCAACAACCTGTACGGCGCCTGTTGCCTCCAGGCCTTCATGCAATGCTCTGCGTAGCGGTCCATGATCATCTACCAGCAATAATTTTATTGTTGCCATACCCAGCCCTACTCCTCCAATAAGCTTGTAATAATTCCTGTATTATCTAGAATATACCAGTATCGCAACCATGTATATAGGTTCTGAGTGCATCTTTTTCTGTCCCCCGTTCAGTTTTTATGATCTTTTTAGAATGGCATCAAAAAAGGTAAGCTGTAGATGGACAGGCAAATGACTCTTTCCTCTGGCGTTGGTCTACTTACAGCTTACCTTTTTGTATAATGACCTTCTTGCTGATAGAAGGCGTAACTACAAAAAGCAATGAGGGCGAAAGTGAGTGGCACTACCATGCGCCGGTAGACGTGCTCGCGCTTGAGCATGAACATCCCTCCTTGGAGTCGTAGTTAAAAACATGCGAGGAAAGAGTACACACTACCTGCACTAAGTATAACCTCTTACATAGTAAAAAGGCAATGCGTGAATTATACCTCGATGCGACTGTTAATCTTATGAATCACTACCACAGCATATGCAACTATCCTCTCCCCAAAACCAACATCAATATTGCGCTTGACCCGGCTTAGACTTATAGGCTATAGTGACAGAGAAGGGCGCAACGCATTGCTCCGCTACATTTTTTTAGGTGAGAATAATGACAACCAACCAGACCGGCAGCATCCACCTTGGCTTATTGCTCCACAACCACCAGCCAGTTGGCAACTTTCCCTGGGTTTTTCAGCAGGTCTACGAAGAATCTTACCTGCCCATGATTGAAGCCCTGGAACGGCATCCCAAAGTACGTCTCTCGCTCCACTATACAGGCTCACTACTTGATTGGGTAGAAGAAGCCCATCCAGAGTTTTTAGAGCGTATTGCCGCACTTACCCGGCGTAATCAGATCGAGATAGTGAGTGGCGGCTACTATGAACCCATCCTGCCCTCTATTCCCGATAACGATAAAGTCGCTCAAATTCGACGCCTCACTGCACGCATACAACGCGACTTCGGCACAGCAGCTAGCGGCATGTGGCTCGCTGAGCGCGTATGGGAACCAGGCCTACCACGTCTTCTACGCGAAGCCGAGATAGAATGGACCATCCTCGACGATGTACATTTTAAAAACGTAGGTCTCGAGGATCATGACCTCTATGGTTACTATGCAACAGAAGATCAGAGTAGCATTCTAAAAGTGTATGCTACCAGTAAAGGACTGCGCTATACTATTCCCTGGCGTCCTGTCAGCGAAACTATCGAACAACTGCGTTCCCTTGCCACCCCCGACGGAAAACGTATTGTTGCCATGGGCGATGACGGTGAAAAGTTTGGCAGTTGGCCAGAAACAAGACTATATTGCTGGGGTTCTGATGGCCGCTCAGGCTGGATCGAGGAATTTTTTACCGCCCTGGAGCAAAACAGTGAATGGTTGCACACAACCCTTTTGGGAGAGTATGCGCGTGACTACACGGCCCTCGGCCGCATCTATCTTCCCACCTCCTCCTACATTGAGATGACCGAGTGGGCACTCCCCGCCCGCAAGTCTTATATCTTTAGCAAACTCTTGCACCAACTTGAAGATGAAAAGCGCGAAGACATCCTCCAATTTATGCGCGGTGGCTTCTGGCGCAATTTCCTGGTACGCTATCACGAGATTAATAATCAGCACAAGAAGATGCTGCGCGTTCATGACGCTGTGTATGATGCTGGAGGTACAGCAGAAACAGGTCAGGTCCACTTATGGAAAGCTCAGGCCAACGATACCTACTGGCATGGCTTATTCGGTGGCATCTACATGGGACATGTACGCTCGGCGATTTACCATCACCTCATTAAAGCCGAAAATGCTGCCAATCAGGCTCAGTTCGGCATGGAACACTGGCAGCGCTCCACCTTTACCGATTTTGATAAAGATAGCCAGAACGAGCTGTTAGTCGAGAGCGACCAGCAAAACCTTTACATAGACCCACAACGTGGCGGTACGCTCTTTGAATGGGATATGCGCCGCAGTATGCATAACATGCTATCTGTGATGACGCGTCACGAAGAAAGCTACCATCAAACTCTACGCCAGTACGAACAGGAACGCCGTCGTCGTGAGGCAACCTTCCATATGGGAATCATTGCACCAACCCAGGAAAACAGTGAGCCAGCCTCACCACATACTGCCGTGCGTACAAAGGAGCCCAACCTCGACCAGCTGCTGGTCGTTGACTACTATCGCCGTCATAGTTTAATCGATCATTTCTTTGCCCCTGGCGTCAACCTGGAAAGCTTTGCCCAGGTACATTACGAAGAGCAGGGCGACTTTATCGAACTCCCCTATGACCCTGAGGTGCAGCAGGACACCAACGGCACTACGATTACCATGACCCGCCTGGGCCAGGTAAAGCGCGCAGGAGCTCTAGGCCCTCTACCTGTACACCTGACCAAAACCCTTTTTATGCCCGTGGGCGCAGAGAAACTGGTAATTGGCTACACTATCCATAATCAGGGCCGGTCACGCTTACAAACGCGCTTTGCCTCCGAGTGGAGTATCCACCTGCTTGGCGGCGGTGGGAACGACCAGGCATACTATCGCGTTACCGGTCATGAGCTAGAAAATGGCCATTTCGATAGCACCGGTGAGGTTTTACAGGTACAGGATTTTCACATCGGCAACACTTGGATACAACAGGATATGGGCTTCTCACTAAGCCAGCCTGCTACCCTCTGGCGTTTCTCGATCGACACAATTACCGGTTCGGAGGCTGGTTTTGAACGCACTCACCAGGGAAGTTGCCTGACATTGCTCTGGCCTGTCTTGCTCGAAGCCGATCAAAGTTGGAATGTGGAAATTATCTGTACAGGCAGCAAATATGCTGAAATGACGCATAGTGAGACCGAAAGGAAAGGACATGCATAGATGAAGCAAGTACTGGCTATCCAAAACTATTGGGATGATACTCCAGGTTACCTGGGTGAAATTTTGCAGGAGCACGATATTGCCTGCGAAATTATCAAAGCCGACGAGGCACCCTTACCTGATCCGACCAGGTATAATGCCATCTTTGCATTAGGCGGACCACAACATGCGAATGATCCATATCCTTATTTGGAACAGGAAAAAGCGCTGCTGCGCCAGGTAGTTGAGCAGGATATTCCCTATCTCGGTATTTGCCTGGGCGGTCAATTGCTCGCCAGTGCCATGGGCGCACCTGTCACCCGCCACCACACGACCGAGATTGGTTTTTTTGAAGTACAACTCACTGACGAAGGCAAAATCGATCCTCTCTTTGCCGGTCTGCCAGGCTATCAGCAAGTCATACACTGGCATGAAGATACTTTTGCGATTCCTCCTGGTGCACTGCGCCTGGTCACCAGTCCAGATACTCCCAACCAGGCCTTCCGTATTGGTAAGCGAGCATATGGCTTGCAATATCATATTGAGGTCACACCGCAAATGCTAGATACCTGGTTTGGACATCCTGACTATAAGAATGAAATCATGCGCGTATCAGGTCCAGATGTTCTTATAGCGATCGCGCAGGACATACCCAAACGCTATCCCTTCTATCGTAAGCACACACGCATACTCTTTGAGAATTTCCTCAAAATTAGTGGGTGCTTATGGTAACTTTTCATAAAGCCCAGTTTTTTTAATTGATAATCCTTAATCCCTTTTCATTTGCCCTCAATATCTGCTATACTTGCACACAACACACATCCCAGAAGGTCTTGAGACTTGCACTATCCGGATGATAGAGCGTGTAGAAGTAGACCGTGCAAGGAGCATTCGACGAAGATGTCGCAACAAAGAATTAGCCGACATAATCATACAGTCACAGGAGGCAATGCCTCCGAAGCAACGCCTTTCGTTTATGCGCGCCATACAGTGGCATGTGAACGCCATCCTAACCGTAATGAAGATAACTTCATTATGGAAGAACATAGTGGCCTGGCCGCAGTTTTTGATGGCGTAGGTGGAAGCGCAGCAGGAGAAATTGCTTCACAGATAGCAGCTCGATCTACACGCCAATCCTGGAAACGAATACTTTTACAAATACAAAAGGGACGCAAGGTACAGAGCTTACTCACGGACTGTGGCAAACCCGACCTCTGCAAGATCCTCGAGGAAATTATTAGTGAAGCCGACGAGCAAGTGCGTACAGAGGGAGCAAGGCGTGCTGGCACCAGTGACCTGGCCACCACTGTCGCTATGACGGTTTTCTGCCGCCAGTCAGGTACAAGAGGCTATACAATGGTCTATGCACATGTTGGTGATAGCCGCGTCTACCTCTTACGAGGCAACGAATCGCTCAAACGCTTGACTAGTGATGATGGTTTACTAGCTAAGCTGGTAGAAAACGAAGTCGTCAACGACGCCGATGCTTTGCGTATTGACCAGGCCATGCACGCTCATCAGTTATCCGATGCTGAATTTAGTTACTTTCGCTTGCGCGGAGGTATCACCCAGGCCCTGGGTGGCCCTTTACCCCCAACAATCCACACCGATCAAATCACTGTTTTCCCAGGAGATCGTATTCTCCTTTGCACTGACGGCATTCATGACAATTTGATCGATGAAGAAATTGAAGAGATTTTGCGCACAAGCACCCGCACTTCTGCACCTCGCGTCCTGGTCGAACGTTCTATCCAACGTTCTCATCAAGAACGTGACGTTACCATACGTGCCAAACCAGATGATATGAGTGCCATTGTTATGACATGTCGCTATTGAATACAGTCGATAGATTGTAACGCAAATTGTACCGGCGTTATAGCCTGTAGTCACTCACATTCTCATCTTCAAAAGTACCACCTACATTGATGGCTATGCATATATCTCTCTTTGATATGTTATAATTTTCTTAGGTGTATAATTGTATTAAACTTGTAGTGCGTCAATTAGGAGGATTTGGGTTTCGTGCGTAAATTATTTTGCAGTGCGTTTGGACTACTATTGATATTGCTACTTAGTGCTTGTGGCTCTCAACCTACTGCCAAACAACTAGCCCCATCGCAACCAATCATTAGCGATGCAGTGCACGTACAGTTAAAACCAACTCCTACCTCGCAGATATCAATTCCTAGCCAGAGGGCAACACCCATACCCAAAGTACATACGACACCCTCAAATTTCCCCAGCACAGGTTTAGGAGCTGCGCCTTATGGTCCACCTCCACCATTCACCGCCGAAGAGACACAATTGACTCAGCAGCTCTTTGCTTTGATCAATCATGACCGTGCCGTACGCGGCCTCTACCCATTTATCTGGAATAACACGCTTGCCGCAGGAGCTCGCCTGCACAGTTGGAATATGATTCACTGCGGTTTCAGTCACACCTGCCCAGACGGACTGGACCAGTGCACCCGCATTGCCAATGAAGGTTTTGCAGGCTTCACTGACTGTGGAGAATGTATTGGCGAGGCTGGACCATATCCAACTCCCTGGGGAGGCGTCCAGGCCGTACAGGAAAGCATGATTAATGAGCCTCCCAGCGGCTGGCATCGCATTCACCTGACCAGCACCACCCTTCACAGTATAGGCGTAGGCATTATGGTAGATTCAAGGGGCTGGATCTGGTTCACCGAGGATATGGTTAGTCAGACATAATATTAGTCATACCCACGTTGCCCTCATTCTCGAACCCTGGCTCTTCTTGAGTTTCTCTTTAGTCAGATGAGAAAGTCCGTTGTATCGGCCCAGCATGGGTAAACGCCTTTTCTCACAAAGTGCGTATTACAGGTCGCGCGATGAGCAGATAGAGCGAATAAAGCCCGACAATGGAAGCGCAGAGCATCACAGTCAAAGGGCCACCTACCAGCGCAATCAATCCACTAGCCGGGAAATCGCCCAGGGGACGGATGCCCATTATAAGCAACGTAATCAGGCTCAGCGCGCGTCCACGCATCTGCGGAGGTACACGCATTTGCAGCAGGGTAATCGTCGTAGCCCCAACCCCGTTTTGCGCGATGCCAAAAAGGAGCAGTGCCAGGAGAGTGAGCCAGAAGATATGGCTGAGCGCAAAGATAAGCAGCGAGGCGGTCCAGATCAGCAGTGAAGAGATGAGCAGAATGCCTTTGTGCTGAAAATCACCCAATGAGGCTACGGCAAGCGCTCCGACTATCGTGCCCAGGCCAGCAGCAGAAAATAGCAGACCGAGTTGTGCAGGCTGCAAATGCAGAATTTGCGTACCAAAGATAGGCAGGATGAGTGAATTAGAGGGGCCAAAAAATAGCAACGCTCCATATCCTGAAAGTATCCAGGGCAAAGCAGTATCGCGTTTTATCACGCTGAGAGATGCGCCAAGCGATGCAAGGAGAAGTCCCCGCTTCGCTGTACTCAGTTCCGCGGCCTCTTTGGGCAGGCGCAACAGGTAGAGCACTACCAGCACTCCGAGAAAACTAATAGCGTTGAGAAAAAAGTTTCCTGCGTAAGGAAAAAGGCTCTCTTTAGATATGCCAAATTTGCTTTCAACATTACTGAGTACCTCGATCATAACACCAGCCAGGGCTGGTCCAACAAAAGCCGAGCCATTAAAAACCGCTGATTGTAGAGAAATAGCGTTCATCAACTCTTCACGTGGAACCAGGATAGGCACCAGTGAAGAGCGAGTTGGTTGATCAAAGCTCAGCACTGTACCTGAACAGAAAGCCAATAAAACTATCATCCAGACCTGAATGATACCTGTAATAGTCAGTACACTCAGTATGAAAGCGAGACCCATCGAGAGGCTCTGTGTGATCAGCAAAAAGCGGCGTTTATCGACCTGGTCGGCAACACTACCGCCGATGAAGGCGAATAAAAAGAAAGATGCCGCCTGTGCTAATGAAACTACTCCCAGAGCAACCGGCGAATTGTGGGAAATTTTGAGAACGAGCAGACTTTGAGAGACAATTTGAAGCCACGTACCAATGGATGATACAATTAAACTGATCCATAAGAGCCGAAATTCGCGATAATGCAAAGCCCGAAAAGTCTGTATACGCTTTTTGGATGATATTGTCTCGGAAGATTGCTGTGG
>JACZCU010142323.1_pt1 | contig 11066 bp, 13 predicted proteins | sample 8641851 | NCBI WGS metagenome assembly JACZCU01 (sample SAMN15324605, study PRJNA640507) | soil metagenome | isolation source: monocropping sugarcane control | place: China: Luxin town, Laibin City, Guangxi Province | collected 2019-07-25 | depth 10cm m | reverse complement strand
GGGCTCGGTCTCTGGGAGAGACGACATGACGGCATGAGGGAAGAGGGAAGAGCGAGGATGGTGGAGAGCTGCGGGGTGTGCAGCCTGCGGCTGCACACCCCGCAGCTCTCAAAAGGTATGTCAGATGGGTACAGCCTTTAATTGTAGTGTAAGCTCTTGCTGGCTATGTGGCGCAATGTTCAGGCGGTCCGCGAGACGGTTGAGGGCATCTTCGCTGCCGACAGTTGGTTCAAAGCAGACAAAGGCGGAGTCAGGCTTTGTGGGCGGCTCCGACCAGACTTGCATATTTGCCAGCGTGTAGCTGCCATTATGTGGCAATTCCGCAAGCGTAAGGATACCTCCTGCAGGGACCTGAATAGTGATCTGATGGGGAAAGGGATAGGGATTATCAGGTATCGTAGTTATCCAGTCAAAATCACTTAAGGTAAAGCCGGGCGGTCCGTCGGTGATTAGTTGAGCTTTGTCCTGCTGGGCCATAGCGAAATATGGGTGAAATCCGGGCGCGATGGGCATCGTCTCGTCACCGCGATTCTCCATTACCAGTGTATAAGTCAGCGTGCCCTCGTCAGCGATAATCGTCGCAGTAAAGGTAAACTCATAGGGGTAGTCGGGTCGCGTGGCATCGCTGCTGCTCAACTGCATACTCAGGCGCATGGTAGCTTGTTCCGTGACTGTCCACGGTAGATTGCGGCCAAAGCCATGAATGGGGAGCGAGGTGTGCTTCTCCTCAAAGATGCCATCCTTGAGACGGGAGAAATTGGGAATCATCAATGGCATACCCCAGCGTTTGACGTTGCCAGTCTCTACCGGGCGGTAGAGAACCTGCCATGAACCAACCTGGAAGTGGGAGACGAGACAAATTTCAGGAATAATGCCAATCGTGGTATTGCCACAGGTTATAACCCGTTCGCGCGCAGTCGGAAAGTTCATAAAATCGGCCATTGCCTGCAACCCTCCTCTTTACTCAATGTTTCTCTGGTTTTCTGGTCTTCTCGTCTTATTGTATGCAAGTATCCCAGGCACTTACAAGTCCCACTTCATTTGACTGCTCAGCGCCTGCGGCGCTTCGTATATTGTTATAGAGCCAGGGATTGTGCGGACACTGTCCGCACAATCCCTGGCTCTATAACAAAGGGGAGCCACCGTAGGTGGCGATGAGATCTGAATAGACGCTCATGTAGGGGCTCCACCACCCACAATGAAAACGCTATTTTCAGAAGAGTTATAAATAATTATTGAGGTTTTGTGTGCTGAAAGCGCACAAAACCTCAATAATTTTCTCTGCAAGCAGTTATTTAGAATCTCTCCCTTCGGGGCCGCAATCACACTAAGCTCACCCAAGAGTACCGCAAAGTATTGTGTTTTAGTACCTGGAAGTTTATACTGTATGGTGTGTGATGCATATTCATGCATCGAGTAACAAAATAAAAAGAAATAGAGATAACCTGCTCCCAGTAGTGAATAGGGGATTTTATGGTTACGGAGGAAGCTTCGGGTCAAGATGAGGCTGAAGGGCAAGACGGACTGGGCAGAGAGGAGAAGCAGTCTGTGCAAGGAAATATTGCGATAAAAGGAACACGCAATGGCTTGCTTTTAACTCTGGAGCCGGGAACTCCTTTTGGTGAAGTGCTTAACGCGCTTTCTGATCGGCTTGCAGAAGCTCCTAGTTTTTTTCGTGGCGCTTCCCTGGCAGTTGACACCAGCCGTCGTATGCTCGGTGGAGGTGAACGCACGCAACTTGAAAATCTCCTGGCGTATTATCAAATGTCGGTTACCTCATTGGAGGATCTGTCTGCTACCGGTTTCAGTGCATTCTCACATACAGGCCCCCTGAGTGAGTCACAGCCAACCCAACATGATCTACGTGAATCTGATGACACGCTCTTTCTACGTCGCACTGTTCGTTCGGGGCAGGCCATTCATCACACCAGTAACGTTGTAGTGCTTGGCGATGTCAATGCTGGTGCAGAAATTGTGGCGGCTGGCGATGTCATCGTCTGGGGAGTCCTGCGTGGTATGGTTCATGCCGGCTACCCTGATAATGATCAGGCTTATGTCTGTTCGCTGCTGTTGGCGCCGGTACAACTGCGCATTGCGCACTTACTTTCACGACCTCCGGAAGGTGCCGATCCCCAGCCGCGTCCGGAGGTGGCAGCGATCAGAAATGGTCGTATTGTAGTTGAAACCTGGGTTAATGGTCGTCCGCCACGGAAGTAGTAGTTAGTGAAACTGCTTGGATGTGGTAATACGTATCACAGAAGAATGGTTATAGCTTTAGGAAGGGTGGGGTATGGGAAAACGTGCATTGAGTTCGTAAACGTCTGATCAGTTGCTTTGCTTGGAGCGTGTATTATGGACAGCCGGGTCATCACCATCACATCGGGAAAGGGCGGCGTTGGCAAAACTACAACGACAGCGAATCTTGGAACTGCCCTTGCCATGCAGGGTAAAAAAGTTGCAGTTGTGGATTCTGATATCGGCTTGCGCAATCTTGATGCCGTATTAGGCCTGGAGAACCGCATAGTCTATGACCTCGTCGATGTCGTAGAGGGGCAATGTCGCTTGCGGCAGGCATTAATCAAAGATAAGCGCCTGCCTGAACTCTACCTCTTGCCGGCCGCGCAGACACGTGATAAAAACGCTGTGAATAGTGTCCAGATGGAGCAACTATGCCAGCAACTTCGTCAGGAGTTTGATTTTGTCCTGATCGATTCACCGGCAGGAATTGAGCAAGGCTTTCGCAATGCAATTGTTGGCGCGGATGAAATCCTGATTGTCGCTAACCCTGAAATGGCTTCGGTACGTGATGCTGATCGCATTATTGGCCTGGTGGAAGCGGCAGGTAAGGCAGAGCCGCGCTTGATCCTTAATCGCCTGCGTCCAGAAATGGTCAGGCGCGGAGATATGATGGATGTTGCTGATGTACTGGAGGTACTCGGCGTCGATCTCCTGGGTATTGTTCCTGAAGATGAAATGATCATTGTTGCCACTAATAAGGGTGAGCCTGTTGTCTACGAAAAACGCTCGCGAGCTGGCCGTGCGTATCTTAATGCGGCTCAGCGCATGATGGGTGAAGAGGTTCCCCTGGATGAAATAGCAGAATCACCAACACTTTTGGAGAGGCTACGGCGCCTGGTTGGGTTTGGCCCAGCCCTGGCTGAGAAACAGGCACGATCATAGCCGTCCTGTAAGGGAGGCAGAAGTTATGGGTCTTTTGGGATTTATGGCAGGTCGAAAAAAACCTACTCCTGGAGAAGTGGCCAAGGAGCGTCTTAAAGTTGCCCTTGTCCATGATCGTATTAAAGTCAATCCAGAATTGCTGGAGTTGATCAAAGCTGATCTGCTTGCTGTCATCTCACGTCGCTTGGATGTGGATGAGCAGCATGTACAATTGAACATGGCGCGCGAGGACCGCTGGGACAAACTGCAAGCAGACGTTCCTATCAAGCGGCAGAAGGTTGCCTTTGAATGGGATCCCCCGGCCCATACCACAGCGGTCACCGGCTTACGCGGCAAAATGATCGTGGAAGTCGAAAGAGAGAGCGAGGAAAATTAAGGCCACGCCCCAGGCTTTGTTGTACCTGCTCATGATAAATCTAACTAAGATAGAGATTCATCTATAAATGGTTGAGAACTTGCTAGTAAGTGCAGTGTTTTCTTAACTGAACCTTTATCTCATCACAACCCTAAACATACACCAATGCATTAAGATGGAAGTGTGACCACAAGCGGTCATATGAGTAGTGGCAAGGTGGTAAGAGCTTTTCTCCAGGAGGTAGCTGCATTGGTAATTTCTTCAGAACAGTAGTGGTGTTTCCCTGTCGCGATAGTGAAGTGCCGGTGTGCGGAAACCAGCAGGACACAGTGTGTGCAAGACCGCGTGTCTGATGGGGAAGTGCGTGGTTGGGATGTGGCAGTTGTATGTATGTTAAGAATGTGGGGGGACATAACACAATTCCGTGCCAAATACTATTTTATTTCAGGGTTAAGTGGATGGGTGGAAAGCTGCGCGATTTTAGAGGGATGTGACCGTCATAAGTTGTGTCTCTTGAGGTGGGGTGGAGCGGTGATGGGAAGCGCATGCATGGTGAATGAAATAAGATAGGATGGTGGCAAGGGAGCCGGGATGTGTGGGGTAGTGAGGAATTGTGTTGTACCGCATTGGTGCTAAATATGTATACAGCGGACGGCTAGTCAATTGGCACGTGTGATGGCTTCCGCGCCAAGCACTGGAGTGCTGCCGTCACTATGCCGGCACTTCAGTGTTGCGAGAGGTTCATCATTGCTGTTCGGAGGGATGACTGGGGATTATGGATAGTAGGGATGGGGACAGTTGGGATACAAGCAGCGTGGAGAGACGCACATCATACGTAGGACCTCAGCAGCGCACGAGCCTGCGTACGTTACGCCAGCGTGCAGGTAGCGTAAGCCATGCTTTATGGCCTGCTCATATGCGACGCAGCCTGGCCACAGGCAGAGCCGCACAGTGGCGCAGATTACTGGTTCTTCATAGTAAGTGGGGAGCGTTCCTGACGACAATCTTCCGCTTTGGAACTTCCCTGCTGTTGATCGCTACTTCAATGGTGATAGGAGGAGCGATTGTAGCTGCGCTACTTTTGCGTGCCTGGTTTATTCTGCTGCTGATCGTGCTGCTATTGGCATGCATGACGCTCATAATTATTCCTCCTTTTGTGATGAAATTAGCTCGTGTGTTGCATTTTCGTGCGGGCCAGCCTACGCGGCCGTTAAGAGCCCTGCCACATTTTCCGGGTGCGCGTGGTGAACCAGAGACACCACTGCCCAGCGCTCCTCTTGTGCGCGTGTTGGAAACCTATGATCTATCGGAAAGCGATGTACAGCATTTTGTTGAGACAGTGCATGAGCGCGATACAGCTGAACTCCGGCTTAATTTGGGACGCAGTCCAGCAGGAGCGGAGAGCGATGAGGAGACGGTGATAGACCCACATGGCTTATCTTCTCAGGCAGATATGTGAGACATGACCTTCGGGTAGTCTAATTGACCCTCTGTACTTGTCTGGGTATGATACACGTTAATACATGTGAATAACATGTGAGGTGTAGCAAACATAGGAGATAGCTATGAGCGATCAGCAGATACAGAAGGTCAAAGTTAGGCGGCTGGCACACGTGGGCTTATGGGCGACTGATGTTGCGGTTCAGGCACGTTTTTATCGTCAGGTCATGGGATTTGATCTGCGTAAGACGGTAGATACTGCTCCTACTCAAGATATTGATATGGAGAATGCCAATATATTTCTTTCTCTTGGTGACGAACATCATAGCCTGGCATTATTTGGCGACACACGGCCGAGTGTAAGCAATGGTCGCAATCCTTTCCCCCGTTCGCGCTTACACCATTTATCTTTCGAAGTTGATACCGATGCCGAACTCGCGGCCCTGGCTGCACGCCTTAAACTGTCTGGTATTGATGTCGTCCTGGCGGAGCGCGATGGCGATCCTGAGTTAGGCGATACCCTCTGGTTTACTGATCCTGATGGGAACAAGATCGAAATCTCAGTTACCCCTGATGACTCCCTGGCTTTTGCGCCCGCTTCAATTAGCGGGCGACGCGCGCGCCTGCGTCCTCACACCTTGCAACATATTGCTCTCCAGACGCCGCATTTAGAGCAAATGGTTGAGTTTTATACCGAGGCATTGGGTTTTGATATCTCGGATTGGCTGTTACGCGAATGTGTCTGGCTGCGCTGCAATACCGACCACCACACAGTGATGCTTATCCAGGGCAAACTGGACATCGACCATGTGGGTTACAGCATTTTTGATGGGCCGGAACTGTTGACGTGGGCCGATCACTTGAGCCGCCACCATGCTCCCGTATTATGGGGGCCAGGGCGACATGGCGCTGGCAATGACCTGTTTTTGCACATTGCTGACACGGAAGGCATTCACATCGAGCTGTCCGCCGAACTGCAACAGTATTATGATCGCGAAGTGACGACGCCACCGCGCCTCTGGCATACACGCACGATGGCCCTTAACCTCTGGGGCAGCGCGCCCTCCTGGCAGCGCGAAGAAGCAAGAGTCTAAAAAACCACATACAAAAGAGATGCGTCAGGCTTTGACGCATCTCTTTTGTATGTGGTTTGTTGTAAATCATGAAAGTGTCCCCTGACCGCACATACGCCAGTGCTTCGTCGCGTCCTTTGCGTTCTGCCTTCGACCCGGTCATTTTGTCCAGAAACCATTTGTCACACCCTGCTTCTTTGAGGGCACCAATCTGCAATTCCTCGTTCTGCTCCTGTTTAGAGACGCGCACGTACCCAACCTTCATAAGCTCTTCCTTTTATCTCACATTTCCCGTCAACTGCCTGACGTTCTGAGATTTTGATTATGAGATGAGTTATGAGATGTGTCAAGAGGGACCTCTATGCAGGGACGACCCAGCCAGATAAACCGAGCAGATTGTCTCAAAAAACGACCCAGCCTGTTGAAAAAGTCCTCAGCAAGCTCATCAGCAAAGAGAGACGCATGGCGTCCTGATCATTGAGTAAGCTGAACCAATCGGCAAAAGAAAAGGACACCCCTCTAGAAAAGGGCGAGCACAATCCCCCAAAAGAAGCCAAAAAGAGGCCCACATCGCCTCCGCTGGGAACGGACGGCGTCCCCATCCCCATTTCTTGAGCAAGCGTTTCAGATTTTGTCCAGCCGCGATCCGCAAGGCCTCGATGTTGACCCGCCAGAGCAGTCGCAAGCGAAAGCGCCGCAACCCATGCCAGTCTTTGGCTTCAGCAAAGAGGGGTTCGACCCACACCTTTCGCTTGTCCATGGCTTTTTGGTAAGCTCTCGTCTGGTGGTATCCCCTCACCCGCTCCAAGTAGCTTGCATGGAAGGAGCGATGGACCTGCCGACCGCTGTTACTAGCAGTACACTGGGCCTTGAGTGGACAGGCATTACAGGCGGCTGCATCCGCTCGGTACTCTACCTTCTCTGCTTGGTACTCGGTACGAAATGGTAAGAGTGGCTGCCTCTGCGGGCAAAGATACTGATCGTGTTCCGCATCGTAGCTGAACTTAGAGGGTCCGTAGAACAGCGTCATGTGCTCCCAATCCGGCAAGGGAACGTAGGCGCGGATGCCAGCATCTTCGATAGCTTTGATATTCTGAATGGTGCCATACTTCGTGTCGCCGGTCACGTGACGAGGCCACAATTTCCAGCGGAAGCGCACACGGAAGACGAGGTCGAGCATCGGTTGGTTATCCATCACTTCAGACGGGGTCACCAGCGCCTGGAGAATGATCCTGGCTTTGCCTCCATCGACGACATAGTGCACGTGGTAGCCCAAGTGGGTGCCTCCACCCTTGAGGCGCATCGGTGTGGCATCAGGATCAGTGGTACTGATCCGGAAGTCGGCGGTCCGCTGGTAGAGACCATGAATTTCCCGCTGTTGTCGACCTTCCTGCGTGATCCAATCATGCCGTGCCGCATTGTCTCCAGAGAGTTCTTCTCGCTGTGCGTCAGAGAGGACAACAGGCAGAAGCGTTGGGGGCTGACAGGCAGTGCTTTCGGGCAGAGGTTCAGAAGTCGGTGCGTCCTTGCTGGGTTCCTCGGCGCTCTCAGGCTTGGGAGTTTCCTGAGCAAACAGCGCACTCAAATGGTGCTGGAGAGCTTCTCGTGCCTCAACAGCAAAGCGAGGAGTGAGGGAATCCAGATCGGCATTCGCGTTGACCTGCGTGGAGTCGATGTAGAGTTCCTTCCCCCAAACGAGCTTGGCCTGCTGGCACTGTTCAACAATTGTGTCGAAGAAGCGGCGGAACACCTCCACACCATAGCGCTCACGAATATGGGTGAGACTGGAATGATCGGGTAACGGCTCGCCTAAATCATACCCCACATACCACCTCACGCTGAGCCGATCTGCTGCATGCCGCATCAGTTGGCGTTCGGAACGGATGCCCTCGAAGAACATCACGAGTTGCAGTTTGAAGAAGACCATAGGGTCGATGGAGGGGCGACCGATACAGGCATAGGTTGCCTGAACAAACTCCCGCACAAACGACAGGTCGAGGGTGCGTTCCAGATAGCGATAGAAGTGATCGGCTGGAACCAAGTCTTCAAGTGATACATGAATGAGCGGGGCAAAACTCCGCTCTTTTATTCCCATCATCGTGCTCCCCTTTCCCCTCCGCAAGAGTTCCCAGGCGTCTCCAACGCAGTACACTCTGCTGTAGTGCCCTCAAACGAGGTCGAGCGGCTGGGGCTACCTGACTAGGAGAACAAGGGGTCGATTTTCTCAACCTGGAGAAAGCCCAGAACCACTGGGGTCTGCCTGCCGAAAAAAGAAATCAGCACGGTCACTTTCTGCTGCTCCCTGTCACTTTCGCTCACCGTCCCTATATATTCGGTGAAGGCACCATCAACAATGCGCACCCCTTGCCCTTTGGCGAAATTGAACCTATCCCTATCAGGCTCTGGCGTACCTGAAGAATCAGGGATCATACGCTGCTCCTCTCCTCTCACCTGGATAGAACGTCTTCTTTACGCTGATTCTATCTGTTCTGTCAATGGATGTGATCCGTCCACTGGTTGGAATGTATGAGCTGAGCGGGAGGCTTTTTCAACAGGCTGGTTCGCTCTTGTGAAGGATGCCCATGTGGGGTACATTACCTGGGAAGACTTCGAGAGAAACGAGGCACAACTGGCCGTGAATAGTCAAGCCTATGCTCCTGAGCGTTTTTCTCCGCCACGGGAAGGGCCTGCACTCTTACAAGGGCTCATCATCTGCGGCAAGTGCGGAGAACGGATGAGCGTGCGCTATCATCAGCGCGGGGGTCAGCGCATCGTGCCCGATTATCTCTGTCAGCACAAAAGGATTGAACAGGGAGAGCCCCCCTGCCAACGCATTCCTGGTGCTGGTCTGGATCGGGCGATTGGAGCGCTTCTAGTAGAGCGAGTGACTCCAGAGGCATTAGCGATGACGATAGCGGTGCAAGAGGAGATGGTGAGCCGAGCGGCAGAAGCCCAGCGCTTGCGCCATCTGCAAGTAGAACGCGCGCACTATGAAGCCAACCTGGCACAGCGCCGCTACTTGAAAGTGGATCCTGACAACCGCTTGGTAGCGACGGTGTTAGAAGCGGAGTGGAATGCAAAGCTGCGTGAGTTGGAAGAAGCCCGAGCCATCGAAGAGCAGTACAACCGAAGCGATCAGCACCAGATGAGCGCAGAAGAGCGCGCGAAGATCGAGGAGGTCCCAGAACGCTTTCGCCAGTTCTGGAATGATCCCAAGACGACGGTGCGCCAACGCAAACGAGCGGTGCGCCTCCTGATTGAAGATGTGACGGTCCACAAAGCTGAGCAGATTGTCGCGCATATTCGCTTCAAGGGGGGCCTGACACAGACGATCACCGTCCCATTGCCTCCACCCTTTGCTCAATCGCGTTTGACTGCTCCAGAGACCCTGGCAGCCATCGATCGCTTGCTCAATGAATATACCGATGCCCAGGTGGCTGAGCAGTTAAATCAGCAAGGCTATCGTACCTTTGATGGACTACTCTTTCAGAGTATGCATGTCTCCCAACTGCGTCGTCACCACGGTCTTGCAGATCGGTATGCACGCTTGCGAGCCCAGGGTATGCTGACCGCCGAAGAACTAGCGCAACGTCACGGCGTCTCTGCTCAAACCATTTGGCGCTGGTATCGCCAGGGGCGCATTGCTGGGATGTGCTACAATGATCGTGGATCCTGTCTCTTTCCTCCTCTTCAGGAGGAGCAACCACTACCGACCGAGTTGAACTGATAGCGATCCGAGTAACGAGGTGCATTATGCAACGTAATCGTTACCGCACGGTATCCTCTGGAACACATCAATGAGGCGATAGCATCGATGGAGAAGGGCGAGGCACTCCGCAACGTGATCGCCTTTACCTGAGTTTTAGAAGGGACATCACACATGGTTATCACCGGCTACCCAGTACCCGTTACCGAGCACACAGTACGCACTAATGGGATTGACATCTGGTATGTAGAGGCAGGGGAAGGTATCCCCTTGCTCTTATTACATGGCGGCACAGCCTCCAATGGTCCGCTGTGGGTCAATCACGTCTATGGCTGGGGTGCCTACCTCGACCTCTTCGCCGAGCATTTCCGGGTGATTCTGCCTGATACGCGAGGTCATGGCCGCACCCGCAACCCTGGGGGCAGGATGAGCTATCCACTCTTTGCCCAGGATTATCTGGCATTGATCGAAGCGTTAGGCTTGGAGCATCCGCTCATCTGCGGCTTCAGTGATGGCGGCACCATTGCCACCCTCATAGGCATCATGGCTCCCACGGTGCCCCGTGCGCTGGTGGATTGGGCAGGCTATCAGATGCTCAATCCGGATAAGAACGCCTGGATATATAGGGAATTGCGTGAATGGCTTGGCGGCTCGCCCGATGCGACGCAATCCGATTTTGACGGCCTGACGAGCAACGGGTTCGACTTGCGCTTGCGTATAGACGACTTCGAGCCCTCACAGGGTACAGGGTACGTGCGCACCTACTTCGAGCAGATCTTTGCGTTCTGGACTAGCCCCATGGAGTACACCTTCGCGGACTATCCTCGCATTACTCCTCCGATGCTCATGATGTTTGGTGACAGGGACCATGGCTGTCGGCTGGCAGAGGCGGATGAGCTCTTCCAGCAATTGCCGCAAGGCGAGTTTGGCATCATTCCCGGCATGCCGCATCAGCTCTCGCGGGTGGGCTGCCTCGTGGCTCTCGACTACCTGCAGCGCCACTGTGACTACAGCCAGGACTGACTAAGGTCTCGTTAAAAAATAACTTCCGGCCCTCTACTGACCGTTGCATAGTTTGCTACATAGGCTAGACGAGAGGCATGAACGGGTCAGTTTTTTTCGCTTGCCCCCATCATGTACAATACACAAGGAATATCCTAGCGTACGACGTGTGGTAGATACCTGCTCAATGCGGAGGAAGCCGCATGGACCTTCTCGAACGTGACCACTGTTTCGAACAGTTGTCGGCGCTCTTTCGCACGGCCACTACCGGCAATGGGCGTACTGTGCTCGTCAGCGGGGAGGCCGGGAT
>JACZCU010030215.1_pt1 | contig 11085 bp, 10 predicted proteins | sample 8641851 | NCBI WGS metagenome assembly JACZCU01 (sample SAMN15324605, study PRJNA640507) | soil metagenome | isolation source: monocropping sugarcane control | place: China: Luxin town, Laibin City, Guangxi Province | collected 2019-07-25 | depth 10cm m | reverse complement strand
TGGCACCGAGTTGTAAAGCGGAACGGGCCGATACCCCACAGCGGCCAGACTCATTCCTATCCTCACGCCCATGGCACCAGGAAGATCGGCAACAATTGCGGTTGTTCCATCAGCCACCGGCGACCAATCGACGCTCGGCATCGCCTCTGTCATGGGTCCCGAAGGTCGATGGAGCTGCGGATTCCAATGAGCAAACAGCACGGGCTTGGCCCAGCGGGACCAAACCGAGGCGAGTGGCGCCCAAGTTTCGAAAAGCTCGTCCTTATTCATGCTATGTAGATCCGCCTGAATTTGCAGGATCAACCAGGATCGCCACATCGATTGCCGAGTAGTTGACGACCGGCCCTGCACTCAGTCGGCCGTAAGTGCCCGCTGCCTGCCCATCGATCACATAAACGCCAACGCACGGGTACATGGGCCCCATTGCAGTTTCAGCTACAACGCTCTTGAAACGCCGCTGCACGACCCATTGCGATGGGCGCAGACGTGTCCAGATCGAGGCGCGCCGCCAATCGCGCGGCGCGAGCCAATCTCGGCATATCACATCGTCGCCATTGTTGCAGAAGGCAGATTTGAGCAGCCAACTGGCGTCTTTTCGCCAATTCACGTCGCGCGGGTCGCGCGTCTCAGGAAGCAGCTTCCGCCAGGTCGGCATCGGCACGCCCAGCTTATCCCAAACGAGGGGAAAACGTTTGCTTTCACTCAGGATGGCGCTCGGCGGATTGCCGACCGCTGTCCTGCCGCCACGGATCATGCAGCGCCAGTATTGATTTGGCAGATGGATCAGCCATTCACCTTGATAAAACCGCACGATCGCATCTACCGCGGTCTCTTTTCCGCCCCGCACAATCGACGCACACCAACTTTCCCATCCCAGTTCGATCGCTCGTACCAGATGCGATTTGATTCCACGACGTTCCAGGCACTTCGCGAGGTAGCCCGTCACTTGTTGATCTTCCATGTAACCCACCGCGCAAGCCAAGGCCACATTCGCGCCGGGCGGCAAATTCTTCGCCATTGCCGACGCCCATGTTTCAGCGACATCGCCAGCAATCGTCGCCGGCGCATAATGTTGAGCCATCATTGCGCTCAGGCTGGAGGCCTCGCAGAATCCTCCTGGTACGTCGCTGTTTACTTCCGAAATTCGCCAGCCCTGGTCCGTCCAGTGAAAATCGAATCGCGCGACCCGCGCGATGCCAGGGGTCAAAGCACCCGCACTTGAGTCGATAAATGCTCGCTTCAGCTTTTCTGGCAATCCAAGTCGGTCGATGAGCTTTGGCTGGGTAAACAATTCCCGTTCGGCCTCCACCATCTCGGAGAAGAGCGCTTCGGCAAATTTGGCAAGCTGCTGCCAGGCATCTCGTCGGAGGATCAATGCAAATGGCGCGATCGTCGATACATCGCCGACCTGCGCGTCCCATTTGCAATGGTCAAGCATGAGCCTGCGGGGGATTGCATCAAAATCTTCGGGCGCAACTGCGTTGCTCACGCGCCAAGGCAGGCCCTGCGCGTTGCAATGCGAATCAGCTCTGATTTCCAACTGAGCGACTGTCATATGTCTGCCTCGCGACCGGTCACTTGATCATTCGCTCCAGCACTATGAACACGATTGTCGCCAAAGCCGCTGACCAGCTCATGACAAACAGGTCGTGAATGGTGTTCTCCAGTGAAATCCAGTTGCCCGCGCAAGCCCGTCCAAACACCAGGCCCATGACCATCAGATAGATAGCCAGTCGCACGCCGGCGCCGGTCTGCCGCTCGATGGCGATCCTCACGGCGACAGGCGTCATTGCCGTCACCAGCATCCACAGCAAAGCAAACAGCCCTGTCGATCCGATGGCGGGAATGAAGGTCGTCGCGATGCTGTCGCCCTGACCAATGTTGCTGCCGATGTAGCACATCATAGTTCCGGTCAACGCACCGCACGCGGCAATAGCACTTGCCACATTCCCCTGCTCCAAGGCATCGATGCGCACGTCCACGCCGAACCACGGCATAAGGAATACTGTTCCGGAAAGCCACGCACCGCCGCCCAAGAGAAAAAGCAGATCATAAAATCGGTTGGCGATCACGAGCGGGTCAGCCCAGCGACTCAGCACGATCTGCAATAGCAACAGCAATGCAATCGGAAGCAACCAAAGCGTGATGCGAATGGGGGCCGAGCCAGGAGGCGGAGGAACCTTAGCCAGTGCTCGGAACCATTGATATGCGCCAAAAACCGATATGACTATGCAAACCGCCAACGTGAAAAACTCACCCGGATCGAATGAATCCAACGCCTCATGCCTCCGCGCCAAAAGGCGAGCATGATAGGAAAATATCTGAGTCAGCGCGATTATAATGACTGGATCTTTTTGATAATGGAGAGTCGGCAAGGCGCAAGTAAGGTTTCAACGATGATATATGTTCCCGGCCCCAGCGTCGGCTCAGGTGATGCAGATATTGCCGATCTGATTCCCGAGAATGGCTGGACCAAATGGGGCCTGGGCGTTGGGCTGGCGTGCCTGGTTTTTGCACTGGGTCTCGTCTGCATCATTCATCGCAGCGTAACCTTTTATTATGAATCTTGGGTTCCCTTTACGATTGACGGGACCGATGCCGTTGCTATCGGCATGGCGCTGTTGGGGCTCGCCCTTCTTCTGCACTGTCACTTTTTCTGGAGCCAGACACGCCGACTGGGCGGGCTCGCCGAGGTGGGAAAGGCGGTTGCCCTTGTGATCAGCATTGTGTCAGCCACTTTCCTTATCGTCCGAATGGGAATTCTGAATCGCTAGGGCTTCATCTCAACAAACCAGTGACAACGACGCCTTCGTGGTAAACTCCCGCTTCGATCGAGTAGGTGAAGGAGCATTGCGAATGCGACAGGCATTTTTAGGGCTGATTCTTGTACTGACGACCCCTCTATTTGGCCTAGCCGATGGTTGGCCCCAGTGGCGTGGGCCGGGGCGGGATGGGGTGTGGCGCGAGAGCGGGATTCTGGAGGAGTTTCCACAAGGCGGCTTGCAGATTCGCTGGCGAGCGCCGGTGGGCGCGGGTTATTCGAGCCCGACGATCGCGAACGGGCGTGTGTTTGTCATTGGCAGGCAGGTCAGCGAGCCGCCGCCGAAGACGAGCAATGCTTTTCTTCGCGTTCATATCCCCGGCGACGAGCAGATCCTCTGCTTCGATGAAGCCGACGGCAGGAAAATATGGGAGCAGAAATATCCCAGTAATTACACGATGAGCTACAACGCCGGCCCGCGGGCGGCGCCGGCGGGGGATGGCAACCGTCTTTACACCCTGGGCGGCGAGGGCGATCTGCAATGCCGCGACGTGAGCGACGGGAAACTGATCTGGCAGAAGCATCTGGATCACACCCCCATGTGGGGATTCGCCGCCAGCCCACTGATCGACGGTGACCATCTGATCATCATCGGCGCGGACCCCGATGGAATTGTTTTGGCGCTGGATAAAAAAACGGGTGAGCAAATCTGGAAGGTGCTGCCGGCCAAGGAGCCGGGCTATAGCTCGCCGATCATTATCGAGGCGGGCGGATGCCGGCAGTTGATCGTCTGGGATCCAGAATCTTTGAACTCGCTCGATCTGCAGACCGGAAAGCTGCTATGGAGGGAGCCCTTTACCGTCACCAGCGGCATGAGCATCGCCACGCCGGTCTTGTCCGGCGATCTGCTTTTTGTCACCTGCTTCTACAACGGCTCGATGATGATGCGGCTCGATTCGTCGCAGCCGACAGCCAAGCTGCTGTGGAAGATTGGTGGCAAAAATGAACGCAAAACCGAAGCGCTGCATGCGGTGATGTGCACGCCGATCATTAGAGATGGCCATATCTATGGCGTTTGCAGTTATGGCCAGCTTCGCTGTCTCGATGCGTTGTTGGGCAAACGCATCTGGGAAACCTTCGATGCCACGACTGGAGATCAAGGCGCGGTGCGATGGGCCAATGCATTCATCACGCCCAATGGCGACCGCTATTTTCTCTTCAACGAAAGCGGCGACTTGATCATCGGACGGCTAAGCGTCAAGGGATTTGAACAAATCAGCAAGGCGCACCTTATCGACCCGACCAATGTCGATCCGGGACGAGCGGTCGTGTGGTGCCAACCCGCGTATGCGGATCGAAGCATCTTCGTGCGGAATGATCGGGAGATTGTTTGTGCCTCCCTTGCCAAATAGAGGCTCACGAAAAGCTTAAAGTACAAATAATTTTTCTGTAGTCCCGGCTCGCGTTAACCCGCGACGGCATCTTCCGCGGCGTAGTTGAATTCATCAGGGTTGCGCGGGACTCGACTGGATCGCTCCCAGGCGATGGCCCGTTCAAGGCACTGCTTGGGTTCAACCACCTCGCGGTAGCCGAGTTCGTGGCGGATTCGTGTCGTATCAACAGACCAGTCCTGCCGAAAATCCAGGTCTTCGGTCAAATGGGCTGGCAGACGATCATCCGGAATGACGCGCACTTGGCCGTTCCACTTAGCGACTGATCCGACCTCGCTTGCCCATTGCGCCCACGTCGGCGGATCCGTTTCACCGACGTTGTAAATGCGCCCTGCCGATGATGAATTCGTAATGGCCAGCGCCAGGGCGGCCGCGACATTTTCCACATATCCGTGGGTAAATCGCCAGCCGGCCTGGCTTTGGCCCATCAGAATGAACGGGCGACGATCATCCATGCGCTGCACCCATCCCCGCAGCCGATGCAGGCTGTCGCCCGGCCCATAGACGGCAGGGTATCGCAGAATCGTGCATGGGAATTTCGGATTGGACCGTGCGGCCCTTTCAACCAGAACCTTTTCGTACGTTCCATGAGCCGACAGTTGTGTTCTGACTGGAGCATCCTCCTTCAGCGGCACATCATCCGGGGGGCCAGGCTCGATGCGTTTAAAGCGAGCGTACGCCCGATAGACATCAATGCTGCTGACTACGACGGCACGCGGTGCGATTGCGCCACCGCAATCGACGAAGCTGAGTGCATCAGTCTCCGTAAACGCCACCATGTGCACGATCACGTCGAGGCGAAGATTCGACAAACCATTGCGAAGCGCAGGAAGATCAGCCTTATCACCCTGAAGTTGTGTTGCTCCCTGAAGCAGAGGTGAATCGCTTTTAGATCGGTGCAGCAACCACACGTCGTGCCCTCGGTCAACGAGCTGACGCACCGCGAACGGCCCGGTCATCTTTGCGCCGCCGATGAATAAAACCCGCATGCAGCCTCGCCCGTGAAGGGCAGCCGATCAGATGCGATAGGATTTTTAAGAGCGCGTCGAATGGGCTTCAAAGCAATTGCAATTCAGGAATGACGAGCAACGCGATCTGCTTCTTGAAAAGGCATCCTGCGCTCACCACGCACTGGACGCGCTCCGCAGGCGGAGGGCTAAAGGGAGCAGGTGCCCAGTGCGATTAATTATTCCCGTTCCGACTGGCTTCCAGATATCGCCCATGTCGGCCCGTATCGCGGCGGCGGAGGAATTCGATCATCTTTTTCACGTGTTCGTTGATGCCGTTTTGCGTGTCGTATTCGGCCATGGCGACGGCGAAGGGCTTTTTGCGATTGTAGAGATTGCGATAAGCCGCATCGATGGCGGTGATGTCTTCCTCACCGAAGCCGGCACGGCGCATACCGGTGTCATTGACGCCGCGGACTTTATCGGCGCCGTCCACCTTACAGTAAGGGGGAACATCGTGATGAATGCGCGAGTAGGCGGCGACAAAGGAATAGCAGCCGACGGTGACAAAGTGATGGAGACCGACTCCACCGGCCAGCGTGACGTAATCTTCGCAGCGCACATGGCCAGCGATCATGACGTTATTGGCGAAGGTCGCGTTGGAGCCGATCTGCGCATCGTGGCCGATGTGGCAATTGACCATGAACAGCCCGTTGTCGGCGATGCTGGTAATGCCGCCGCCCTTTTCGGTGCCAGCATGAACGGTCACCGCTTCGCGGAAGACATTGGCGCTGCCGATCTCCAACAGGGTTGAGCCCCCCTTGTATTTCTTATCCTGCGGCGCGGCGCCGATGACGGAATTGGGGAAAAAGACATTGTCTTTGCCGATGGTCGTACGACCGAGGATCGTCACGTTGTTGAGCAACCGGCAGCCGCTGTCGATTTTGACTTCCGGCCCGATGACGCAGAACGGCCCAATCTCGACATCCTCGGCAATCTCCGCCTGCGGGTCGATCACCGCGTGCGGCGAGATCTTGGGCATCGAATCGGAAAAGAATCGGAATCTCAGCAGGGAATGGAACCAGGGCGCACGTTTGGATTCTTTGCCCTTTTCTGCTGATTCCTGTTTCATAATGGTCACCGGCGACTCCCAGTTCCGGACGTAAACGGTCGATCAGACCGGCTCGGCGTCCACGAGCATGAATTTAATATCTGCCTCGCAGGCCAGCTTGTCTTCAACAAAAGCCTTGCAACGAACGTGTCCGGTGCGGCTCTTCACGCGCACCGCCACCGCTTCCAGAAGCAGTTGGTCCCCTGGCACAACCGGATGTCGCATCTTCACCTTATCCATACTCAGCAGGACCGCAAGTTTCCCGGTGTGTTCCAGCTTCTGGCTTAAAAGCAGGCCACCGAGCTGAGCCATTGCCTCGACAATCAACACGCCGGGCATAATGGGCGTTCCGGGGTAATGCCCCTGGAAGAAGATGTCGTTAAAGGTCACGTTTTTGATGCCGACGGCCTTCTCGTCGCCCTGAATTTCCAGGACGCGATCGACCAGCAGCATTGGATAACGATGCGGCAAGATTCTCTGGATTCGGCGGATGTCCATGGCCGCATCGCGATGGACCAACTGCTCGCGCTGATAATTGGCTTCCTGCTCGAGCAGTCGGCGGGCGAGCATGTGGTTCAGGCGATGGCCGCTGCGGAATGCGATAATCCGCCCGCGGATCGGCCGGCCAACCAGTGAAAGATCGCCAATCAAATCCAGCACTTTGTGGCGGGCGCATTCATCGGCGAAGCGGAATTGATTCTCGATCGGCCCATCTTTGGCGATAACCAGCAGCTCTTTGGGCGACAAATGCTTGCCCAAGCCTCGGGCGCGCAGTTCGCGAGCCTCTTCTTCGAATACGAAAGTTCGGGCAGGGGCAAGTTGCGAAACGAAATCGTCATCACCAAGGCGGAAGCTGAAGGTCTGATGGCCAACCGGGTGAGCGGCTTCGAAATCGTAAACCAGCTCAAGTCGATCAGCGGGTCCTGGAAGGGCCGCAAGTGTGGCGCCATCTGCCGTCACTTGGACCGGCTTACGGATGATCAGCGGAGCCAACGCCTCTTCCTGCTCGACGACACCGGCCTCTTCAATGGCATCGACAAACCCCCGGCTGCTGCCATCGCCCCCGGGAATCTCCCCCACTTCTCCACCTGCGACCTTTACGACGGCATTGCTGATGCCCATACCAGTTAATGCTGCCAGGCAATGTTCGACCGTTTCGACGAATAGGGTGCCGTTACGTAAACACGTGCGCCGTGGGCGGTTAAGAACGTTGCTGACCAGGGCGGGGATGGTGGCGACTTTGCCGTCCTGCTCGCGGACGAAGGTAATGCCGGTGTTGGGAGCTGAGGGCGCAAAGGTGAGCGTGGCCGTCTCTCCAGAGAACAACCCGGGGCCTACAAATGATGCCTCGCGCGAAACCGTCTTTTGTCGTTCGATTACAGCCACTTCAGCTCGTTAATTCCTCAATTGCTTGACAAGCAACATTATACCCATGGCCATCCAACCTTAAAGGCGAGTCCGATAATCATCGGCCGGGCGCCGCTGAGACGTTAAAAATGGCATCCAACGGCTCTGTCTGCCAGCAATGTAACTATGCAAAGGGTCTTACTTTGGAATTCCTCTGCCGGTTCTCATATCGATAAGATGGGGGTGGAATCGAGGCGTCGAATGAAGGAGCTATCGCAATCCCAAGTCATTCTTGAGTATGAGCGGCCTGTCGTCGAACCGGTCGATGGGCGAGCATATCTCAAACGAATGCACTTCTGGCGCTCGGTCACGGGCGGATGTCTGCTTCTGTCGCTGTTTGGATTTATCAATGTTCTCCTGGCGATCGCACCGCTGATTGGCGCCATCGTCGCGGCAATCCTGACGCTCAAATACCTCTGGCTCGCAGCTTATATCGAAGCCGGCGCCGGATACGCCACACGGCATTTGGTGCTGGCGATCATTCTGCTGCCGTGGGGATTCTTTGGCATCTTTCTCGTCCCGATCCTGCTGGAATCGGACATCCTCAAATGGCATGAGGATGAGGATCGGGAAGCGGCGCGAAAGCTTCAGGATCTTTTTCAAGATTAAAAGAGCCGCGCACGGAGTAAGCGGATTGACGCAACTTCGTGCTAATCCTCTTACTCGGTGCGCGGCTCTTTTGCGCTCATATCGCTTTAATGCGTTTAGAGATTTCTCGTCGTTTCCAACCAAGTGCGGGCAATGAGCATGTGGCCGGTTGAGGTGGGATGGACGCCGTCGGTGGTCCAGGCGATGTCGGGGCGCATTTTGATGGCGGATACAAAGGCGCTGTGCAGCGGGATGATCGCGTCGGCGTAGTAGCGCTCGCCAATTTTTCGAACTACCTTCACATAGGGCGAAAGATATGCGTTTCCGTCCTTATGCGCGGGTGCCATGATGACGGTCGGCTCGCAGAGGACGATTTTGCATGCCGGCAGAAGCTCGCGCGTCTGCGCAACCAACTGATTGTAAATGGCCTCAAAGGTTTCGACCGGCACGCCTTCCTTGCGACCATCCAGTCCGTGCCAGACGTCGTTGATCCCGATCATGACCGAAAGCACATCGGGACGATGGGCGATCACATCGTTTTGCCAGCGGGCGGCCAGGTCAGTGATGCGATGGCCGGAGATTCCCATGTTCATGACGAACGGCGCGCGCATAGGGTCGGCGGCCAGCAGGTAGTCGCGAATGCGCTGAACATAACCGAGGCCCATATGGTTGGCATCTTCGTTGCGCTGGCAATCGGTAATACTGTCGCCGATGAAAAGCAGCTTCGTTTGGGGAGTGAAGGAGATGGACATAATGTAAGTCTTACCGACGTGGCCGCATCGGCGCGAACGGGAAAATCGCCTGAGGAGCCGATAGAATGGCCGCCACATGGGTGAGATTCATCGCGATCAATATGTTTCGACCGTTCGGGCGAATGTGCCGCTCTGCAGCGAGCACTATCGGCTGGTGCTGCAATTGTCGGAATTTCCAGCGACCGATCCGGGGCAATTTATTCAGATTTCCTGCCGGGATTTGGATGTGGACTATGGGCCGGAGCATGAATTAGTCGAGCAGGATGGTAGATGGTCGAAGCCGATCGGGATGGAGCTTCAGGGGCCGTTGGCGATGCTGCGACGGCCGTTCTCATTGGCGGGCCGACGGGACACAGGTGGTCATGTTGAACTGGACATCATCCACCGCGTCGTCGGCGTCGGCACCGATTGGATGAGCAGGCTTAAGGTTGGCGATCGCGTTCACATTCTTGGGCCGCTGGGAAATCGATTCACGCTGCCGGCGCACGAGTTTATTCCCTCCTCCGGTACGCCGGGGGAGGGTCAGGGGGGTCAGGGTGGGGGTCGACTCTCGGCTGTAACCCCCTCCCTAGCCCTCCCCCGGAGTACCGGGGGCGGGAGAGAAAGCGGCGCTACGGTTTCGAGCGCCAAGAAGGAACAGCAAGCCATCTTGGTCGGCGGCGGCGTGGGGATTCCGCCGATGCTTTATCTGGCGGAGCGATTGGCGGACCGATCGGCAGTCGCCTTTTGCGGCGCGCTGCGGCGAGATCTGTTGCCGCTGACAATCCGCGAGGGCGTTCGCGGCGCGGGCGATTCAGCCCCGCGCGAGGACATCGTTGAATTTGCCCGCCATGGCGTTGCCTCGGTCATCACGACCGACGATGGAAGTTATGGTTTCCGAGGCTTCGTTACGCAGGCGCTCGAGCAATATCTCGATGAACAGTTTTCACACCATTCGAACAATCCCAAGCCCATCATCTACACGTGTGGCCCCGAGCCGATGATGAAACGCGTGGCGGACATCGCAGGCGCGCGCGGTATTGAATGTCAGATTGCCGTCGAACGTGCCATGGCGTGCGGCATGGGAACGTGTCAGAGTTGCTGCATCAAGGTCCGCCGTCCCCCTGCCGCTGCCTCAGGCGGGCGCGACTGGATCTATCGGCTTGCCTGCACCGATGGGCCGGTGTTTCGAGGTGCAGAGCTGCTCTGGTAAGCGGCCGATACTGCGCATGTGGCGCGCATCCAGGTGCGACGGTGAATCGGGTAAATCCTAACGATCTGCGGCACTGGGACTTAGGATCGAAGACGCCTTGGGGCCATTCTCCTCTCGCCGCGCGCCACATTTTGTAACATTCTGTAACCTGCGCCAGTTTGACGTTCTCCCCTTCGGGATCAAACGCGCGAAGGAAAATCTACAGCTCGTGGAAGAATTAGCGGTGCCGATCAGACAATCCTGGTGTAAATCGGGCACTGCTGGGCCTCGCTTGGGGTTTTTGCAGGGTTGTTGACTGAGAACTTCAGGAGTTGCCAATGTTGGGATTGTTCAAGCACCACACAAAACGAAAGAAACCAGCGATGGCAACGCGTCGACGGGCGATGATCGAAGGACTTGAGAGCCGAACGCTTCTGTCGGCTGCCGTTGAGGCGACGCTCAAGCCCAACATCAGCATCCTCGCTTCTTCAACGACAACATCGACTGACGTGCAGGGGTACACGCCCGCACAGATGGCTAAGGCGTACGGTTTCGATCAGATTTCGCTGCCCGGCGGAGTGACTGCGAACGGCAAGGGGCAGACGATCGCGATCATTGACGCCTATAACGATCCCAATATCACGGCCGACCTGAAGGTGTTCGACGGCCAGTTCAGCTTACCCGATCCAACGAGCTTCAAAATCGTGAACCAGACCGGCGGCAGCAAGCTGCCGACGACCGATTCCGGCTGGGCGGGCGAAATTTCGCTTGACGTTGAATGGGCCCATGCCATGGCGCCGGGCGCGAACATCCTGCTGGTCGAAGCGAATTCATCCAGCGTCGATGACCTGATGGCCGGAGTGAAATTTGCCCGGACGCAGGCAGGTGTATCGGCTG
>JACZCU010105161.1_pt1 | contig 11091 bp, 7 predicted proteins | sample 8641851 | NCBI WGS metagenome assembly JACZCU01 (sample SAMN15324605, study PRJNA640507) | soil metagenome | isolation source: monocropping sugarcane control | place: China: Luxin town, Laibin City, Guangxi Province | collected 2019-07-25 | depth 10cm m | reverse complement strand
TATCTCCAGGGAAAAGGCAAAAGAGGGAGAGCAATAACATGCTATTCTTATGTAAATTTCTGTATCGCAACCTCAAGGGTTATCGTCTCCTTGTTATTCTTGCCATCCTGGTCACATTTGCCCAGGTTGGAGCTGACCTTGCAGCTGCTCTACCACTCAAATTTATTCCTAGCAAAATCAGTAATCCAGGTTCTGACCCGGCGTGTACTTTTCCATTTTTAGATGGAGTTCTCAGCTACTTTGACACTCCTGTGCTCGATCCAACCTTGCGTCCACTGCAAGACAATCAACCACCGAATCAACCTCCACCAGCTCCATGTCCGGCTACACCCGCTAATCCAAATTCGGTACTTCATCCTAGAATAACCCAGCATAGTGTCATCGGAGTCATTGTCTTTTCCTTACTTGTACTGGTTGTTTTCGGTCTATTAAGTGCACTCCTGGTCTACATTGAACTCTTTCTCGCAACATTTATTGCACAAAGTCTGAGTGCACAGTTACGCAGGGATCTTTTTGATCACCTACAGCGCCTATCCTTAGATTGGCATGACAAACAAAAGAAAGGTGACCTGGTTCAACGCGTAACAGGTAATATAGCTGATATAGAAAAGCTCGTCACAGATGGTCTGGTAGACCTCCTTGCAGGCACTTTGACACTCGTTGGCATTACCATCATCATGCTCTTTATAAGCCAGGAATATACTTTGCTCTCTCTTGCCATCGCTCCCCTGCTCTTACTTATCGTCTCTGGCTATACCGGCAACATTAAAGCCGCCGCGCGTAAAAAAGCCAAGGCGGCAGGAAAGATCGCCGACGTCGCGACAGAAGACATTAACGCACTAACAGTCATTCGAGCTTTCACACTTGAAGCCCGCGAAAATCGACGCTTTGGCACTCATGTCGGCACACATCAAGAAGCCGGCCTTCGTGCAGGTCGCCTACAAGCTCAGTTCACCCCTCTCGTTTCCACTCTCGTTGTTTTTGGTACATTCATCGTCCTTGGAGTGGGGGGATACGTTGCAGCAGGTAACGGCGTTAATTTCGGTTTTGTTACCATTAACGCGTCCACTATTGATGTTGGAACACTGATCCTATTCCTCACTTATCTCAAGATGTTATACCAACCTATGCGCGATCTCTCAAAGTTAACCAACCTTGCGAGCAATGGCGCATCCGGCGCTGAACGCATCCAAGAAATACTTGATCAGGTTCCGGAAGTGATTGACACCCACGTACCCTATCATGGTCCCCAGAAACTGCAGGGAGATATTACCTTTGAGAACGTCGTTTTCGGTTATCTGGAAGATCGACCCGTCCTTAAAGGCATCAATCTACATATTCCAGCCGGGCGTAAAGTTGCCCTGGTTGGTTACTCTGGCAGTGGCAAAACAACTCTCGCAAAATTGGCCCCTCGCTTCTATGACATACAACTAGGCTCAATCAAAATTGATGGGCTCGATAATCGCACATTTCCACTGCATGTGTTGCGCATGAACATAAGCATGGTTCTCCAGGATTCTGTGCTGTTCGAAGGTACTGTTCGTGAAAACCTCGAGATTGGGCGACCTGGTGCGCCTCTTGAAGAAATCATCTCCGCAGCGCAAAAGGCAAACATTCATGATGTCATCCTGAACTTACCTGACGGCTATGAAACGGTTGTACGTGAACAAGGCAATAACTTTTCTGCTGGGCAACGTCAACGCCTGGCTATCGCAAGAGCAATTCTACGTGATACCCCCATTCTTATCCTCGATGAACCAACAGCGAATCTGGATGTCGAGGCAGAAGCAGAAGTCATGCATGCTTTGAATACACTCATTGTTGGACGTACCGTATTAACCATTTCCCACCGTCTCAGTACCCTCGGTCAAGTTGACGAGATCCTTGTTATGCAGCATGGACAGATCATCGAAAGAGGCACTTATAAGGAGCTAAAACGCAAAAAAGGAGTATTCGCAACGCTGCTTGAAGAACAAAACCGCTACAATCTCGACCACTCTGAGAGTGAAGCGGACGTTCTCATTAGTAATGATCAGGTGCCATTAGAAAAAGTTAATTAACCACTGATTATGCTTTGAGAAACCATGCCACGGTTTGTAACTATTCAGAACCTTTCTTTGTTCCGCTTGAATCCTCGGCGCCTGCGGCCACCCTTCCTGGGGGCAGGTAATAGCAAGAATGTGTATGGTTGAGGCTTGTGCAGCCTGGAGGCTGCACAAGCCTCAACCATACACAAATAGATGAACCATTGAGGTGGCGAGTAGCCAAGTACCTGAATAGACGCTCATGTAGGGGACTTCACCACCCACTATGAAAACGGACATTTTCAGAAGAGGTACCAGGGTTTTGCACAGATACATTGATCAACGGAATGTGATATCACCTAACATTCAAAGGCAGATGATGAGTATCAATCATCTGCCTTTGAATTGTAAAGCATGATTCTCAAGACAGGTCTATTCCCTAGGCGAGGAATCGGGAGGTAAACTTCGTGTGTTGCTTCGTTGACAGCAATGGTATGATTATTAACTCCAACACTATAGTTCCCCAGCCACTTTAACTGCCGTCCATTTTCCTTGAATATGGAAATTCCCACTGCACACCCAACATAAAGAATCTGTAAAGAGCGATCGAATGCAAGAATATCGGGCTTCACCTGCACCGGCCAAGGAGGTTCCACAATAACCTTCATCGTCTGTAAATCAACGCGTAAAATACTGGGTGGATCAGCATCAATACAGGCAATAAAAGCGATATGTTGCGGCGGATCAATAGCTAGTCCATGAGGAGTAAAGCAGTAGTCAGGTAGAGTTAAGCGTGTAATCACGCGTTGAGTTACCGGATCGATAGCAACAAGACGAGCAGTACCTGGAGGAGGGAGCAGATTGGGATTAGGATCATCTGGATTTGGTAGCTGTTGTACAACAACAAAAACACGATGCAGACCAGGATCAAAGCGAACATGTCCCACATCATCCCCCCACTTTCCATCGATACCCAGGGGAATACGTCCAATTACCTTGTCAGTCAGTGCATCAATCACGGTTTCATTTTGATTTTTCCGATCAATCACCTGACTTTGATCCGGATGAGCTGGATTTCCCGGATCAGAGACAAAGACTAAGTGATCAGTTGCATCGTACTCCATACCATCTGGACTGTCGTTGGTTTGGAGATGAATAGGTATAGCTTTGAATGTCTGTTCGTTAATAGCATAAATGATATTATCATTGGCATCAGCAGCATAAACCTTTTCCAGATCGGGAGCAACGACGATACCCGCAACTTGTGGTATGTCAAGGAGCCCAACCACCTTCTTCTGCTGTGTATCAAAAACAATGATATTCCCATCGGTTTTGGCATCGGTGTCCGGGTTAAACTTGGGGTTTACCTGCTGTTCCCTGTCCGGGCTTGGTCCGGTGTGCGCTATGAATAACAAATGTGTGTTTGGATCTAGAGCCTGAAAATCAAAATGATCAAACAGCACAGCTAGACCAGGAGCCAGCGGACTTGTACTCGTCCGATAATCATCTGGTAGGGCACCAGGCAACGGAATATCCTTGACTAACAGCAGGCGAGGAGGGGCAGGAGGAACAACGAATTGCATGACCAGCCGCACCACCAGAGCCAGGATTATACCCAGACATGCTATCCCGATAAACCAGGTAAGCATTCTTGCGCTCTTTGCATTGGTAGATTGCGATAAACTTCCAGTTTTCCCTGCCATAAACCCCCCCACTATATTCGCTTCTGCCTCGAGCTAATTGTTTACTGCTTCCATGCATATTCTAGCACATTCTCTGCCATACTACCACAAAAAAAGGGAAAGGGATAAGCACAAGAACTATCATTCCAGGCGGACTCCTCTTCTTTCAGCCTTCCTTCTAGCTACGTTGTGCCGGTTTGACTCTCGCCTGCAGCCTGCTCGGCAAGCGCCAGCGCGCCCAACACTCCCACCTGGCTACCCAGGCCTGGTGGCGCGATATAGGTTTCAACCTGCTTGAGAATGGCAGAGGCCTGAATGTATTCGTTGAGTAGAGCTTGCACTCCCTGCCGGATCAGGGGGAACAGATGGCCCTGGCTCATGACTCCGCCACCCAGGATGATGCGTTGCGGAGACAGCGTGCAGATGAAGGTGACGCAGGCCAGCGCCAGGTAGTGCGCTTCCAGGGCCCAGGCCGGGTGATCGGGAGGTAAGGTCTCGGCTGACATGCCCCAGCGCGCTTTCATGGCAGTGCCGCTCGCCAGCCCCTCCAGGCAGTCTCCATGGTAGGGGCAGATACCCGGGAAGGGGTCGACTTGCTGATCGTGCGGCAGGCGAATATGGCCCATCTCGGGATGCAGCAAACCATGCATCAGCCGATCGTTGCTGATGCCACCACCACCGATGCCGGTGCCCACCGTCAAGTAGATGAATGTGGTCAGGCCCCGTGCGGCACCCCAACGCCTTTCACCAAGCGCGGCAGCATTGACGTCGGTATCGAAGCCGACGGGTATGCCGAGCGCCCGCTTGATAGTCCCGGCTATGTCAGTTTGCGCCCAGCCAGGCTTGGGTGTCGAGGTGATGTAGCCATAGTCCGGAGCATGGTGATCGGGCGATATCGGTCCGAATGACCCGATACCGATCGCAGCAAGCGATGTGACGATCTGCTGCTGCTGGAAGAAAGTGATGATCCGCGCGAGCGTCTCGCTGGGTGTTGTGGTGGGAAAGCTTATCTGGGCTCGCAGATCTGCCGGGCCGGTGCCGACCGCACAGATGATCTTGGTGCCCCCTGCTTCGATGCCTCCATATAACATACGTGTTGCCTGTACTCCTTTCTCCGTCTCTGATCGATTGTCCAGTACCAAGTGTGCTAGACACTACGCAGCTGTGCTGGCTACTTCACACATCCGTTCTGAAACAAGATGTTTGAGAAACATCCAGAGTTCATCAGAATCAAGCTGCCTTCCCGCAGCAGTGTTGATTGCTTTATGCAAAGTAGCAAGAAATTTACACTTCTCTTCAAGAGAATAACGCGTCCTGTCGACTTTGTCTAGAAGCGCCCGGGCAGAGAGGCAGAAACATCCCTGCTCACATGAGATAGGCCTGGTATAATGGGATGAATAAGGCCACCGTCCTCTGATTGCCCAAGGAGGTTTTTGTGTTCAATGTTTGTCCCAAATGCGGTGAATACTCCGTTGAGAAAACCATTGATGCTTCTGGTCCCCGTGCCATCTGCCCATGCTGTAGCTACGCCCACCCATTTCTCCAACTTCCCCTTTTTATCATTACTGGTCCCAGTGGCTCAGGCAAATCAACGATCTGTCTTGAGCTGATCCCTCTTGTGCACGAATGCGTGATCCTGGAATCAGATATTCTCTGGGGAGCCTTTCCAGCCACATCAGAGAACAACTATCGGGACTATCGCAACATGTGGCTACGTGTGGCTAAAAATATTGGTCAGAGTGGGCAACCAGTGGTGCTGTGTGGGACAGCTCTTCCTGAGCAATTTGAAGCATGCCCAGAACGTCGATACTTCTCGACATTGCACTATCTGGCCATGGTGTGCAATGACCGGCTCTTAGAAGAGCGCCTCAAACAGCGTCCAACATGGCGTCAATCGGGTTCAAGAGAGAGTATTGGGGGCATGATCCGAATTAACCGCTGGCTCAAAGAACATGCCTCCACAACCCAGCCGCCAATGACTCTCTATGATACAAGTCACCGGTCGATAACTGAGACAACTCGGGATGTAGGTCAATGGATACGCCAACGTTTGCAAAGTTCTCTCTAGCCGCAGTTATCAATCTTTGCAGTTTGTCTCATATGAACGAGTTTTGTATTGTACTTGGCGCCTGGTGCCAAGTACAATACAAAGAATAGTCCTTATATGGTATCATATACTTTGATGTTTTTGAGTTCCTGTTTGACTTGGTGCCGGCTTACCAAAATAGAGGGTACTGTGGTTTGAATAGCAGGCACACCTGTTTTGGTGACATACCCAAGATAGTATGTCACCTTTTCAAGTGACCACCCTGCCTCTCTTGCCCGGTGGGCGAAGTCGTGCCGCAAGTCATGGAAGGTGAGATCCTGGATCAATTCTCGTTGGCCCTTTGTGGCCTGATCCTTGAGCGTGCGGAACCAATAGTAGATCCCTTCTTCGGTCAAACGCGAGCTACGCCGCGAGGTAAACACATAGGTTCGTTCTCTATCGTGAGTGGCTTGCAAGTACGCATAGAGCGGCTCGCAGGCTTTGTTCATCAGATCGATATCACGGCACTTGCTCGCTTTATAGCCTACATGGAGCCATCCCTCCTGTGGTCCCACATGGGTATGAGCCATCTGTAGCCAGGAGACTTCGCTCAACCGGCATCCTGCCCAATAGCCAAGGGCGAAGAGGGCTGCCCCGCGTCGATCTCCTTCTCGTTTGACCAACAAGTGCAGAATAGAGCGCTGCTCTTCCGAGAGCGGTTGAGGAGTGAGCAGCGGAGAAGGGGGAAGATCGATGCCACGAGTCGGGTTCCGATGAAGCAACCCCTTCTCCTCAATCAGGAAATTGGCAAAATTGCTAATGGTCGATTTCACCCGTGCACGGGTGTTAATACTCACCCCTTCCTGTTCTAAATGAGTCAGGTACATTTCAACTGCCGTCTTCGTCAACTGCTGGGGCTGAAAATGTCCTTCATTGCCCGGGCGCAGAGTAATCCATCCCACCAGGTGGCGCACCGTGCGCAGGTAGGCCTCCGTCGTTCCCTCGGCTTTCCCTGAGAGGAACCGCTCATACTCGTCTACAAGGGCACTAAGCTCGTCAATGGCATTATCTTCTAGAGATATCATGCTTCTTTTCTCCCTCAAAATAATTTCGAGAACGACAATCAGTACGTGGGGAGAGCTGACTCGACTAAAAGCTCCCTGATCGTCTGCAAGAATTCCTCAAGCTCACCGGTTGGAGTATTGGCGCTCATGAAGAGAGCGGGACATGTTCTAGTACTTCTATTGTATAGAGATGGTCCTACAGTTCGAGGCCAACTATACTGGAAACTAACAGTCTAAGAGAAAGAGGTCTGGTTGCACGTTTCAGACAACCCTCAATGCCAGAAAACCATCAGGATCAAGGATGAATTGGTAAGGCCTCTCTTCTCTCACGGCTTGTACGAGCATCTTTCCCAGTTGGTATCACTCTCTACTACTAAAATAAACTTGAGCGGGGGTGGATTCCTCCTAAGGGTTCATCAATATCAAATATACAGCGACTTCCCTCATTCGGCTGCTACCGAAACATCTCATACACCTTACGTTCTCGAGGAGAGAAACGTTTCACCGTCTTCACGAGTCGCCCCGCAATAACCCAAAGGATGACGAACAGTGGCACATTGTCACTATCGAAGCTAGCCATCCAAAGGCACTGGCAAAGTTACTCGTTATGACAAATATCACCAGCCCGATACCAAGCCAACTCCCTACATAGTTACCAGCCAAGTAAAGAGGATATTCAGTGCGGCTATAACGAGTCATCTATGCATTCGAGTTCGATTGGAGTTTTGCCTTGTATCGCAGAGGAGTGTATAATGCTAATGAGTGCAAAGCTTCGTGACAACCGGCCTTATGGAGTAGTACATATCCTGATAAACTATGACAGAAGAACAAACTCAAAAAACCCCAAAAATGCAGCCGGAAACGGTCAAATTCTTGTCTCTTGGCGGAGCAGAAGATGTCACACGCAATATGTATGTATATGAGTATAAAGACCAGATACTTATTGTCGATTGTGGCTTAGGCTTTCCCGATGAAACCATGTTGGGAGTAGACTTACTTCTGCCCGATATAACCTATCTCCTTCATACTAGTATGCCGGAAGACAAAGCCAAAAAGAAAATTGTCGGCATGTTGTTGACTCACGGACACGAAGATCATATCGGCGGTTTACCGTTTATCTTACCACAATTGCCATCTTTTCCTATCTACGGATCACCACTCACAGCCACTCTTGCTAATGAAAAATTAACCGAATTCAATGCTCAGCCTGTTGTCCAGACGGTTCAATTTAATAATGGCACAATTCAAATCGGTGATTTTACAATTACCTTTATCCATGTCACGCACTCCATACCGGATGCGACACACCTTTTCATTGAAACACCGCTAGGCAATTTCTACCATGGAGCGGACTACAAATTCGATTTGACTCCTGCTGACCAGAAAAGGGCGGAATTCCCCAAAATAGCAGAGGCAGCCCAAAAAGGCATTACGGCACTTATTTCTGATTGCCTTGGCGCTGAAAGACCCGGATTTACTCCTTCGGAAGAGATGCTCACGCAGAATTTTGAAAAAACGATGCGTGAAGCTAAGGGCAGGGTCTTTATTACGACCAATTCTTCCAATGTTTCCCGTTTGAACCAGGCGATTGAGGCAGCAGAAAAGCTCAATCGCAAAGTGTGTTTTGTCGGCAGATCCATCGTCAAAGCTAAACAAATCTCACAAAAACTCGGCTATCTGCATATCAAACGGGGAACTGAAATCCAAATAGACGCACTATCTCACTACAAGAACAATCAAGTCATGCTTTTGGTTGCGGGAAGCCAAGGGCAGGAAAACTCTGCCATGACCCGTATTGCGGAGGGAGAATTCAAAGAAATAAAACTTCAACCTAATGATATGGTTATCCTCTCCGCTGATCCGATACCGGGTAACGAACTTGCGGTAAGTTCGTTGGTAGATGCGATAGCAAAAAAAGGCGCAACAGTCATGTATTCGGATATTGCCAGTGCTTCCTTCCATGTCTCCGGTCATGGCTCTTCCGGCGATCATATGCTTTTAATTTCCTTGACCCAACCCAAATTCCTCCTGCCTATCAGCGGAACGTATCGGCATATGATCGCCTACCGTGACCTCTCTGAAAAAATGAATTACAAAAGAAATCAAATTTTTCTGATTGAAAATGGGCAGGAAGTAGTATTTACCTCCCAGCAAGCCAAAATCGGCAAGAAAATTGAGGTGAAGAATGTCTACGTCGACGAAGTATCAGGCGAAGAACTGGCAAGTTACGTTGTCCGTGACCGTGAACGGTTAGCACAGGAGGGAGTATTGATTCTGCTGGTAGAAATCAAGGCTGCCAACTGTCAATTAGCGAGTAAACCCGAAGTAATCATGCGCGGTATCTCGTTGTCAGAGGCATCAAAAGTAGACCTGACGAAATTCTTACAGAAAGAAATAGCAAAAGCGCTTGCCAATCAAAAAGGCCATGTCACAAACTGGGTACACATCAGGAGATTAATCGGTGACGTTGCCGAACGCCAACTCTTCAAAAAATTCCACAGCCAGCCTCTGGTCCTCCCTGTCGTGATTGAAGTATAACAGTACTTATGCACTTAAACGTCACTACGAGACTCGAACGATCAAAGGGATGAAGCACCTTTTTTCCCTTTCGTTTTTGGGAATAGAACGCACATTCAATAACGTTTTATCTATTGACGTTATATATATTACTCGACGAAGTAATATATATCCAGTGATAACTACTCATTATGCGCGCAATAGTGCGAGTAATTCCATCTTTTGCCTTATGTATTCATTTCTTTTATTTTATAGATCCCTATGTTTTAAAAGAGAGGAGGCCATCTATGTCTCTTATAATGAATGAACAACTAAAAACACAAGAAATAGAAGCATCGCTCACTGATATGTTAGATCTAGCCCAATCTCCTTCTGCTGCTCAAACACTCGATGATGCCAACATAGCAGCGGATGATCTATTGAATAACTTCACAGAGAATGATCCTGAGGATCAAGAAGATATAGACGTCCTGGACTCAACAGAAGCCAACCTGGATAGCGATGATGCTGATCATACAGAAACTGACGAAGGCAGCGAACTGGGAAATGCAATAAGCCTCTATCTCCGTGAAATGGGTCGCGTGCCACGGTTGACTGCGCAAGAAGAGATACGTCTGGCGCTCCTGGTTCAACAAGGCAAGCATGAGCAACAACGCGCCATTCAATCCAACACTCTTGCCAATGACAAAGTAATGGAACAGGCAGTAGATGCACAACGTCGTCTGATTGAAGCCAACTTACGCCTTGTTGTAAGTATTGCTAAGAAGTACCAGAACAGAGGTCTGGCATTGGGCGATCTCATTCAAGAAGGCAATCGGGGTCTGATGATCGCTGTCGAGAAGTTCGATCCAACCAGGGGGTACAAGTTCAGTACCTATGCAACCTGGTGGATTCGACAGTTTGTTTCACGAGCAATTGCAAACCAGGCACGCACCATCCGTCTACCAGTTCACACGTTCGAGGCGATCAATCACATCTCGAAAGTAAGTACTCGCTTACATCAAGAACTGGGTCGAGAACCAACCGTCGAGGAGATTGCGCAGCAGATGGGCAGTAGCGTAGAAAAGATACGTGAGCTCCTCAAAGCCAGTCAGCAACCTATCAGTCTGGAAACCCCGGTAGGTGAGGATAAGGACAACGAACTTGGCGACTTTCTTGAGGACCTGATGCTACAGTCGCCGGCGGAGATAACAGCACAACATCAACTACAAGCATCTATCGCCAATGCATTACAAGATTTAAGTGAGCGTGAACGAGTTATCCTTCAATTGCGCTACGGCCTGCTTGACGGTACAAGTCATTCCCTGACGGAAATTGGCGAAACATTACATGTGAGCCGTGAGAGGGTACGTCAGATCGAAATGAAAGCTTTGCAGAAACTGCGAGTGAAGAGTAGTGACCAGTTGAAGGACTTCCTCAACTAAGTCTGAGGGTTCTGTTGCATAATTCTTAATCTCATCAATATAAAAAGCTTTTGAGAGGCAAGAAGGTGTAAACGATTCAGGGAAAGGGATAGCATTCTGACTACTGGCTGCTATCCCTTTCTTCGTGTTCTCATTGTTACATGCTCCTCGGATGGGGCACGAGCAGTGGAGCATCCTCGCCCGTGGATGTCCTCCTCCTCGTTCACCAAACCTCAAACATGTGCTCCTCAAGCCAATGATGCGGTCTGTGCAAATGCTATCACTCCTGAATACACATTGAGTTCATTATTAATTCAAATGAGGAAACTATTCACAGTGACTGGAGGCATGCTGCTTCATTCGAACCTCAAGACG
>JACZCU010276496.1_pt1 | contig 11098 bp, 12 predicted proteins | sample 8641851 | NCBI WGS metagenome assembly JACZCU01 (sample SAMN15324605, study PRJNA640507) | soil metagenome | isolation source: monocropping sugarcane control | place: China: Luxin town, Laibin City, Guangxi Province | collected 2019-07-25 | depth 10cm m | reverse complement strand
TTTACCCTTGTGCTAGCTACCTCGGTCCAGCCGTTCTCAAAGAGGCCAAATGCTACTTGACCGCCGTAAGTAGTCCGTTAGTGGTCACAATTTCGATTGAGAGCGTTTTATATCCCACATCATCAAACAGGACAACAATCTTATCCTCTTCGTAGCGCATCACCAGACCTTGTCCCCAACTGGCATGGGTAACACGACTATTGGTTGGAAAAGGTATCGAGCTGCTATTCTCGGTGGGTAATCCAGTTTCGCAGGTATCGCAGAAGCCACAGGGCTCGTCCATCTCCTCGCCAAAATAGTTCAACAAATACTTGCGTCGGCAACCCGCCACTTCGGCATAGCCCTGGATCATCGCGAGACGTGAGCGCACAATCTGGCGCCGGTTCTCGTGGAAGCGGACGGCCTCATTGGCAATTTTGCTTAAATTGGACAGCTTCTTATACGGTTTGACTTTGCCATCAGGTAAAATGTTGACGATTCCCAGTTCTTCTAGATAGCCCAACACTTGTGTCAGTCGGGTTTGTGAAATATCTAACTCTTCTTTGAGCGCCTTGGGATCACTGACTCCACCATACTCATGCACCACGCGGGCAACCATCTCTACCTCGTCGACCGCCACTTTCCCGCTACTGGTGAGAAAGCTGCGTAGGCCAACATCTTTGGGATTATAGAATAGAATAGCTTGCGCCTCCCTGCCATCGCGGCCCGCGCGCCCAATCTCCTGGTAATAAGCGTCGACCGAATCGCTGATTTCGTAGTGATAGACGAAACGGACATTCCCCTTGTTTACTCCCATACCAAAAGCGGTGGTAGCGACAATTACCTCTATCTTATCTTTCATAAAGGCGGTTTGGGCTTGTGCGCGTTCCTTTGGTTTCATGCCTGCATGGTAGACTACTGCCTTTATGCTCTGTGTCCGCAAGTGTTCCGCCAACTCTTCCGCATGTTTACGGGTACCTACATAGACAATGCCTGGTTTCTCTGCTTCTCCAATCCGTTCAGTCAGCGCTCGCTTTTTCTCTGCCTCGTCGTAGAATTTCTCAACCCCCAGCCAGATGTTTGGCCGGTCAAAACCCTGCACGACCACCCTTGGATTATGCATACCCAGGCGCTCAACGATTTCCTTGCGTACAGGCAAGGACGCCGTTGCAGTCAGGGCCAGCACTCTAGGGTGACCCAGCGCTTCGACAATCGTTCCTAATCGGGCGTAGCCAGGGCGGAAATTGTGGCCCCACTCACTAATACAGTGCGCTTCATCGACTACAAATAGCGCTGGCTTGGCCTCACGCACGCGCCGTAACGTTTCCTCGTTGCTAAACTGCTCAGGTGTCAAAAAGAGGAATTCAAGCTTTCCACCTTTAAAATCAGTAAATGTTTCCTCCCATTCTGCCGCTGAGAGTGTTGAATTGAGCAAAGCTACCTCGCCCATGTTTTGGTCTTCAATTGCCTTAACCTGATCCCTCTGGAGCGCGATCAAGGGCGAGATAATTACCGTGGGACCTGCGATCAAAAGGGAAGCTGCCTGATAGATAAAGGACTTCCCTGAGCCGGTTGGCATCACGGCCAACGTATCGTGACCGTCCAGAAGGGCCTGAATAGCCGTTTCCTGGCCTGGGCGTAGCGCATCATAATGCATCTTATCTCGCGTGATACGCCGCAGGCGTCGCTTATTGTTCCATCTTTTAAACATGCATCCTACTTTGTTCATAAGTTTTGAAGAGATTCCAACGAAACAGTTTCATCAAGGGAGAGTTCCCACGCTGCCTCTTGCTTTGTGCGATGCAGATGTTCCTAGCAGATAGCTTAGAAACGATCCACCTCTGCCTATTTAGGAATCGAGAAAATTCTCCTTGGTGGAGAACACTTGCGACAAATGGCTGCCGTATTACCCAGGTGCTCAGCCGTTACCTTGATTGCCCGGATGACGTTTTTCTTCGCCTGTGTCTCCGAGGGGAATGCTCCGTATAGACTCTTCATTTGTAACACGTATCAGGACCTACCGAGATGTACAAGAAGTCTGCTGGATGTACGCCCGGGTGCTGCAGCACTCGGGCGTACATCCAGGCGAGGAGGTGGCCATCCTATCAGCGAACAACCCGATCGCATTTCCGTGCGCCTTTGGCATCACTCGGGCGGGTGCGGTGTGGTGACCAATCAACCTGCGCAATGAGGCGGGCGAGAACCACGAACTCCTCGACCTTATGGACTGTGCGTGGCTCATTTTCCACAAGGCTTTCATGCCGCTGGTCGAGTAAATCCGCTCCAACTTGCCCAGATTCACATAGCTTCTTGTTTTCATCTGAATTAGACAATCGTGCTTGGTCTCATTTTCTACTATAAGTGAAGTTTTTCTGCAAAACCATGCTTCCCCAACAAGACAGTTCACTCCCCGAAAGTCCAAAAGTGTGATGAGCAACCTTTTTCCTCACACTCAATGCTCTGCTAAACTATGGTATTATCAATCTGCAAAACCATCAGTATAATGACAACAAGTGAAGTTTCTCAACAATCTGGTCGAGCAAGACCACCGTTTTCTCAAACGTCTGATCAAACCAGGACTTGGCTTCTTTTCACCTGAAACCGCCTGGCGAACCCTCCAGGGTTATGAGATCATGCATATGATAAGGAAAGGGCAGATCCGTGGCGTCGAAAAAGGCGACATCATTGGTCAAGTTGCATGTATCGCCAGCTTGTTTCTAGCGGCAGCGTAAACGACGCGAGAAAGAAAGCCTCACGCCCATCGCCTTCCTTCCAGATTTTTTGCAACAGAACCCTTCAGCAAGCCTATTGGTCATCGTGGTTTCTCCTTGTGATGGAAGGACGTTGCGTCTCCATCGTTCGTGCGGTTGAGAGGGCGAACTGGCGTATCTGCTCCCTTCGCAATAGGGCAACTAGCACCCCTATACCCAGTCCAAGCAATACCCCTCCGAGAAGCATTCCATTCTTCACCAAGGCCCTGTTTCTGTGCTTTTCCGGTTGTATCTGTGGCGGAAACACTTCTGCGCTGCCCTGTGCTTGGTTCCTGGGAAGGCGAAGCGTGTCCTCGTCGTCGACGGCTGTCGTCTCACGGTGCTCTTCTTCTGCGAGAGGAAGTTGTTCACGCACTTGATCGTTCTGCACAACCGGAGTGACGCTTGGCTTCTGTTGCATGATCACAGCATGCTGCGCAACAGGAGTCACCATTGGCTTCTGCTCAGCGACTTCATCTTGCTGCACGAGAGGTGCAGCGCTTGGCTTCTGTGCCGTCTCCATAGCAGGGCGCAACTTAGCTTCCTCTGCCAGCACACGGTGTGTGGTCACGGGCAGACGTTCTTCACGCGGTTTGAGCGAACGGGGCCGATGAAAGTCCTCTTGCGTATTCGAGGCGAGCTGCTCAGCGAGGTACGCCTGATGAGAGGCGACAGCTTGATCCCATACCGCCCTCTGTTTGTCGATGGTGGAAGTTTGAGATGCCGCGCTATCAGCACCCGTGAAGGCTCCGCACCGACGCATGATCTCGTGCGCTTCCTGCTCCCGACCATCTGGTCGGACCGACACCACCGTGTGCCCAGTCTTGACTTCTTGCGCGTAATAGCTCGCTTGCTCATGGGAAACCCCCAGATTCTGCAAGTCGCTCTGCAGGTCGATTCCTTCGTGTCCCTGCATCGCGATGCCGATCTGATCATAGCCAAAGCCTGCCTGCCTCAGCGCTTCGAGCGCATGTTTTGCCTGGGCTTCGTGTGTAAACACATCCACAACAATGGAAAGGTGAAGAGACATTGTATATATCCTTTCTTAATTAGGAAGAGACCATCCGTAGAATCGCTTCCTTCTACAACACGACAAGAAAAAAAGAGAGAAAAACAGTTCTTTGTCGTAATACCGCTCGTCATACAGTGCTTTCAAGAGGCAGCGCTACCGAACGCTCCTTCAGCAAACGCTTCGCTCGAAAGAGGTGGGTCTTGATGGTGCCGATAGGCATGGCAAGGATGTCGGCCATCTCTTCATACGTTCTGTCCTGCAGGTACCGCAGACGCAAGACCATGCGATACTTGGCAGGCAAGTGCTCCAGGTTTTTCTGCAGCCTGACCTGCTGGTCGTGTCGCTCGATGTTCTCCATCGCCTGCTGCTCCGTCCCCATTTCAGAACGCGTCTGTTCCGCCTGCATTCCCTCTTGCAAGAGGTGCTCACGCTTACGCAGGTCAAGCACACGCACACAACAATGGTAGGCAATGCGGTAGAGCCAGCTCGAAAAGAGGGCATCTCCACGGAACGCAGGCAAGCCTTGCCATGCTGCCAAAAACGCCTCCTGGGTCGCCTCGTTCGCTTCTTCAGGGTCCTGCAGCATACGCACGCTCAGCGCGAAGACGCGGTGCTGATGGCGTTGCACGAGAAGGGCAAAGGCCATTTGATCCCCGTGTTGACTCGCTTTCACTACGTCTGTCTCGTCCTGCTTGAGGTGTGAGGGAACACTGTCTTCCGTACTCTGTGACGCGTGTCTCCGATCCGTATTCATAAGAATGTGTTCTCGCTTTCTTTCCGTGTGAAGAGGCGAAAAAACTGTCGTGCTTGTGTCTCTCATCTTTTCCTTTCCAGGCTTCATAATGTCCGCTGATAGGCGAACGATGCCCTCATGTCATCGAGCATTCCGCTTCTGGATCTATTGGTGTGGCAGTATTATTGGCAACGGTGGTGGCAATGTGCTCTTTCTCCTGCTGAAATTCGTCCGGATGGGCCATACGCCATTCCGACCAGAGGGTTATCAGCAACGCCTGCAAGACGCCTGCAACGGGAGAGGCGAAGAGCGCTCCCCAGATACCAAAGAGTTCCGCTCCCGCGATGAGGGCTGCAAGCGAGATAACCGGATGCAGCCCAATGGCCTTGCCCACAATGCGCGGCCCTACCACATCCCCCTCGATGACATGCACAACCACAAAGTAAGCCAGCACAATGACCGCGACGACCCATCCTCTGGTCAACGCTAACAATACACAGATCGCACCGGAGACCAGCGTCCCCAGGACGGGGATAAACTCCAGAATGAAGGCCAGCACACCCAGTAAGAGGGCATAGGGGACGCCGATCACCTGCATACCAATGCCGACCAGCACGCCGATGATGCCGCAGAGCAGTAATTGTCCGCGAATGTAGCCACCCACAATCCTCTGCAGCGTCTCCAACAGAAAACGCATGCGTCCTTGCTGTCGCAGCGGCATATTGTGACGCAACCAATTGGACACCCGGGAGCCATCAGCAAGCAGGTAGATGCTGAGCACCGCCACCAGAATCACATCCAGGATGACATCGAATACACCAGTCAAGAGCGGCACTGCGCTTCCGGCAAGGCCTTCGATGCTTGACACGATTTGTGCCCGCGCTATCGCAATCTGACTCGGCGAAATGCCAAAGGAGCGTAGCGTCTGTTCTAAAGGCGTAAGCTGCCCATTTCCCTGTGGGGTCAGCAAAACCCCACCGCGTGGGCCAGAGAGGCGACTTGTCCAATCGCTGTATTCACGATCAGGAAGAGCAATGCGCTAAGGGCACCCAACACAATGAGATAGACCAGGAGCATGGCCAGCACCCGCGGCATGATACGCTGTAAGAGTTTGACGGCGGGTGCGAGGGCATAGGCCAGCAGCGCCGCGAGTGTAAGGATGAGCAAGGTACGAACAATGTGCCCCGCACCCCACAACATGAGGGCCACCACCCCCGTCCAGCCGAGGATGGCAAGCGGAATATCACGCCGACGCTGCCAAAGAGCACGCGTACGCTCTTCACGTTGTTTCAGAAATTGAAGTGATTCTAGTGCCATTCCGCTTGCTCTCTTCCTCGGCTCATCCAGATGGCCATATGGGTTCACCTGGGTTGTCTGTCGATACTTCTACCAGAGTGGGCGCATGGCTTCACCCGTGTTCAAGAAATGCGCTAGCGAGGCTGGCGCATCGGGACAGTTCGTGCCTGCAGACCGTTGTACGGTCGTTGCGCTTGCGCAGTATGCTGTTGCGCCTGGGGCTTCGCAGCGGCGTCGCTGGCTGCGCTTTCGCCACGATTGAGCCACTTGCGGGCCGTGTCCTGTCCACCAAGACCAAAGGCCAGACCGAAGGCGATGGCTGCTGCGCCAACCAGCGCGGCAAACAGTTCGTTGAGGAGCGCAGGGGCGATCTGCAACTGCTCCAGGGCGATTAGGGCGACGAAGCCGAGAATGGCAAAGCGAGCAATGGTGGCAAACAGGTTGGAGTTGCCGATATTGGCACTGGCTGTCGCGCCGCGTACAATATCCGCCACCACGGTCGCTGCTAAAGCGCCCAGGAAGAGCACGAGGATCGCGACGAACACATTAGGAATATAGGCAACAAGCTGGTTGAGAATGTTACTCACCGCTGGCAAGCCCAACGCATCGGCGGCGGGGACCAGGAAGACAAGCAACAGGAACCAGTAGACGATTTTGCCCAGGAGCCCTGCCGCATCCATCTTGACGCCCATGCGCTGTTCCAGGCGCGTCAGACCAATGCGGTCGCCCACGCGGTCAAAGCCGATCTTACGGAGTATGAAGGTCACTGCTTTACTGACGGCAGTAGCTATAAGCCAGCCAACCAGTAAAATGACGAAAAAGCCAAGCAAGCGTGGAATAAAGGTGAGGACCAGATTCAAAGCATTCGCCAGTGCGGAGATGATCGCATCTCCCCAATTGGTAAAAACTGCCATACCATTGTTCTCCTTGTGTATACACTAGGTGCATTCGCGCTTCAGAAGCGAGATACGAGGTAAGACGACATCGTACAAAAAAAGTCACGCAGAGCCGCTGTTCATTTCACCGCTCGTGCTGGTGGTCCTCTGACGCGTCCTGGTAAGCGCGAAAGATACCTTCCTCAAGCACAAAGAAACCTGGCAGGAGAACAGTTTGACGATCAGGGCTATGCCTGACCCTGAGACGGTAAATCGCCAGATCCGACTCCAGAGTGCCGGTGTAGCCTACCCGTTGCGCGACGCCACACGCCTGGTTTGGTGCCTCAAGCCTGGCAAGTGCGACTTTGCGCAACGAGTGCTGGAGGGTACCAACAATGGGGATCACGGCAGGCAGATAGGTCTGCTGCGGGGGAACCTGTTGAGACGACTGCATAGGTATACGCTTTCTCACCGTGTGGTACATTGGACAAAGGCTCTGCAAAGCTTAGAAAAAGTTTAAGCAACAATAGCACGGAAAATGCAAAGAGAAAGTTTCGATATGTAACCTATGTTTATGATGGGTAACATTATGTAATAAATTCCAACTACTTATTATTGCGTTCCTTCGACTTTTTCTATTGCTGGCTACTAAGCTTAATCCTTTTTTCTCTCTTTCATAAGCACAACCTGTAAATGTCAGAATTAAATGGCTCACCCGCACTTTGCGTGATCAAGGATGTGGTAAAATAAAAGAAAAGACCTTTCTCGAATCATGAGTTCCTTAGTACATAACCTATCAATACATGACGCACCCACTTCTGCCTGATCTTCCAGGCTTTTCCATTGAACAGATCATTATAACCGATGGTGTGATTATGGTGCTGGCACAATCACAAAGGGGAAGTGGGTGTTGCCCTGATTGCGCTCACCTTTCCTCACGCATCCATAGTCGATAGCAGCGCAAGCTGGCCGATTTGCCCTAGAGTGGGCGCATCGTACGGCTAGCAGTACAGGTATGCCGCTTCTTCGGTTGTGTTGCAAAAAATCTGGGAGAGATGCGATGGACGTGAAGGCCCACCTTCCTGTTCAGCTTAGGCGGCTACTCCAAACAGGCGGGCGATACAGGTGATCTGCCCCAGGATGTCTCCTTTTTCCACGCCACGCATCTGCCCCTTCCTGACCATGTGCATGACCTCATATCTCTGCAGGGTTCGCCACGCACTCTCGAAGGAAAAGAAGCCTCGCCCAGGCTTGACCAACCGCTTGATGAAGCGGTGGTCTTGCTCGATCAGGTTCTTCACGTCTTTGACCTGCCTCAGCTCGACTGCTTCGGCAAGCACGCCAGTGGCTTTCAGGTCGGCCATGGCCTTGGGATACGCCGCGTTTTTCTCCACGGTAATCACGCGAGGAGCGGACTTCGTGGTGGCGGGGTTGGCCGCAGTCATGGGCTGAGCCACCAGCTTCTCGACCGGATGGGCTTGAGGAGCTGAACTAACCGTGGAAGCCAGCGCTTTGAGGAAGAAGCGTTTGGAGGCCCCGGCATCGCGTGTCGAACTCAAGAGAAACTCGAGCGTGTTCCCCTCAGAATCAACAGCCCGGTAGAGAAACATCCAGGTTTTGCGGATCTTGACAGACGTCTCGTCCACCTTCCACGAGTCGTTGCAGACCTTGAGGTGAGGTCGAGAGCGTTTGTCGATCTGCGGGCCAGAGCACGGCACCCAACGGTCGATCGTGCTCTGATCGACCGAGAGCCCGCGCTCCCGCATCATTTCCTCTCCTCGAGGTCTCGCTAGCTGAGCGAAGACCGAAGGGACCAGCGCACACAGAGCAGAATGATTTCCGCCTCAAAATGACGCCATGTGAACGGGCTGGAAGTGTCCATGATGCAGGTTCCTCTCACTTCCTAGAATAACCCCAAGTGGACTGGATTGGCCAGGATAGGCCTCATTTTTGCAACACAACCCTGTTGGGCATATACTCTGAAAAAGTGTTTAGTAGCGGGAAGGGCGCAAAATTTTGTGGAACATGCCGAAAAGCAGGAAGGTCGGCGGCCATTGTCCTACAAAAATGCTCCAGTCGCGCCTGCCCATTAAGAACAGCGTCGCAGATGCGATGATTGAACCGAGTGCCGCCCAATACCATACCGATTGTGGAACCTGGTTGGTTATACGGAAGTACTGTGCCTGTGCATCCTGTGCTGTGTCTTTCGCTTGATTTGTGTCTATCTTGGTAGCCATATGTCGTTCCCCTTTCAATTTATACTGTTCTGTTTACAATTGTAGTGCTACAATTGTAAGTATACACGTTATAGAGACGTTATACCGCCCTCGTAGTGGATACTTTTGGCATTGAGTAGCAGCTTGTCCCCTGTTTGAAATTAAGGCTTAAGGCCTTGGTCTTGGTGGTCTAAGCGGCCTTGTCGGGCTAGTATCCCCTGGTTTGGCTCGCGGTACGTCTGTACCTGCTTGTTGTGCCACCTTGCTCCGATCACTCTGTACGGAAGCCGCGTTCGTTGCTGTCTGTTGGGCATAACCTTGCACCGTGCTTCCCATCTGAGTAGCATGCATGGCTTTCTCTTGCACCGGCTCGACACGCTTGCTCGTATCTTGCACCGATTGCTTGAGTTCCTCATTTTCAGGTGGAATGCCGCGCAGATACCTGAAACGTTCAGCGAGTAGGCTACGCATCTCTTCCCCCGTCCTTGGCGCGATGAGCAGGCTGACCCCTACTCCAACAAGCAATCCATTGGTAAAACGACCCATGTTGTAAATCCTTTCTCGAAGTTACCTTAATATGCGAATATCTCGTAATCGTACAAGGCACAACCTAAGATTGCTTCTTTTAGCGCTCTGGTTGCTGCGTTGATTCATCCAGAGCGCTACCCTGGACATTTACATTGCCTTCGCGCTCGATGCGAGCCTCTTCTCGATGAACTGTGTCTGAGACCTGTTGTGCCTCCTGAACCTTTCGCTTGCCGAGAGCAACCTCTCCCGTCTCTACAGTCTGCTTAGAGATATTGACCTGCTCCTCGCTTACAGGGATTCTGATCGTTTCTTCTTCGCCGATGGGCGTATCAGAGACCTGACCAGAGGCGGGGCGGCGCTCAATGACCACTTCCTCATGAGTCACCGGGATATCGATGGTCTTTTGCTCGGTCACGATCTCTTTGCCAAGGCGAACTTCGCCTGTCTGGACTGATCGTTTATACACCTGAAGCTGCTCCTCACGCAGTTGCAGTCTGTGTCCTTCTTCGGGGTTAGCTCTTGTATTCCGGGCACTGGTACTACCAGTGGAACCGTAATCGGTTGCCTGAGCAGATGGCCTCTTCGCTCCATATGCCCCGTTTCGAGCCAGGATTGTAGTAGCCTCTTGCAGGCTACTTCCATCTGTCACCGCCACAATGCTTCGGCCAGCTTCATACTCACGCTGATAATAACGAGCATCCTCTTCAGACATTCCTATCCTGACAAGATCGTCGGTAATATTGCCATTCGTTGTTTCTTCTCCTGTAAAAAAACTCTTCAGACTAGCAAGGATACCACTTGAGGAGGCTCCGTGCCCTGAATAACTGATCTGATCATCGCGGAATCCAGCCTGGTGGAGTTCATGGACAGCCTGTTCTGCCTTCGCTTGATCCTCAAAAATGCCGACAACCATCGACTGTTCAGTTGTTGTCATATGTTTTCTCCTTTGCTTGTGAATTGTACAAATCTTTGCGCATGTTTCTCCACGTACAGTGACTGTAACAGACGAGCAGGGTGGAACGCTCCTGAGGAGACACGGGGAATGTACACACCAAGGCTGCGGGGCGACCGTCACATTCACAGCAGTATGGTATGTCACTCAGTCTTTAACTGAAAGCAGTTGTACACTATCTGCTGCCGATAACAAACGGCTTGTATCCGTAATGTACTCGTTGCCTGCTCTATACGCTGGTGCGCATGAACGTGAGAAGCTAATCTTCAAAGGTGCTTTCAGTGTAAGTAGCAATTTTCCCTGCACTATATAGAGAATTTCTACACGCAACTGAGGTCACGAAAGAGAAAAGGCGAAAGTTTCATTATGTAACCACCCTATGATTCTCTCCACCTATTAAGCTGTCCCCTGTCGTTCTCCTCGCTGTCGCAGGCGACGAAAAAGGAAAAGGGGGGGTTCGTGGCACCCTGACGGATATCCTCGCCAGCAGCCCTCTACTGACACATCTCTCGAAACCTCGCCAACAGTTCCCTGACACCCGTGTGCAGCTTCCGTTGCAACAAAATGCCGGCACTATGATGAGCGATAGGACTTCCCTAGCCGGGCAAATGTTTGAACAAGACTCGTTTTATTGCAACAGGTATTGCACACCGCTGTTAGAAATCCGCTGGCGGGGTTTCGTAGGACACCTCGCCAGCGGATGGTGGGTCTTCCGCTCTTTTGATGATTCGAGAACGTGTCCATCTTGAGCGCTCTT
>JACZCU010057196.1_pt1 | contig 11115 bp, 10 predicted proteins | sample 8641851 | NCBI WGS metagenome assembly JACZCU01 (sample SAMN15324605, study PRJNA640507) | soil metagenome | isolation source: monocropping sugarcane control | place: China: Luxin town, Laibin City, Guangxi Province | collected 2019-07-25 | depth 10cm m | reverse complement strand
GTTCCAACAACTGTTGTTGCGCTCAATAACTGCCGACGATGCGGCGCACGGGAAAGCCTGGCTTCTCACCTGCTTTGCAGCGGCGGAAGAACGCTTTGAAGGCGAGGTCAATGCGAACAGCAACGTTTTGCAGCACTTGAGAGTGGACCTGTTCGAGAGAGGGGCGCTCCTGTTTCAGTTGTAGATACGTGGACTGCTGTCCATAGCAAGACAGACGTGTCCCTTCTTGCTCATAGGCGGCTTTGCGCTTCCCAAGCAAGTGGTTGTACAGCCAACGGCATTCATGAAGCGTTTCATGCAACTGGTGAAGCTGTTTCTTTGTAGGAAAGAGACGATACTGAAACATTTTAAGCATGTTCACATTGTATGTTTAAACAGAGCAGTTGTCAAGCAGCAGCAGTGCAGCCATTCATCCCCCTGCCTGAAAGGCAGGGGCCTTCTGGCCGCGAAAGGTAAAAAAGCTGGTAGGTATGATATCCACGATAGTGGCATGGAGGCAGGTGCAAGTGCAAAACGAGGTTTCTAGCGCGAAAAGATTATAATTTTGCCAGCTTATAACCTACATCTGGTACGGTGAGAATATATTGGGGATGGCGCGGATCTGGTTCTATTTTGCGCCGTAAGCGACTGATGTAGACCCAGATAAAATCAACTTCGCGATTATATTCAGGTCCCCATACTCTTTCCAGCAAGACTTCGTGCGTCAGGACCATACCGGCATTGCGCGCCAGAGTGCTGAGCAACTTGTATTCGGTACGGCTCAACTGCACAGGGCAATCTTTGAGCAGTACCATATGCTGGGCATAATCAATCGTCAGGTCGCCGCTGCTGAAAATAGCCTGGTTAGGCATCTGCTCGGATGGGGCCGACTGGCGACGCAAAAGAGCGCGTACTCGCGCCAGCAATTCTTTCATGCTAAAGGGCTTGGAGATAAGGTCATCGGCCCCAAGGTCGAACAGGCGCACGCGTTCGTCTTCGTCATCATCATCATCGAGCATGATCACGGGAGTCTGTGAAAATTCGCGCAGGCGCTGGAGTAATGCAAGGCCGCTCATATCCGACAGGCGCGTTGAGAGCATAATGATATCCGGCTCTTCAAGGTCCAACTGGCGCAGGAATTGCACGCCAGAGTTGACAGTCTGCACACGGTAGGCATGTTCTTCCAGGTTGGCACGCAAATAGCGGTTGAGGCGTGCATCGCCCTCGGCTAACAGGACAAAGACACGCCGGTCTTGTTTGAGTGGAGCTATAGCGCGTCCAGCAGGTAAGGCCGCAGAGGGCACGCTGCGCTGGAGGGAGGAAGACATTGTCGATGGCGCGGACGGCAGGGTGCAATAGAATGTCGAACCTCTGCCTGGTCCAGGCGAATCGGCCCAGATTTTACCACCATGGGCATCAAAAGTAGCACGAGCGATCGCGAGTCCTAGGCCGCTGCCACCTGTGTATTCTTCACCCTCCTGCACACGGTAAAAACGCTCGAAAATGCGATCCAGGTGCTCGGGTGCTATACCTCTGCCCTCGTCAGTAATGCTGACGCGAATTTCATCATCGTTGCTCTCCAGTTGAAGTTTAATGGCTCCTCCTGCTGGAGAATACTTTACCGCATTGTTCAGTAGAGCTTGTAGAGCCTGTTCAAGGCGTACCACGTCGCAGACAACAACAGGCATAGTAGATGGCATGTTGAGTACAAACGTATGACGGGTAGTGTTGTGTTGCCAGCGTTCCACCAGTTGGCGCAGCAGTTCAGGCAGGTGTACCTGAGAGAGGTGCAGCGTCTGGGCACCTGAATCCAGACGCCAGACATCCAACAAGGTATTGAGGATATCATACAGGCGGTCAGCATGGGTATCGATCATCTGCAGCATTTCACGCTGCATAGCCACGTCCCAACGCATGGAGTTTCCCAGCAGCGTCGTGGCACAGCCCTTGATGACAGCCAGAGGGGTCTTCAGTTCATGGGCGGCAAGGGCCAGTGTCTCGCTACGTGCCTCTGTGGAAGCGCGCTCAAGGGTAATGTCATCGAGCAAAACACCACGGCCAAGCAGGCAGCCCAGTGTATCTCGCATGGGGAAAAAGCGCACGCGCAGCCAGCGGACAGCAGCATCAGCCAGGGCAATATCGGTTGAGGTTTCTTGCTCAGGAGAGTACCAGGCCTGATCAAGCTCGACGCGCGCAAGCTGAGGGTCAGTCGCCAGCGAGTGCAGGTGTTTGCGCACGTCAAAGACAGGTTGCTCAATCAGTTCACGCTTATTAATGCCGAGCAAGCGCACCGCACTGGCATTAAAGTATGTAACACGTTCTTTGGCATTTAAAAGTAGAAAGCCGCTGCTCATATTGGCAGCTATGCCTGCAAGGACGCTGTATTCCTGAATGATGCCTGCCGATATGCTATTGGTATCTTGTATTGAAATATGTGATGGAGATAAGGCACGCTCTACGGCCCACCAGCCATTGCCGCTCGTATCTGCCCCACTGCCGGTGGCGAAATCCATATGATGGATAACCTTTCCTGGTTGCTTGAGTTTGGTTGGCTCATTAATATTCTAGCAAACAGGTCAAGGTATACATCCAATTCCACCTTAATGTGCTATCATCGCAATCATTACAATTAAAGCCAGGTGAACAAGCATGGCAATAACGAATGCCCACACAATGAAGATCACTTTTCGGCGATCGCCTATCATAGCGTAGGACGAGGAGTAGGACTGCGGCCAGCGTTCGGAAGCGACGAGACCTATGGCGATACGCAGGCGCAAAGGGGTACGAACGGGAGAGCGACGCATTTCGACCACCAGGGCCTGGTAGCATTCGCGGCACAAGACCCATGCATGACGTGGTTCGGGCACATCCTCTGATTCCATCAGGTGGACTGCATCAAACCAGATGCGGCTGGTACAAATCGAACAATGCTCATTTGTGCGTTTCTTTGCTTTTCGGTAGTTACCAGTTTGACCAACCACAACGGCAGGCCCGCCTCTGCCCATTGCATCTTTCATGCGTCTGTCCTCTCTATATCCTATCTCAGGTGTACAGCAGCTTACGAAACGAACAAATTGCATAAAAATATGTATCAATATAATTTTACCATATTCTTTTAGATATGTTTGTGATATTAGGGGCAATAAACAGCAAAATTGTGTAGAGGGAAGATACTTTTGCTAAGCAAGATGGGGCACTTCGCTGCGAAGTGCCTCATTCTGTATAGACAAAGTAGAGCTAATATCCTAGAACGAGAGGGAGTAAGTAGACGGTACTGAACACAACCACCCACACAAGGTCAACAAAGTGCCAATACATTTCAGCAGCTTCAACCGCAAAATGATGCTTGGGGGTGAAGTCGCCACGCAGTCCACGGATAAGGCAGATCAATAAGAACAATACGCCAATAGTAACGTGCAGTCCGTGGAAGCCCGTCAGCGTAAAGAATGCTGAGCCAAAAACCTTATACTGCGGCGTGAAATTCTGGCTGAAGAGATTGGTATACTCATACACCTGGCCTCCCAGGAAGGTACTGCCCAGGATAATCGTGCCAAGTAAACCGCCAAGCATTTGCCTACGGTTGCCGCTGACCGCACCACGTCGCGCGAGTATCGCGGGGATACTACTTGCCAGCAGGATAAATGTGTTAAATAAGGGATAGTAGTAATCCAGGTGTTCTCCCGTGGGAAGTCGCCACGGATTTGCCGAACCATTTCTAATTTCAAGGTAGAGATATGCTGCGATCAAGTTAGCGAAGATCAAAGCTTCTGAGGTGATGAAAAAGATCATACCCCACCAGTTAACACTTCGCCCCACGATTTGATGTTCCGCAGCAGCGGTGATTGGCTCACCCTGTACAGTGCTCATATGGACGTTCTCCCTATAGCTAGAGCGCGTTTAAGTTCTCCTCCTGTAAGAGGAGAAGCCTGCGCGTCTCGTAGATTACCGTTGTTCAAGTCCCCAACCAATAACAGCAGCAGTTGTTAAGACAGCTCCAACCCCTAGTACGATGGGATTAGTGATGACACCCAGCAGAACAACACAAAGGGCAATAGCCAGAGCTAACGGCCAATAGCTCTTGTACGCCTTTAGTGAGAACTCCTGGGCCGCTTTAGCGGAGCGCTCTTTATCTGGTTTCTGCTGGTTCTGATTTTGTTGCTCGGACACTTTTGTACTCTTTTCCACATCTTCCAGGGGCTGGTTTGTATGTCTCCTGGTGTTCTGTCACACTTCATTTGAAACGTTGCCCGCTTCGCGGGCCGGTGGGGAGAGAGGCCAGGGCACAGCCCTGGAACCCAGTCAGGGGATTGCATCCCCTGCACCCCTACTTTCATTGGAACTCAGTCAGGGGATTGCATCCCCTGCACCCCCACTTTCGCTGGAACCCAGTCAGGGGATTGCGCATCCCCTGCACCCCTACTTTCAAACGAAGATAGTCAGACTACTAGTGCGTTGCCGTTTTCCAGTCGGCAATATCAGGATTTTTCTTGTCATAGAACGGACGGCGGCTGCGCACAGTCGGTATGGTCAGGAAATTGTAGTGCGCTGGTGGAGATGATGTATCCCATTCCAGGGTAAAGGCATCCCATGGATCATCACCAGCTTTCTCACCATTACCCAGGCTGACAACCAGGTTCCACATGAAAACCAGGATTGCCACGGCGATGGTAAAGGCACCGATAGTAGCCAGGAGATTATCCAGGTTCCAACCCATGTTGGCGGGATACGTGTAGATACGGCGTGGCATACCAAGCAGGCCCAGCATATGCATGGGGAAGAAGGTCAAATTCACACCGATCATCATCAACCAGAATTGCACCTGTCCCAGGCGATCGTTCAGGAAGCGGCCCGTTATCTTGGGGAACCAATAGTACATGCCCGCGAAGATACCAAAGACGCTGCCACCGAAGAGCACGTAGTGCAGGTGGGCGACCACGAAGTAGCTATCCGTTACCTGGTAGTCGAACGGTACAACCGCCAGGGCCGCGCCGTTGAGGCCACCGATCAGGAACATGGCGATAAAGCCAAGCGCGAAGAGCATGGGGGCCTTGAGAATCACCTTACCGCCCCAGACGGTCGCAATCCAGTTAAAGATTTTGACGGCTGTTGGGATAGCGATCAGCGTGGTGCTGGTGGCAAAGAAGGCCTGAGCAATTGGCGGGAGACCAACAGCAAACATGTGGTGCGCCCACACGGTGAAGCTCAAGAAACCAATCGCCACACCAGACCAGGCGATAAAGGTATAGCCGAAGATGGGCTTGCGCGAGAAGACGGGCAAGATCTCTGAGATCATACCAAAGACCGGTAGGATGAGGACGTACACCTCGGGGTGACCAAACGACCAGAACAGGTGCTGCCAGAGCAGAGGGTCTCCACCGGAAGCAAACTGGTAGAAATGGGTACCCAGGTGGCGGTCCAACAGGAGCAGGAAGCTTGCGGCAGTCAAACTGGGCAAAGCGAAGAGCAGCAGGAACGCTGTTACCAGGGTCATCCAGGTGAACAGGGGCATGCGGTTCAATGTCATGCCGGGTGCACGCAGCCTGAGGATGGTGACGACAAAGTTCAGCGAACCGGCAATCGACGAGACACCCAGGAGCAGAATGCCGAGCGCCCAGAAATCAGCATTCATACCGGGCGTGCACATAACAGCGTTGCCGCAGCCCTGGGCCGTTAAGCTGAGTGGTGCATACATGAACCATCCGCCGTTTGGCGCCGAGTTAAAGAGGAAACTGGAATTCAAGAACAGTCCGCCGAAGAGGACAATCCAGTAACCGAAGGCATTCAAACGCGGGAAGGCCATATCTCGCGCACCAACCATCAGCGGTACGATATAGTTACCGAAACCCGTGAGCATCGGCATCACGAAAAGGAAGATCATGGTTGTACCATGCATGGTAAAGATCTGGTTGTAGACCTCAGGACTCAAGACCTTGCCATTGGGTACAGCCAGTTGGGTACGTATAAGCAGCGCCTCTACCCCCCCAGCCAGGAAGAAGAAAAATGCCGTGACGATGTACATCACACCGATCTTCTTATGATCGGTCGTCATGAGCCATTCGCCAATATAGGTCTCGTCAAGACGCTTGCGGCGAGCTACGCCTGGCACCTCAACGATGGTGCGGGTTGCCATAAGCAATTCCTCCAAATATCCAGCCCTGCAAAGCTACAGGGATAAAGATTACTGCAGACTTTGCAGGTAAGCTATCAGCGCATAAATCTGAGCATCGGAGAGCTGTCCGATGTTCATATCATTGCCTGGCTTAACTCCCTGAGGATCGTGTAACCATTTATACAGGCCACAACTGTCTGGATTGGCCAGTTTGCCGTTAACGAGTTGGCAGGCCGGATCATTCGCCCAGGAATGTCCATTGCCTGGTCCGTTACTGACAGCTTCTACACCACCCGCGATGAGTGAACGGCTGCCGAAGTGGGTCAGGTTCGGTCCAACTAGTGCTTGACCTTTAGGATCATCAAAGTTATTCAAATTGACGCCAACGATGCCATGGCAACCTGTGCAGCCGCCCGCACCCTTGAAGACCTTGAGGCCCTGTTGAGCAAGGGCATCACTGGAATTAGCTGCGGCTTGCTGCTGCGAACTTACCCAGGTATTGAATTGATCGGCGGAGTCGTAAACCACGACATTAAATTGCATGTGAGCGTGCTGTGCACCACAGTACTCGGCACATTCACCCAGGTAGGTACCGGCTATATCGGCCGAAAACCACCTGGTGTTGTTATGGCCGGGAATAACGTCTGTCTTACCTGTCAACTGTGGTATCCAGAAACTGTGGATGACGTTGTTTGAGACAAGATCAACCTGCACTACAGTACCCTTGGGCACGTAGAGCGTATCGGCAGTGACGATATGCTGGGCGGGATAGTCAAACTCCCACCACCACTGGTGACCAACCGCTTTCACTTCGAGGTGATTCCCGGCTGGCTGTTGCAGGCCAAACATTGTATAAATAGTACCGGCCAGCACTAAGAACAGGAAGAGGGAAGGTACGACCGTCCAGATAATTTCAACGGTGTTATTGCCATGGATCTGCTGAGGTTCAGGAGTATTTGGCCGCGCGCGATAGCGGACGATCGTTAAGATCAGCCAACCTTCGACCACCACAAAAATCACTGTGGCTACGATCAAAATAAACCAGAACAATCCCGCTTCCTTGCCAGCAACTGGCCCGGCAGTGTTGGTGATGGTTCCCGGGTCACTACAAGATGCAATAAGGAGCGAGGAAAAAAGTACGGCGGGGATCAGCAGCCCCCAGCCTCTCTTTCCGCGGAATAAAGACGTCCTCACTTCATTCTCCTAAAACGTTTTCAACGATAGTATGGATTTATTGCCGCCTCATCGAGCAAGTGACAGTTCTTCCATTGTACAGGTCCTAGTGTAGATATATGTCCTGACAGGCAGCTTGCAGTTCTTCAGCGGCACCTTACAACAGCCTGAATATCTCCTCCTTAGCCGATGATGGCCTTGTTTTCCATTTCATCCAGGTTGGCCTCGCTTGCCCGTTGACTGGCATCTTGCTTCTGCATCCAACGAATGAAGAGGATGCTGATGATAACGATATAAAAGATATTACCAGGAATCCACATGATCAGTCCACCCAATTGCTGGTCTACCGCGGCAGAAATGCCCCAGATACGCGGAGCAGCCAGGTAGGGGGCATATAGCGGAGGGGAAAAGGTCAGTCCGGCCCCCAGGGCAACCGTGGGCATACCTGCGAGGAAGATATATAGAATCTGCCCGCCAATGGAGAGGCGCGGAAGTTCTTCTACCGGGCTAAAGATGGGCCACCAGTACAATATGCTGAAGACAATAAAGGTGACATGTTCCAGGATATGGATACCCTGATTTTCCAGTGTCGCATCGTATAGTGGCGGCGCGTGCCAGAGCCAGAAATCAGCGTTAAACAGAAAGAAAGCCAGCGCGGGAAAGGTGAGTATCCTGGCACACAGAAATAGCGTGCGATTGCGCAAGAGCGGCTGTAGTAGCCAGCCGGGCGTGCCTAATAATAGCAGCGGTGGCCCCACGATGGTGATGAAAAGATGCTGCACCATGTGCGCGCTGAACAGGTAGCTGTCTCCCAGCTCGTCCAATGGCGAGACGAGCGCCAGGAACATGATCAACACGCCCAGGAGGAACACCACAACCTGGCTACGCTTAACTGCTGGCGCCAGATGATATTTCCGGCGCAAGGGGCCGATACCATAGAGATACAGGCCCACAAGCAGCGCTGTACCTATAACGATGGATGGTTCCCAATTCCATTGTGTGAGCCAGAAAGTAAGACCTATATCTGCCATAGATGGCGGCCTTTCATAGCATTTTGTGGTGGTTGTGGATGGGTGCACCATCCACAACCACCACATAGAATCCTTGACTAAAGCGTACAACAGGTAATCAAGTGGGAAAATGGGCGCTCGTAGCGCCAAAATAGGGGGTCTCGCATTGTATGATGCATATATAAAAGAGCTGTGTTATTCAGGCAATTGTAAGGTTACCTTTATACCTTGCAAGGATTGTATCAGGATAGTCAACGAAAATAGGGTTTGTCATGCTAGTTACTAACTGCTGAAAGCACTCAAAGCCAATAATAGATCTCTGGGAGTACTCTATGAAATTTATACGCCGTATAGCGTGGGTAGCGGTTGGATTCACATATTTTCTTGTCGCTCTGGGCGGCACGGTACGAGCTACAGATTCAGGATTGAGTTGTCCCGACTGGCCGCTCTGTTACGGTAAAGCGTATGCAGCGATAGACTATCACACATTTCTTGAACAGTTCCATCGCTACATTGCTGCTATAGTCAGCGTCCTGGTAGTCGCACTTGCGGTCAGCGCCTTTCTGTGGGCACGTAAAGAAAGGCATGTGCTCCTACCCGCTATCATTGCACTGCTGCTACTGATTGTGCAGATTGTACTGGGCGGTCTGACAGTGTTATGGAAACTGCCATCAACCATTATTACCGCTCACCTGGGAACAGCCCTGGCTATTTTCGCAACCATCATTACGATCGCGATCATGGCAAGTCAACCCGCGCAAAGCAAAGAGCATCCCGAGAAGACCAGGAAGTTTGCCATGCTGGCGATTACGAATGCCATGCTCGTCTATGGGCTGATGTTGAGCGGCTCCTACGTGGTCGGTAGTGGTGCGTCATTAGCGTGTAAGGGCTGGCCGTTATGTACCGCGCAATCCTGGGCCATCAGCAACCACCTTGCTGATGTCAATGTCTTCCATCGCCTGGTCGCAACTTTCGTGGGATTGGTGACGCTGTGGACATTGATTTCAGCGTGGCGCAGGTGGCGTGTGGCTCCCGCGCAAGCGTGGGTAGCCTTGCTGGCTGGTGTGCTCTTCGTCGCGCAAGCGATTGTCGGCGGCTTGATCGTGCTGTTGAACAAGCCTGAATTTGTGGCCGGCCTGCACCTCGCCCTGGCTACTGCCGTATGGGGCACCCTGGTTGTGCTGGCAGCTATGGCAGCAAATCAGTTACGGGCTACTCCTCCTAAAGAGGAGATCGCGAGGCAGGAACAGGAAGAGTCTAGCAAGGCCACTAGCAAGAAAGAGCCTGGACCGGTACGCCAGACGATTGCCAGCTATGTCGACCTGATGAAGCCACATGTGACTGTGCTGCTGCTCGGTACGACAGCGGCGGCCATGGCTATCGCTAATCGAGCCTTGCCCTCGGCCGGGTTAGTCTTTGCCACGTTACTCGGTGGCGCGATGGCAGCGGGCAGCGCTAACTGTATCAACTGCTATATCGACCGCGACATCGACCAGATTATGGGACGCACGCAGCGCCGCTCACTCCCGGCGGGTAAGGTCCAGCCTACGCATGCCTTAATCTTCGGTATTGCGCTGGGTATTGGAGCTTTTGTGATCCTGACGCTCTTCGTCAATCTACTTAGTGCCACCCTGGCCTGCGCGGCCATTCTCTTCTACGTCTTCATCTATACGTTAGGTTTGAAGCGTACATCCGCGCAAAATATCGTGATCGGTGGAGCTGCCGGGGCTGTGCCTGTGCTGGTCGGTTGGGCCGCCGTCACCAATACGATAACATTGCCAGCTATCTGGCTCTTTGCCATCATTTTCTACTGGACGCCTCCTCACTTCTGGGCGCTGTCGCTGCTGATACAGAAAGACTATGAGAAGGCACATATTCCGATGCTCCCGGTGGTTATGGGCGAACGCGAGACGCGCAAACAGATTCTGCTCTACTCGCTCCTGCTGCTGGCGGTTACACTGGTGCTGTTCGGTATGGGTGAGATGGGTTATATCTATCTCGTAGCGGCCGTTGTACTGGGCGGTATCATGATCTACATGGCGATACGCCTGTGGCGCGAGAAGACCAAAAGCTGGGCCAAAACGCTGTTCTGGTACTCCAACTGCTACCTGGCAGCGATCTTCGCGGCAATGGTACTGGACCGGGTCTTACACTGAAAGATAGCGGAATAGCTTATGAACTTACGACTGGCATCACGACTCTCCGTGCTTACATTGGGAATACTGGTAGTAATCGTTGTCGCGCTAGTAGGTGCACGTGCGCGAGGGCAGTCCTCTAATCTCCCGAACACAGCACCCGCGCAGGACGCCTCTGGCCTACAAGGGACAAGCCTGGGCAGTGCAGCGGCACCTGATTTTCGTCTGACAGATCAATTTGGCCGGACAATTTCGTTGTCACAGTTTAAAGGGAAGCCCGTCATACTGACTTTTCTCTATACACACTGCCCCGATCAATGCCCTTTGACCGCTGAAAAGCTGCATGCTGTCATGCAAAATCTTGGCAGCGACGCGCAAAAAGTAGCCGTGCTGGCAGTCAGTACTGATCCTAAAAGGGATACAACTGCCGCCGCGCTTAACTTTTCAAAGGTGCACAAAATGGAAAACTACTGGCATTACCTGGTTGGCACACACGATCAATTGTCACCGATCTGGTCAAGCTACGCAGTGTACGCGGTCCCCACACCCACGAGTACAGGCGACACCGTTGCGCATACCACGGCAATTTTTGTCATCGATAAGCAAGGGCATGAACGAGCCTTCTTTGGCGATAGCGCCACAAGTGCCCAATTGACAACGGATATGCAAATTCTGCTAAAAGAGTAGATTATGTGAGAGATAGAGAGGG
>JACZCU010109418.1_pt1 | contig 11121 bp, 9 predicted proteins | sample 8641851 | NCBI WGS metagenome assembly JACZCU01 (sample SAMN15324605, study PRJNA640507) | soil metagenome | isolation source: monocropping sugarcane control | place: China: Luxin town, Laibin City, Guangxi Province | collected 2019-07-25 | depth 10cm m | reverse complement strand
TGCGACGTACGTCCACTAGCTCCAGCCAAGCATAAGTATTATAAAAGACTTCTTTGGAAGTCTTTTTGTTTGCGTTAATATCAGATTATGATTAAAGCGCTGATTTTTGACTGCTTTGGGGTATTTTATACTGACCCTGTCTTTGAGTATATGCGCCGACCTAGCACTTCTCTCTCGGTGGCTAATGCATTACATGGATTAGACAAGCAAGCCGCAGAAGGTAAACTAGATAAAACTGGGTTTATTCGTAAGTCCGCCGCGTTACTCAACATTACTGAAGCAGCTGCGGAAAAACAGTTCTTTCAACCAAGATCTCATAACCGGGAATTAGTAGACTTCGTCGTTAACGCGCGCAAGAAGTACAAGACTGCCCTACTTAGCAATATAGGGGGCGATATGATGGACGGGTTCTTTAGCCCTGAAGACTACAGGAAACTCTTTGACGTAGTTGTTCTTTCGGGAGATGTTGGCATGACTAAGCCTGACCCGGAAATCTTTAGGCTTACCTGTCGCAAACTTGGTATACCACTAGAACATACTGTAATGGTTGACGATATGCCCGAAACGATACGCGCCGTTAAACGGCTGGGCATGCAAGGCATCCGCTATAAGGAGTTCGCACAATTCATTCAAGAGTGGTTTATCTTAGCAACCTGATGACGAAAATTTCGAAGCCCATCCACTAGCCCCAGCCAAAAGCACTTTGAACTCTGTATTTCAGAGGTCTTTTCTGCCTAGCTCCTAGAGATGACCAAGATTGAGCACGCGCATACTGAGCACCATAAGAACAACGGTGGCAGCTACGTAGACAATCCGCAGCACCACGAGCTTATTGGCGTAATATGCAGCTAGTTGAGCCAGAGGATACGTTACCAGCAAGCCGAGAATGAAGCCCCAGCCAATGACTCTATCTTGTTCAGCGATTAAAGCCAAGAAGCTGCCAGCCAATCCAACGAGAATGATACCGAAGGCACCCTTATACTTGAGCGCAAACTTGAGAATAAGCGCGTAAACTGCGCCTGCGACGACGGTGGTAATCATCACCGGGAAGATGCCGGCTGGTAAGAGTGAGCCCGACAAAGCGGCACTCAGGTCATAAATGGCTTGATCTTCGGGCGGCGGGAGCAGCAACTTGAAGACAATAGCCATCACCACCGCAAAGACGAAAGCAATTGACAAGTCTCTCACAAGTGGTTTCTTAAGCAAATCTGCTTCAAGTCTTATAGGCGTATGGCTCGAGCGCTGAGCATCAGGGACTGGCGCAGGTGGCACCGACATAGCCCGTTCCTGGATAAAAGCACGATTGATAATTTCTACTGGCCAGCCGGCTTGCTGTAAGGCGTTTATAACCTGCTCTCTCGTATAGCCGTGAGCTAAGCTCTCTGTAATGTATTGTTGCAATTGTTGGATATCCACAGGTATTATCATGAGGTAAGCAGAAGGTTTGTGCAAGCTAAGGTGGAAACCTGACAAGTCTGGGCTGAAAAGTTGCGAAGCTCGTCCACTAGCCCCAGCCATAAGCATTTTGACCTCTGTAAAAAGAAAGCATTGATCGGTACTGATTCTTGACAATAATGCAATCTTATGCTACTATGTTTTTGCTCAAGAAGTTCTTGAGAAGCTGTTTCCGTTAGGAGGAACAACGTGAAGGTCAGCAGTGGAGACATCGTCTTCATCCAAGTCTGGGCCGCGGTCATGTCGACCATCATAGGGATCTACTTTGCGAAAGAGTGGGTAGCTGGCTTTAAAACCAGTGAGACAACCGATAAGGTGATGAGCCTTCTCGGCGTCCTAATGATGATTTTCATCGACTACATCGTGGTTACTGGTCATTAGCGCCTTTGAAAGGAGCACGGTCTGCGCTAACGTAGCGTAGATGACAGCGAAGGTGAGCAGCAATGCTTACGTTTTAGACGCAAGTCTAACTCGAAAAATCCTTCGCTATTCCCTTTTATGCCCACCACAAGAGTTATAGCTAAACTTTATACCAGTTGAAACGGGATGGCCTTTTTTGTTCCCTGGGCCTGAAAGTTGCGAAGTACGTCCACTAGCCCCAGCCAAGCAAAGAGTCGGGTCTTTTGACCCGGCTTTTTGCTTTGTTCGAGAAGGGATTCGAACAGGAATCTCCAGTGGACATTCCCCGCCCTTGGCTTTTCAGCTGTGATGAAAAGTGACCTTGAGCAGCACCTTTTTGTGCTGCATGGTCAGGTCGAATCCCTCATCCCCGAACTGTCACGGAATAACACCTATAGAGGAACGTCCTCCTTTTTTTACTCTGATCATGTGAAAGCATCTTTTAGCAATCCGCTTGACCCTTTCGCAATTAGAGGTAGCATAAGAAATATACATGTCGCGCAGCCATCCTCCATCTAAATTACCAGTCCTGTCGGCGTATGTGCGGCATGGGAACGTACCCAAAAATACGCTTGATCTGCACGGCAGCGATATTCCCATTGAGTTGCAGAGACATAGTGATGAAGGCGTGGATCAAATGCAATCGGTAGGCCGAAACCTTGCCGGGCTTATGATTTGTTTTGCCGCGAACACGCCTGACGGCTATACTGCGCTGGACTTCACACATATTGATATTTTTGCGCCCAAGCAATCGCCACGATGCATCGAAGCGGCCTTCTACATAGCGGGAATTATTCATGATATCGGACGCTCTCAGCCTGCTGCGCGTTTGCCTCTGACGGCAACTGTGCATACGGAATCTGCCATAGACGGCTACAATCTGGGAAGCCTATCGGGCCTTTCAGGCGCTGAACAAGCCGTCCGGAATAAAAGTTACCGGGAAGGAATTACTTTGTGGCGGCTGGGCTGGTTAAATCGGCCACCTCAGGCACCGGATGGCGAGAATTTACGCCACTTTATGTTCAATATCCTGCAGGGTCTAGAGCGAATTGAAGAAGTCAGACGCAGCGCTGTCGCGGCAATCATCGTTCAATCATCCAGCCTTACGGCTATAGAAGCCTGGCTGAACGCCGAGGAAGCCGATATTGCTCCCGACGGCTTGCCCATAGAAATCCCCGACGCTCCTATGCAGCAAGGCTCGTTTCGAGCATATTTGGGTAACGGCCGACGTGGACAACTGGTGATTGACAGCATACCGCCGCATGATGAGCTCCCGCCCGCTTGATACAACTAATGGGCCGGCACGTGCTTCTCCACCGCAGAATGCTGGATAGCATCAATAACCATGCCGTAGTAATAATTCCCGTATGGAGCGTACTGTAAAGCCTGGACCGGATTTGCCAGCTCCGCGCGCATGGCCTTGAGCGGCTTCCAAACAACTGACTGAATTTCGCGTTCGTCAGCGATAATTGTTGGATCGTCCAGTTCGACGGCGTATATCCATTGATACTCATTTTCGATCATTTCGGTGTTTACAATCTGCGTGTGCCAGTGCGACACCCCGATCAGCTGCAGGTCGTCGGGCTCTATATGGACGCCGAGTTCTTCCTTTACTTTGCGTACTGCCGCCTCGAGCGGGTCTTCTCCATGATACATATGGCCCCCGGCAGATTTGTCGGTAAGATGCGGCCAGTTGATTTTGCCGCCCGCGCGCCGTTGCAGTAGGACTTCAAGCATGCCATTTCGTTTGCGCCAGATCCACACATGCGCCACGCCATGAAGCAAGCCCGTGACGACGACTTTCATCTTTGGCGCACCATCAGTCGGCTTTCCTTGCGCGTTATATAGCTGCCAAAAATGTTTTGAGACTTGCATATGGTTGCATTATACAACTCGACGGATATATCCGATGTACGCATTCTTAGTCAGAATACGCACGGCAGCAATAACCCTTACGCTTTAGGCTATAATACGTGCATATGGATAGTATCGAATCTACGCCCACACCGTCAGTACCGCCAACCGAAACCAGCCCAACCGCGACTCCGGCGGTTGTTGTCGGCAGAGGGTCACGCAAACCGGCCGCTATCATACTGCTGGTAATAGCACTGTTTGTTATCATCCTGGCCATCGTCGCCGCGGGCTTCTGGCTGCTCGGCAGACAAAGTGCTAATAAATACGTTGCGCAGAATACCGCCGCTCAGACGCAAACAACTTCGAAATCGCCGCACACTACGTCCAGCCTGCCTGGGCTCCAGCTCGATACCAGCAAAAATTACGGCGATGCATACAATGACGGCATTTTGCCCGTCGGCGACGGCAAATATACGACAAGCGCGGCAAAAAAAGGCTATGTCTACGCCTGCAGCACATACGCGCAAAACCTTGCCAGTGGCGGCGGGGGCGCCGATACGCGCGGTCCATGGTTCGCCACCAATAACACCGAATATAATATCAATAAAAAGATTCATGTTACTGGTACTGTTACATGGCAAGGCAGCTTCACAAACACACGAAACGGCACCACGCGCACGATCGCTACCAATGACCTGCCGAGCCATACAACCGGCATTTTTCCGATTCTTTCGTCCGACCCCGCCTATGCCTACGACCGCAACCCGAATAGCATTAAGGCGCAAAACCTGACGTACACGCTGAACGCAAGCCCCGAGTATGGAGACCCGAATTGCATGGGCGGCCAGGTAGGCATAATGCTGACCGGCGTAGCGATCTTCAATGCCTTTGATGCCGGCGGCCGCGACGCCGGAGCCTGGGAAGTACAGGACGCATGCAGCGGACATCCCGAAAAATCCGGCGAATACCACTACCATACGCTTAGTTCATGCATCAAAGACACGAGCGTATCGACCGTCATCGGCTTCGCGCTGGACGGCTTTCCAATCACCGGACCAAAAGTAGGCCCACAGAATATTTTGACCACGAACGACCTGGACGAATGCCATGGTATTACGAGCGACGTTACACTGGATGGCAAGAAAGTAACGATGTATCACTACGTCATGACACAGGATTTCCCCTACTCGGTAAGTTGCTTCCGCGCCACAGCCATTCAACCGCCGGGCCTTCAGACACCAGCTAGACCGTAAGTTTTGTCTATGGTTGACTATCCAGGATAATGTTTTCGTGTTGTATATAACTCACTACGAACGACTGGTCTGTCGAACGTCAGTCGTCGCCCAGATAATTGTCCCGACAATTACGAGCTAAGGATATCTTTCAGCGCACGTTTTATTATGCTAACTCGCGCTTGATAATTGCCAACAGTTTCAGCAGGCAGTACGCACCCACTCATATCCGCGTACGCCAGGACCAGCAACTCCGGATATCCTCCAGGCAATTGACGCGCAATCTCAGCCAAATGGCTGGCTACGTCGCCGTCATCGAGTGCTGCTCCCAGTTGTTCAAACGGTACCATGTGGAAACGAACAATCTGTGAGATGTATGTCTCCTGCGTATGTGTCAGTCCAAACAAAGACATGTATCTAGGGACCAAGCCAGCGCCGACTTCAGCATGTCCGGGACACCATGTGGTGCCGTCGGCATGGACATCCAAAGTAGTTATTTTGCCAATGTCGTGTAATAGTACAGCTATCTTAAATAACTCGGATTTGCTCACGCCATCAATGTCCTGTGCCAGATAACTATCGAACGATGAGCGCATTCCGGACAATAAGGTATTACTGGACATAATTTCAAGCAATTTTTCTGCGCTTACTAGCGAGTGGTCTAACACCGGCTGCGACAAATGCCACGCATTGTTTTCGACAATATTCTTTAATGTGTAGAAATCCGGTATCTCGTGCCGGTACCTGCCGTCACGCAATTCTGCAATAGTGTCATTGGTAACAGTAAGCATGGTGTCTCCCGTTTTATACTGTATATACTATCAGAGATTCGGCCATGGCTGCGTCTGGATGTATCCAGGCACATGGTTCTTGCAAGATTGCAGCCGCGCCTGAAGCGTACATCATAAAGAACACCTTGGATTCGGTGTTCCTTATGATTGTACGAACGGATGCTTGATCTATCGCGTTAGCTTAGATATGCGTGGTCGGGTTGTTCCAGAAGGCAAGGTCGGCTTCTTCTCTTGAGATAGCAGGTGTCGCGTTCGGCACGGTGAAGCTGAGCGGTACGCTGTCGCCGCTGGAGTTGAAGTTGCCGAGCAGACCGATATACTGCTGGATCAGGTTTTGATTGCTGCCACAGTATGCTGCTTCCGCCTGGTCGATCAGACCGCCATCGTTTGCGCCCAGACCGTATTTGTTGAGGATTGCGGCCAGAAGCTGCTGGAGCAACTGCATACGGGTCTTGTCGATGCTGGTACGCTTGTCCTTGGTTGTCTTGTTGGCAATATTAGCCCAGAAGCCGCCCATGAGGCCGTTCGTTCCGGCACCGGTTGTTGCAGTGATAGTGCCACTGCAGCCTGCTCCCCATTGGCTCATATTTTTTTCACTTGGGGGTACGAGGTTGTTCCAGACTTGGTTGGCGAATAGTGTATGTGTCGACCAGAAGCCCTGGGTACGCGTCTTGTTATTCTTCGTGTTTTCGAAGTTGCAAACTGCATTGGTTCCGGCGGTAATAGTGAATTGCGAGCTTGTTGGGCCGAGCTCAGTCGGACTGCCTGCGCAGGACAAGCCGACAAGTTGCCAGCCAGCCGGCAGGTTCGTTTCGCCAACCGTATATTGTCCGGCGAAGACGACGAGCGTTACCGTACCGGTGCCCGGTGTGCCGGTTGTCAGGATGCTTGGCGAAGCATTGGTTGGGCCGCTTACCGTGAAGCCGAAGGTGTCGTTACCGCCGTTGGCCAGCTTGTTGATCGTCAAGGTCGTGACGGTGAACGGTTCGCATTCGCTGTACGCATCAGCATAGTTAGCGTCGCCGACGTAATGGGCACGGAACGAGTAGCTGCCTGCTGACAGCGGACCTTCACTGGTAGATGGGTGTGCGGTACCTGGACCGCCACCACCCAGCGCGACGGTGCCGGCAGCGGCGCCGGTTGGCGAGCATGTGCCATTGCTAAAGAAGGTAAACTCGACATTGCCCGAAGGGGCAAATCCGTTCACGCCGCCGGTAACGGTTGCTTTGTCATGAACCGTTGCGGTTTTGGCTTCGGTTGCAATAACGGTTTCGTCGCTGTTATGAAGCTCAGTCACAACTGTCGGCGCAGCCTTGTTGACGGTTAGTGGTTCACAGTCGCCCGTCGAGCCGTTGTAGTTGGTGTCGCCGCCGTAGACCGCATGGTAAGAGTAGGCACCTGCTCCGAGCGCTCCCGTAGAACCGGATTCGCTGCCGACTGCAACCGGAGCACCGGCTGTGCCGCCCGTCGTACAGTCGCCACTGGTAAAGAATGTGTACGTCACGGTTCCGGTCATAGTAAAGCTGCTATTGGTTGAGCTAACGATGGCTTTGTCGTGAACCGAGTCGCCGAGATTGATACTCGTCGTCGCGACATGACCTGGATCTTTATGGATCTCCGTCACCGTGGTTGTGCCGGCCTTGCTGACACTGAACGGTTCACACGAGCTGGTGCCGCCATTGTAGTTAGCATCGCCCGCGATGCTGGCGCTGAACGAATAGTCACCGGGGGTTAATGGACCTTCGCTCGATGACGGATGCGCCACATTGCCAGCCAGCGCTACGCTGCCGGCCGCTGTACCGCTGCCGTCACAGGTACCATTAGTATAGAAGGTAAACGTAACATTATTGGCCGGCGCGAAACCGCTGGCGATGCCGCCGACCGTTGCCTTATCATGCATTGTCGTGCCGAGTGCGACTGCGCTGGTAACGGCAACGACCGATTCATCCGCTGTATGCAGCTCTGTGTCTACTGTCAGATCAGACTTGCTGACACTGAACGGTTCACAGTCGCCCGTCGAGCCGTTGTAATTGGTATCACCGCTATAGACCGCTTTGTACGAATAGTTGCCGGAAGCCAAGGCTGCCGTTACGCTGGATTCTGTGCCGACAGCTACCTGCTGAGTACTCAATACGCTCCCGTTACAGGTGCCATTGTTGTACAACGTGTACGTGACTGTGCCGGTAATGGTGAAGGAGCCGACTTGTGTTGCTACGCTTGCGCTGTCATGGACCTGACTGCCTAGTGCAACCGACGTATTGGTGACGTCATTATGACTTGCGTCGTGCACTTGTGTGGTGGTTGTAGTGTTTGACTTTACGACTTCGACGCTTTCGCAAGTCCCCGTAGAGCTATTGTAGTTTGTGTCACCGCTATAGCTCGCCAGGAAGCTGTAATGCCCGGCCGCCAGGCTGCTGTATGTTGAAGATTCACTTCCCAGCGCCAGAGCGCTATCGGTGTTGTATGGTGTGCCGTCGCACGTACCGTTCAGGTAGAATTTGTAGTCCAGGCTGCCGGTAGGCGCGATCGAACCGACCTGCCCGCCAAGCGTCGCTTTGTCATGAATCGATGAATTGAGCGCGATGGTTGTGCCCTGAACGTCAGTGGCGTGGTCGCTGCCCAGGTGAATGGCGGTCGCCACACTAGTGTTAGCCTTGTTGACCGTAAACGGTTCGCAGTCTGAATTGTCACCCAGGTAATTTGCGTCACCCGCGACACTCGCTTTGTATGAATACGAACCGGCAAGCAGCGCATTAGATGCCGCCGAGCGCACGGACGCCGCATCACCTTCATCTGCCCCAGTATTCGTTACCGCTGTGCCGTCGCCGCTACAGGTACCATTGGCGTAAAACGTAAAAGTTGTCGCCGGTACTGTGAAACCGGCCACTCCGCCTGAGGTTTTTGAAGTATCATGTACGACTGAGCCGAGCGAAATTGAGCTGTTTGTAACATCGTTATGGTTTGCGTCATGCACTTTTGTGTTAACCGTTAGCTGGGATTGCGAAACAGTGAAATATTCACATGTCGCGTCTGCCGGAGTATTGTGCCGGTCCCCGTTATAGTGCGCCAAGAAGCCGTAGGTACCGGCCGCCAGCGGACCTTGCGCAAAGCCGGTTGCGTCGACTGAGCCATTCGTCAGGCTCAGACTCCCGGATGTCGCGAGCGGAGTACCGGTACATGTGCCGTTATTGTAAAAGTTTAGTACGACACTGCCTGTAGGCAAGCTGCCGGTCACGGTCACCATGTCGTGCATGGTGGTACCAAGCGGAACTGATGCACCGACTGCCACTACGCTATGATCAGCTTTGTGCAGTTCGGTTGTAACCGTAGGAGTAACGATGATCGCACTAGCTTGCATCTGATTGTCGCGCTGGCCGATGGAAGTGCCATCTATATTTGCGAGAGCAACATGGTATGGCGAACCGGATATGCTCACGGCAGAAGTGCCTGGGCCCCAGTCTGCCTGGCTGGAGATATGCGCGCCAAAGCTAATGAGAACCGCGCAAGCCGGCACCGGATTCTGGTTTGTGCCGGCGTTATATCCACCAGCACAACTGGCGGTGTCTACAGAGAACGTAACCGTTATCGCAGTGTCACTGTCACCAGCGTATGAACCGCTCGCGATTGCCGGCGTACTCACCGTGGTGATCGTTCCGTTGCGAATCTTGAAGTGCCGGTTTGCCTGTGCTGCATCAAATCCCCCGGCGTTTGAATCGGTAGGGATTAGGGGCGAAAGGCTGGGGGTTAATGAGGCACAGGATGGCAATTTGCTTGAGCTGGCTCCATCACACATGTCAGCATTGGTGAGAGAGTTTGGGGCAAGTTCGGAGAAATTGTCGTCAGTCAGGAAATCATAGGCGTGTTTACCGTTCTTGGTCGTGTCATATTGGAAGGTAATCGTGTGACTGCCATTCGTCACATCCTCCAGTAGCACACGCTGCACGGTCGCATCGCCTTCGTGGTATGTCGAATTATTAGCCTGTAAGTTGCCGTTAATCCAGCGACAACCGGTATCGCCACTTGCATAACCGTCGCCGTCATCATTAGAACATTGGCTGTAATCATACACGCTGACGGATACTGATTGGGCACCCAGGACAGTCGCCAGCTGGAAAGCACCCGTCAGTCCCACCGCAAGCACAGAGGCTGGAAGGAGCCTGGTTAATACTGAGCGTTTTGTAAAGGTGAACTTTTCCCCAAGCACAGACACAAGATGATGCATGGTACCCTCCGATATTAGTTATTCTCCACCGCTCACAAACCAAGCGTAAGCTTGTTATGACACTACATTATCACAAAGAAATACTATGTTTTACTGCAAGAATTTTCACAATTCCATCACAGAATGTAAGGAATAGGTCGTTTAGATCTGTTGCGCGGTAGGTGCCTCGGCGGCGCGATGCAAGATATCGTTGACCATTTGATCGAGTTGATCATCAGACAAGTTGGCTTTGACGGCGTAGCCTTCAATGCCCCAGCTGCGCAGGCCCGTCGGCGCGTCCGCTTCGTTCAGGTTTGAAATGATCAGTACCTTGATATTCCTGCCCCATTCGCTCTCGCGCATCCGTTTCAGAATCTGGTCGCCGGCAACGCCAGGCACCATTAGATCGAGCAGGACCAGGCTCGGCCGTTCGCGTTCAATCAGAGCCAGCGCTTCGTTGCCCTCATGCGCTACAGAACAAATATAGCCGATGAGCTCCAGCCGGATTCGATAAATTTCAGCGAGACTGATGTTATCCTCGACAATTGCGATCTTGGCGAGAGAGCTGAATTCATCCATAGTGTTGATTTTAATACACATGTCCTGAAAGTACATAACGAATGAACGTAAGGCATATTTTTTATCCGGAATGATAGCAACGTTGGCGGATGGCAGTATCGAATTGCGGGCTACGGTCTGCAAGCGTAGAATTAGAATTATATTGTGAGGATTACGGATAGCAGGATGCGGAAAATAAGCTACGTTCTCTACACCTTGCCCGTAAGTATCGGGATTGTCTATATCGTTCTAATAATTCTTGCCTGGAACGAGAAAGCCAGTTCTGGCACACATCTTGCTGCCCGCCTGAGTATTGCGGTGCCGGAAATTGTCATCTGGTGCATCGCGACTATCGGTGCTGTTCGGATGAAGAATTACGCGCATTCGATCAGGCGCAGTGCAGACGGCAGGAGTTTGAACATGCTGGCAAATGCGCTGCTCTTAATGGTAGCCTATATTATTCTGCTGGCTATGCGCAACACTATCGCACATCCGTTCGCGCATACGGCTTACCTGTCATTTGTGATCGGTTTGCGCAACTACATACCGATCGTCGTCTTGCTCACGGCAACGCTGTTGTTATATGGCGGCTCGCGCCGACTCGTTCGCATGGTACAGGGAACCGTTTGGA
>JACZCU010080492.1_pt1 | contig 11133 bp, 15 predicted proteins | sample 8641851 | NCBI WGS metagenome assembly JACZCU01 (sample SAMN15324605, study PRJNA640507) | soil metagenome | isolation source: monocropping sugarcane control | place: China: Luxin town, Laibin City, Guangxi Province | collected 2019-07-25 | depth 10cm m | reverse complement strand
GGCTTCCAAACGAGCCGACCGTTCGGAGCTCGGTTGCCGGGCTTGTACCGGCAGTTCTTACAGAACTTCGTGGCGGCGAGGCCGACGAACGGCTCGCCACAGTCGGGACACGGTCGCTCGCTCTTCGGCCTGTACTTGTCGATCGTCTCGGGATTTCCACAGCTCGTCGGGTTTTCCATCTCTTCGGGTAAAACACTCTCTTTCTTTCTTGTGGTAGTAGTAGGGAGTCGGTTCAACTGCGGAAAACGTTCGTGAAGCTCGTGCAACGCTGTGCGTCTGCAAAGAGTTGCGGCAGGATGTGGGCGAAGGAAAAAGCGCGGAAGAGCTGAGGGATTCGTGGCGGGTTTTCAACAGGCACGCGGGGGGTCGGGTTAAAGGTCCGCTCGCTTAGCAACTTATCCGCAGGATTCTCACAGCGTCGCACGAGCTCCACGAACATCAGTCGAGACCTCCGACCAGTTGCATGATCTTGCGCTGTTTCGACATCTCGACGCGGTCCGCTACGGAGAGCAGACCGAGAGGGCTCGCTTCGCTCGTCGACGGGAGCGTCCAGTTGGTGCTTCCGCACCGCTGACAGCGGCCATCACGCGCCAGCTGGCGTCCGCACTCGACCTCGACACCGCCGGCGATCGGAATGCCGCTCTTCTCGTCCAGCACGACGCCGGGAAGGAAGTGTCCAAATTCATCGCGATAAACGGTGATGCTATTTGGACAATCAATGACCATTGTGCCGGCGTCAGGATCTTCCGGCGCCTCCGGAGGATCGATCATCGGCACCAGGTGCAGCGTCTCGAGGATTCGGCGCACGGGCGGCACGCGGCGCGCGAGCGTTCCAATGACGCCCACGCGCCGCGATGGCGGCCGAGTCGATCGCACCGTGCGCTGAAATGCCGTAATTGACATTCTCCCTCCCGTCTCTCTCTACGTCTCCTGCTCTGCCCTCGGCGTCGGTTTGGAGCGAAGACCGATGTCGAGACCGACGTCGATGCCGCACAGCTCTTCGGACGGGAACATCTCCTTCTGATCCCTGGCCGAAGAATCGATCCGCCCGAAGTTGTGATCGAACCACGCCATAGGCGTCCAGTTTCCGCGCTCGGCCTCGGCGACGGCGAACTTCATCGCCTTCAGCTTGTTCTGAGGCGCGATCGCCTTCTCGCGATTGCACTTGTAGGTCTTCGACGTCGACGACGACTTCAACCGCGAGGAGACCGGCGGCGGCGCGGCGACGTGCACCGATTGCACCGGCGTCGTCTCGATCTCCTGCGCAACTGCACGGCCCTCGGCTTCGACGCGGGTCGCGACGCTTTCGGCATCTTCGTGGATCTTCGCGGTCACTTCGTCAACGTCCTCCAGAATGTTGTCGCGCCGGCGTTCAGCATCGGCGAGAACGCGTTTGGCCTCGTCGACGTTTCCGGTTCGCTCGAGCTCCGCTGCGCGCGAGACGCCCTCTTCCTCGATCGCGGCAGCCGTGCGCTGCGCCGCCTCGCGTTCCTTGCGGGCGCGCTCCTCAGCTTCCTCGCGTTCGCGCTTGGCGCGCTCCTCGGCTTCCTTCCGCGCCTGCTCTGCTTCCTGGCGACGCCGCTCCTCCGCCTCCGCTCGCGCTGCTTCCTCGAGACGGCGCCGCTCGCGCTCGCGCTCGATCTCCTTCGCGCGGAGATACGGTTTGATCGCCGCCGTGCATACCTCGACGACCTTGTTCGGCGCCGCGAGCATGAACGACTCCTCCGCGACGATCGCCTTGTGTGCCTGATAGCGGGTAGCCTTCTCATCCTTGTAGAGATTGCCGATCGCCGCAATGACCTTTTTCGCCCGCGTCAATGCGGATTCGGCGACCGCCAGGTCGTCATCCGTCTTGATCGCGAGAGCGCGGGTCGAGGTGACCAGAGACGCGATTTCGGTCGTGATGTCAGCCGGCGCCTGAATGATCGGCTTCGCTGGACTTGCGTCTCCTGGCGGCCGATTGCCGATGATTTCCTCAAAGTCGGTAGTTTCCATTCGCATCGTCCTTTCGGTGAGATGCGAGAATTCTACGCTATGACGAATTTAACGGCAAGCGGTCAGGCCGCGTCGGGCCATACGTCGGAAGGTTTCAGTGTGCCAAACTCGAGACGCGTCTGCACGACGCCGAGTGCATTCATGAAGCGGGCCTCGTCGCGACGGTCGGTGTACTCTCGAACCTTGTATTTGCCATTCTTGAGCAGCCGAACGCAATAGCGTTTCGAGACGAGCTCCTTCGCCATCTCCCACCATGCCAGCTTGTACGCCGCGAGCTGCACGCCGTACGCGTCGATGAGCTCCCCGAGCTTCCAATCGAACTGCGCCAGGATGCGCCCGCGCCGCACGTAGCCGAACGCGTCGACCTTGCCGGCGAAGCCGAGCTTCCTCGCGACTACGACGGACTCCGGGTGCAGGATCTCGATGTCGTTCTCGCGCACGAACAGCTCGGCGGCGGCGACGTACGGCCGCAGATCCATCGCGCCGGCGGTCGCGGTCTTTTCGAGATGGTCGCGGTCGAGGTCGCCCTCCATCGCGTAGTGCACGGCCTCGTGTGCATCCTTCCCGCGGTCGCGATAGATCGGGTCGACGTGCGCGAAGTCGTAGTAACCGGCGAGGCTGAGCACGCGGGTGACGTTCAGCAGTCGCTGCTCGCCGATCCTGTAGATGTGCTGCTCTTCGTTGAACGAGATCCCGACGTCGCGAGCGTGGCGCTCCGCGCGCGTGAGCGGCCTCTGAGGAACCTCCCACGGCCGCGCTGTCATCGGCCGTCGTTCAGCTTGAAGCACGGCGTGCAAATCTCGCCGCACGCACGCTGCTCCGGCGCCAGGTAGTGACAGCGGCAATCCCCCGCGACGTAGCGAAAGGCGATGCGCTGGCACGTGTCGTCCGGAGTCACGCCGTTCGCCTTGCAGTACATCTCGACGAACTGCGCGCCGGTCAGATCGGGGAAGCCCTCGAGAGCACATTCCGCGTCGGTCATGTCGCCGATCCGGACCGCATCATTCGAGATGCACTCGAGCACCGGTGCGATGACGACCTGGCGCTCACCCTTGCTGAGACCTTGTGCCTTCTCGACGCCAGTGAATCGTTCACCCGGCTTCAGCGTCGCCCATCCCTGGCGACGAGTCAGGAACTTCCGGCGCTCGCGCACCGCCTGCGTCGTCATCGCGAAACTCATCCGCCTCAATCCCGCACCTCCCGGTTGACCATGGCGGCCTCGCCTACCATCGCGCGCGCGGCATCGTCGTAAGCGGCTACGGCCTCCTCCATGGTCACGAAACGACCTACCAGCTTGTAACGGCCGTTGACTTGGATCGAGGCTCGCCACTTCTTCTTTCCGCGGTGAGTGGGATCGTGAGAGACGCCTTTGGCTCCGCTCGTGTTGTTCTTTTGGCGCGGTCTGTTGTGCATATTCTGAGATCGCGTCACGAAACGGAGATTACTGCGTCGATTGTCCAGCTTCTCACGATTGATGTGATCGACCTCATCGCCCTCTTTCGCGCCGAGAATCTGGCGGTGCATCAGCACCTTCTTACCGCCCGTCGCGGTCCGTCCAGCATAACCATTTGGAGAACGAGCCCATCGCCAGCGGTTGATACGTTCGTAGTCGTCGGCATCTACAATCGCCACGCCGCCATTGGAAAGCTGAATTTCACGATCCATCGAAACCCTCCTCTCTGTCGAGATTTGCCCGAACGATCGCGGCGGCGATCTGAGGCACCACGCTATTCCCGATCCGGGCGACCTGTTGCGACTTCGTGCCGACCAGTTTGTACGTGTCGGGGAAGCCCTGCGCACGGGCGAGCTCGCGCGGCTGAAGCATGCGCATCGCGATGTCGTACAGGACGAACGTCTCGCCGTTGATGCTGACCGTGACGACCTCGCGGTCGTCGGTGATGACGTTGAAGCGCCGCAGGAACGCGGCGACGAGCGCGATCCGATCCTTCGTCGTCACGGTGTGGAGCGGCTCTTCCGCGCCCTGCCACTGGCCGCCCTCGCCGTAGAACTTCTCGAGGTGGACGGCCGCCATGCCGAGGTGACCTCCGCCGCGGTTGCCGCCGCTGGTCACGGTGTGCAGCGGATCGTCGATCGGCGCGCCGTGCTCGGACGTCCCATTGAACTTCGTGACATGCGCGGCGACGACGCCCTGGTGACCCATGCCGCCGGCGGTGATCGTCGGCAGCGGAGCATCCGCCGGCGCGCCGGTCGACTGGCCGTTGTGCGTGATGATGTGCGCCGTCACGACGCCGAGGCCGTGCGCGGCGCCGGCGGGACGTTCCGACCCTCCCCCGCCGGTTATGGTCGGTAGCGGTTCGTCGATCGCCGATCCGACGCTGCCGGTGTTGAACTTCGTGACGTGCGCGACGCCGAGCGACATCGTCTCGCGCGCGCAGACGGTCGGTACAGTCTCGGTCAGCTCGCGGCCGACCATCCCGGTATTGTTCCGGACCATGAAAGCGGCGGCGTCTGTCTCGTGCGCCAGGAACGTCTCAACGAGGCCGTGCTTCGTGCCGCCGGCGACGACAGTGCCGAGCGGTTCGTGGAGATCCAGAACGCGCGGCGCCTGGCCCTCCCGCTCGCCGTAACTGGTCTGGATGAGCGTCGGGGCGATGATGGCGATGTCGTTCGATCCCGTGACGGTAGGAAGCGCCTCGTCGACGGGATGCGCGCCACGGCCGCGCCGTTTCGATCCGTCGCGGCCCTCTTCGCCGTGAGCAGTCCTCGCCAGGACGGGCGCCACGAGCGCCTTCTCGCCTCGAGGCGCAGCGGTGATCGTACGTAACGGCTTCTCTAGGCTCTCGACTGGACTTTGATGCGTGATGTTGAGGAGCTGCGGCGCGATGAGCGCCTTCGCATCCTTCGTGATGACGGTCCGCATCGGACGATCGGCCGGCGCGGTCGGCGCTCCGCCATCCGCATCGAAGCCGTGACTATTCGCCGGCGTGAGTAGCGGCGCAACGGCGAAATGACGGTTCCCGGTCGTAATCGTCCCGAGAGGTTCGTCGACCGCGTGCGGGGCGTTGTTCGTGTTGTTGCTCATCAGCGTCGGCGTCACAAGCGCGTGGCCGTCGCGGGTTGCCGTGATGGTCGTAAGCGGCGCGGCGGGATCGTAGACATACGATCCGCGACCCGTCGTGCCGGTGTAAGCCGTGTTGACCAGGAACGGCCGCGGATTGTCGAGCACGTAGCGCCGGATCCCCTCGGCAATCCGCCGCTGCGTCGCCTCGGCGAGCGGTCGCTTGACGCCGTACGCCCGCGCTTCCTCTTCGGTCAGGAAGATCGAAACGCCGAGATCGCTCCACTCGATGCAGTCGGCGGCCGTTCGGTACGGCGTCACGCCCTTCGGACCGTGCGTCGGCGCCGGCCATCTGACCGGCTCCCCATCGCGGCGGCCGACGATGAACAACCGTTTCCGAGACGTCGGTGCTCCGTAGTCTGATCCCCGCAGCGATCTCCACGCGATGTCGTAGCCGAGACCTTCGACGCAGCGCGCGACAATCGCGTCGTACCTGTCGAGCGGCATGCGGGGATAGTCGGACGTGGCGAACGCGGTACACGCTTCGCATGCGCGACGACGCCGCCGAGGATGACGCATACACGGTACCGGCTCGTCGCCGACCAGGGCGTACCGCATGTCGTCGTACGCCGGGTGTCCCGCCGGCAGGCCGGTCGAGAGCGCGTCGACGAACGCGCGGAACGTCTCGCCGGCGCGGCTCTTGATCGGCGATCCGCTCTTGTCGAGCGGGCCCCACGTCATGAACTCCTCGACGTTCTCGAGCGAGATGATCCGCGGCGAGACCTCGGCCGCCCACCGGATGATGACCCATGCCAAGCCGCGGATCTTCTTCGACTTCGGGACGTCGCCCTTAGCCCGGCTAAAATGAGTACAATTATGCCCAATAATTCCTTCTGTAATATAGCTTTCGTCCTCGTCGACGCTGATGTTGAAGACCTTCACTTGCGCATGGTCGTTCGTCACTTCGCGAATGGGCGTGAACTGATGCATATCGTTCTCATGATGCTGGCGATGCTGTTCGTCTACCACGTGACGCCATCGCAGTTGCCACGGCGAGCGAGTGTTCACGCGGCGTCCCTCGATCACACCCGAGGCTTCCCGTGCGGGCGGGTGATAGACGGTTACGGCATAGCCGAGAGAGGTGGCGAGCGACCGGACGCTAAAGGCAAGCGCCCTCGACACCGTACTCACCTCGGCGAACGTTCCAGCGTTCCAGCCGTCGCCGGACATATACCCGTCGAGGAGCGCAGCGCGCATCGTGGGCGGCATCCCATAGACCCACCCCGGCAAAGTCTTGCCGTGCGCGAGATGGCCGAAGTGCTCGCGCAGCCACATCACGAATCCACGGTGTGCGGTGATGAACTGCGAGCCGGTGCGAACGTTACGCTGCTGCCATCGAAGTGACCATTCAGCGGCGGCGAGGCGCGGGAGCAACCGTTCCGCCTCGTGCGATCCGCAGACGATGACGAGATCCGCGCGGTTCTCTGTCAGGCGTGTGCAGCCGTCCGCAAGGTAGCGACCGACGAGCCACATCAACTGCTCGTTGATCGCCAGTCCGCGGCCGCCAATCGGCGGAATTGGTAATGGCTCGAACGTACGCGGCGTCGCCCAATACATCCCTGGCGTCAACTCGCTCGCGGTGCGCCATGTCGGCTCCGACCACGTGTGTGTCGTGGTCGACGAACGCTCAGCCTTTGCGAGCCCCTTGGTGCGATGCTTAAACGTTCTACGAGTCTCTCGCGTCACCGTCCAAAACGGGTGCTCATACGAGACGGGTAAGCCCGGATGACCATATCCACGGATCGTCCTCGTCGCCTTGAACGATGACATTGTGGCGGTCACCTTGCGCCAGCGGTTCCGATGCGTGAGCACGAGATCGCCGACGCGTAGATCCTGAATTGGACGATAGCCGTGCTCCGTGAGGATGAGCGTTCCCGCCGGGAAGCAGTCGGGGCTTCCGTGCAGCACTCCGACCGGACGCCCGCGGACGGCTGCGAACGGGTCGACGTGGAACACGTCCTCGAGATAGTGCTCCGTCTCCGGGTGATTCAGCGTGTGCATCGCGATCGCGTTCGCGTCGTGATTCACGGCGACCGCCGGCGGCATGCCGACCGCCCACTGATAGCCTTCGCTGTACCCACCGCCGCCGGCAAAAAGATCCACGCCGATCTCGCCGGGCCTCAACCTCGATCGATGAATGCCGAGGATGCGGAGTTGCCGGTCCTCCTCTGCCGCGTATGGGAGCGCCGTCATTTCGCGAGCTCCGGCGACCATGCGTGCTCGGGATCGGGAAGGAACGTCATCGATGAAACAGTGTCGTACTCCCGCCCACCGAACGGATAGCCAGCCGGCAGCGGTGGCTGCATGATCTCGTCGACGGCTTTGACGAGCCATCCGCCGGGAACCTCAGCGCGGTAGAGATAGCCGGCGTGGCCGTTCTGCTCGAGACGTTGCCACCTCACCGGGAGCGCGTTCAACCCTTCACCTCCTCGAGCGGCTTCCAAAAGTAGGACGCGAACCACGTCGAGCCTTGGTAGTGGTCCGGATGCACCTTGACCATGAAGGACGGTTTGATCTTCACGACCGTCCCCCGATCACCGGCTCTCATCTGGAGCGTCATGTTGTGGCGCTTCGCCGTCTCGCTGAGCTGGACGCGCTGGCCCGGTCGGAATTCGTCGGCGCGGCGCGCGTGAGCGTGTGGTTCCTCGCAAAATTCGCACGTCATCAGTCGCCGCTCCTTTCGATCTCGCTCGCCTCGTCGAGCAACGACGGATCGGCGCACACCGGGCAGAAGAGGCCGTGGTAGCGACCGTGCCGCGGCTTCGGACAGAGCGTCCCGTGCATCGACGCCTCGACCGCGGCGCGATCGCCGCTCGGCGGGATCTCCTCGTCATCGCTGCCCGAGCCGATGCACATTGCGCAACCCTCATCCTTGCAGGAAGAGCACTTGTGCTTCGGCTCTTCGGCCGCCGGCGTAGCCTGTTGCTGCGTCGGCGCCGCGGACGTCTCGGTCGGATGCGCCGCCGGCGCGGCCTCTTCGACGACCTGCACGTTCGCCTCGGCCGCGAGCTCCCATCCGTCCCAATCGCACAGCTTGCAGCCGGCTTCCTGGCATGGCGGCTTTCCCTGCCCCTCGTGCGCTGCCGCCCACGCTTCACGCCTGGCGATCGGCCACTTCCGGGCAATCTCCTCGGCCATCTTCTCGGAGGCGCGCTTCGGCGCGATCGTCGGGACGGTCAGCTCGCCGGCGGCGATGCGGCGACAGAGCTCGTACGCCTCGGCGGCCGACAGATCGCGGAACGACCGCGACGCCTTGTCGACGCCCCACGCCTTCGTGGTCAGCTTCTCGAGCGCGTCCGCGAGCTGGCCGGGGTCCTCGCCGAGCACCGGCGTGAACAGCTTGACCAGCGCGGCAGTCCACGATCGCGAGCCAGACGGCGGTACCGGAACGCCCGCGGCGCCCGGCTTTTTCTTCCACTTGTTCTTGTCCGCCGTGTCCTGAAATGCGTACTTCGCGATCCACTCGGCGGCGAAGATCGGATCGCGGACATTCGACCCGATCCCGAGGCGCTTCGCGAAGCGGTTCATCGCGTACGACTCCGCCGCCTCGACCGCGTCCGAGTAATTCTGCTCGGCGTTGTTGCTGAAGTACGTGCCGGCGCCGGACACGTCGCGGATGTACTGACCGAGCGCGTACGCCCGGAAGTTCTGATAGACGGTGATGATCTCGTAGGCGCTTGTTCCCTGGCCCTTCCGTTTCCGCTCGGCGACGGACTTGCCGATCGGCACCAGCGCCCAACCCCCGATCCCGAAGACCTCATCGAAGATCGCGGACGCGTGCCGGTTGCTCACGTAGATTTGCCCGTTCTCTTTGATGTCGATCATCTCGTCGGGGATCATCCGGTAGGCGCGAATCGCGTCCTGCACGTCGCGCGGAAATGGCGTCGCAACCTTGAAGTGCGGCGCGAGCGCGACCTCGAAGCCGGTGCCGACCGGCTCTTGCGGGATGCCGAGCGCAGCATCGATCTCCTGATCGAGATCGGGTTCGATGATCTGCGCCGGGAGCTGCGCGGCGCCACGGACGGCGGGAACGTTGTTGCCGGTCGCTTTCACGTCGATCGGCGGCGCGGCTTGCTGCCGCTGCTCAGTCGGTTTCATCGGTCCTCCTGCGGCGAAAGAATGGGATTGTTATGGCAAAACAATTGGATTCTTTTGATTCTACACTATGACGAATGTTCAGAGAATGAGGCCGCGAGCTCGAGCGATTGCGCGGCACTTCGGACACGTTACGAACTCGAGAGCGACTTGCGCCTGCGTTCGGCCGCTACGCGTGAAGAGATTGAACGTCCTGCCGCACGCGACCGCGGCGAAGCGGCGCCGCGCGACATCCGGCATCTCCTCGAGCCAGTGGATGAACGGGCCGTCGCTGATATCGCCCGTGAGGAGATCGCGGCCGAAATCGAGGAACGCTCGCACGAGCGTGGCGATCGCCTCGTCGCGGTTCGGCGGCATCTTGTCGAGGAAGCCGACCGCGCGTACGCGCGCGCGTTGTCGAATCTCATCGATGTTCACCCGCGGCTCGCCTCGCTCATCCGGCGCAGCCGCAGATCCGGGCGACGCTGCGCCGGAATCACTTCGTGCGTCTGCTGCGGCCACGTCCGGAAGTACCATCGGTTCAGCGCCTTGCGCATCGATCGGAAAAACTCTGATAACATCTCGGTCCTCCTCCCCTCGCCCTGGATCGTGGTAGTCATCGAAGACGGGGCCCGAAGCGGATCGCGGGCCCCCGTCAACTCGTTCGCCCCTCGCGTTCGTTGAGACACACCGCGAACGCCCACAGCTCGCCGCAGACGGTCGTGAAGTCTTGCTCCTGCTCCTGCTCCGTCCGCGCGTCGGAATGCACGTGATGATGCTCGAGCGATTCGCGCGAGAAGATGTCGAGCGCGGCCATCAGAATCTCGGCGTCGCTGAATGGAAGCCTCTCACGGATCTTCGCGGTGTACTGCCGCGCTTCTTGGATTGAGATGCTGTCGATGTTGGGGATATCGATCTTCAAACGTGTCTCCCCATGTCGCCGCCGAACGCGTCTGCGGCTGCCACGACCTGCTCCTGTTCGGCGAAGCTGAAGAGAAGACCGCAGGTACACTCCTGCGTCGCGCCGGCGAGAAAGTCGACATTGTCCCGCATGACGATCGCGCGAGCGCACCGCGGACATGCACGCGGTTGAAAGTTGCAGACCATCACGTTCAGTTCGTCCGCCATCAGACGATTCCCTCGTAGCCGATCTGCGCTGCGCGGTGATTGAGCACGAAGAAACGCGTCCACGCGAGACAGTTCTCAGGCGTGTGCGTGCTCCACCGACTCGAATGCCAGTGCAGACCATCGCTCGATCGATAGAGCACCTCTTCGACCGTTCGGCCGCCGAGCGTGCCGCGATGAACGATCTGTCCGCATGACTCGCAGAAGCGTTCATTTAGACCGATCGTCGGCCGCACCTGTACCACGTGGACCGGCGATGTCATTTGGTGCATGAATGAGGTGAACTCGTCCTCCGTCAGCCCATCGTCGACGGCGAAACGTCGGTCGCGGCGATCGTAGATGACGAAGGCGAGGCGTCGCGTCTCGTCCGCGAGCGCACGAGCGTCTTCGTACACTTTCAGTAGAGACATCGGGCCGGGGATCTCGATGGTGTTCGTGTCGGTTCTCATGAATCAAATTCTACGCTATGACGAATTTCAACGCAACCCCTTCCGCGCGAATCGTCGTGGTGTATAATCCACCTCCGCCATGACGCACACGCAAGGAACCGCCGCCACGTCCTCACCACGCCGACGACTCGCGAAGTCGCCACGAAGGTCCGGGGGCCGGGCGAAGGGGAAGCTCGGCAAGCTCCTGCACGCGCGTCGAAAGGCGATCGGAATGACGCAGCGCGAACTCGGGGTCGCGCTCGGCACAAAAAAGAAACCCGTGCCGCTCGCGACGATCTCGCGATGGGAACGCGGCGGCACGATCGAACACCCCGGCATGCTGTTCCTCGCGCTCGACGCACTCGAGCGGCAGAAGCACAACGGCGCCACCGGCGCAGAAGGAGGGTAGATCCATAGACGTACACGGCATCT